>WNFR01000392.1_pt1 | contig 110997 bp, 103 predicted proteins | sample 5400221 | NCBI WGS metagenome assembly WNFR01 (sample SAMN13153357, study PRJNA577476) | soil metagenome | isolation source: 40 cm soil under Madrone tree | place: USA:California | collected 2016-06-14
CCCGCGCGTACAATCCCCCGACGATACCCTGAAGTTCGGTGAATTCGCGTACCATCTCTGTAGCGAGATCGCATTTGGCAAGCTCGGCGGCGCGATCGGCTTCCGCGACGTGGGCGTGGACCATGCCAAGATTGAACCATTGCTCGGTGAACCAGCGGGCGACGGTGCGAATCCGCTCGACCTTGTCGCGGTAACTGCCGAGGCGCGATTCGTAAGTCACACGCTCGAGCTTCGGCAAATAGTCGGCGAGCCGACATTTCTGATCCGCCTGCCAAAAGAACTGCGCATCCGCGAACCGGGCGCGGAGCACTCGTTCGTGCCCCGCCCGTATCAATCCTTTGGAATCCTTCCCTGCATTGATGACGGCCAGGAAGTGCGGGACCAGTTCCCCGCCTTTTTTTTCCACGGCGAAATACTTCTGGTGGTCGCGCATGACAGTCACCAGGATCTCATCTGGGAGGCTCAGAAAGGCCGGATCGAAATTGCCCTGGATCACCGCCGGGTATTCGTTGAGGTACGCCACTAGCTTACGGAGCAAGGCGTCCTCGTGTATGCGATAGCCTCCCCGCTTGGCATGGACTTCGAGTTCCGCCGCGATTTTCTCCTGACGCTTAGCGGGACGAACGATGACGCCGTTTTGCTGGAGGCGCTTCTCGTAGTCCAGGAAGTTCCTCACAGGAATGGCGCTTGAACCGAGGAATCGGTGCCCGCGTGTGGTACGCCCCGCGGCGACGCCGGCCGCGGAAAGCCTCAGCGGCTTGCCGTCCAGCACTGCCACAATCCAACGGATGGGGCGAATGAAGCGTGCGCCATCTAAGCTAGTCCAGGTCATCGAGCGTGGCCAGCTCAAATCGTGCACCGCCCGGGGGAGAATGCTGCTTAGGATTTGCTCCGCGGTTCTGCCCAGCCTGATTTGTTTGGCGGCAAGATACTCGCCCTTGGGGGTCTGCACCAGATAAAGATCGCTGACGTGGACGTGCTGCTTCTCCGCAAAGCTCTGGGCGGCGCGTGTCGGCGCGCCGACGGAATCGTACGCTACGGACTTTGGCGGGCCGGTAACTTCGGTTTCGATGTCCGCCTGTTTTGCGCGCAACCCTTTGACCCAGGCCGTCAGGCGGCGCGGCGTACTGAAGGTTTCCACGGACACGCCGTCAAAGAGGCTCTCAGCGGTGAGCAGTTTTTCGATGTTGGTTCGCAGTTCGTCTTCAGCCTTCGGAAGCATCCCAGCAGGGATCTCTTCGCAGCCGATTTCGAAAAGGAGCTCCACTCGCCTTTCTATGGGAGCCGCCTTCATGCCCGCACCTCACGCTGAGATGGGGTGCCGCCAATCTGCGACAGGTAGGCCGCGGCCGTCCGGCAGGCAATCGTGCGTACGCGGGCCATCAGCGCCGCGCGCTCAGTCGTCGAGATTACGCCGCGCGCGTCCAGCAGGTTAAAGAGTTGCGAACACTTGAGGCAATGGTCGTAGGCGGCAAGCAACGGATAACGAACCCGCTCCTTCCCTTCCAGTCCCTTGAAACCGTCGAGGAGTTCCTTAGCCTGCTTCTCATGCAATTCAAATTCGGACCGAATCGCAGACGCATCGCTGCGATCAAAGCTGTATTCGGAGAACTGTTGTTCTTCCATCAGGCGGATGTCGCCGTAAGTCTTATCCGCTGACCAGCGAAGGTCGTAGACACTCTCCACACCCTGGAGAAACGCGCAGATGCGCTCGAGGCCGTAGGTGAGTTCAACGGAGATGGGGTCGAGATCGATTCCGCCGCTTTGCTGGAAGTACGTGAACTGGGTGATCTCAAGACCGTCAAGCAGAACTTGCCAGCCGATGCCCCATGCGCCGAGGGTTGGGGATTCCCAGTTGTCTTCCTCAAATCGAATGTCGTGTTCCTTGAGGTTGATGCCAATGGAACCCAGACTCTTGAGGTAAATGTCCTGCACATCGACCGGCGACGGCTTGAGAATCACTTGAAACTGCGAGTGCTTGTAAAGACGATTGGGATTCTCGCCATAGCGGCCGTCGGCGGGCCGACGACTGGGCTGAACGTACCCGACACGATAGGGGTGCGGTCCCAGCACACGCAGAAAAGTTTCCGGATGCATCGTGCCCGCGCCCACTTCCACGTCGTAAGGCTGCTGCAGCACACAACCCTGCTTTACCCAAAACTGTGAAAGCTGCAAGATTAAATCCTGGAAATTCAGGCCCTTTGGCTTTTTCTCAAGTTTTACTTTAGATTTCAAGTCGTCTCCAAAAGTTCGCGCGTTGTCAATCGCCTCTCCAAATGAATTTCGATCCAGGCCAGCGAAGCCTCTCGCAATTCCCTGGCGCTGGCTTGCATGGACTTATGGTATTCCATGTGATCCAGCCGCTCGCCCGTGAAGCGCTCGGCAAGCATTCTGGCCTCGTGGTGCAGCGGTTTCATTCCCGCGCGCCGGCAGTCCTCGTCAAAGAGGCCGGATTGATGGGCGTCGTAAAATGCCGGCTTTATGCCAAACGGCGTGTCGCAGGCCACGCAGCGATCAAAACGCGGCAACCAGCCGCCAAGCCGCACCGTCCAGAAAGCAAAGTAACTGAGCGGCAGGGCCCAATCACCAGTGCGTTCGACCTCCCGTGTGGCCAGCAGGATCAACCGGAACATCGGCTCAGAAACTTCGTGTTCCGGCAGAATGAGTTCCGCGACCTCGCTGATCACGGCGAGCCCGGTGCTGAGATCGTAATTGCTCTGGGCCTTATGAAAGGACTCGAGCAATTCGGCCTGTTGGATGCGCACCAGTTCGCGAGTTTCCTTCTCGACGTACCAGATCTGGACGTGAGAGAGAATCTCGAGCGTCGAGCCGTAGCGGTTCTTCAGGCGCCGCGCACCAGAGGCTACTCCGCGCACCCGCCCCGACGAACGGCCAAAAAAACTCACCAGGCGATCCGCTTCGCCCAAGGGGAAGGTCTTCAGAATGATGGCTTCCGTTTCCCGCGCAGGCATGAGCAGTCGGCGCGCCGACGCTGCCCCGGACAAAATTGCGATACTCCATCCGAAACACGCGCACACGCAGAACTATTGTAATTATCACACGCGCCCCTACGGCGCAATCTTTACCGTGGAAAATTCGCGAGAAATCAGACGCGTCGGAGCAGCGCAACTTGAAAAAGCCCATTTCGAAATTGCTCTTCCGTTCCTGTGAGCTTGAACCAAAGACTGCCAATTCAAGCGCTTATGCACCCGAACTTATTCTGTTAACCAGCGTCATTTTGCCATAAACATTATCGGACGCACCAAAGCATCGAACTCGCCCTTTTCATTTCCCACATGTTTCGCTACTCTGCTGCGGACCTCATTCCATGTTCATCCCTCTCAAGGATCTCAATCCGTCCCGCTCCTATCCCTTCGTCAACATCACCCTTCTCCTTGCCAACATCGTGGTGTTTCTTTACGAGACCGGCCTGGAAGCCACGCTCCCACACCGGGCGTTTGAGGCCCTCATTCTGCCGTACTCTACCGTCCCGGCGCGTTTCCCTGCCTTTCTGGCGGGACACGCCAGCTTTGAAGTCTCATTCTTGCCTCTGGTCACCAGCATGTTTCTCCATGCCAATTTCTGGCACCTTGCTGGGAATATGCTGTTTCTCTGGATTTTTGGCGACAACGTGGAAGACTTCTTCGGACACGTCGCATATCTACTCTTTTATTTGTTCTGCGGGATTGGTGCGGGACTGCTGCATGTGCTCTTCAATTTGCATTCCAACATTCCTGCCGTCGGCGCGAGCGGCGCTATCTCTGGCGTAATGGGCGCTTACATGCTTCTCTATCCCCGGGCACGAATTCTTACGCTGGTCTTTATCTTTCCTTTGCCGATCCCCGCTGTCGTCTTTCTTGGTCTTTGGTATGTCCTGCAATTTCTTGCCGGGCTTAGCACGATTGGAGCCAATGTTACGGGTGGAGTCGCGGTCTGGGCGCACGTCGGGGGGTTCCTGCTGGGAATGCTGCTAACGTCCATGGCCAGGCGACGCTAGAGAAAATGTTTGGCCGCTTAATTAAAGTGATACTTTAACTTAGGTCGCAAGATCGAAATCTAGATTCGCAAGACCGGCAGCCGGGCGGCCACGCTGCAAGCTTGGGATAGAAAACCTAATGTTGCCCGGCAATAGCTTCCAGGGATTTGGCGGCGAGCCAATCGCCGACCTCGAACGTGTGCTTGTCGCCACCAAGGTCAGGCGTCACGTAGTTTTCGCGAAGGGCTGCTCGCACCGCAGTGCGAAGCGCCCCCGCTTCCGGTTTCCAACCAAAAAACGCCAGCATCATCGCCGAAGCGAGGACGGACCCCAGCGGGTTGGCGATGCCCTTCCCGGCAATGTTCGGCGCGGAGCCGTGCACTGGCTCGAAAAGTGAAGTCTGGCCTGGGTGAATGTTTCCCGACGGCGCAAGGCCCAGTCCCCCGGCCAGCTGCGCGCCCAGGTCGCTGATGATGTCTCCGAATAGATTGCAAGTGACGATCACGTCGAATTGCCGTGGGTCGCGAACAATCTCCATCGCTAACGTGTCGATATACAAGTGGCGGGAGTCGATGTCTGCATACTCCTGGCGGACTTCCTTGAACACTCTTTGCCAGAGGTCATGGGCGAACGTCATGGCGTTGGATTTGTCGCTCATGCAAACGCGCTTTAGCCCATTCTGGCGAGCGTACTCAAACGCGTAACGGATGATGCGCTCGACGCCTCTGCGGGAGTTCACGTCCTCCTGAACGGCAATTTCCTCCAGCGTGTCTTTCTTGAAGAACCCGCCAACCCCCACATAGAGGCCCTCAGTGTTCTCTCGGAAGACCATCAGGCGGATGTCCTTCTCGGTGCGGTCGCGCAACGGCGTAAGGCGGTCGTGGAGCAATTCGACCGGTCGAGCGTTGACGTACAGGTCGAGCTTGAATCGCAGGCCAAGCAAAATGTCCGCTGCATGCTGATTTGAGGGGATGCGCGGATCGCCGAGCGCTCCGAAGAGAATGGCGTCAAACTCATCGCGCAGCATCTCAACTGCGCCCCGCGGCAAGGACACGCCTTCGCGCAGATACTTCTCCGCGCCCCAGTCGAATTCTACGAATTCGATTGGCCGCTTGGAAGCGGCGGCCACAGCTTCCAGTACCTTGACGGCTTGTGGGATTACTTCTACCCCGATGCCGTCGCCGGGAATAACCGCGATTCTTGCCGCGGCGCCGCGATTTCGCAAAGGAATACCAGGCAAAGTCTTGCCTCCTCGACGCCATTTTAGCGCCGCCACACGGATTGCGTGGACTGATAAGGCCGGGCGCTATTCTTCCACCAATGCGGCCCTTGCGCCACCTCTTCAAGGCCCCTTTTTGAACAGCTACGCCGTTTTGTTCTTCACTGTCGCTTCCGCCAATAGGGTCTGCTTTTCAAACTCTGCGAAGTGTGTTATCAAGCGTGCCGTCAGTGATTCGGATGATGAGCATGCATGGCTCGCAGAAGGAGACGCAATGATCAGTCGACGTGAGTTCCTGGCGACAACAGGTGCTGCGGTAGCAGCGTCAACTATGGCCGCAGCTGCGCCTGTGGCCGCGGGCGCAGAGAAGTCTACCAAGCTGTTTTTGCCGGAGGATGACCTGAAGCCGGCAACGTTTGACCGGCTGCCGCTTGAGTGGCACAAACAGCGTGCGGAGACACTTCGGAGCAAACTGGCAGAAAACGATTTCCAGGGAATTTTGCTAACCGACAGGTGGAACATCATCTATTTCACAGGGCTCTGGCACACCACTACCGAGCGGCTGGTAAATGTCTTCCTGCCGGTGAAGGGCGAACCGGTGTGGTTCAATGCGGCGCTGGACCGCGACTTAGTAAAGTCGTGGTGGTACAACGACGGCGAGATGTATTTCGACTGGTTCCACGCGGAAGGTGCCTTCCCGAACCAAGGGAAAGTTCAAATGGGCGCCAAGGTGGACTTGTTCGAGTGGATGCTAAAAGCGCTCAAAAAGCGTGGATACTCGGACAAGAAACTAGCCGCGGACGCGGAGCTTTCGCCCTCGGCTCAAAAGAAAGTCGTTAACGTGCTCGGGAAAGAGATGGCCTCGCAGGAAGAAGTCTGCATGAACATGCGCGTCCGTAAGACACCGGAGGAGTTGGCGCTGACGCGACGCGCCTACAACTACTTCAACCAGATGCACGCGTTTGCCAGGGACATGCTTCTGCAGCACGGCACGGACCTGACGGATTACGACATCGCCAGCGCCGCAACGAAGTACGGTACAGACCTAGTCATGGCGGACATTAAGCGGGACGGCGCACCCCACACGGCCGTGGGTATCGATATTGAAGTGGGCTGCCGAACGGGAAGATCCACGGCGTATCCACACCCGAATCAGTTTCAGCACAACAAAGTGGCCCGAGGACAGGCCCTCCAGATCGAGGGTGGAGTGAACATCGCGGGCTGCGGTGGAGAACTTTATCGTGCCATGTTCATTCACCCCTTGACCGAGCAGATGAAGAAACTTTGGACAGTGAGCCGGGATTGCTGCTTGATCCAAAAAGAGGAATCGATCGCGGGAGTGACCTGCTCGACCGTGGCATACAAGATTCACAAGCACCAGGTGAAGAACGGTGTTGCGCCGTACATCTATCACCGGCCGGCCCACGGCCAGGGTTGGGAAGGACATCAACCGCCTTATCTAGCGCTGGGAGATACCACCATGCTGGAACCGGGGATGAATTTCTCCGTCGAGCCGGGGCTCTACGATCCCGAACACGGGATCGGCTCGAATTTCTCCGACGCATTCGTTGTGCAAGCCGAAGGGCCATCCCGGCAAATGTCGCGGCTGCCCTGGAGTGAGGAATGGTGTCTCGTCAAGCTCTAAGCACCGGGCTACGCATCGCGAAGCGTGAATCAGGCCAGACGTTCTTTACGCACGGTAAGTTTGTCGATGCGGTCGAGGCGCGGTTCGAATCCTATGCCCGGACCTACAGGCACGCGAATGGTCCCCTGCGAAGATACAGTAACTTCGGGATCGATGATGTCTTCCGCCCAATAGCGTTTGCTGGCCGCCACATCGCCGGGGAGCGAGAAATTAGGTAGCGTCGAGAGCGCGATATTGTGCGCGCGGCCGATCCCGGATTCCAGCATCCCGCCGCACCACACGGGAACGCCGTGCCTCTGGCAGAGATCGTGAATGCGGCGCGCCACGGTATGGCCACCGACGCGGCCCATCTTGATATTGATGATTTTGCAGGCGCCCAGCTCGACCGCGGCGCGTGCCTGCTCTTCCGTATGAATGCACTCGTCCAGGCAGATCGGGGTTTCCAGTTTTTTCTGCAGCTCAACGTGGCTGTATAGATCGTCCCAGCCAAGCGGCTGCTCGATCATCATCAGGTAGAAGCCTTCGAGTTGCTTGAGGAGCGGCCAGTCGTTCAGTGTGTAAGCAGAGTTGGCGTCCACGATCAGCTTGATGCGCGGAAAATCTTGCCGCAGGCGGCGTACTTGCTCAAGGTCCTTCCCTGGTTTGATTTTTATCTTGATGCGCTGATAGCCGGCGGCAAGCTCTTTTTGCACGGCGGTAGCAAGTTCGTCGAGCGATTCTTTGATTCCGATCGAAACTCCGCTGGCGATCTTCTCGCGAACCCCGCCAATCAGTTTTGCAAGTGGAATGCCCTTTTGTTTGGCCTCGGCGTCCCACACGGCAGTCTCCAGCGAAGCCTTGGCCATGTTGTGGCCGCGGACACGTCTGAGCAGGCTCCAGACTTCCCCGGCGGAGGCGAACTCCTTGCCCTTGACCATCGGCCAAAGAAAGTCGCGCAGGACCAGCCACGCCGTATCGGTCGTTTCCGGGCTGTAATACGGCGATTCACCCGCGACGCACTCGCCCCAGCCGGTCACGCCGTCCACATCCGCTTGCACCAATAGAATGCGCCGCGCTTCCGTGCGCTCCATGCTGGTTTCAAACGGCGCCACCAGCTTCATCCGAATTTCTTGCAGCGTCATCCCTCGTACTTGCATAGTCGTTCTGCCGCCGTGCCCTTTCTGGAAGTCTTCTTAACGCCCCGGAGGGCCCGCCTCTTGGCACGGACCGCTCTTCTTGTGTAGTGGCGGGTCTTTAGACCCATTCTTTTCCCTCAGCTAAAAATCACTCCAAGGGGTGAGCAGATATGCCCGGTTCCCCGGCCCAGTGCGTAAAGCAACTGCCGCGTAACCCTTGCCGAACCACTTCGCAAATTCTTCTCGCACGCGCGCCTGGACGGCGCCAACCTCTGGTGATCCCTTGCGTTGCCAGCGCTCAAGTTCTGCCGGCACCTCGATGACTGCAGGTGCCTCTACAGGATCTTTGACGAGATTTTCGATCGCCCCCACGACGCGTGCGGAATCGAGATGCCATTCCGCCAGCAGCCGGTCGGTCTCCATGCTGCGGTGAAGGGGGCTCGTTGTCACGCCATACAAATTGGGTTGATATTCCCGGCAGATGGCGCCAAGCCGGTTCAGATTGAAGTGCGCGTTGCGAACTTCAAGGGGATCGAACGTCCATTGAATGAGCCGGATTCCACGGCCCAGGGCTTCGCTGCGTTGAAAGAGCTTTAGCATGCGGCCGACCCCGCGGTCGCGGTACTCGCTGCGCACACCGGTCATGTGTGAGTGAAGGTAGGTCACGCGGTCCCGCAGGCCAACCACCGCAAGCGTGTAGCCTACTAGGCGGTCGCCATCAAAAGCCCCCAGCACTTGACCGCCCGTGTGTGCCGCCACAACAAACATGGTGGCCGGCTCGACCTCCAGATCGGCTTCTCCCCAAATCTCTCTCTGGAGATCGACACAACGATGGAATTCATCGAGGCTTTCGCACTTCCGAACGATGATCCCCTGACTCATCGCTTTGCTTGCGCTCCAGTCATTTCCGGCAAGCGCGGCTTCCCTTCCAGCTTCTTCGCAGCGTCCCAGTAAGTCTCCATCTGCTCGCGCGGAAGATCTTGGAACTCCACGCCATTTTCACGAGCTAGCGTCTCCATGGCCCGGAATCGGCGCACGAATTTCGCATTGGCCTTTTTAAGCGCGATTTCCGGGTCCACCTTCAAAAATCGTGACAGGTTAATAGCCGCGAAGAGTAGGTCTCCTAGTTCCTCTTCGATCCTTCGATGATCTTGATTGCCCAATGCTTTTTTCAACTCTTCGGTTTCTTCCCGCATCTTTTCGAAGACGCCGCCCGCATCTTCCCAGTCAAATCCGATACGGGATGCTTTGCGAGTGAGTTGAAAGCCTTCCAGTGTTGCCGGCAAGGCGCGGGACACGCCATCCAGTAAAGAAGCTTCCTTCGGGATGTCATCGTCGGCTTTTGAATTTCCTTGTTTCTCGCCTGCGCGCCGTTCTGCAGCCTTGATCTGCTCCCAGTTTCTAAGCACTTCCGTGGAATCTTTCGCTCGCGTCGTTCCGAACACGTGCGGATGCCGGCGGATCATCTTGTCATGAATTTCGCGAATCACCTCGGACACGGTGAAGCGGCCCTCTTCGCGCGCGATCTGGGAATGAAAAACAATTTGCAAAAGCAGGTCACCCATCTCTTCCGCAAACTTGGCGTCGTTCCCGCTTTCCAGGGCTTCCAGAACTTCATAGGCTTCTTCGATGAGGTAAGTTCGTAGCGATTGATGGGTCTGCTCGCGGTCCCAGGGGCATCCGTTCGGCGCGCGCAATCTGGCCTGGACCGCTACGAGCCTTTCAAACCACTCGCCCGGCGTCAACCGTTTCTGCTTTGCCAGGTTGCCCTTGCGACGCGTTTTTTTCGCCTTCTTCGTGTGCTTCTGGCGGTTTCGCATGCCTTTATTGACTATTTCTAACGCAAGTCAAGCGCTCCACTTTACGGTGCAACCGTGTCTTTGACAAGCATCGCAATTTCAATGAGGGAGTGGGTAGTGGGTCAGTTTCCGATTATCCGATTTGCGGTTCAAAATGGTGTCATACGGAAGTCAGAGTATCCTCGAAGGGCGAGAATGTTTCCACGACTGTAGCCTCTCAAGGATTATTTTCAACGCGGCGCGTCTGAGGTGTTTCCGGTTAAACGCCGGGCTTTCGCCCGGACCCATTTCAATCTTTTCGTTCGACGGGATCGAGCCGCCAGGTTGTTGTGCAGGGCGACCAACGCGATCCCCGCGGCCCTGCTCTTCTAATTCATCTCGATCTTCGCCGCCCACAATGTCTTTCCATTCACGGCAAACACATTCCCCAGTTGTCTGCTCACGTCATGCTGTTTTGCCGCCGGGCGAATGACCATCTGCCGATTCGTTTGCCCATCCACCCACCAGATCCTTCGCTCCCCTTTTTCTGTCTCCGTTTGATACACGTCCAACAACCCATCTTGCTGGGTGGCACTCTCTGCCATGTTCTGGAGCTCCGTGGCAGAGAGCAGCGTCCACTGTCGAATGCTTTCCCACTCCTCATCTACCGATGGCACCGGAACCATTCGCACCAGCCCTTGTCCATCTTCGGGCAGCGGCCAATTGTCCAGAAATGCTTCGGCTCGGAACAAAGCGCTCAACTTGGCTTCCGTGAAGAGCTTTTTCCCCGTCTCCGTGTTGTAGCAATCGGTCTCGTTATACCCAATCGCCACTACCGCCTTCGGGCCAGCCATCCTCAAGTAGTGAGGTGGCGTGTCCGTTTGCAGCTTCGCGTCCAGCAACGATTTCCCGGTGGTCCGTTCGGCACGATGCAGACCCCTCCAATCCATATACAAGAGCGTGTCTGTCCCCTTCTCCCAAAGTAGATTGGTCGTATGCCCGTGAGTCTTCCTACTCCAGCGCTCCGCTCCGGTCGTCGTGTCCACCGCCGCCATCCTCTTCTCGCCAATCGCCACGGCCAATCCGTCATGCACAAAAATCCCCGTAACTTCTCCAAGGTCCTCGATGATCCAGGCTACTTTTTCCGTCTCCGGATCAATGGCCTGCACATCCTTGGATCCGTAGATCAACCGGCCATTTGCCATTTGCATGGGCAATGGCAGGCTCCCCGACCACAAATGTTTCGCGCCGTCTTCCCACAACACTTTACCGTTCGCCAGGTCCACACAACCCAGGAAATGGTTGCCGAAGTAAACGAAAAGATGATCGCCGATTGCGTTCACGCTCGTCGCGCCGGGGCCAAACGTTCGCGGGTATTCTTCCATTGGACTTTTCCCGTCGCGAGATCCAATCGCTCCAGTTCAAATCGATAGGGGAAAGGAAGTGCCGATAGCACGAGCGGCGAAAACTCAACAGCCATAGCAGCCCCGGCTGCTTCCGCCGCAAAGATCTTTTTCTGCACCCTTCTCGACACCACAACAATCTGCCCGTTCTCATAGAGCGGGATCACCGTCATTATTTCATCCACCGGTGCGGCATCCCACAGCCGCTCGCCCGTTATCAAGTTCAGCGCAATCAGCCGCCGCTCGGCATTGATCGGCAATCTCGCTCCGTTTAGCAGCAGCACCCCCATCCCAGGCACTTCCAGCACGTTCAGCCCCCGCTCCAGTGCTCCAGGCATATCCGCTAGTGACGTGCTACCGAGTCGCACATCCGCAAGCTCCCACAGTTCCCTCCCGTCCTTCCCATCCAACGCAGTCAAGCTTTTCCCCGACTTGACCAGCAGAATTCCCGGTGAAGTTCGCACATACCAGGAAACACTTTTGGGGAAATCCTTTTTCCAAAGAAACTCCAGTCTCTGGGCAACTGCAGTGCTCCCAAAGAACAGCCCGATTCCAAGGAAGGCGACGGAAGTTAACCCCACAGGACGGTTCATGAATTCATCCAAAATGAATCTGGAATACCAGTCAGAGAGCGCTAATACTAACATAGCTAACTTTGCAGCCGCATCGCGGAATACTAGAGCTCCGGACAGCTACCGGGACTCACGATTGCGCTCTTCTCTTGGCTTCGCCGCTAACTTAGCTGGCAGCGGTTATCGGAAGCTGACCCACTACCAGGGAGTGCGCTCCGGCGACTGGAACCGGCAACCCGTGATAAACTTGCAGGCGACACAAATCCCTGAGGAAAGTACCTTGTCCGACCACAAACAGGAAGAAGCGTTTCGCGTAATCGATCGCCGCCCCTTCACCGCCGAAGGAGAATTGCGCAAGGAAGTCGTCGAGGAAGAAGAGCGGGAAGCCAAGCGGGAGGCGGCAAAGATTCCACCGGCACCGCCCGAGGCAGCAAAGACGGCGGCTCCCCCGGCGCCTGCTGAAACACCGAAGAGCATCCCCGGTTTCGAGAACCTCGTCAGGATGTTGGGAAGCAACGCCGCCATGGTCCTTGGCGCGTATGCCGACCCGCGCACTGGCCAGCCCGTGATCGACCCCGAGGCCGCGCGCGAGCTGATCGACATGCTGGATGCCCTGCACGAGAAAACCAAAGGCAATCTTGCTCCTGAAGAAGACAACTTGCTCCTGGACCTCTTGGGCAAGCTGAAGATGACCTATCTGGAAATCAATCAGGCGGTTGCGGCCGAAGCCGCCAAAGCCAAGGCGAAAGCCCGCCCTTAAGCGCACCTGGTGGGCTCACCTGGCTCCGCGTAAAGATTGGTTCCATCGTTTTCAAACATGTCTCCCGCTCCGCTAAAAGTCACCGTTCTCGGCTCCGGCACATCCATGGGTGTTCCCACGCTCGGCTGCCCCTGCCGCGTGTGCAAGTCGAACGATCCGCACGATAAGAGGTTGCGTCCTTCCGTACTGATCTCGCGCGGCGGCCAGAACGTCGTGATTGATACCACGCCGGACTTCCGCCAGCAGGCCCTCCGCGTTGGACTGGAACGCCTTGACGCCATTTTGCTCACGCACGGCCACGCCGACCACATCCTCGGTTTTGATGACATTCGCCCCTTCAATATCCGTCAACGCTCGGCGCTGCCTGTCTACAGCAACGAAGAAACGTTTTGCCTCATCCGGCGCGTCTTCGCCTATGTATTCGATGACAAACCGACGCTCAGCACCGTGCCTAGTGTTACGTTGAACACTGTCCAGGGCCCGTTCGAGCTTCTCGGCATCCCGTTTATTCCCATTCCTCTGCTCCACGGCGAGATGGAAGTCCTCGGCTTCCGGTTTGGACGTGCTGCCTATCTCACCGACTTCAGCATGATTCCCGATTCCTCGATGGCCCTGCTAGAGGGACTCGACGAGCTGATCCTGGACGCTCTCCGGGACATTCCACATCCCATGCATCAAACAGTGGACCAAGCGCTCGTCCTCATCCAGCAACTCAAGCCCCGCCGCGCGTGGTTCACCCACATCGCTCATGACCTGCCGCACGCTGAAACAAACGAACGCCTTGTAAAAATGGGTTTTCCACATGTGCAACTGGCCTACGATGGTCTCGAGTTTGAAGTGCAGGCCGATGCGGCCACCAGAATTTCGCGCGAACACGAGGCTTCGCCAGCATCCCGTACCCCCGCAGGGAACACGAGGTCAACCAGGTTATCGGCCTTTTCCTCTTCGCAGGCCTGGGCGTCGCGCTACGCAACCTTTGGACATTCCAGCGTCCTCGCGATCGGCAACTTTGACGGTATCCATTTGGGCCATCAAGCGATCCTTCGCGCCACCGTTGAGCGCGCCCATGCCCTCAATGCCGTATCAACCGCTCTCACCTTTGATCCGTCGCCACGGAGAGTGCTCCGCCCGGAGACTGCTCCCCCGCGGCTCTCCACCAACGCGCAGCGCATGGAGTGGTTCAATGCTCTCGGCCTCGAAGCCGTTGTGGTCCTCCCCTTCACGCTCGACCTCGCGCGGCTCTCTCCAAGCGAATTTATCGAGCAAATCCTAGTCCGCGATTTACATGGAAAGGCTGTTCTGGTCGGTGAAAATTTTCGCTTTGGGCATAAGCAGGCTGGCGACGTGAAGCTGCTCTCCGAGCTTGGCTCGAAGTATGGTTTCGACGTCGTTATTATTGCCCCCGTCGTCTACCGAGGAGAAGTGGTCTCCAGCACCATCATTCGACGGGAAGTCGCCGAAGGTGACGTGTCCCACGCCGCGCGTCTTCTGGGCCGGCCCTTCGCTCTCACGGGAGAAGTCGTCAGCGGCACAGGAACGGGACGCAAATTCACGTTTCCCACACTGAACCTTGCGGTCGAGCAGGAACTGCTTCCCGCCCGAGGCGTCTACATCACACGTACATGCCTTGACGGAGAGACTCGCAGTCACCGCTCGGTGACCAATATTGGCTTCCGTCCCACGTTCAACGGCTCGTCGCTCAGCGTTGAAACGCATTTGCTCGACGCTCAACTGAGCACGGCACCCAAGCGCATGGAAGTTCGCTTCTGGAAGCGCCTTCGCGAAGAAAAAAAATTCAACGGTCCCGAAGAGTTGCGCGCGCAAATCGCCGCCGACATCGCCCGCGCCAACAAATTCTTCTCCCGTGTGCGCCGCTCCCGCTCCATTCGTCAGCCGACCACCGCTGGCGGTTGACAGTAGGCCGTGCCTGTCACTCGTCCCTCGGCCTGCCTCTAGCGGATTTATGAGGTTGCAGGTATTGTTATGTTGCAATCTGGATGAATGAGCCATGCCGAACTCCATGCGTTACTGCCAAACCTGCCGGTTCCAACTTGACAAACGCGGTTTTAAGCGCCACACGCTTTCCGTTCTTCACAGAAAGGGAAAACTGATCCGCGCCATGCTGGAGCGGAATTGCATCACCCATGCCGAAATCGCCAGACGCGTCGGGCTGACGCGGGAGCGCGTGCGTCAACTAGCTCTGCAAATGGGTTTCGCCGACGGGAGGTCGCGGCACGCCATTTGCCGAATGGAGCGCCGTAAGAAAGAAATGGCGGAGTTTTTTGTGGAAGCGCAAAAACGCGGGTTTGCAGTCGAACCGCTCGGGACGAGGAGTGCTTACATAAACGGGAAGCTTTGTCTTCAACGGAAAGCGTGCTGGCACGACGTAGGGAAAAGCCAACACAAATATACTTACCTTAGTATTTTTCGGCCCGCTGGCCGGTTTGATATCTGCGCGTGGAAACTGCCGGATGGCCGCTTTCTGATTCTGCCTAAGAAGCTAACAGGTTTCAGGCAAACAACCTTCAACCCGGAGGAAAGCGAGCACCTGGGTACTGCCAGCTCGTCGCACTACTATCGCCAACACATAGAAAGATGGAGCCTGCTCGGGCGACGCCGCCGCTCGAAATGAGGCTCAGGCAATCCCCGCAAGGGTGCTCCGCCCGCCGGCGTGCTAATGTAGCGGGCCGCGACGCCACCGTTTCGGAGGTTTGCATGGACATCCAGGACGCTCAACGCGAAGTGCGGTCTGTCTACATTGGCGGCTTTTGGGGACAGCTTGTCTCGTCCGTAATTTGGCTGGTGTCCGCGATGCTAGGCACGTGGGTCACTCCAAAAGCGTCTATCCTGGCCGTCCTCATCGGCGGATTTTTCATCTTTCCGCTCACGCAAATGCTCCTGCGTTTGTCGGGCCGCCGCGCGTCCGTGAGCAGAGACAATTCGTTCCATAGCCTCGGGATGCAGGTCGCGTTTGTGCTGCCGTTTTCGATGCTGCTTCTTGTGCCCGTGGGTCATTACGATTTGAACTTGTTTTTTCCGACTCTGATGGTCCTTTTGGGCGAGCACTATTTTCCGTTCGCCACTCTCTATGGGATGCGCATGTTCCTGTTCCTTGGGGGAATTCTGATTGCCGCGGGGGTCGCGATCGCTCATTGGTTTTCGGGAACGTTCAGTCTAGGCGCATGGGTTGCCGGACTGGCCCTGTTCGTTTTCGCCTGCATTGGGCGGTCCATCGCCACCGGCGAAGCATCCGCGCCCTCCACTCACTAATTCACAATTGACAGTGGTAGACGGAAAAATCCGCACCCTTTGAAAAACGCAAAGGAATACGCCACCCCGCTTGGCTTTTCAGTGGAAAGCTGCCACACTGCATTTCGCGGCGCACCATGCGCGCAAGGCCATGCTAAGCAAACCTGGACCTTTCGACGCTTCGCTCGAGAGCCCATCCCCGTCCCAGGAGAATTACGTACAGCCGAACCTTGGCCATGGCCTTCGGATTTGGTGGGCCTACTACTGGCCGACCTCCCTGATTTCGTTCTTCATTATCGTCGTTCTCACGGTCCTGGTGCGCAAGGCCTGGGAAAACGATGTGCTTTCGACCCAGGTTGTGCTGTGGGCTAATCGGATCTTGCCCTATGCCGTCGTCTCCGCGGTTTCGATGCTTGGCATCCGGCGCATTCTGGGAAAGAAATTCCGCTCTTTCTCCATCGCATTGCTGCCCCGCGCTCCTGCTTCTGGTGGCGAGCCTTTGTCCCGGTCCTTTCAACGAACACTGCGCGTCTGGTGGGAATTCATCTGGCGCAACGTTGTCTACTCCGTGATTCTCAGGATCGCTGGTTCTATAGCTCTAAGTATGACGATTGGCATTCTCGCCGCGCTGGGTGGCCCGATGCGCGCAATCGTACCCTTTGTGTCGCAAGTCCTCATCGACGGCGCCGTAGGCTTATTCGTTATCTATTCGGGAATCCTCGATGAGGAGTTCGGGGATTTTCGCGTGACTTTAGTGCCGACCGCGGTCGCCTTGAGCGCAGCCCCTGCCGTTGAGGCCGCTGCGCCGAATAGCCTCCCGTAGTGTGACCTGCCGAACAGATCCTTTTCGGAGTGCGTCAAAATGACATGCGAACCTTTTTGAGATTTTGGGGTGTAGCCCCTTGAAACCCAGGACGATGGGGACAGACGGGATGTTTTCCGCTACGGTTTGGTTTATTAGAGGAAGTGGCGAGTGACCAGGTGATGGCAAGACTCATCCAATCCCGGCAGGAGGGCCGTAAAGGATGCATCACGTGCGCCAAGAGAATCTGCCATTTGTTGGTAGTTCGCATGAGTTTGTTGGATCCGAGCAGGGCGACACGGGTGTTTCGGTGTTCCTCTTCCACGGGAAGCCCGGTTCGGGACCGGATCCGCACCGGCACCCTTATGACGAGATCCAGTTCATCCGCGAAGGCCGGGGAGTGTGGACCGTCGACGGCAAGACCTTCGAGGGCAGCGCGGGAGATATCTTTGTCATCAAGGCCGGTGAGATTCATAGCTTCAAGGCGGTTGGTGATTCGCCTCTGGTGCAACTCGACGTTCACCTCAATCCGCGCTTCATCCAAGAGAACCTGTAGGGACAATGGTGGAGCAGGACAAGCAACCACGCGCGCTGCACGGTTAGCGGAGTTGGCGGGTGGGGCAGGCTTTTGAGTTGGGTCGCGCATCCGGCTGGCCTCAGACGGGTTTGGTAGCGCGTCCGGTTCATCGAGACATCAAGACGGGCAGATCCGCCTCGCGAAAAACCGTCCGTGTGACACCGCCGAACATCCACTCGCTTACGTAGGAGTGGCCATATGCACCCATAACCAAGAGGTCGGCGCCGAAAGCGGCGGCCCGCGAAAGCAGGAGGCGGCCTACCTCTTGGCCGTCGGGCGCTATGCGGTGTACCCCCACGTGCGCGCCATGGTAAGCCAGGTGACGCACGACATCCGCCCCTGGCTCCTTGCTTTGATCCATCGCGTGGCGCTCGTCACCGACAATCAAAACCTCCACCGCGTCCGCTTTGACAAGCAACGGCAGAGCGTCCGCCACGGCACGGACGGACTCCCGCGTGGCGTTCCATGCCACCAGGATGCGTCGAACCTGCGATACCGCGCGGTCTGGCGGAAACAGGATGATCGGCCGCCCGGAACTCAGGATCAGCGACTCCGCAAGGCCGGGGGGACCAGCCGTCTGGGCCGCGGATTTCGGGCGGGCGACCACCACCAGCTCCGCATAGTACGCATGCGCGCCTACCTCGCCGCTCAAGTAGGGCAACGACTTCCATTCTGACCGGATTCCGTGACGACGTACGATGTCCTCGAATTGGGCATGGTGCTCCGCGACAATCTTGCCCAGCTGCGCTTGCTGCTCCTCGATGACGCTCACCACCCCTTTCCCGCGGGCGAATGTCTGCGCCGGTGTAGCTTCGGAGGCCGGCTCCATGAATACGCCGATCAGGCGCGCGTCGTGCTCCTTGGTAAGTGCGGAGGCGAACTCCAGGATGTCTGCCGCGTCGACGCGCCCATCGATGAAGACCACGATTTCCCCGAGCGCAGTGGTGCCAGCGCTCATGGAAGCAAACTCAGGCAGCGGAGACAAAGTCGGCTTTTTGCTGGCCATAGCTACCCCTCCTTCTTGTCCTCCAGATGTCAGTCGGACCAACAGCTTAGATTCGCGCATTCGCGATTTGGATACTGGTCTAGAGACGTGGATCTTTTACCTACAGGGAGGGCGGAGCTTGCCTGCGGCGAGGTCTTTCAAGGCGCGGAGGCGTCCGTCGAGTTCGGCCGGGGTGAGGCGCCCCAGACGGTAGAGAGTGCGCAGAAAATCCGGGGCCGGGCGGTCGCCCTTGCGCGAGTTGCACTCTAGACAGCAGGAAACCAGATTGCGGTAGGAATTGCGTCCGAAGCGCACGCGTGGCACGACATGGTCGAGGCACCGCACGTTAGCGAGAGTGCGGCGGAGACAGTAAAAGCACGTGCCGCGTTCGCGAACGTGAATGGTTTTGCGGAGCGCCCAGGTCTTCAAGAAATCCCTGGTTTCGAGCGTCGCGGCAGGCGGCTCCCCCGCGGCCCCCGTGGTCCCCACCCCCACAGCCCCCGTGGTCAATAACGCGCCATTTTTGCCCGGGCGGAGCGCGCGGATCTTCTCCGCCAGGCGCATCTCCGCGAGATGGCCGGTCTTGCTGCGTTTGAGCACGCGCAAAGTCCCCAGCTCATCGAGCCGGCGCACCGCATGGCGCGCCGCTCCGATAGAGAGACCCAGAGTGCGGGCTAGGGACATAACCGCAAACTGCAGGCGGAGCTTGCCAACCACGAGGGAATGGCGCAGCAGATACGAGTAGACGGCGCGCTCCTTGACGGTCGGGCCGAGACGCGGGGCGAGAACATCTTCAAACTGCATCCAGAGGAGTTTGGCGTTTTGTTTTTTGTTTAGCATGTTTTAGGTCCTGAGAGTGGGATTGGGAAGGTGACAGCGGACAGAAAGAGAAAAGACAAAGACTCAACACAGAGAGCACAGAGACGGGATTACAGAGGACACGGAGAAACAAAAAATGCCGGCTAGAAGCCGGCGCTACAAAATGCACGGTAGAAAACAAAAAAGCCCCGGACAGAGTCGGGCGCACTATTATCCGAGGGGTAGTCTACAGAATTATAATGCATTTGTCAAAAAGAAATGAGTTGAGAACACAGTTTTATAAGTGCTTATAAATTAAAAAGATGGAGGGCTCATCTTGTAGCGCCGGCTTCCATCCGGCTCTGCGGACCTTTCTCCGTAGAGGCTGGGCTTTAGCCCAGCTCTTGCGCTTAACTTCAAAAACGCCGGGCTAAAGCCCGGCCTCTACAAATACCAGCCGTTCGCCGCACCTCAATCCACCCAGACACATGCCAAGGAAAAAGCTTCGTCAAGAGGACTTGGCCTGTTTTTGCAGACATTCGGCGCAGTAGCCGCCGACTTCGGTGCGGGACACTGTCACCTTCATGTGGAAGTCGCGCGCAATCTGATCCTTGAGTTGCTCGTACAAGCGGCTCTCGAACTCCCGCACTTTTCCGCAGCGCAGGCACGCCACATGGATGTGGTCCCGCGGCCCGTGGGTTTCGTAGTAATGCCGGTCGCCCCGGAGATGCAGCAAGTCCAGCTCGTCGATCAAACCCTGCTTTTTGAGGAGATCAATCGTGCGGTAAACGGTAACCAGGTGAACGCCGTCATCGATTTTCTGCGCTCGCGCGAGGATCTGGTCCACATCCAGATGCTGTTCGGCGTTGTCCATCACCTGCAGGATCACCCGCCGCTGCCGTGTCATACGAATGCCGCGGGCCGCCATAGCCTGCTGGAGCTTGCCGGTTGTTTCTGCGGTATTTAGGCGCTCACCGGTGGAGACCCGGTGGCTAGGCGACGCAGCCATTTGCAGTGCTCCGCTCGTGCGGCGGATCGGGTTTCAGGGTTTGTACTTACAAACCCTGAGCTAACTCGGGTTTCAGGGTTTGTACTTGCAAACCCTGAGCTAACACCGACTCAGGAATGCGTGGGCAGCAACCGCACCACGTCATTGTACATAACGTAGGCGAAGAACACCAAAAGGAACACCAAGCCCACCTGCACGAACCGCTCCTTGAACGCCAGGCTGAAATCGCGGCGCCGGATTCCTTCCAGGGTAAGCAACAGGATGTTTCCTCCATCCAGGATAGGGATGGGCAGCAGGTTAAGTATTCCCAGATTCAGGCTGATCATCGCCATCATATTGATTACGTCAACGGGTCCTTCCTCAACGGCCTGGCCCGCCAGCGCTGCGATGCCCACAAAACTTCGCAGTTGCCGCACAGATAATTTCCCGGAGAAGAGTCTGCCCAGCACTCCAAACAACTTTGCCGTTGCGCCCGCGGTTTCGTCCGAGGCCTCTTTGACGGACGCAGTGAGCGTCATATCCTTGAAAGCCCACTCCCCTCCAGGGCCAACGCCGATGCGCCAGGCTACCTGTCCATCTTCGTCTTTGTCTTGAACCGGATGAATCGCAACGGTCATTTCAGTGCCGTTACGCCGTATGGTCGTGTTCAACATCCGCCCATTGGAATGCCTGATTTGATCGAAGAAATCGTACCAGCTGCCCACGGGCGTCCCATTTACCGCGACAATCAAGTCCCCGCGTTTCAGCCCTGCGCGGCTCGCAGGCATCCCTCGTTCCACGGGACCCACCAGCGCCGGTATTGGCAGGTTTCCAAGCGCACGGTCAGTGTTCCGTATGTCCGTGGCCTTCACTTCGACAACCCGCTGTGTACCTTGCCGGTTGATCTTCAGCCGAAGCATTCCATCCTGAGCTGCCTGAACCAGGTACGAATTTGCTTTGGACCAGGTCGGCGTTGGAACGTCATTGACCGAAACGATCTGATCGCCATCCGTGACCCCCGCTTTCACAAGTGGGCTCGTCTGCGGAAGTCCGCTTAGGACAATCGGCTTGTCCAGGTAGGCGGGATATGGAAGGCCCTTTATCGCAAAAAAACCTGCCAGCAAGAGAATCGGCATGATCAGGTTCACTGCTGGGCCGGCAAAAGAAATCAGCGCCCGCTGCCAACGCGGCTTGCTCATCAATTCGTCCGGCGCGCCGGTGGGAGCAACGTCATTCGAATCCACTTCGGATAGATCCTGCCCCGCCATGCGCACATAGCCGCCAAGCGGCAGCGCGCTGATGCGGTAATCCGTCGCTCCCCATTTGAAACCGAAGAGCCGCGGCCCGAACCCGATGGAAAACACATCCACGCGAACGCCAAAGAAACGCGCCACGATGAAGTGTCCCCACTCGTGCACCAGGATCATCACGCCCAGCACCAGAAATATTCCAATCAACGTATTCATGAAATCAATCTGCCCTTTTTTCGAATCCTATGACGCCGCCGTTGCCGCCACTGCCAGCCGTTCCACTTCTTCCCTCGCCATTCGACGCGCCTCGGCATCGGCCGTAAGCACGTCTTCCATCTTCTCAAATCGCGCGCGCGGCGTCCGCCCCAGCACGCGTTCAATCACTTCCGGAATGCCCAGGAACGGCAACCGCCGCTCCAGAAATGCCGCCACCGCAATTTCATCCGCGGCATTCAGCGCGCTAGGCAGCGCGCCGCCCTTTTTCATCGCTTCTCTTGCCAGGCGCAAACAGGGAAACCGTCGCGTCGAAGCCTTCTGAAAGTCCAGCCGCTTCAGCTTCGACCAGTCCAGAGCTACTTCTTTAGATGCTACCCGCTCTGGATAGGTTAACGCATATTGGATGGGCATGCGCATGTCTGTTGGTCCAAGTTGCGCCAAAATAGAACCGTCCACGAACTCCACCATGGAATGAACCGTGGACTGCGGATGCACCACCACGTCAATCTGTTCCGGGCGCATGCCAAAGAGCCATCGCGCCTCGATGATCTCGAAGCCTTTGTTCATCATCGTTGCCGAATCGATGGTGATGCGGTTTCCCATCCGCCAGTTCGGATGCGCCAACGCTTGCTCGGTTGTAACATTCGCCAGCGCCGCCAGCGGCGTCTTTCGAAACGGTCCGCCTGACGCCGTCAGCACCAGCCGCCGCACTTCTCCGTGCGTTCCGCCGCGCAAACATTGATGCACCGCGTTGTGCTCGCTATCTACGGGAAGCAGCTCGCGTCCGGCTTTTTTGGCCGCGGCCATCACCAGCTCGCCTGCCGCAACGAGCACTTCTTTATTCGAAAGCGCCACCGTCTTTCCCAGCTTGACCGCTTCGTACGTAGCTTCCAGCCCCACAACCCCCACCGCCGCGGAAACCACAATGTCCGCCCTGGGATGCGTTCCGGCCGTCAACATTCCCTCGCGGCCGTGATGTATCTCCGGAATCGGCGAAATGCCCTTCTCCCGCAACATCCGCGCCAACTCGTCAGCCCGCTTAGCATCTCCAACGGACACGACTTCCGGCCGGTGCCGCTCAATCTGACTAATAAGCTCCTCCAGATTTGCCCCCGCCGCCAGCGCAACGACACCAAACCTCTCCGATAAAGCCCCTGCAACCGAAAGGCACTGCCGCCCAATCGATCCCGTCGAGCCCAAAATAGATAACTGTTTCACGCAGTCCTTCGATTTCCTTTTTGTGGTTGGAAGCCTTCTGACCTACGACCTGGGAGAGTAGATCAATATCCAATAATACCAGACAACCGGAATAGCGAGGATAAGCGCATCGATTCGGTCAAGCACTCCGCCATGCCCCGGCAACAAACTCCCCGAATCCTTGATCCCCGCGCTCCGCTTATAAGCCGATTCCAGCAGGTCCCCCACCTGCCCCGCGACGTTCCCCACCGCCGCCATCCCCAGCAAATGCGGAAGCGGCACCGTCATGAATCGCGCAAAGACGACCGCCACGATAAGCGACCCGAGAAAACTAGCGACCGTTCCCTCCCAAGTCTTGTTAGGACTCAAATGCGGCGCCAGTTTGTACTTGCCAAACGACCGCCCGACAAAATAAGCCGCCGAATCCCCCACCCAGATAATCACCATAGCGAACAGCAGCAGCGCCGGCCCCTGCAGATACAGTCCGTGGAGGCGGACAGTGTACGACAAGGGGAAAGCAACGAGGAGCAGTGCGCTAGCGCTAATTCCTGCTGCTGGAAGAGCTTCGACTAGGGGCCGTTTGGTGAATAGCGTCAATACCGCTACCCCAAGTATAAACAAGAAAAAGACATCAGGTACGGTCGGGGGAACTCGAACAAAGTAATCGATCTCGCGGTGGACGGTCAGCCGCCTTGGAAACCCATAGCTCTGCGAAAACCCCGCAAACCACTGCACGAAAATCAGCATCAATGCGCAACTCGCCGTCCAAAACCGATACGCCCGGTGCCCGATCGCCTCGCCCAACGCAAAATACTCAAACAACGCCAGCAGCGTCACTAGCGCGACGGCCAGCGCCATCACCGCCGTCGAGCCCCACAGCACGATGCCCACCACAAACGGAATCAGCACCGCCGCTGTTGCCACCCGCTTCCAAGTCATAGAAAAGGAATCCCTTCAGAAATCGCGGCCCTCATCTCATCACATCGCGCGAAATAAATCACGCGCGAGAGTAGGACAGACATTCCTGTCTGTCCAAATCATGGAATCGCGGGAGACGCCTACTAACAGCGGATCGTTAGCCATCAATCGGGCGGATAAAGCGGATGCTGTTCCCATCCGCGTCCCTCACATACATTTCTCTCGTGCCCCACGTTTGGTCCACCGGCCCGGTATCAATCGGCACGCCCTTCTCGACAAGTTCCGCGTGCAGCCCATCCACGTCCTCAACCTCGAAGCGCACAACGCTTCCAGAAACCCCGTCACCTGAAAATGAAGAAATGTGTAACCACGCGGAGTCACGCACCAACCCCATATAGCATGGGTCTGCCTCCTTCTCGTCAACGCGGTAAGCAAACTGCCGCCGGAATCCCAGCTTTTTGCAATAAAACTCTTCCGCCACCTTTGAACTACGAACATGCAACACTGGAATCGCAGTCTTGAACATGTCGCACCTCGTGCGCTCTGTGCTACCACCTTCGCTTCATTTCTCCCCGGCAATTTCATCCCATTCGCGCTGGCCGCGTTCCAGCACTGCCGGCAGGTCATCTCGCAGCAGAAATCGTTCCTGGATCAACTTCTTGGCCGACTCGGCAAACTTGCCCATGTATTGTTCGCGCGAGGCGTACCGTTCCGAGATCGAAAGCCGCGGATCGCCGGGTTTCTCGCGGTCCGCCGCGTTACGGGCAAACGGGAGAAACGAACCGAGGAAGCTGACCCGCAGATCACCAGCGCCGATACTCGGATCTCGCAGGTTCCAGCCGGTGTACGTGGCAAGCGGCACTTGTAATTCCGGCAAGCGCACGCCTCCCAAGTCGTTCCCATCGGAGTCCGTTTGTGGAACCAAAACAGAAAACGACTTTCCAACTTTCGGAGGCTCGTTCGAAATGATCCCTGATTTCCACTGCGAACCGAAATCGAGGCGGTAAGCCAGGTTTACGTCATGCGGTATATTCACGCCAGGGATTTTCGGAAATGCCCATTTGTTCAGCGGCACCAGCGTGCTGTCTGCAATTCTCGGATAAACGTTCGGCGGCGGTGGCGTTCCGTCTTTCACCCACTGATCCATGTCCATAACCAACGCTCGCCAGAACCATTGCACGGGATTCGGATTGTGCCTCTGCTGTGCCGTCAACTCCGGCGAACCGCTCGTAACCTTCCCGGGAGGAAGCGCTGCGGAAAAGTGCTGCAACCCCGCAAGGAAGTAGATGCGCGCATTGTCACCCGGTGTCGCGTCTTTCAGGCCGTCGGCGGATGTGTGAATCAGCGACGCCGCACGGCCCCAATATTCGTACGAAGTGTTGGTAAAGAAAATCTTCGGCGCCGTGTGCGACCTGCTCGACGCATCCAAAAGTCCCGCTGTTTCGCCCGTCTCCGGGTCGTTTTCTGGGAGGTCCGTGTAGGGGAAGAGATCCGTCGGGAAAAAGATGCTGGACAAAGGTTGCGCGTCACGCGACGGCTGTGCGAACCGATGATTAAAACTGCCACGTCCCGCGCCGGCTACATGCGCAATCGCGCCGTCCATCACCTGGCGCCCCTGCTCGTCCGCGTTGAAATCCTGATACAGGAAATGCCGAAGGAATCGCCCGCTCTGAGAAATTCCCACAGCATAGGCCCGGCGAACCGGAGCCGCCGCCTGCGGATCATATTTCAGGTAAGAGAGAAAATCGCGGACCGCCGCCAGCCCAACACCCACAACCACCGGGTCTTTCGCCTCGTACACGACCTCATAAATGTTGCCCGGCAGAAATCCGCCGTTTAGATGAATGAAGTGAGGATCGTCCACAAGCTTGCCATCCACGGAATGGGCAAAGCTCCATTGGCTGCGCGGGATGGATTGCCGCGGGCCTTCGGGCGTGTCGCGCACCGTAAGAGTGTTTTTCGCGCTGGCAGGATCGTTGACCGCATAACTTTTTCCTCCGCTGGGTCCAAGCATGATATGTCCCAACGGCATGTCATCTCTTTTTTCGGACGGCGTGAAATCGGAACGCGCCAACCCGCGAATCTCTTTTCCTCCAGGATCATGAGCAACCGGGGCGGAGAGACCGAGTTTTTGTCCATCTTCCGCGACGTCAAACTGCCAGCCCAGCCACGCAATCGTGTACCCTTCGCGCAGCAGAAATCCGTCTCCGAATTCGCCGTTTGCATCCGAAGAATTTCCGCCGTTCACCAGCCGCAGGATTCCTCTTCCCCCGCGATTTGAAACTTCAAACAGCACCGCGCCGTTTCCCTTGTTCATGTCCTTCGGTTTGTAGAGATAGAGGTCGGCGGAAAACTCGACTTCTCCCTGCGCGTTGCGCGGTGCTTTGTCCAAATCCACGATCTGCCGGTTGTGAACGTTCTCCGGCTTCACGGCAAAGTACACGCGCCCAACGATCCTTTCATAGCTACCTGCCAGTCCGAACGCGCGTCCATCTTGAACATCGGTCCGCGAGACAATCTCCACGCGCGCGACGTGCGCCTCAGCGGAAGAAGTCACGAAAACGAGGAGCGTAAGGGTGCGGGCCAGACGTTTGCGTATGCGATTCATGAACCGCCTCCGAAAGCATCACAGGTTACAACAGATTAGGAAGACTTCAGCGTTCCAGGATTTCCTTGTAGGCGTTGAGGGCTACTTTCTTCGGCTGGCGATCCAAAACGAAGTTATACGACCTGGTGGAATTACCGGCAATGCCCACTTGAGTCAGCCGCACCATGCCTTGTCCAAAATCTGCAAATACCGGGACGAACATCGCGAAATTGTCGTCCACTTCGCTCTGCGTGATTTCCGCGTGCACCTTGAATTTGCCGCCTTCCGCCGGCTGCACATCGTATTTGAAATTGTAACGGGGCACCTGGGTACCCCATACCCACTCTCGAAAAAACCAATCCAGGCGCCCATTCTGCTGCAGGTCCATCTTTTTGGTCATGTGCTTCTCGGCAACAGCCTTGAAGGATTCCGTCGACGCGGGAATCTCCCGGTGGCGTTCCATGAAATCGTGCATCATATCAATGAAAGCCTGATCGGGATTGCCGGCCGACCCCATGTCCGCGTACATCAGCGACCTCAGCATCGCCAGAACGTACGCGCCCTTGGAATAAGTCACTCCCTGATATGCCTGCCCGGACCGCGGCGAAATCAGCCGGAGTCCCAGCCACACCGGACCGGCGTCATTCGGTGAAACGCCGAAATTGTTTTTGTCGAGGATGCGGACGCGCTGGCGCTCCCAGAACTCCACGTAATCCTTCTGCCACTTCGGCCCCACGGCTTGCTGCAGAAACAATGCCGCCGCAAATTCCGCAAATCCTTCCGAGAGCCACTGGTCGTGATACGAAGCCCAGCTGACTCCGTGCCCAAACCACTGATGCGCCACCTCATGAGGCGTCACTTCCTGCACGAATCCGGTGAATTTCGAATCAATATGGCCAAACAACATCCATCTCTGGGTCGAATCGATGTACGCCGAAATCGGCAAGTACACCAGATTCGGCCACGATTGGCCGAAGCTGAAATTCGGCTGTTCGGTGATGTAAATGTTCTCGTATGGGCCCTTACCGAAATACAATGTACAAACCTGCATCTGGGCGCGCGCTTGATCCAGCGCGTATTTGGTCATTGCCCCGGGGGCCATGCCGCCCAGCGCGCTGTTTTCAAAACGTCGCAAGTTGTCTGGCAAATCCGGCAAATAGTAACCGGAGATCTCGTAATGGGTGATCGTGTCCGGGAAATCAATTTTCTTGTATTGCCCATAGTTGAAGCCCGCGACGGCAATCGGCACCGGCGTTACCCAGTGGGTCACGGCAAATCCTGCTTCGGTGTGTTGTCCCTCGAGCTTGCCCACGCTGATCAGCACGTTCGCGGGCGGAACCTTAAACGTTAGATCGTAGAGCGCCTTTTCACCAAAGCCGTTCAGGTTCGGATACCAAGATTCGCGCGCTCCGATGTAGTAACTTCCGCTGCCCGCGTCGGACAGCACCTTGTCACCCCCGTATTCCACGGTGATCGAATGGACTTGCCCCATCGCTGGAGCTTCGTCGAGAACAGCATAGAAAGAACCGTCTTCCTTTCGGTTTTCCTGAATGAAATGCAGGTCTTGGCCCTTCTCACCGCTTACGCGCGTCACGCGCAGCGTGGGGAGCAGCCCGAATTTCATCACGCGCTCGCCGGGCACGAGCGGCTCGTACGTAATCGTAGCGCGGCTGAACAGGTGATTGTTCTTCCCGATTACCGTTTCAATGTTGTACCGGCGCGTGGCGAAGAGCCGCTTGTCCTCTTGCGAACTTGCTGTATGGGCCTGAAGCTCGGGTTTCAGGTGCTGCAAATACCAAATGCCGTCGTTCATTCCCCCGCCGTCGCAATTGACGAGCGCCACTTCTTCGGGCGAATCGATTTGCGGAATCGCTCCCACACGAGTACGCAGGAAGAAACGCAGGTCTTTGTGCGGTGTACCGTGCATGTAGGCATTGAAAAACAGTGGGTGTTTCGGATTATAAATAGCGGCGAGTACGTCGGCGTCCACGTTGTCGATCGTTTCGCTCTCGAGCAATGCCTGGGTCAGACCTTCGGGTATCTCGTGGCGGTGGCGAATTTTTTCCTTCCAACGCTGAAACGCAGTGGCGGCCTCGGTCGGGGTGTCCGCTCTGGTTCCGAACGTCGCGGCGAATTGCGGAAACTGGTCGGGGGTGAAACGAAAGACCACTTCCGTGAAGTCTTCCTCGGCCGTCGGACTGCCGCTGCGCCGCACCATCTCGTTGGTGTCGAGGGTAACGACGGGTTTAAGCGTGAAATGTCCCTGCCCGACAAAAACCGCCCCAGTTTCAAATCTGTTGACCAGTTTCAGGAGCGTCAGCGTTCCGGATTTCAACTCGAAGGTTCCCACGTCCATCGACAGGATGAAATTCTCGCAGCGGAACGTTTCGCCAAGTTCCTCGTTGCGCAGTTGGCGGTAGATGGCATCCGAATTCGCGAACGCCGCGCTCTTTTCGTTGACTGTCACCCTGGTCTGCTGTGCCGTGATTGTCAGACTAAGCGCTAGTTCCGCCGTCCCCTTCAGATCGACTTCGCGGACAAGATCGTCAAACCCATCCTTGGCAACGCGTACGGAATATTTTCCGGCGCTTAAATTGGCCGCAGCAAATTTGCCTGTTTCATCGGAAGTAAGCACCAGCGCCTGCGGGAGGTTGCCGCCAGTGATCTCGATGCTCGCGCCGGCCACGACCGCCCCCGACGGGTCCTTGACGGTGCCGGATAGGGTGTCCGCGCTTGCCTGGGGAGTAAGTACCAGCCAGATCAGCGCCAAGATCGGTACTTGGAGGAGCTTGAAGCGGCCCATGGCCCGAATCGTCCCATTTCCGCCCTGTTCTTGCAATGCCTTTCCTATCATTGGAATAGTTCACTTCGTGGAGAGGAATCGGAGAATTTCACGCATGACTTTCTCGCCTTGGTCTGTCTGGAAGAGAAACTGTGCATGCGCGGAGCCATCGAGGATAATCAACTCTTTCGGCTGCGGAGCCCTCTCATATTGCTCGCGGATTCGAGGGAGCCTCGGCCCATCCGCATTTGCATCATCGCGAGCCACAATGAAAAGCGAGGGTGCTTGGAGCTTTTCAGCAGGGCCGTTCGGCGATGCGCCAAGGAACACCAGACGATCAATCTCACCCGGCTCAGACAGGATCGATGCGTCGCCGGCCGCACCGCCGCCCATACTGGCCCCAACCACCGATACCGTCTTTGCGCCGGTCTTCCGCAGATAGCGTACCGCAGCCAAAACGTCCAACTGGAGCGGTGCATTCATGGGGTCGGACTGGCCCGGCCCTCGTGACTGACCGTAGCCGCGGAAGTCGATTGTCAACACGCGAAATCCCGCCGCTGCCAAGGCTTGCGCCTGCTTCTCCCAGCTCCCCTTGTTGAAACGACCCCCATGAGCCAATACAACGCCACGCTCCCCGGCACCGTACAAGTCAGCCGAAACCGCCCCGCCGTCCGCAGTCGGAAAGGAGACAGCCTTCTGCGCTTGGCTCACCGCCGCAAGCACCAGTGCCACAATGACCGCAAGGAAGATGCGCATTCAGGAAGTGTACACTGGACATTGGTCGGTCACGCGGAAACTGACCACGAGCAAGTTTTCATGGACTTTACCTGCCATTCGCTTAGGAACTCGGGGGGCATCGTCTCGGAGGTAACTAAATACTGAAAGCTAACAACTTAGAACTCTGCATGAATGTAAGGAAGGTCAAGCTAGGACGCGGAAATATCAACAGTAAGCAGGCACGAGATTAGTTGCCGGCCGCGCGCGCCGGTCTCTCGTCAGAAGGCTCCCCTTCGCGGATGCCGCCATAACGGCGCTCGCGTTTCTGAAATTCGAGAAGCGCTTCGAGCAACCGCGCCCGGTTGAAATCCGGCCAGAGCGTCTCCGTGACGAAAATCTCGGCATAAGCAATTTGCCACAGCAGAAAATTGCTCACCCGCATCTCACCGCTCGTGCGGATCAGCAGATCCGGGTCCGGCAAGCCATCCGTATACAAATGCCGCGAGAGTTGCTCTTCCGTGATCTTGTGCGAGGCTCCGTGGTGGCCGTTGCGTTCCGATAGGATCGCGTTCATCGCGTCGACAATTTCCGCGCGTCCGCCATAATTCAGCGCCACGCACAGCACCATGCCCTTGTTCCCTGCCGTTTTTTCCATGGCGTCGCGCACATCGTTCTGCACGCCCGCGGGAAGTTCGTCGATCCGTCCGAGGAACCGCATCCGGATCGCGTTTTTCTGAAGGAGCGGCATCTCCTTGCGGAGATATTCCCGCAGCAGCGCCATCAGAAAATCAATCTCGGTTTTGGGCCGCCGCCAGTTCTCGACCGAAAACGCATACAGCGTCAGCGCTTCGATTTTCAATCGGGCGCAAGTCTCAATGGTGGTCCGCGCTGACTGCGTCCCCGAACGATGCCCTGCGATCCGCGGCAGGTGACGCTTCTGCGCCCATCGCCCGTTGCCGTCCATGATCACCGCAACATGCCTCGGCAGCCGCCCCAGGTCCAGCTTTTCGAGCAGGCACGCCTCTTCCGGGGTGACAGGCCCAAGTGAGCCGGGGTCGGCAACGTGCAGCGTCTTCGGATTATGGCTATGTGGCACGGCTCGTTTGCAAGCTTTCCGAGGAAACCTCTTTACGCCGCAAAGTTAACATACCCTTCGGCCTCAGCGCAACGGCGTGGTGCCGTGTCAACCATCAGGGCGGCGGCGGCACGGCTTGTTGAAAGATCGCCGTGTAAGTAAGAATCAGCGTCAGCGCGATCATGCCGATGGCCGTCGCCCACGCCACGATGTTAAACGTCATCGTGTTGACGTATTCCCCCATCAATTCGCGCCGATTGACGAGCAGCAGGATAAAAATCACCACAACCGGCAGCCAGATGCCGTTGCCTACCTGCGAAAAAATCAGAATCTTCCATAGCGGTGCATTCGGCAGCAGAACCACGCCCGCCCCCACCACGATCAAAATGGTGTACAGCCAGTAGAAGATGGGCGCCTCTCTGAATTTATGGTCCAAACCAGCTTCAAAGCCCAGCCCCTCGCAAATCACATGCGCCGTGGAAAGCGGCAAAATGGAGGCGGCAAAGAGCGATGCATTCAGCAGCCCAAAAGCAAACAGAACCCCCGCGCCTTTGCCCGCAAGCGGAATCAGCGCCTGCGCGGCTTGCGCGGCGTCGGTGATGTCTCGGTGCCCGGAGGTGTAGAGCGTGGCCGCCGTGCAAACGATGATAAAGAAAACGATCACCATGCAGCTGATGCTGCCGATGAGGACGTCAGCGCGTGCCTGTGGGTACTGACGCGGTCCCACTTTCTTCTCCACAAATCCGGCTTGAAGATAAAAAAACTGCCACGGGGCAATCGTGGTTCCCACCAGGCCAGTCAACATGAGCAGGTAGCCTGATCGGAAGCTCAAACTCGGAATCACCGTTTCTTTCGCGGCGATCAGCCAATCGGGCTTGGCCAAAAATGCGGAAAAAACGTAAGACAAATACAGAACGCAGGCGAACAGAAAAATAATTTCAACCTGTCGATACGTACCTCGAATAACGAGCACCCAAACGAGCATCGCCGCGAGCGGCACAGCAATGTACTTGCTGATACCAAAAATCTGCATGGCCGCCGCGACACCCGCAAACTCCGCCACCACGTTCGCCAGGTCCACAAAGAAACCCGTGATCATCACGAAAAATGTCGGCCGGAATCCGAATTCCTCGCGGATGAGATCGGACAGACCTTTTCCAGTCACCACACCCATTCGCGCACACATCTCTTCTGTGACGTACAGCGCAATGGTCATGGGAATGAGAGACCAGAGCAGCGCATAGCCGTATTGCGCTCCCGCCTGCGTATAAACTGAAATTCCGCCCGCGTCGTTGTCCACATTCGAGGTGATCAGCCCCGGGCCCACCACGGCCAGCAGCAGCGTCAAGCGCCGGCGCAGTCCACGGATCTTTTTTAGAAAATCCGTATCGCCCGCTCTCACGCGGTCAAATTTCTCGGAAATAGCGCTCCAGTTCATCGATCCGCCCGGATTTCGTTCTTAATCTTTCACCAGCTTCGACACCACGTCGTCTACGGTGATCGCCCCGACCGGCCGGTTTTCCTTGTCAATGACCGTCAACATCCGCAGGTTGTATTTGTCAAAAAGTTCGAAGACTTCCTTGTCGTCCGCGTTCGGCGGCAGACTGAGCAGAGGCTCCATCTTCAGTTCCGTCATGCGCTGATCGGGCGCCGCCAACAGCAGCCGCGCGACGGGCACCGTGCCCGAAAACTGCGCTGAACCATCGAGCAGAACGATCGTATCCAGCTGATCCAGGTTCAACTCTTGCCCGCGCATCCACTCCAGCACTTCCTCGCGGGTTGAGCCTTCGCCCACAAATGCGAAATCCGTGTTCATCATGCCGCCCGCCGTGCCCGGATCAAATTCCAGCAACTCGCGGACCTCGGCGGCTTCCTGGCCCGGCATTTCGTCCAAAAGTTCTTCGGATGTTTCCTTGGACAAATCCGCCAGGAGGTCGGCGGCCGCGTCCGGAGCCATCTCTTCCAAAATGTCCGCCGCTTTCTCCGGGTCCAGTTTTTCGACGATTTGCGTGGTCAGCAAGTTTTTCGTGCGTGATGCGCAGCTTCACCCGCCGCAGGGGGTCCGGCTCGACGAGGTTCACAAACTCCCAGCGAATCGAGCCCTGCGGCAATTTGCTTTGTAGTCTGCGAACCATCTTGGAAGGCACCACTCCCTGCAGCAGCCTCCGCACGGCTCCCGGGAGTCCCACGTCCACTTGCGTCAGACGCAGCTCGACGGTGCCATTCGTGCGAAAGGGGGCCAGATCGACGTCGTTCACACGCACGACCTTTCGCCCGCGCGTGTCAATGATCTGCTGATCCAGCAAATCTTTCTGAACCGCCAGCCACGATTCATTGGGTTTGTACAGCTCAAGGGCCCGCTCGCTGACGTTTAGCTCCAACTTCCCTGCCGCCACCGCCGCAACCTGGTTGTGCTTGGCCACCAGCGGCTGAAAGTTCCCTCGGGACAACAGGTAATGCGAGACACGATTGGGCGCTTCGGCAGGCTCAATAAAGAATTCGCGGACCCGCCCAACGTAATTTCCACCGGCGTCGTATGCTTTCGCGCCCATCAATTCCGTGGCGTAAATATCCATGGCTTGCCCTCCTCGCGCCTTACCGGAGCCGTTCGAACGACGCCGCCGCCAAATTCACGGCAACAAAAAACCCGCGCACCGGAGAACCTCGGCGGCGGGCAAGTACCTCACACAAATGGACTTACCTTTAGCCGCCAGGGAACCCTCCCCACCCGACCGCTCGCGCCACGGCTTGCGTCTCGCGCGACATCATCGGGACATCCGGCGGTGCCACCATTTTTTGGCCGCACCGCTGTCCGGACCAACTAGGGCCAGGTTCGAGTTCGCTACCCGTACTCATTGGGACAAAATTCGCTCCGTTACGTGACCGTTTTGCAGTCACAATTGCATTGATAAGCTGCGTGCTTCTCGAAGTCAAGAAAAAAGGACTTGCGAAGCAATTTTTCTTGATCGAATGACAATGACGGACGTTACTTCCGCTTCGGAAAGAGCATGTGGCGCGGTTCTTGGCCTTTGCGGCGGCAGTCTTCCATGTACAGCCGGAGATAGTTCTTCAATATGTAGTCGCGTTTCGAAAATCCCAGCTCCCCGGCTGCTCGATCGATGGCCGCTGCGGGCCCTTCCAGTTCCACAAACGTCCCGATGGGTGTTTCGTCGAGTTCGATCAGGAGGCCTTTGGCCCAGGCTTTAGAAGCCAGCAGCCGGAAGGTGGTGCGATACTTTTCATAGTGAAACCAGCCGCCCAACCCCAAGCCCTCGAAAATCTTGGCCAAGTTTCCAGCCTCGGCGACCTCGACCTCAATTTCTTCTCTAACTTTGTAGGACCCATCGGAGGGGCTTCCCGTTTCGGCAGTCGCCTGCTCAATCATGGGCTGCTTGAAGGTCAAGATGACCCGCTGGTTCGGCCGCGAATTCTTCGATTTTCCTCGCGCTTCGGGTGTTTCCGTTCGAATCCGCAGCAACTGTCCGTGCTTGGCCAGTCCGCCTTGCGGCGTGTCGAAAATCACATTTTCCTCATGAACCTTGGGGGCGCCGGGACTGGCGAGGCGAGCTCCCACCCGCTTCAATGCGCGACGGAACGCCGGTACGTCGCTAATCCTCAGTTTGATTTCCGTCTCTTTAGCCATTATGTTTTTCAGGCTCGCCGTTGTGTCCGTACGTTCTAATCCCGTAGTATAGCGAACGCACCCGATTCATTCCGCGCGTCGCGCCACCCCGCCGCGCACGAACGATGGACGGCAATACGCTCCTCGTCAAGAATGGACTGTGCCCGGTCCCCGGCAAAAAAGAGACGCATGAACCCAGACGCCAACATCGCGATGCCAGCGCCACCGCAGGAACCCTTAACAGATAGAATTATCGAGCCTCCGGTCGCCCGCCGCGAACCTGTAGAGCACGTTTTGCATGGCGACCGCCGCGTCGACCACTATGCCTGGCTGCGCCACAAGGAAAATCCGGAAGTCATCGCCTACCTGAACGCAGAAAACGCCTACACCGATGCCATTCTGAAGCCCACGGAACCTTTGCAGGAAAAGCTCTATCAGGAAATGCTGGGACGCATCCTGCAAACGGATCTTTCCGTGCCCTATCGGCTCCGCGGTTATCTCTACTTCACGCGGACCGAAGAAGGAAAGCAATACGCGATTTACTGCCGGCGGTGTGACGCGGACGGCGCGGAGGAAGAAGTGCTGCTGGACCTGAATCGGCTGGCGGAGGGCCACTCGTTTCTCGGTTTGGGTTCCTTCGAAGTCAGCCAGGACAATCATCTGCTGGCCTACTCGACGGATACGACGGGTTTTCGGCAATACGTGCTTCAAGTCAAAGACCTCCGCACCGGGACGACCTTTCCCGAGCGATTCGAACGCGTCACCAGTGTCGCGTGGGCTTCGGACAATCGCACACTGTTCTATACCGTGGAAGACGAGACGACCAAGCGGTCGCATCGGCTTTACCGTCACGTTCTAGGTTCGACCGAAGCTGATCCCTTGCTCTACGAAGAGACAGACGAGCGTTTTCGAATCGAAGTGGAGCGCACGCGCAGCGGCGCTTTTCTTCTTCTGAACATCGCCAGTCATACGGCCAGCGAAGTCCGCTACTTGCGGGCCGATCAGCCTAGCGAAGAATTCAAACTCATCGCTCCGCGCGAAGACAATCATGAATATTACGCGGAGCATCACCCTGGGCTGGCTCCGAATCCGACGGACGGTCTGTTTTACATTCGAACGAATTCCGGCGGGCGCACATTCCGGCTCATGACCGTTCCGGTGAGCGAACCTCGCCGGGAATTCTGGCACGAGGTCATTCCCAATCGCCCGGAAGTCATGCTGGCTGCCGCGGGGGCCTTCCGGACCCACCTCGTGCTTTTCGAACGCGAGGGCGGCCTGCCGTACATTCGCATCGTGGATTTGACGGCGGATGCCCCGAACGCACTTGCGGCGTCGCATCGCATCGAATTCGACGAGCCCGCCTACAACGCTTCCATTGGCGAGAACCCGGAGTTCAGCGTATCTTACGTGCGGTTTCAGTACGAATCGTTCGTAACTCCGCGTTCCATCTTTGACTATGACGTTCGCACGCGGGAGCGAATCTTGCGGAAGCAGCAACCCGTCCTCGGCGGCTACGATGCGGCGCAGTACGTCAGCGAGCGGCTGCATGCGACCGCTTCCGACGGGACGCGCGTGCCGCTTTCCGTGGTCCATCGGCGCGACACGCCGCGCGACGGTTCCGCGCCGCTTCTTCTCTATGGTTACGGCAGCTACGGAATCTCCGTGCCGGTCAATTTCAGTTCGAATCGGTTGAGCTTGCTGGACCGAGGCGTGATCTACGCCGTTGCTCACGTTCGCGGCGGCGGAGAGCTTGGCAAGCCGTGGCACGACGCGGGGCGGATGAGACAAAAGCGCAACACGTTTACGGACTTCATCGCCGCGGCCGAACACCTGATTGCGCTACGTTATACGACGCCGCAAAAACTCGTCATTGAGGGCGGCAGCGCGGGCGGGCTGCTGATGGGCGCGGTAACGAACATGCGCCCCGATCTCTTTCGCATGGTCATCAGCCACGTGCCTTTTGTCGACGTGCTGAACACCATGCTCGACGCATCCCTCCCGCTCACGGTTGGCGAATACGAGGAATGGGGCAATCCGCAAGTCGCTGAAGATTATTTCTACATGAAGTCGTATTGTCCCTACACCAACCTGGAGCGAAGGGCTTACCCTGCGATTTTGGCGAAGACCGGGCTGAATGACAGCCAGGTGATGTACTGGGAACCGGCAAAATACGTGGCGAAGCTGCGCACGCTGAAAACCGATGCGAATCCGCTGCTGCTGAAAATCAATATGGGTGCGGGCCACGGAGGCGCTTCCGGACGCTACGATTATTTGCGCGAGATTGCGCTGGATTATGCGTTCTTGCTGACGCATCTGGGCGTCGGGAAATGAAACAGAAAAAAGAATCAACACAGAGAGCACAGAGATCGCCGAGGACACAGAGAAGAACAACTCTGGGATGAGCGAGCCGACAACACCATTGATGCAGCAATATCACGCCATCAAGGCGCGCTATCCGCATGCGCTGCTGCTCTTCCGCCTAGGCGACTTCTACGAACTTTTCTACGAAGACGCGATTATCGCCGCGCGCGAGCTGCAGATCACGCTTACCTCTCGTAATCGTGAAAAAGGCCAGCCGATACCCATGTGCGGCGTCCCGTATCATGCCGCCGAAGGGTACATCGCGCGGCTAATTCGCGCTGGTTTCAAAATCGCCATCTGCGACCAGATGGAGCAGCCGGGCCCGGGGAAAAAACTAGTTCGTCGCGAAGTGATTCGCGTGATTACTCCAGGGACGGCCACCGACGTCGCGCTCCTCGACGCGCGCGAAAACAATTTTCTCGCGTCGATCGCCAAACACGCGTCTGGGTCGCCGATCGGCCTGGCCTTTGTGGATTTATCCACTGGGGAATTTCAAGCCACGGAATTTTCCGGGGCACGCGCCGAAGACGAGCTACGCGATGAACTTCAGTTACTGCGGCCGAGGGAAACTCTGCTTCCCCGGCCGCAGCAACTTTTCGAAACGGCGAAGACTTCGCTACTGGAAGGCGTTGGCGGCGTGGAATCGCGTCTCGAAGATTGGATCTTCCAGCGGGACTATGCCGAGCGCATCCTGCGGGAACAATTTGGCGTTGCTGAACTCACGGGCTTCGGCCTCGACGATCACCCGCAAGCGTTGGCTGCCGCCGGGGCTATCGTTCACTATCTGCGCGAAAACGCCGCGCGCGGCGACCGTTCCGCGGCCGCAAATGAAAGCGTGGATGCTTCCGGCGTCGAGGCTCTGCGGCATCTCGACCGCATCCGCTACTACGAGCAGCACGATGCCCTGGTGCTCGATCCCGTTTCCGTCCGCAATCTGGAACTGCTCGCTCCCATTTTCACGGAAGAAATCGGGCGTACGAGTGGCCCTACTACTCTTATTGCCACGCTGGACGTTACCGTGACCGGCATGGGTGCGCGTCTGTTGCGTTCCTGGGTTCTGCGGCCGTTGATCGAGAGTGAGGCCATCGAGGCGCGGCTCGATGCCGTGGCACAGCTCGTCCAACAAACCGTCGTGCGCGGCGAAATCCGCAAGGAACTCAAAGGCATCCTCGACCTCGAGCGGCTTACCAGCCGGATCACCCTGGGACTGGCGACTCCGCGCGAGCTGGTGGCGCTGCGCAAGTCACTGGCGCAGCTTCCGGTGCTGAAAAAGTTCCTCACGCCTCCTCCCGCGGGTGGCAGCGAACTGCTTCGCGGCCTCAATCAAGAAATAGATGAGCTCGCCGACGTGCGCGACCGGCTCGAACGCGCCATCGCCGACGAGCCACCGGCCCTGGCCACGGATCCCGGAATGATTCGAAGCGGTTACCACGCGGAGCTGGATGAGCTGCGCGACCTTAGCCAGCACAGCAAACAGATCATCGCGGCGATGGAAGAGCGCGAGCGGAAGCGCACGGGAATCGGTTCGCTGAAGATTCGCTTCAACCAAATTTTCGGCTACTACATTGAAATCTCGAAAGCCAACCTGCGTCTCGCCCCGGCGGACTACGAGCGTAAACAAACATTGGTCAACGCCGAGCGATTTACTTCCACTGAGTTGAAGGAATATGAGCGGAAGATTCTCGCTGCCGACGAACGCATCCTGGAGATTGAGCGCCAACTTTTTATCGATGTGCGTTCTTCGGTGGCGGCCAAAGCCACGCGTTTGCGCCGCACTGCTGCGGCCGTGGCGCAGCTCGATGTGCTCACCGCGTTCGCCAAGCTGGCCGCGGACCGCGGTTACGTGCGCCCGGAATTCAATTCCACCGGCGAACTCCTCATCATCGGCGGGCGCCATCCGGTGATTGAAGAGCTGCTGCGCCAAAAGGGCGAGCGCTTCATCCCCAATGACCTTTGCTTCGAGCCCGGAAGGCAGCAGCTTCTTCTGATTACCGGACCCAACATGGGAGGCAAGTCCACGTATCTTCGGCAGTCCGCGCTGATCGTGCTGATGGCGCAGATAGGCTGCTTCGTTCCCGCCCGGCAGGCGAAGCTGCCTATTACGGACCGCATCTTCACGCGCATCGGGGCCAGCGACAATCTCGCGCGCGGGCGCTCGACGTTTCTTGTGGAAATGAGCGAAGTCGCCGCCATTCTGAATCACGCCACTCCTGCAAGTCTCGTGCTCCTCGATGAAGTGGGCCGTGGCACCGCGACTTTTGATGGCCTGTCCATTGCCTGGGCCGTCGTGGAACATCTTCAGAAGCACACACGAGCGCGCACTTTGTTTGCGACGCACTATCACGAACTGACGGAGCTTGGGGATCTGCTCCCGACGGTCAAGAATGTTCACGTCTCCGTGAAAGAAACGCCCAGCGAGATTATCTTTCTGCGGCGCGTCGAGCCCGGCAGCGCGGACAAGAGTTACGGCATCGAAGTTGCGCGCCTCGCGGGTCTTCCCCGCAGCGTAATCGAACGCGCCCGCGAAGTCTTGAAACGACATGAACAGAGCGAGCACGCACTCAGCGAGACGCTTTCTCCCGGCGCCTCCGACATGGCGCACAAGAACGGCAATCAGCAGGTGCTCTTTACGGCTCTCGACCGCGAGGTTCTCGAAAAATTGCGCGGCGCGGACCTTGACCAGTTGAAGCCCCTGGATGCGCTCAATCTCCTTGCCGAGCTGAAAAAACAAATTTCATGAGCCAAAAGCCCATGCTTGTGCTCGGCATGATGTCCGGAACATCCGCGGACGGAATCGACGTTGCATTGGCCCGCATCTCCGGCGCGCCGCCGAATCTGAACGCTAAGCTTCTTAGCCACTCGTCCGTCAATTTTCCTGAGGCGCTTCGCAAAGAAATCCTCCGCGTGGCCGAGCAAGACCCCATCAGCGCTGGTGAACTCAGCCAGTTGAATTTTCGTTTGGGAGAGCTTTTCGGCGATGCTGCTCTTGCCGCTTGCCGTAAATTCCGTGTGTCGCCAAAACGCATATCGCTGATCGGCAACCATGGCCAAACTATTTTCCATCAAGGCAAGCGTGTCAAGTTTTTGAGCCAGCCGACGGCATCGACGCTTCAGGTTGGCGAGCTCTCGGTCATTGCCGCGCGCACGGGCATCACCACCGTCGGCGATTTTCGACCGGCGGACATCGCGCTCGGCGGCCAGGGCGCGCCGCTTGTGCCTTATGCGGACTATCTTCTCTACCGCCACGCGAAACTCGGCCGCGTTTCGCTGAATCTTGGCGGCATCGCGAACATCACTGTTCTTCCGCGCGCCTGCAAGCCGCAACAAGTCTTCGCCTTCGATACTGGCCCAGCAAACATGCTCATTGACGCCCTCGTCTCGCACTTCACGCGTGGCCGCTTGCGCTTTGACAAAAATGCGGAACTCGCCGCGCAGGGCCGCAGCGATCCCGCGCTCTTCAATGAACTCATGCGCGATCCCTATTTGAAAATAGCGCCGCCCAAATCCACGGGCCGCGAATACTACGGCCATGCTTATGTGAAGAGAATCCTCGCGCTTGGCCGCCACCACCGCGCCAGGCCCAACGATCTCATCCGAGCCGCGACAATTTTCACCGCCCTCTCGGTCGTCGACGCTTTAAACCGTTTCGTTCTGCCTAAGACGAAAGTCCAGCAACTCATTGTTTCCGGCGGCGGCGCGCGCAACCCGCTGATCCTCGCTCAACTCTCTGCCGCCCTGCCCGGCGTCGAAGTCTTGCCCTCTTCGAGGCTGGGTATTCCTGAAGACGCCAAGGAAGCCTTCGCCTTTGCGCTGCTGGCCTACGAAACATTTCATCAACGCCCGTCGAACCTTGCTTCCGCAACGGGCGCCAGTGGCCCGGCAATTCTCGGTAAAATCTCTTATGCTCCGCCGCGCTAACGGACCAGATTCGCGTGGAAATGAATCAGGAAAAAAGGAAAGCTCTGTGCAGTGAAGTTCAGAAAACTCTGGCGGACGATCTGCCGTACTTGCCGATGTGGTTCAACGACGTTGTTTCCGTCCACCGCCGGTCTCTCGGAGCGCTCGATCTTTCCTCGACCGGCAACTACAACTTTCTCACAACGCTGCATCTGACTGGAAGCTGAAAAGCGTGACTTGCCAACCTTCGACGATCCGATCTGGATGATCGAAGGATCTCAGCTTCGGCAACTTTCTAGGATGCAGATTTGTGCCACTTTACTCCAGGGCTTTCGCAATGTCCGCCACCGGGATTGCGCCTTCTCGGCCAATTCGCCAAGTGTCGCCATTCAATTCCACGATGGTCGAAGCCAGCGTCCCGCCGGTTTCCCCCGTGTCCAGCACGAGCGGCACGCGGAGGCCGAGTTGCTTCATCACTTGTTCCGCGTTCGAACACGACGGAAACCCGGAGATGTTTGCGCTCGTTCCCGTGACGGGGCCTTCGAATTCATCAATCAGGCGCCGTACAACGGTGCTGTTCGGCCAGCGTAACGCGATGCGGCCCGTGCCCGCGGTCACTTTGAGGGGGATGCGCTGCGCGGCGTTCACGACCAGCGTCAGTCCTCCCGGCCAGAACGCCTGCGCAAGCCGCAGAAATTTTCGCGGGGCTTCGCGCGCCAGCAGAATGGCTTGTTCGATGGAATTGACGAGGATCGGCAGGGCCCTCGTTTCCGGGCGGCCTTTCACGCGGTAAATTTCATCGACCGCAGCCAGATTGAAGGGATCGGCCGCCAGACCGTAGAAGGTGTCCGTGGGAATCGCAATCACACTTCCGCGGGTAATAAAATCTGCCGCGTAACGCAGCAGGTCCGGTTCCGGGGATTGTGCATTGACGCGCAGCAGTTCAGCTGGCAATTTTTTGGCCTTTGGCGAAGTCGTGACGCCACCCTGCAGCGCCCCGCCGGTGCTGCCCTTATTTGGGCGACGCTACCATACCCCCTCAACCCGTGCAATAAGAGCTTGCAGATGAGCTATTTTCCTATCTCCGGGCCTCAGACCGGGCAATAGTCGCGCGAAATTGGCTTCCCACGCTGGTTATTTGCTACCCTCCACGGTAATGGCAACGCCGGGAAAAACCGCTCGAAGCCCTCGCTCCGGAGGCGAGCCCGCGCCACTTACGAGCCGCGACAATCGCTGGCTGAAGGAGTTTCGTATGGCTCTGCGCGGCGGGCTGCCTACGGAAAACGGATTCGTGGGAGTCGAGGGCGTCCGACTTGTCGAAGAAGCGTTGCGTTCCGGCTGCCGCATTCACGCCGTGCTCTTCAGCGAATCGGGCGAACGGCACCACGAACGTCTCGCTTCGTTCATTGACCGGCCCGAAATGGCATTTCCCGTCCTCCGCACCACCGACCGCCTATTTGAAGGCCTGGCCGACACCGAGCACCCGCAAGGGGTCGCCGCACTGGTTCACCCCCGGGAGACTTCGTTCGACGAGTTCGTCCACGCTCCTCTTTCTGCCTGCGCCCCCCTGCTCGTGATCTTGGCGGGCGTCCAGGATCCCGGCAACGTGGGAACTATCTTACGCACCGCGGCAGCCTTTGGCGCAACCGGCGCCGCCACCGCCGCTTCCGGCATCAGCGGCACAGCAAACCCGTTTTCGCCAAAAGCTCTGCGCGCCTCCGCTGGCGCCGCGCTGCACCTTCCAATTCTCGCGGGCATGTCGCTTCCGATTCTCATGGCGCAGCTCAAGGTTGCGGGAGTTCGCACACTCGCATCGAGCGTTCATGAACCGCAGGACGGTGAGCAGCCGCTGCTTGCTCCGTGGGAAGTCGATTGGTGCCAGCCAGCGGCCTTGCTCGTTGGCAACGAAGGCGGCGGTCTTCCCGAAGAAGTCGAACGCAGCGCTGATGCGCGTATTCGGATTCCTATGGCCAGCGGCATCGAGTCCTTAAACGCAGCCGCTGCGGCAGCCGTCGTTTTCTACGAAGCCGCCCGTCAAAGAAACGCCGCGGTCGCCCCGGGCATCCAAGCGTCTGCGACTATGCGGCCGGACAAAACGTCGGAGGGCATGCCTCCGCCTGAAAAAACGTGAGCCTCTTCTCAAAATTGCCGCCACCGGCCCCAGAGCCTGAAGTCCCCGCTGCCAACCAGCCGCTCGCCGAGCGCATGCGTCCGCGCACGCTCGATGAATTCATCGGCCAGGAAAAACTTCTCGGGCCAGGGAAACCGCTTCGCGTTCAAATCGAAAGCGACAATCTCGGTTCCATGCTCTTCTGGGGCCCGCCGGGCTGCGGGAAAACCACGCTCGCGCGGCTCATCGCACGGCTTACCAGCTCCGAATTCGTTTCTTTCAGCGCCGTGCTCGCGGGCATCAAGGAAATCAAGGAAGTCATGTCCGTAGCCGAGCATAAATCGCGCTCCGGCCATCGCACGATCGTCTTTGTTGATGAAGTTCACCGCTTCAACAAAGCCCAGCAGGATGCGTTTCTCCCGCATGTCGAAGCCGGCCACATCATCTTCATCGGCGCCACTACGGAGAATCCCTCCTTCGAGGTCATCTCACCGCTTCTTTCGCGTACTAAAGTTTACGTTCTCGATCCCCTTACCATGCCGCAAATCGCTGAACTTCTCCGGCGCGCCCTGAACGACAAAGAACACGGTTTCGGAAACGAATCCGTTGAAGCTCCCGACGACATCCTCTTCCGCATCGCCTCGTTCGCGAATGGCGACGCCCGCGCCGGCTACAACACGCTCGAGCTCGCCGTCCGCGGAGCGCAGCCCAGCGAGAAAGGCATGCGCGTCATCACGCCAGAGCTTCTCGAAGACGTCCTGCAACGAAAACTCCTCCGTTACGACAAAGCCGGCGAGGAGCACTACAACCTCATCTCCGCTTTACATAAATCCGTCCGCAATTCCGACCCCGACGCCGCTCTCTACTGGCTCGCGCGCATGATCGAATCCGGCGAAGACCCGCTCTATCTCGCGCGCCGCATGGTGCGCATGGCCAGCGAAGACATCGGCCTCGCCGAACCCAGCGCCCTCGCCGTCACGCTCGCCGCCAAGGACGCCTTCGATTTCCTCGGCGCGCCCGAAGGCCATCTGGCCCTCGCACAAGCCGTCGTCTATCTCTCACTCGCGCCAAAATCCAACGCCGTTTACACCGCCTACGGCAAGGTCATCGATGACGTCCACGAGACTGAAGCTGAACCTGTGCCCCTCCACATCCGCAACGCCGTTACCGGCCTCATGAAAAACATCGGCTACGGCCAAGGCTACAAATACGCCCACAATTTCGATGATAAAGTCACCGACATGACCTGCCTCCCCGACAATCTCGCCGGCCGCACCTACTACAAGCCCACCGACCAGGGCTTCGAGCAGCGCCTCCGCCAGCGCCTCGACGAAATTCGTAAAATAAAAACTCGTTCGGTATCCTGAGATGAACCTATGAAATGTATCTTCGGCGCACTCGGGAGTTTGGTTCTTTGCGCATGGGCTGCTGCGCAAGATCCGCAAGTGCGGCCGTCTATCACTGGAATCGCATATGTACGTATAGCTGTGTCTGATCTCGAAAACTCGCGCAGTTTCTACTCAAAGAATCTCGGATTCGGATCGAACTCTGGCGGCTGCCACGCCATAATCGTGCCCTGCGCCAACATTGGGTCCCAGCACATCGAATTCGATCGGCCAAATCCGGCCGACCCATTGAATCTCTTAATTGAGATCGGCTTCGCAACTTCGAGCGTTTCCGGCCTTCAGCGTTATCTGGAGGCTCACGGCATTAAGACAGGCGAAATTTTTCGTCTCGATGACAAAAGTGAGCGGTTCGGAGCAGTCGACCCGGAGGGCCATCGAGTCGCGTTCATTCAACGCCGTGACACACATTCGGCCACTTGGTCCAAATCCCAAGTCAGCTCCAAACTCATTCACGTCGGCTTTGCTGTTCACGACCGCGCCGCCGAAGACAAATTCTACAAAGACATCCTCGGCTTCCGCCTTTACTGGCAAGGTGGAAGAAAAGATGACGAAACCGATTGGGTCAACATGCAAGTTCCCGATGGCACTGACTGGATCGAATACATGCTGAACGTATCGCCCGATGCGACCCGTAAGACGCTCGGCGTTATGAACCACGTTGCTCTCGGCGTCCCGGACATCCACGCCGCGGAAGCGCAGCTTCGCAAAAACGGCTGGAAGCCCAGCGAGGAACCCAAAATCGGCCGTGGCGGGAAATGGCAGCTCAATCTTTACGACCCAGACGATACCCGCGTGGAATTGATGGAATTCACGCCAACGCAAAAGCCGTGCTGCTCCGAGTATACTGGTCCGCACCCCAAACCATGACCTGTCCCTGTTCTCTCAGCCGATTTAGATGGCTCCGGCGTCTCTGTTCTCTGGTGTGTGTGGTCGCAGGCTGCTGCTCTCTGCCGTCCGTCAAAGCCCAAAATCTCGACAAGCCCCTCCAAACCATCGACGAGGACATCACCGCCTTCGCGTACGCTCCTGACGGCCGCATCGTCTACTCCGTCTATCGCAAAATCAAAACAAAAGTCTTCGACGCGCTCGAGCACGACGACATCTGGCTCCAGGACGCTGGCGGCAAGCGCCGCCGCCTCCTCGAAGGGCAAAAATACACGCGCGGCACGCAGCCCTTTAGCTATCTGATCGACTCGTTCCGCTGGTCTCCCAACGGCCATTTCATTCTCGCCGAGCTCCTTGTCACGACGGTTCTCGATGACAGCGGCAAAACCGAAGACTCTGTCCAAACGCTTCTTCTCGACGACAGCGGCCACGAAATTCACATCGCCAAAGGCGACAGCGTCATTCCCGACGCCGCCAATCCCTTCTTTCTTCCCGACAATGCCACCATCGCTTTTCTCTCCGAAGCCGTGAAGCCCCGTCAGCTCTTCTCCCTGAAATCCACCCGGCTGGATATCGGCTCCCTCAAGTCTCCTCACGACGGCCGCACCTTCCGCGACGTCTCTCCGATTCCGGGAACGATTTCCATCGTGGCTGTCGAGCAAGACCGCGCCCTGAACGGCCCCAATCGCCTCCAGCGCCTCGATCTCTTCACCGATAACGACAAGGAGCTTGCCACGCTCGATAGCTACGAAGGCGGCCTCAGCGTCTCCCCCAGCGGCAAAAAAGTCGCGTATTTTATTGACAAGGAAATTCTCGAGATGCGCGATCTCGCGGCCCCCAGTCGCGCCGCCCGTCTCCGCATTGGCCTTGGCGTCTTTCGCTGGTCGCCCGACGAATCACGCATTCTCCTCAAGCGCGCCCTCGAGAAAAAATCCGGAGATATCGTGTGGATCGATCTTCCTCCGTTAGCCTCGATTCCCGCGAATCAAGAAATTCCAGTCGCGCAGCCCACGCCCATCCCCATCCTTCATGGCCTCACCTTCCGCGATTTCGCCATCTCCCCCGACGGCCGTTCCCTCGCCGTTATCATCCCCGGCAAACGCAGCCTCCTCGTCTTCCCTCTTCCTCGCTGACTCCTCTTCCCTCTCTTCTCTGTGCTCTCCGCGTTCTCTGTGGTCTCCGTGTAAATTCTTTTTTTTTGATCTTTTTTCTGGTTCCTAAAATCAAATACCCGCGCATCATCGCTACGCGGGCTACATTGCCTTCGTAATTGCCCCTGGCCTACGGCTTCAGTTCTACAGCTCTCCTCCGATGCTCCACCAAAATGCACGCATCCTCAATCACTGTGACCCCCGCCGCCCGCGCTTTCTCCGCCGCCTCTTCATTCGCAATCCCCGACTGCATCCAAACCACCCTCGCGCCGATTCGAATCGCGCTCTCCACCACCGGCGGCACTTCCTCTGCCCGCCGGAACACGTTCACGATGTCAATTTTCTCCGGCACATCTTCCAGCCGCGCATAACTCTTCTCTCCCAGCACTTCCGTCTCGTTCGGGTTCACCGGAATAATCCGGTAGCCCACGCCCTGCATGTATTCGGTGACTCCGAAGCTCGGCCGCATCGGATTCGAAGACAATCCGACCACCGCAATGGTCTTGCTTTCTCTCAGTATTTTCGTGATTCGGTCTCCACCGTCATGCCCGCCGATCTCCACACCACCAGCAATGTGCACCCTCATGGCATGGCCGCCCATTTTTCCTTTGCCTCATTTACTTCCTTTATTTCCTTTACCTCCTGAAATATCACTCTCATCGCGCCGCGAGTTCACTCTTGCCGGCGCGCCTCGAAATCACCTGCGTCATGGCCGACAAGCACTTGTCGTTTTCTTCCGCTGTCCCTACCGAAATCCGAATCGCTTCCGGAAATCCCATCCATCCCAGCGGCCGCACAATCACGCCCATCTGCAGCAAATCATCGCTCAATGCCTTCGCCTCCGGCCCGACCACGATAAACACAAAATTCGCCTCGCTCGGCACCGGCTGGAATCCCAGCTTCGCCAATCCGTCGCTCAACCGTTTCCGCTCCGCTGCGTTCGTGTCGATGCATCGCGTCACGTGCTCTTTGTCATCCAGCGCCGCTAGCGCCGCCGCCTGCGCCACTCCGGACGTATTAAACGGCGTTCGCAATTTATTCATCGCGGATAGCAGCTCGGGCCGCCCAATCGCATATCCAATGCGCAATCCCGCCAATCCATAAACTTTCGAAAACGTGCGCAGAATCAGCAGGTTTTTTCTCTTGCGATAGGCTTCCACCGAATCCCTCAAGCCCATGCTCAGCGCATAGTGGATATACGCCTCGTCCAGCACCACCAGAACCCCGTCAGGAACCGCCGCCAGACATTCGTAAAATTCTTCGCGCCCAAAGGCGCTGCCCGTAGGATTGTTGGGATTCGCCAGATAAATCACACCCGTTGTCGGCGTAATCGCTTTCGCCATCCCCCTCAAATCAAATGCAAACTCGCGTTGCTGCGCCAGCACCAATTCCGCGCCGCTCGCGCGAATCGCCACCGAAAACGGCGCGTACGTTCCTTCGGACGTCAGCCCCTGCAAACCCGCGCGCAGCAGTACCCGCGCCGCCAAGTCAATCAGCTCGCTCGAACCCAACCCTATAAAAATTTCATCCGGCGAAACTCCGTGCCGTTCCGCCAGCGCCTCCCTCAGCGCATGAGTGCCGCCATCGGGATACCGATTCGAATCCGCTAGCACAGCCTTCGCGGCTGCAATCCCTTTCGGCGAAGGTCCCAGCGGGTTCTCATTCGAAGCGAGCTTTACTGCATGAATTTTCAGCTCGCGTTCCACTTCTTCAATCGGTTTTCCCGGAACGTAAACGGGCAGGCCGCGCAGGTAATCCGGTATGAGGTCTTCAATGGTTCGCGTCATCCCCTCTAGTCTACTTCCCCAAATGTTTTGCCGCCAATCGCCGCTCCCGCTTAGTGGCCATTTTCTAACCGTCGCGTTTGCTCCTCTTTGCAGTGGCCGGTCTTTCGCGTTCTTTGCGTTCCGGTTCTGACCGGAAAGACCGGTGCTTTTCACTTTCAGAGACAACGCTCCACCCGCCAATTTCCAGCTCTTCTCCTTTACCTCCTTTACTTCCTTTACCTCACTAACTTCCCTCCCCTCAAAGGCTCTTCAATTTCGCCACTTCCCGCACCGTCAGCGCACGAAATTTCCCCGGAGCCACGTCCAATACCAACGGCCCCAGTTGCACGCGCTTGATTTTCTCCACCAGAAATCCCACGCTCTGAAACATTCGCCGAATCTGCCGGTTCCGCCCCTCAATCAGAATCACCTCATACCAGGGATTCGCGCCGTCCTCCGCCAACCGAATCTTTGCTGGCGAAGTCTTCACCCGCTCGCCATCCTCCAGCTCAATCGTGACTCCCGCGCGCAATCGCTCAATCGCCCTCTCATCCGGCTTCCCGCCGATCTTCACCAGATACGTTTTCGGTACATGCGAGCCGGCCTTCATCAGCTTCTGTGCCAGCGCGCCGTCATTGGTCATCAGCAGCAAACCTTCGCTGGCATAATCCAATCGCCCCACGGGATACATGCGCTCAGGACATTTCTTCACGAGGTCCATCACCGTCGGTCGTCCTTCGGGATCGCTCACGGTCGTCACATAGCCTTTCGGCTTGTTCAGTACGAAATACAGCAACCGCTCGCGGCTTTTCAGCGGCTTGCCATCCACGCAAATCACGTCGCGTTCCGGGTCGGCTTTAGTGCCCTGTTCCACCACCACTTTTCCATTAAGCGTCACGCGCCCAGCGGCAATAATCTCCTCAGCCTTGCGCCGTGACGCAACTCCGCTCGCTGCCATAATTTTCTGCAATCGTTCCAAAGCCATGGTTCGAGGCGACGCTACTCGGGGATGTGCGCTGTATTGGTGACGTCCTCGCCCGCTACCAGTAGAAACTCATTCTTGGCACCGGAAAGGCGATTTTGACGATAGGGCCTGTACGCTTCGCTTTCATAGAAACTTACTGCAGCCTCTTTGGAAGGCCATTCGAGAATCACACACATCTGCAGCGGCTTTCGCTCGCCTTCGATCTTCTCGATTTTGGGCGTGCGCGCTAGGTACCGGCCGCCGCTCCGCTCAACCAACCCGGTCACATTGCTCACGTATTCCGGCACCCAGCTCTGGTCCGTTACCTCGATTTCTCCGATGAAGTAATACTTCATGCTGGATCCTCTCTTGTAGTGGCCGGTCTTCCGCGTTCTTTGCGTTCCGGTTCAGATCGGAAAGACCGGTTCTTTTCTCCCTCTTCTCTGCGTACTCTGTGGCCTATGCCTAAAATTCCCTCTTCTTTCTTTTTTTTCTTCCCCGCTCTTCTCAAACTTCCCCAACTTCTCCGCTTCTTTCTGCTCAATCATCCGGTATCTCCCCCGCGGAATCCCCTCCACCGACAACGGCCCCAATCCAATCCGCTTCAACTTTTCCAGCGGATGCTTCTCCTTGAACAACACGCGCCGCAACTCTTCCTTCTTCGAATCCCGCATCCGCACTTCGTACCAATAATTCGCCGCCCTCCCCCGCGTTGCATCCGGCTGCCGCACCGTTTGAATCTTCACGCCAATCTCTTTTCCCAGCCGCTCCAGGTCCGCCAGCGTGAGCATCCCCTTCACTTTCACCTGATAGACCTGCTCCAGTTGCGCCCACTTGTCCAGCATCTCCGCCGCCAGGTCGCCGTCATTCGTCAAAAACACCAGCCCCGACGCCGCATACTCCAGATTCCCCACGGGAAACACGCGTTCCGGCAATCCTCGCAAACAATTTCGAAGCGTCTTCCGCCCTTCCGGGTCCGCCATCGCTGAAACCACTTCCGGCGGTTTGTTCAGCACAATGTAAACGCGGCGCCCCGCGTTCGCTTCGACAACTTTCCCTGCCGCCTCGATGCGGTCTTTCGACGCGTCCGCCTTCGTCCCCAGCTCCTTCACCACGCGCCCATTCACGCGCACCTGTCCGCTGGCAATCAGCAGCTCCGCATGCCGCCGCGAAGCAATCCCCGCCCGCGCAATAATCTTCTGCAATCTTTCTTCCATTTTCTTTTTTGTCTTTTCTCTGTAGGGCCCGCCTTCCGAGGCGGGCCGTTCGGGGTAATTACTTGGTTGGCGCCGTGCCGGCCGGTTTCTCTCCCATTTTCCATTTTCTAATTTCCCTTTTCACTTTTCACTCCCCTGCCGCTGCGGTTTTCTGAGCTTCGCCGCTTCCCGCCTCCGGCATCCCCTCGTTATTCGCGGCCGTCTCTTCCAACAATTCCTCTCGCGCTTCCATCTCCGCACTACCCGTATTTTCCGTCCGCGGCGCCCCGATATTCGCCTCGTTTGTCGACCCTTCCTCCGCCGGCGCGAATCCTTCGTCACTCCCCAGCGCCTCCCGCGCCAACGCCTCAAACTCCTTCAAGCTCGGCAACTCCTCCAGGTCGCTCAACCCAAACCGCATCAAAAATTCCTTGGACGTCTTGTACAAAATCGGCCGCCCTATCACTTCCTTGCGCCCCGCCGTCGTAATCAAGTGCTTGTCCAGCAGCGTGCTGATCACTCCCGAAGTGTTCACCCCGCGAATCTCCGAAATTTCCGGCGAAGTTACCGGCTGCTTGTAAGCAATCACCGCCAAAGTCTCCAGCGCCGGCATCGACAGCCGTAACGGCGGCCGCAAGCTCTTGATAAACCGCCGCACCACGTCATGCTGCTGCGGCTTGGTATAAAGTTTGTACCCGCCCGCCACTGCGCGAATCTCAATCCCGCGCGCCTCACTCGCATAACTTGCCACCAGCTCATCCAGCGAAGCCTGCACAGCCAGCTTTTCCTCTCCCAGCGCCTTAGCCAGTTGCTCGATCGTCGCCGGCTCATCCGCCGCATAAATAATCGCTTCCAACGCCGCTTTTCTCTCTTCATTGGTCATGCTTGCCTCGCCCCCGCTCCAGCCGCCCGTCATTCCGAACGGAGCAGGCCGGCGCTTTTTCCTTCCGCTTCGCTCCTGCGAAGCGGAAGGCTTGCGCAGTGAGGAATCTCTCTTTTCTTTGCGTCATACGTCATTGCCTCTTTACTTCGATTATTTATATTCCTCATCAATCTGCTTAATCCCGCCGCTCTCATCAAACACCAAATCAAACATCTTATGCTTCCTCACCAAAATATCCCCAAACTGCTTCTCCTGGACGAGCGCCACCGCCTGCAGCTTCACCATCTCGAGAACCGCCAGGAACGCCACGATCATCGCGTGCCGCGACGGGCACGCCTCAAAAAACTGAATCAAATTCACCGCATTCTCCGCGCTAGCCAGGATCTGCGCTCGAAGCGCCGCAATCATCTGCGCCACGGTAAACTCTTCGTGCCGCAGCTCGATCCGCGAAACTTCCTTCTTCCGCTCCAGCACCTGCTGGAATACTTTCACCAAATCCACGAGCGAAACCACCAACTCTCCTTCGGTCCCTTCGTCGTTATAAAGCGACTTGTCCGGCTTCGACCACACGTTCTCTTCAATCTGCTGCTTCTGGTACAAAAGCTGCGCCGCGTTTTTGAATTTCTCGTGTTCCACGAGGCGTTGCACCAACTCCGCCCGCGGATCGCCCTCCGCGTCTTCCGGCCCAGCCAGCGGGTCCGGCGGCAGCAGCATCTTCGACTTGATGTAAATCAGCGTGGCCGCCATATAAATAAATTCCGCCGACACATCCACGTCCAGCTCTTCCAGTTTGTGCAAATAATCGAGGTATTGCGCCGTGATTTTCGAAATCTGGATGTCGTGAATATTCATCTTCTGCTGTTTGATCAAATCCAGCAGCAAATCTAGCGGCCCCTCATACATCGGTATCTGTATTTTGTAGGCTGGCTTCGGCGTGGTTCTCTCCACTCGCTCCTCGGCGCGCGTTTCCGCGTCCTTCCCTGTCATCTTGTTCCCCGGCGTCGCCATTCGTTCCTTCTTTTGTAGTGGCCGGTCTTTAAACCGGTTCTTTCTCTTTCTTTCTGTGCCCTCTGCGAACTCTGTGTCGAGAGACAATCTGCTGCTGGCAACTTACTCGCCGCTGGCCGCGTGCTTTCCCCCGTCAGCAATCTCTTTCCTCTTCTTCTCCCAACCAAAAACCGCTTCCCTCACCCGCTCCATGGTTCCCTGCGCCACCGCACGCGCCTTCTTCGAACCCGCATCCAAAATTTCCAACACCTGCTTCGGATTCTTCTCGTACTTCACTCTTCGTTCGCGCACCGGCGCGATCCACTTGATCAAATTCTCCGCCATCGCCGCTTTGCACTCGATGCACCCGATCCCTGCCGTCGTGCACCCTTGCCGCACCCACTCCAGCCGCCCCGGCTCTTCCGCCGAGAACAGTTTATGCCAGTCATACACGGGACACACGTCCGGATTTCCCGGATCCGTCCGCCTCTTCCGCGCCGGGTCCGTCACCATCACCTTCGTCTTCTTCCGTATCTCCTCATCCGTCTCGCTCAACGTAATCGCATTCCCATAACTCTTCGACATCTTCCGCCCATCCAACCCCGGTATCCGTGGCGTCTTCGTCAGCATCGCGTCTGGTTCAACTAGTCTCTCGCGGAACTCAAAGAATTTGGCAAAACCTCTGCTCTCGGTGTCTGCTAGAAAGTTCCGAATTCCATCTTTCAGCGCAAGCTCGCGCATTTTTGCTCTGACGAACGACGTGCGATTGGCGTGCTCGTTCACGATGTGCGACAGCTGTGGTTTTTCATCAATCATATCCGCAAAAATGGCGGCAGAAAATGCGTCGGCATCAACGCCTTCTCGCCAGTCAAGACCAAACAATGTGTTGAAACGCCTTACCAGTTCCCGGCTGAACTCGACGTGAGAAACCTGATCCTCGCCAACGGGCACAAAGAGTGATGATCCCAATTCGCTGTAAATCACGATATCCGCAGTCTGCAAAGCCGGATACCCCAGAAATCCGTAGGTATGTAAGTCCTTGCTTTTGACGTTCTCCAGCGCCTCTTTATACGTCGGCACACGCTCCAGCCATCCCAGCGGTGTCACCATGGACAGCAACAAATGCAACTCCGCATGCTCCGGGACCGCCGACTGCTGAAAAATCACGCTCTTCGCCGGATCGAGCCCCGCCGCCAGATAGTCAATCATGATCTGCAGCGTGTTCTCCGCGATCCCCGAAGTGTCCGCGTAATCGCTAGTCAGCGCATGCCAATCCGCAATGAAGTAAAAGCACTCATACGCAGGATCATTTTGTAACCGCACCCAATTTTGCAGCGCCCCAAAATAATGCCCAATATGCAGCCGCCCTGTCGGCCGCATGCCGCTCAACACCCTGCTCTTCTTCCCCTCAGCCCCTGTCGTCACCCTATTCTCCCAATCCCCATCAAGCCGCCCAACTTACCGCCGTCATTCCGAACAGAGCGGGCCGATTTTTTCTCCCGCTTTCGCTCCTGCGAAAGCGTCGGCCTGCGGATGTGAGGAATCTCTCTTTGATCTTTCTTAACTCTGTGCTCTCTGCGTTAATTCTTTCTTTTCTTCGTGGCACGGCCATCTTGGCTGTGCGCCTGCTGGCGTCCTAATTCGTCGACTGCCTCATTTCCATGCAAGCCCCAGGGCGGTGGGATGCTTTGGCTGATACAGGCCAATCTCCCCTCCACCGGGCAATTTCATCTTCGTAATCGAACCCCATCGCGCTTCCTCAATCTTTGAGCACTTCACACCCTTCTTAGCGAGCGCCGCCATCTCCGCTTTCAAGCTGTCGCACATGAAATAGAGTTCATGCGGACCGTTCTCACCGGCCGGGTGGAATGCGGCCTCACCCGGTGGCAGCGCAAAGATCAACCAGCCATGGCCTGCATCCACAGACTTGAGGCCGAGTTCGTCGCGGAAGAAGGCGCGGTCCGCTTCCGCATCTTTGCTGTAAACAATGACGTGAGCGCCAGAGATCATCCGCACCTCCTCGAAACTAGTCGCTCCTTCTTCAGGGGCTAAAGCCCACTGATTCCAGAGCTACGCCGGGGCTGAAGCCCCGGCCTCCTAAAAGCAAGCGCCTTACGGGTTCCTTTCGTCGGTGCGAATCTCGACGGGACATCCGCGTGCGCCGATTTCATGAATAAAGTCGATGAAATCGTCCACCATTTTCTTTGCCCCGGCACCAATTAGGCCATAATTCTGAATCACTACACAGTACGATACTTCAACCCCGTTGATATTCCCGCCCGCGATACTGTCATTCAGCGCGTTGAAGTTCTTACCATGCCAAGAGGGAGCCCCAACGGCCCTAAAGAAAGCGTCGTATACATCATCCGATGTCTTCCATTCAGCGCCGTTAAGAAACAATTCCTTCATCCTTGCTTAACTCGACGCGACCTTCTGCTTCTCGGGCGCTCCCAGCAGCTCCCTCGCAATGATCATCCTCTGGACTTCGCTGGTCCCCTCGTAAATCGTAATCACCCGCGCGTCGCGGTACATCCGCTCCACATCCGTCTCCCGCGAATACCCCACGGCCCCATGTGCCTGCACCGCCTTATACACCACGCGGTTCACCATCTCGCTGGCGTAAAGCTTGGCCTTGGAAGCGCTTGCGCCCACTTTCGTGGGATGCGCGTCCTTCAGCCATGCCGCGTAATGCGTCAATCCCCGCGCCGCCTCAATCTCAGTCTGCATATCCGCAATCATCCACTGAATCGCCTGAAACTCCGAAATGTTCTTCCCGAACGCCTTGCGCTGCTTCGCGTACTTCACGGTTTCTTCCAACGCCCCCTGCGCCAGCCCGACCGCCTGCGCCGCAATCCCGATTCGTCCGCCATCCAACGCGCTCAAGGCAATCTTTAATCCCTGCCCCTCTTCTCCCAGCCGATTCTCCACCGGCACCACGCAATCGTTCAGCAAGATCTCAACCGACGGCGACGAACGCTGCCCCATTTTGTCCTCATGCCGGCCCACGCGAAATCCAGAAAAACTTGGTTCAACGAGAAACGCGCTGATGCCTTTGCCGCCCGCCGCCGGATCTGTCTTTGCAAACACCAGCAGCACGCCCGCAGCGCTTCCGTTTGTCACCCAGGTCTTCGTTCCGTTCAGCTTGTAGACATTTCCATCGCGAATTGCTCGCGCCTGTATCCCTGCGGCATCCGAACCGGCGGCTGGCTCCGTCAGGCAGAATGCGCCCAGCGTTTCCCCCGTGGCCATGCGCCGCAAATATTTTTTCTTCTGCGCCTCGGTGCCAAATAGTAGCAGCGGCGCCTGCACCGCCGAATTTGTCACGCCCAGCGCCGTAGACATCGCCGTAAAAACGCGCGCCACCTCTTCCAGCATCAGCACATACGAAACGGTATCCAGTCCCGGCCCGCCCCATTCCTCCGGCACCAGCATCCCGCAACAGCCCATCTCGCCCAGTTTTTTGATGGCCTCCGCCGGAAATTTTTCCGCCTTCTCCCACTCTTTGACAAATGGCCGCACTTCCGCCTCCATGAATTGGCGGACGGTATCACGAATCAATTTTTGGTGGTCGTTAAGCGAAAAATCCATCGTGTCGTCGGCCGCTTCGCGGCCGCACTTAAGACAGCACGCGGGGTACGCACGATGCTAACACGGCCAGCCGAGGAGCAGAAGGCGGGTCGTAGTCAATTTGCGGTTAGCTCGTCATCCGGGAATTGGCGCTGAGCGACACTCTTACATTGTGAGCCGCTAACGCGCGGAGGGCGGCGATATAGGCGCCGACCAGTGGGCGTCTCGGAATCTCCAGTGACCGTCTCGATACTCAGCCAGCCCAGTAAAGTATCCGGTTTCCTCGATACGATGCCCAGCCTTATCTACCTGGATCTCGCGCCACGACGCTGCGACGACCGCGAGTTCGGCAGTGAGAGGATCAACTCGCAAATCGTCGCCCCATGTCAATTAGATATGGTTGATGGTCCGCGCAAAATTCTGAGTGCCCTCCTTTGCTGTGGCAGCGTTCGGGAACGCTAGCTGTCCGTTAACGGCCATGAAGAATTCTGGGCCCGTGTTGAAGAACTTGAGCCACGCCGGCGGACCCTCTTGAGTGACATCATGGGCCACGGTACGCATGAATGTGCGCGCCCTCTCGCCAATAGCAGCCGCGCGAGCAGGGGGAAGCGATTGTGACTCGGCTGATCCTGCGGCGCGAGCGGAACAACCAGCAAGAGCGAAAGCCGCGAGGAGAGCAGTACTCGACCAGATCAATACAGGGAGAGTTTGCACGAAGCGGCCAGCTTTCCTGATCGCTTGATGAGAACAACAGGAACGAACAGAATGAGGATTCTTATCCAAGAGTCCCACAGAAAGCATGCGACACCTCCTAACTTTAGTGCATCCGTGCGGCGCAGAGCAATTCGCAGTCGTGCCGTCCATTGCGGATTGTCTCGACCTGACGCTGCATAGGTGCGTACTATACTTCCTCGCGAGGAATAACATGGCAAACCGCTTTGGTCCAGACATCCTAATTCAAGCCCCAGATCCTAAGGAAGCTGCCCTTGTTTATGTCAACCATCTCGGATTCGAAATTACAGACAACAACCCGAAGATGATCGGCCTCCATGGCAAGCACATCAACTTGTTCATCGAGCTTGGCCCGTCCTTGGGGCCAGTCTTGGAAGTGACGGTCGACAACGTTGCCGACGCGAAGCAGCGACTAGTAGAGGAGGGCTGTGAAGTTGTCAAGGACGAGCCGGATTTTCCTCGCTGCTGTGTCAAAGATCCATTTGGCATAATCTATAACCTCACAAGCTAGGACCGGTCCCTCGCTGCGCTGGGGATGACAATTTCGCGCTTTAGCGCAGGAGCGGGGGCGCGGCGGCTGAGACCTTGGAAGGCCAGTACGGTCTAGCGTTGAGTTTTCAGTAGGCTGAAAGTCAGAGCGAACCGGGGAAGGCCACCCGCAAAAAGAAAAAGGGCAAGTTGCGTGAGCCGCAACTCGCCCTACAAACAACATACCAGATTGGGAGCCTTGTCTTGCGACACGTCTCTCAGGCTGTGGGGTTTTTTATCTGACGTGGCGCCGGGCTTCAGCCCGGCATCTTTTCCGCCCTGCGTCGAATCGCGCGCAGCCACATCACGCGAATCAGCGCACTTCCGGGATAGATTGTGCGCCAATAGGCAGCAAATTTCCTTTTCGCCCAAGCGTCTGTCGCATAAACGCGCGTCTCCGTCGTCAAGAGTACGTCACCTTTGGATGCATCCTCGACGCGAAAACTGATTGCCGCGAGCGCAAATCCCGGTTCGTGCAGTGCTTTGAAATCCTCTGGCCTGGGCTTCTTGTCTTTGTTCGGGATCGGCTCGTTTGGGTGGCGGGTTTAGAATGGCGTCCGCCCCAGGCCGTCCAAAGCGCCTGATCCACGTCAGCGTGCGGAAAAACGTAATCTCCTCCGCTGTCACATCGCGAATCGTCGCGAAGACGCGCTCCCGTGGCGCCGCAATCCGGATAGTATGAGATTCCGCGAATTGATACGCGGGCACAAAGTCGTCAATCGTTTTGTGCTCTGCGATTCTCTTTTCGGGCGCCGGCAAACTTACGCCGATCAAGAACACTACAACACCGCTCAGCAACACAGCAACGCCGTGCGGCCGGCTAGTGATTCCGATCCATGTCAATGGGCGAACAACGGAAACGGCCCCGAGAAAAATCGCTGCGAGGGCCAGATATATGAGGATCGTCCCAGCCAGATTCATTGCGAGAGACTTCGAACTACAGCTTGAACAGTTCGCGCATGCGTTTGATTTGCGAGCGGCTGACGGGAATTTGCGTGTGTTTTTTGTCGTCCATTTTCAGCATGTAGGTGGAGTTGAACCAGGGCAAGACTTCCTTGATGTGATGGATGTTCACCAGGAAGGAGCGGTGCGGCTTCCAAAAGGAATCCGACTCCAGCGCTTCGTCCATCTCCTCGAGCGTACGGTAATTCGACGTGCCTTCGACGTCCCGCGCCACCACCGAGATCATGCCGCCGTCAATCGAAGCCCAGATTAAATCTTCGCCGTCCACCAGCAGCAAACGCTGCTGTGACTTCACTAATATTTTCACCGGCGACGAGTTCTGCTTCCCTGCACCGAGCTGGCTGACAAGTTGCTCCAGCCGCTCCGTAGCCGAAGTCTGTGTCTCCAGCATTTTGCGCGCGCGCGCAATCGCTTTGGCGATGCGCGCTTTGTCGAACGGCTTCAAAACGTAGTCCACGGCGTTTACATCAAATGCCTGCACCGCGTACTGGTCAAATGCGGTGGCAAACACCACGTGCGGCATTTTCATTTTCCGTTCGACGATTTTTTTCAGCACGCCAAATCCGTCCAGACCGGGCATCTTCACATCCAGAAACACCAGGTCCGGCGTGTGCTCCTTGATCAGCGAGACGGCTTCCACGCCGTTCTTCCCTTGCCCGATCACATTGATGTCAGGAAACCCTTTCAGCAGGAACGCCAGTTCCTCCCGCGCCGGTTTCTCATCGTCGACGATGATGGTGTTTATTGACATCCAGTAGCACAGGCCTTAGCCTGTGCCTCCTCTCTCGGGTACCCTGAAACGCCGAGTATAGGCGCACGCCGTGTCTGGAGGCAATCATCGTTGCTACTCGGCTTAAGGCGGCAAATTACCCTGTTCCCGGCATTATGGGCCTCGACAGGCGAAAATAGGACGAAAATATGAAGAAAACCGTATATAGCCGGCGCCCAAAAACGGCACAGGTCCTCAGCAGCACCACCATTTATGAGGGCCCGGTCTTCGGGATTCGACGCGACGAGATCATCGAGCCGAGCGGCGTTCGAACCGTTCGCGAAATGATCACCCACCCGGGATCCGTAGTCGTGCTTCCCGTGCTGCCGGACGGGCGGATTGTGCTCATCAAGCAGTACCGTTACGCAGCCAAACAATATCTTTGGGAGTTGGTTGCGGGGCGGATCGACGCCGGCGAAACTCCCAAATTGGCCGCCGCGCGCGAACTGATTGAAGAAACAGGCTTTCGGGCAAAGCGATTTCGAATCTTCTTGGACATTTTCCCGACGCCCGGCTTTCTGGAGGAACGCATGTTCATCCTGCTCGCGGAGGGTTTGACCGCCGGTAAAGCGGAACCTGAGGAAGATGAGAAAATAGTTTCCCGTGCCTATAGACGTAAGCAATTGGAGGGCATGATCCGCCGTGGGACCCTGAGAGACGCCAAGTCCATCGCGGGCATTCTCTATTATTTCAGATTCCTCGCCCCGCAAAAACGGTAAACCCGCCGGAACTCATTGAATCGGTTTTGTGGCTAGATAAATGAAAATTTATCTTTGCTATAAAAGAGGAATGTTCTATTGACTCGAACTTCGTTTCTGGTACACTCCGCGCGATTCGTATCTTTAACAGCGTTAGGGTTATTCCACCGGCGCTGCGGAGCGAAATCTCGATGTCCCCTTTCAGGAGGGAAAGCGAAGTGCAAGGAACTGTGAAGTGGTTTAACAATTCGAAAGGATATGGCTTCATCGGGCGCGATGATGGCCCAGACGTTTTCGTGCATTATTCGGCCATCGCTGGGGATGGCTATCGTACCTTGCAGGAAGGAGACCCGGTCGAATTCGAAATTGTGCAGGGACCGAAAGGCCCGCAGGCGGCCAACGTCTCAAAGGCGGGTGGATGAGGAAGTAGGCAATAATTCGGCCGGCAGGGTCGCGCCCCCTGTCGGCCTTTTTTATTTGGGCGTCCAACTCGGGCGAGGCGCACCGCGTGAATGACTCTGCTCGATAAGCTGTGGGACGACCAGCTTCTGTTCGGAAAGTCCTACCTAGAAGTCCCTGCTCCAGCCACGGACGGATTCCGGGCTTATTAGAACGGGAGGGCGGCGGTCGGCCCCGTCGCTCATCTGAAGAGAATAGCCGTTTGCAAGGTAGGAAGGGATGTCGCGGTCATCGCTGATCGGAATATAAGGGCCCGCCTTTCCCAAATGTACGTGGTATCGGTCGTCCTTGAATCGATGTGGAAATAAGCGGGTTCCGAATTTTTTGCCGCGAGACACTATAGCAAAGAGCATAGAGCTCCTCCCAAGGCCGTGAAATCTCCCTTATTCTACGAATGGCGTTGCTGTACTTGTAAGCGGTAAGTCTGTGGAAAAATGTGCATTGTTTTTTTGTGTGGGAAACGTCAATTTCGAGGTGGTTTTTGGGCCGGCGCCGCGGCAGCGGGACCTTGAGCAGGCTTTGCTTGCGTCTTTTCAATTCCGTTCGCCCAAGAGATCGTCGTCTCTGCTAATTCCCGCAGCACTTCCGCGTCCGTTCTTCCCGAACTCTTCAGCACATGAAAGGAATGATCCGCTGTTTCAATGACGTGCAACGTCGCCCGGGACCCTAGCTTCGCACAGACCGGACGCACCAACTGGAGATCGGCAAACGTATCCCTCGTCCCTTGCAGGAAAAGCATCGGCGCGGTGACCTTCGCAAGATGGTCCGCTCGTTTCGTGGCCGGCCGGTTTGGTGGGTGCAGCGGAAAGCCAAAGAACACCAATCCTCGCACGCCGTCCAGGGCCCCATCCAGGGAATGTTCCGCCGCGGCCTGCGAAGTCATTCGCCCTCCCATGGATTTGCCTCCCGCCAGCAACGGCAAGCCGGGAGCAGCCTTTGCCGCAGCTAGGACGGCAGCCACCACGGTGGCCGTCAAGACTGCCGGCGCGTCAGGAATCCGCCGCCGTTCCTCCATGTACGGAAACTGGTACCGCAACGTCGCGACGCCCACGCTAGCCAACTCGTCTGCCAGCTTTGCCATAAATGGGTGACTCATCCCGGCCCCAGCTCCGTGCGCCAGCACCAGAAGCCAGCCCGCCTTCGCTGGCCGAGACAAGAGCGCGGACACTTCGCCCCGGCCCTCCACTGCGAATCGTAGATCTTCGACCGTCGCCATTTCGCCGCGATTCTAGCAGAACATTCTACGCACCAGGGCTCGCCTATCGTGCTCGACACGGACCCATGGGAATGTCACACACAGCCGGATGCTCGGCGACTTAACTGTTGCTTCGCCGGATTTCGGCGCGGAGAGCTAGCCGGATTGATCCGATGGCCGCGCTCAGACACGAATAAAAGCAGCGACGTCGCTGCGGGACAAAAGAAGAGAGGCGCTCGGTAACCTCACAAGCGCCTCCGGTACTGCTTCAACGTAAACCGTACCTCACTGGATCACCTCCTTCTCGGCAGGAACGCCGATATCGACAGGAGTGTCGAGTGATCCGATTATAGCGCGGGATTAGGGAGATATCAGTTTGCAGTTTGGGTTTTTCTCTTCTCCCTTTCTGATTTTTGTTTGACAAGACTCGTTTGGCTCATAATGATTGAAGATTTCAGAGTAAGGGGAAACTTCCCGTCTGTCCCCACTCTCCCCACTCTCATCCCCACTCTCAGCAAACCGAAAGCGTCGGCCACACCACCGAGATGGACTTGCACAGGCAGTCGAGATTCCCACAGGGCGTGGAGCTTCTTGAAAGCGGTATCAGTGCTACAATATAACTGGTCGTGAATCTCAGGAGAGAGCGCAACGCTTAAGCCCTGGGGCAGACTAGCTAGTTTCTGTCGCGAAACTCCTATTTTGGCAAAAAATTTGACTGGGCAATAGTTATTTCAGGGATTTAGCGTGGCTGGACAGACGTACGCAGACCATTGCGGTCATGGATTTCAGGATCGAATGGAAGAGTGCGCGTAAGAAAAAAGCGTCGGCCTCACGGAGAGAGAATTGGCGACCGTGTTGAACATGGCAGCGCGGTCCGCACAAGTGAACATCCTGCCATATTTGAGAAGGCTTGGGATTATCGACGAGGATGCCAAAACTGGGGACAGGGCAAAGCAGTGGAGGGACGACACCCACTACTCGCAGGTGTGCAAAGAAATCCTGGCGGAAGTTTATCCACAGGAATTACGTGACGCGGTCACGGAGGTAAGCCAACGTGCCGAGGCTGAACGTTGGTTCGCACACAAAACTGGGACTGGAGAGACCGCCGCAAGAAAGATGGCAGCGCTGTATATGGTTTTGATCGAAGGTGACGCATCAAAGCAGCCAGAACAAGATGCGAGCGATCGCCCCAAAGACCGAGCAACTAACTAAGACCAGAGAAACTGGGACTAGTAGAGTTCCCGCTGCGCCGACTTATCCCCCCGCTGCTAATACTCACAACCAACACCAACCGCCGTCTCAACAGAAGCCCGGCATAAACATCAATCTCGAAATCCACATTTCGGCAGACTCCACGCCAGAGCAGATTGAGCAGATCTTTGCGAGCATGGCAAAGCACATTTATAAGGCTGGGTAGGTAGATGTCAGCGGATTTGAAAGCAGCTGTTGCTCTTGCCAGGAAACTCAAGGAAGAGGCACCCAAGAGCTTCGTTGCGCCTCCCGTTGGAACGCGCCCGGCGAACGAGTACCTTTTACCGTTCGCGCTTGTGCGGGGCACCAGAGGTTACGTGGAAAAGGTCGTCAACCAAGTCAACGGCTGCTATGAGAAGGGCTGGTTCGATGGCTGCGCGGTAATGATGCGGCGCTTGGTCGAGACGTTGATAATCGAATGCTTTGAGCACCATCATATCGATCACAAAATCAAGAATGTCAAGGGAGACTTCCTGTATTTGGCGGACCTGATCGACAAGACGCTTCAGGAGACGACGTGGAATCTCGGCCGGAATTCAAAGGAGGGTCTCCCCCGCTTGAAGAAGATCGGCGACTACTCCGCACACAACCGTAGGTATAACGCGCACCGGAGGGACGTTGATAATGTGGCCAGTGATTTTCGTGTGGTGTGCGAAGACCTTCTCTACATCTCGAACTTGAGGAAATAAGCAATGAAGCGGACACGCCGCGCGTGGCCGCGCCTTAATTCCGAAAAACGCCTTTGGGTGGCCCACCTGTCCCGACCCGGTCGGGATCCTTGCGGGTTTGTTTTTTGCAAGGGTGGGTTTTTCTCTTGTCCTTTTTCTAATTTCTATTTTCTAGTTCCAAAATGACCGGTCACCGGATGACATGGATGCGCGCGCCAACCTTCACCTTCTTCCATGACTTGTCCGCCGTATACACGGGAGCCTTCAAAGCAAGCCCGAGCGCCAAACAAGCCCTGTCACCCAAGGACAACCCAAGTGGCCTGGTTTGCGCCACCAGATCGCCCACCAGCCTGGCGTGCTCCGAGGTGAAAGGAACGGCTTCACGGATGGGGCTCAGTGCTGCTTCCCACGCCTCGTCAGGGCGGAGGCCCCGGCCAACAAGTTTGCCGTGCACTTCGGCCAGATTGACGGTGCTGATTGCCGCGGCGCTCAAGAGCTCCGGCGTCAACCGTTCCGCTCCGGGTTCCTGATTGAGAATGGCAAGCAGGGCGGAAGCGTCCAGTACGACTCTATTCATTTCGCGCGGCCTCGCGGCGTTCGGCAATCAATTCGCCAACCAGAGAGGTGCCCGTCTTCACATACTTGCGGACAAGCCGCTGAGCGCGCTCAATGTTGCGTTTCAAGGTGGTGATACGCAATTCGTCGTCTTGAATCTGCAGGACGACCTCGTCACCAACACGGATGCCCAGCCGTTTGCGAAAAGAAGCAGGAATCACCACGCGCCCGTTCTCGTTGACCCGCATGCGGGTTTTTAACGTCATGTCGTTTCCACCTCTTGTGACGCTATTCTAGCATATGTCACGCAGGATCACAAATGACAGAGTTTTGGAGTTGCGCCGGATCATCGTGTCGCAACCGGACACTCGACGACTTACCTGTTGCTTTCCCAAAGGAAGTGCGGCATCCTCCCTGTTGGAAACCCAAACGGCGGTGCTATGAAACAGGCTTTCTCATGAAACAAAAAGCGGATGTTCTGCAAGGCACGCTGGCGTTGATGGTCCTCAAGACTCTCGATGTCCTCGGGCCACTGCACGGCTATGGAATCGCGCGGCGCATCGAGCAGATCAGCGGTGATCTGCTGGCCGTGAATCAAGGGACTCTGTATCCCGTGCTGTTGAAGCTGGAACAAGAGGGCGCGATCGCCTCCGAGTGGGGAGCCTCCGAGAATAATCGCAGGGCGCGCTTCTATCGCCTGACACGGGAAGGACGCAAGCAGTTGCAGGTTGAGACCAAGGATTGGGAGCAAACGGCAGCGATCATCGGCCGGTTCTTCCAGGCCAAAGCGGAGGATTTGTCATGAGATCTCTGAGGCGGTTCCTCTCGCGTCTATTCAATTCGGCGACCAGGCGGGCACAAGAAGATCGATTGAGGGAGGAGATTGAGGAACACATCGCTCTGCAAACCGAAGAAAATCTTCGCGCCGGCTTATCATCCGTCGAGGCGCGGCGCCAGGCCATGCTGAAGTTCGGCGGCGTGGAGGCGATGAAACAAGACTATCGTGCCGAGCGAGGACTGCTATTCATCGAGAATCTGCTGGGGGATTTGCGAAACGCGGGGCGAACGATTTCGCGCATGCCAGGGCTTGCGGCCGTGATCGTCATTTCGCTGGCCATCGGCATTGGCGTGAATACAACGATCCTTTCCTGGATTCAGACGATCCTGCTGAAACCGTTGCCCGGCGTGAGCGGTGTATCGAGCTTCCTGCTGGTCGAGCCTCGCATGGAGACGGGCGGGTATCCAGGCGCTTCCTGGCTGGAATATCGCGACTTGCAGACACGAGTGCCGGCATTGCGGGACGTCGTGGCTTCTCAGATGGTGCCGTTCAACGTGGGAGAGACGGGCCAGACGGAGCGGACGCACGGACAACTCGTCTCCGGCAATTATTTTTCCGCGCTGGGACTGAAGCCTGCAAGCGGACGATTTATTCGGCCGGAGGAGGCGGAGCGGCCCGGAACCGAGCCGGTCATTGTGATTTCGTATGATTACTGGCAAACGCGGTTTCGCGGCGCGCCGGAGGCTGTCGGACAAAAAGTGCGCGTCAATGAACGCGACCTTACTGTCATCGGCGTGGCGCCCAGGGAATTCCAGGGAACAATGCTCCCCTTGAAGTTTGAACTGTGGGCGCCGGCCACGATGGCGCCTGCGTTGCTCGGCGGAACACGCGACCTCGAAGATCGCAGCACCCGCGCCTTTTCGTTGATCGGAATGTTAAGGCCCGGCGCGACACGCGAGGAAGCGCAGGCCGAGTTCAGTACGGCGATGGCTCAACTTGCGCGCGACTATCCTGAGGCCAGCGCCGGAATTGGCGGTGAGATTCTTCCCTTCTGGGACTCGCCGCGCGGTCCGCAGCGGATGATGATCAGCGGGCTAGCCATCTTGCAAGGCGTTATGCTGCTCCTGCTGTTGGCGGTCTGCGGGAACACGGCAAACCTCATGCTGGCTCGTGGAAGCACGCGGCAGCGAGAGATGGCCGTGCGCGTGGCGCTGGGCGCGGGACGCTGGCGCATTGTCAGCTTGGTGCTCTCGGAAAATATGCTGCTCGCTCTCTTGGGAGCAAGCCTCGGAGCGGCCACGGCGGTTTGGGGCACTACGGCATTGCGCGTGGCGCCCATGATTGGCGCATTTCCGATCCGGTTTCAGACCAGAGTGGATGAACTCACCCTCGCCTTCGCGATGTTGCTCGGTGCCGCGTGCGGTTTGATTTTCAGCGCGGCGCCGGCGGTCCATCTGGCACGGCTGGGTCCACAGGACGCGCTTCGCTCCGGTTCCAACACGCCGCCCCGCAGCCGTGCGCGCAAAGTTCTGATGGGCGTGGAAGTCGGACTGGCGATGGTCGTGCTGATCGCGGCGGCGCTGTTCTTGGAGAGTTTTCGCTCGGCACGTCAAACCGATCCGCGATTCCGGCCCGAGGGCGTTTTGCTGGCCGCCTACGACTTAAGCGGACGGAATCCCAACGACGCGTCCGAGCGCGAATTTGCCGCGCGCCTGGTGGAACGGCTGCGCTCCTTGCCGGACGTCGAGGCCGCCGCCATCGCCACGAATGTTCCGCTGGACTTGCATGGAATTCCTGCGCGGCCCTTCACTGTGCAAGGCCGCGTGCGCACGGAGGCGGGGCAGGATAGAGCCATTTCCAACACGGTCACGCCGGGATACTTCAAGGTGATGGCCATCCCGCTTCTTGAGGGAAACGACTTTGCCGAGATGACAGATAAGGCAGCGCCCGCGCAGGCCATCGTCAATGAGGAGTTTGTCCGCCGTTACCTGAATGGCGCGGATGCGATCGGCCGCCGCATACAGACGCCCGGTGGAAGCTTCGCGATCGTAGGCGTGGCCCGCGATTCGGTCTACAACGCTTTCGGCGAGCCCGCGCAGCCGGCGGTGTATTTCTCGTATCGGGATCGTCCACAGGACCAAGGCGAGATTCACCTAAGGACGCGCAGCGGCAATGAAACCGCGCTCACGGCGGAAGCGCGTGCCGTTCTGCGCGATCTCGATCCGATGCTCCCTCTTTACGACGTGCGAACATTCTCCCAGCACATCGAACGTAACATCTACCTTCGCCGGATTCCCGCGCGGATGTTCGTCGTGCTCGGGCCACTCCTGCTCGGCCTCGCGGCAATCGGAATCTACGCCGTGGTTTCTTACGCCGTGGCCAGGCGAACGAGAGAGATTGGCGTGCGGCTGGCCTTCGGGGCCACCAGCGGGCGTGTTGTCCTGCAAATTATTCGCGAGAACTTAGGTGGTATCGCCTGGGGCGCGGCGATGGGATGGATACTTGCGCTCGTGATTTCCGTTCGTGTGATTGCGTTTACGAAGGGCGCGGTCAACCTTCCGGCTTTCCTCGGTGTCCCGGCGATTCTGTTGGGTGTCGCCACACTGGCCTGCTGGATTCCCGCCCGGAGAGCTAGCCGGATTGATCCGATGGCCGCGCTCAGACACGAATAAAAGCAGCGACAGTCGCGGCGGGACAAAAGAAGAGAGGCGCTCGGTAACCTCACAAGCGCCTCCGGCACTGCTTCAACGTAAACCGTACCTCACTGGATCACCTCCTTCTCGGCAGGAACGCCGATATCGACAGGAGTGTCGAGTGATCCGATTATAGCGCGGGATTGGGGAGATATCAGTTTGCAGTTTGGGTTTTTCTCTTCTCCCTTTCCGATTTCTAGTTTCCAATTTCTATTTTCCTGTAGGTGCTTGTGAAGCGCACTCGCACTAACCAGAAAATCATCAAAATCAGCGGAAGTAGGGTGAGCACCAAATACAAGGTTGTGTTGAATAAAGCCGGGGATAGATATTTTCCGAGCCCCACTGTCGAAAGCAATCTCAGTGGGCGGTTTGACCCTCCGAAGAAAAAAGACCCTGCTGCAATAAACAGCCCAAAGCACATGCGCCTAGTGAGCTGTGTCCGCTACGCAGGACTTTGACGCCAGTCATCCAGCTGAGGATGCCATTCGCCAGGGGAATCACGAGCGCAACCCAATCCAAACGGCTCGTTTCCCCGTCTTTGCGCCTGGCGGTCAGCCATGCCGTTCCGATCAGATAGAAGGTTAGAATCCCGCCGCCGATGTTATTGGGTTGATGCCTCGTAATGGCAAGGTACGCTGCGAGGGCGCCCATGGTGAGCATGGATGCGACAAAGATCCTTCCCGCCAGCACATGGCGGGGGGAACCTTTGCGGAAACACATTGCCGCGGTCCCGGACACCAAGCCCACGACCCCACCGCAAATATGCACAATCAGTGTGGGTGAATAGGACATTGCCCCTTCTTAGATATAGATACGTGGAGGGGCGCCCCATTGTTTCAGCCTATCGCTATCATGCTAGGCGCTGTAGTTCGCCACCACTCGCGTCACTTTTCCAATCGCCGATAGCTCCATGAACTCTGCTGTGCGTGTCCCCTTTTGATTTGTGTAGTAGAGCACCACGCTATTTACGCCCCAGAGCACGTCCTCAAGGCGAAAGTCGAGTTCCGGGTAGGCTTCTAGCCCTCGCTGAAAGTAAGCTCTCAGGTTTGCCTTTCCGACGAGCTTGCCATCGGACGTCCCTAAAAGCTGGGCGGCAACCGGCGAAGTCAACTCGATGGCATCCTCATAGTGCGTCATGATCAGGTCCAGGTCGTGAGCGTTCCAAGCCGCAACCCAATGGTTGGCCAGTTTCCAGGCCTCGTCTCTCGTCACTGCCGTTTCTCCGGTTTAAGGTTCATCGCGCCCTCAGAAACTTGCAACAGCCGCAGTTTCGGTCGGACACGTTTCGAATATTGGCAGCAGCCGGGCAATTTCCAACGCTCGCCTCAAGTTCGGGCCGAGATTACAAAGCTTGAGGCTTCCGCCTTTGGCTTTTGTCTTTCGATGCATTTCGATAAGTGTGCCGAGGCCCGCGCTGTCAACATAGTTGACCTGCTCCAGATTAATGACAATCCGTGTGCCGCCGGATGCGAGGAGATTGTCGATCACTGTAAGCAACCCGCTGCTCTCTTGTCCGAGCACAAGGCGCCCTTTGAGCGCCAGAAGGTAGATTCCATTCATCTCTCGCTGCGTTATTTCCAAAGGCATCGTTTCCCTCCCCAGGGACCATTATTCGGATTCGCGAACGCATCCATAATAGCCTCCGGATTCCCGATACCAAAGCTCGTCAATGATCCCCGTTCTTGAGATGGGTCGCTCGCGGTGGGGTGAAGGAGGCTACTTGATGCAATACTGGTTCAGAAATCCGAAAACGTCTTCGGCCCAGACGTCGGATCCAAAGTAGCCAAAGCTGTGGCCATCCCTAGGAGAGTCGCCGTAGGGGGGATAAATCTTCAGTTTGTAGGTCTTGCTCACCTGGTTCATCTCTGCGGAGAGTGTCTTGCTTGGCGACAGGTCAAAATCGTTAGCGGCCTGAAAAAAGAAGATTGGCGCTTTTGCATTTCGCACTGCACGAGTCATAAGCGACTGTAACTCAGGAGCCTGCGCCCAACTCTGAGCGCCCCCCGCGGAATCGATCCCCGCACAATATCCTCCTCGTTCTACTCCCAGCACCGTTTCGATGCCGCCAAACGAGTTTCCCGCCACGGCGAGGCGACTCGGTTGAACGAAACTCTGTTTTCGCAACCACGCCAGGGCCGCGAACTGATCGTCCAAATGATCCGTCTCCAATAACCGCACCATCGTTGCGGCAGCTGCAGAGACGCCTCCGGTTTTCTCGGCAGCAGCGATCTGGTCGCCAATATACGGACCTGCGGAGGCACTCAATCCCTGCCCCCGCCGGTAAGGTCCAAAGAATACCCATCCACGGCTTGCGAACACTGGACCGAGCGCTGCGAATGCCTCCTTACTCATCATGCCCGGCGCGCTTCCGCGGTTATAAATAACGGCGGGAAGGTTTAGTTATTCTTGTATCAACCTAGCTCAAACCATCATTCATTGTAATCAATGCGGCTTGAATGTCTTCCCGGTCTCAAGCAGCGTCTTCAGGCGGGAAAGAATACGTGGCCATCCATCGGCGCAGGCAGCGTAAGTGGGGTCATCCTCGGCCCACTCGTCATGCGTCACCGTTACTTTGGTGGCTTCGGTCTCGGGCACCAGTTCGATCGTTGCGCGTGACGCCTTATCATTTTGGCCCATTGCGAAGGTGTACTGAAAGACTTTTGGCGGCTCAAACCGCAGCACCTTTCCTCGGACATAGGTCATGGGCTTGCCATCGGATCCCGCGCCCACCCATGCGAGCAAGCCACCAGGCTTAAAGTCCGCTTGAAGCTCAGCGCCCGAGAAGATGGTGCGGTTCGACTCCCGCGACACGAAGCCTTCCCACACCTTCTCCGGGGTGCCGGCAATGTAGAAGATATATTTCAGTGGTGCTTGATGGGCCATGATTGCTCCTGACTCTCCTGCGCCATCTTATATCCACAGGCAAAAACCCAACAAGGCAGTAGTGCCATCGGCCCTGCCTGATTGCTCGCATTACCTGAGATTCTAGAACCCTTTGTCCGATGAGCGCGTTTATCGCGAGTTTGCGGGCAAACGCTGCCAAATCAATTCGAAAGTTTGGATTTTTCCGTCAACGGATGTCGGTGGCGTAACCAATACGATCCGGTCACCTTCAAACTTGATACTGCGAATCAAGTCCGTGTCTACCCAGTTTTGTATGGAGGAGATTTCGACGTGATGGATTACTTTGTCACCGTTGAGCGTGTATCGTCCGGCATAAGCAACAAATGTCTTGAAAGCCTCGGCTTGCTCTTCCGCAGGCGCTGAACGGGAGTCACTCGACGAGAGGCGCTTTCGTCCGCCGTAGCTGATCATCGCGGTCATTCTGTCTTGAGTATAAGTGAGAAAACCTGCGGGACTTGGGCCGAACGGGCTGTCGTTTCGTTCTCCGCTAGCCGTTGAACTTGAGACTGATACCAGTTTCCATGTGCCGACGAGTCTGTCGTGCGTCTGCGCCCACGCTGGGAAAACTAGAAGCGACGCGATAGCTAGAAGTGCAGCTCTCATCTTGAATCTCCTCTTTATCTATCGGCCAAGATTACGATAATCGTGGAAGCTCTGAACGGCATCCTAACAGCCCTATTACAATTTTGCTTCTGAATGTTTGACGACTTCTTCTTTTAGGAGGACACGACTTCAGTTCACCCTGACGAAGGAAGGGTCGTGCCGCAAAGTCCAAAGATCTATCGGGGCCTTAGCCCCTGAGGAAAGCATTCCTGCTATTTTCCCGCGCGCGCCACAACACTACGCACCCCGCCTTCTTCGGGGACGTGGCACTCATGCTGTGGCTCGTCATCAAGGGCGCCACGCCGCCAGCGCTGGACCCCACAGCCGCATCGCCGGCCGCTGGTTAGACGCAGGACAAAAACCGAATCTCAAAACTACCAACTATAGTGGACCTTGTAATTTACGATTTTCTCCCCGTCGGCTGGAACCTGCACTACGAACTCCATCGTCTGGCTGTCGACTCTCTTAAAAGGGTCGGAATTCTTTACGATGTCCCAGCTCGTCCAGCGATACAGATGCTCCACGATGCGAACTTCCGCGGGCGCGGTCTTGTGATTCCGAACTTTGATCTCAAACGATTCGTCGATCCACCGCCCATTGAAGTCGAACCGGTATTCCGTGCGGCTGCGCTCCCCGGTCATATCAAATGCACTGCCGGTATACAAGCGAATCGTCTCGTCCTTAGGAGTGTGGTCAATATCGTTCTCGCCGGTGAACTCGAGCTGCCCATCGTCATCGCGGCGATAGAACCGCACTCGCCCTTTTGGAAGCGGCATACCTAAATGATTCGCGGTACTGTTTTTGAACTCCTGCATCACCCAAACCTTCGGATTGGAGAGCGTGCCGTAACTCTCCTGCTGGCGGATATTCTCGTACGTCCAATTCCGGTAATTCGGGTCAATCTTTAATCCGTCGTAAACATAGACGGTTTGCGACTGAATGCCTGCGGCGCGGACAAATTCCACTTGCTTCGTTTCACGGTCGTGAAGAGTTGTGGCGTGCTCTAGCGTGTAGAGATGATACTCGTCGAAGGTCTTTTCAGTGACGGGTGGACCAAGTTGCCCTCCAGCCACTCCCGCGCCCGAGAACACCATGGCTCTCCCGAAATTCTGAGGAGGCTGGACCTTATTTACGTCACCGGCCATCAGCTTGACGTGCGCGTCACGAAATGTCCTGCCACTTTGATTGTCCAGTGTCACCCAGCCCACGATCTCCAGCGCATTGCCTTTTGGCGGCGCAACTGCGTTGTAGCTGGCTTCCCAATTCATGCCACCCGTCACGTAGCTGAATTCCGCTGTTGTGGCGCCCGGTTTATCCGTTTGCAGCTCCCAGGCCAGCGTGGGCTTGAGCACCGTGTCGTCGGTCAGCGCCGGAAAGAGCGGTTGGCCCGGAAGTGAAAACTGCAGCTTCCCGTTTACTTCAATGACTGGCTGTTCTCCGCCGCCTTGCGCATTCGAAGCTTGTTGCTGGGAATACTGCTGCCCGTACGCTCGAAGAGCGGCGTAATGGGGCACGTATCCGCTGCGGATGATTTTGCCCTGCACTAGTCGCGGGTTGGCGTCCTTGTCCGTTTGCAGGAAATCAATCGTCTTGCCCTCGTAGAGGGACAGCAGCAATTGCTGAGAGACGGGATCATTGCGGTAGTTTTGCTCGAGAATCTGGAGACGGCGGCCCGTATCGAGTGGGCGCAGGATCACGGAATCCGGCTCAAGGTGCGCCGTGATGTCCGTGACTTGCACGTGGTTCACGCCCAACTTCAAATCCAGCGGCACCTTCTGCCGCACTACCGCAAACTGTTGGTTGTAAATGGTCAATGCGGGAGCTTCGCCCTTCGGTTCGTCGTCTGCGCCCGCGGCCCACGCTTGGTTGGTTGGATCGAGCACTCCCCAAAGAAGGACTACACACAAACTCAAACTGCTGATCTGCTGCATGTTTTTCATGATAGCCTCCTGAGCAAGACAATTGCCCCGGTTAGACGCCAACCGGTTCCCTGCTGTTGCCACCCCACCAAACGATCCTTTGGCAAAGCCAGGTCTCGCCTGACATATCACGTGGCACTTTTCGTTTGAATTTCTCTATCATTCTGGTATACTAGATGGTAGGTAAACCTGTGTTGCGTCGTGGAGTCGGTACTTTCTGGCATCTGTCAGGTGCCCTCCAACTCCTCTGATAACCCATTTAGAATCAACACTTATAGAAATGTCCGTAAGTGTTTATTTTGAAGCACTTATGCGGACCATAAATCCTTTAGATGCAACACTTATAAAAAAACAGGGGGAGGGGGCCAGTTGTTAACCAGCCTATCCGATGAGGATAAGCTGTCCCGAGGAGCATCGGGGCGACCGAAGGTTCCGACCCTGTCGGAAGGGACCTCTCCCAGACACTGCTCCTCAAGAACTGAGCCGCCGCGCGCAATCTCCCAGGATCTCGGCCTCCCACCTCGGGCGCGTTGGGTTTTTAGGATGCGGTCGATCGGAAGGGATTCGGCCGGCCAGGCGTAGGAACACCGCGGCGGAATGTTTGTAGGCTGGAACGGGGTCGCGAAACGCCACGTTCCCCAGGTACTGCAGCGCATCCGACAACGCGTAATATGCGGGATCGCCCGTCTCCCACAACTGGTCGCGCTCTGCAAATTTCTCTGGAGCAAACGTCGCCAGCCCCAGCAGATAGTCGGAGCCGTATTCAATCATGTTGATGCCCAGGTCGTTTCCCGTGTAAACGCGGAAATCCGGCCGGTGCGCGTCGCGAAGAGCGAGCCGTTGCAGTTCGATCATGCGGTCGAGCGAAGAATGCTTGATGCCTTTGATTTCTGGGATGTCCATCAATCGCCGGAAAGTCTCTTCTTCAAAAATTTCTCCGTTCGGCGCGAAAATCGGTCCCAGCTCAAACGCCAGCGTGCCCGGATATCCCCGGCACACCGCTTCGTAAGCCGCCGCCTTCTCCGCCGGAGATTTTCGGTGCAGCCGGCTTGTCTGGAACACAATCGGGATTCCTCCATGTACGACAATAGCGGCCATCTGCTTTCGGTACAGCGCAACAATGTCTCCCTGCTGCCCTTCAATGTACGCTCCGGCCACAAATGGCACATCTTTGCCCAGCGCCTCCCGAGTCCAGCGCAGCACGTCGAGTTTTTCTTTTTCGTTCAAATAATTGACGTACCCCGTGTCCATATTCACGGCATTCATCAACCCCGCGCGATGCGTGGCGCGCAGATGATTCTGAAAAGCTTCGACCGCGATTTTCCCATTCGCATCAAACGGCAGGAGCGCCGCCGCGATGCCCTGCACTTTGCGGCCAAGTCTTTGTCGCGGAACGATGGAGTTGATTTTCATCTCGCTGCCTTCGCCGATTTCAACTGCCCAGCCAGTTCGGAACTCTTGTAGTAGCTGTCCAGCGGATAGCAGCCCGAAGGTAATCCTTTGCGCGGCGCCGTGGTGCAATCGCTGAACGTTCTGCAAATCCGCTTATGCTGGATCTCATTCCCTTCCGCCGCGTCCCACAAAATCTCCGGATAGGTCAATACCATGCGCCCGAGCCCGACCAAATCCGTCCAACCCTCCCCCACCGCCGCTTGGGCCACGTACGGTAGGAAATCCTGCAAGTAGCTGTACGCTGTTCCCACAAAAATCAAATTCGGAAATCGTCGCTTCAATTCCCGCGTGACGTTCATCTGCTGCGCCACGCCATTCAGCGGATCCTCCGGCGGCTGGTATCCATCCGATGGCGGATACAGCGCCGGCCGTTGAATGTGCGGATTGTAATACGGACTCCCCGCCGTGATATTCACCAGGCGAATTTTCAGTTCATCGAGAAGCGACAAAAACTGAATCGTCTCCGCCAAATCAATTTGAGTGGGTTCGCTTTGTTTCACGCCGAACCCCCAGCGATACGGAATCAAGTTCTCTTGAGATTCAGGAATTCCGGGACCCAGTTTTCCGCCGACTGACAGTGCCGGATCAGGACGAAACGGCACCGAGTCAAACGCAGAGAACCGCACGCCGATGTGTAATCCCGGTGCCATCGAACGAATCCCCTGCACCACCTCCAGCAAAAAACGCGTGCGATTCTCGAAACTTCCGCCATACTTCCCTTCTCGCGTATGCGCGCTCAGAAATTCGTGTCCCAGATAGCCGTGGCAATGTTTGATGTCCACAAAATCGAAGCCCAGTTCCCGCGCCATTTTCGCCGCGCGATGAAAATCTTGAATGATCGCGCCAATTTCTCCATCGGTCAGAACGGGATCGTCGCGAGTCAATCCCAGCCTCCGATCCAGGATCGGGTGATGATAAAGGATGCGCGGCTCCGGCTTGTTGTGCGCGTTCGGCCGGCAAAATCTTCCGGAATGCGTTAATTGCAGTCCGATGAGCAGGCCTTCACCGGATCCGGTTGTTCGTCGATGTTCTTCGATCAGAACTTCGCGCAATGTCGCGAGTCCCTTCCGCGTGTGCTCCGCCGCCACGAGTTGATTCGGATTCGCACGTCCTCCGGGCGAAACCGCGACCGCTTCCCCGCCCCAGATCAACTTCCCGCCACTCTGCCCGAATCGCTTCCAACGCCGGATGGTATGCTCGCTCGGATTTCCATCCGCAGTTCCGTCCCAACCCTCCATGGGGTGGACGGCAATGCGATTACCGATTTTAATTTCTCCGCCCACCAGCGGTTCTCGCAACGGTGATTCCGAGCCACTCACGATTTCGCCGTCGCAGGGAATTTTCAATCCAAGCGTTTGCAAGTGCTCTTGAAATTGCGCTACGCCCTTCAATGTTCCAAGACGCAGTATTGGAGGCCCGCTCATTTCGATCGTTTTCCTCTCAACTGCATCCGTCCGGCCACATTGCTCCTATCCGCATTTCACATATTGAACGTGAAGACGGGCCCCTTGACAAACGAGGGCATGCTAAAGATTCTTTGTCTCGAAGTCGAGAAGCTTCTCAACTGAGTTTATTCGAAACGCCTAGACGATGATTTGAAAGCAGCCAAAGGAGATAGCAATGCCCGTGACGCGACGTGATTTGTGCTCGATGCTTCCTGCGGTGCTGATTCCAGCGATTCTTCCATCCGGGGCCTCCGAAGCACAAGAAGATTCAATGCCTTCGGCAGTGTATCCATTCGAAAAGTTGCCAGTGCGAACGCCGAACGGCGCGGAGATTCGCGCCGTGCTGAAGGGCAAGCTCGCCACCGGCGAATCGCTGGAAGTGCACGAAACGACGCTGCCGCCCGGGGGCATGCCGCATCCGGCACACCATCACGTGCATTCCGAAATGTGGCTCGTTCGAGAAGGAACCGTGGAACTCACCATCAACGGAAACAGCCACCGATTTGGGCCAGGCTCGGTCGGGTTCGTGCATTCGAATGATGAACACGGAATCAAGAATGTGGGTACAACACCGGCAACCTATTTTGTCGTGGCCGTGGGCCCCGGAGCAGTGTAAGAAAAGAGAAGGTTGCATCGTAGAGAAAATCGGGGCGCCCTCCTCGAGCAGGCGCCCCGGTGCTTCCTCTTTCATGTTTGGGGGTCAGAAGAAGATTTTCGCCGCCAACTGAGCGACGCGCGGATCACCCACCTGTCCGGCCCTAAAGGTGCCAAATGCCGCATTGCCATTGATCTTGTCGAAAGCGCTGATTTGGTCCGTGCCATTTACGGGGCCTGTGCTGGTGCTCTCTGGAGCGAAGTTCGGGTGGTTGAGGACGTTGAAGTATTCGGCACGAATCTGGAGCTTCCAGCGCTCCGAGAAGTTGAAGTACTTCGAGACCTGGACGTCCCAGTTGGAGGTCCTTGGGAGCCGAAGAGCGTTCTTGCCGACGTTGCCGAACGTGGGCAGGGCACAGTTCGGCGTAAACGTCGCGCCGCAATTGGTTTTGAGCGCCGCAGTGGTCATAAAGGCCGCGGGAGCGAGCCAACTGACGCACTTGGCAGTGACGCCGGCGCAGGAGTTAGAGCTATAGGGATCGACACCCGAAATGAAGGTGCCACGATCCTGGCCGATGCCTGTGCTCGAGAGTTCTGTTCCCTGCAGGACAGTGATTGGGCGGCCGCTGGCGGCGGAAACGATCCCGCCGATTTCGTAGTCATCCAGCAGATAGCGAAGAAACGCGCCGGAACTCTTGACTCTGGGAGAGTGCCAGACATAAGAGCCAGTAAAGACGTGCGTGTGGTCGAAGCTCGACGGTCCGTAGTCCATCTTGTGGCGGTTCGGATCGTTGAACGGCAGCGTTGAGTACCCCGTGTCGAAACCGGAAACGCCTTCGCCGAACGGAAGGTCGTCAAGGCTCTTCGAGTACGTGTAGTTGGCCAAGAAAGTGAACCCATGCGACATCCGCTTCTCGATCGAGGTCTGCAGCGCGTGGTAGCTCGCATTGATGTCAGTAATATCGGCCTGCACGGTGGAGGAGAAGGTGTTCTTCAGGAACGCGCCACCACTGCCGATGAACACCGTGCAATTTGCCAAGCCGGTGCCTGCTTTGCCTGGAGCGCCAACTGAGGACAGACCGCATCCGGTAATGCCTAAGGGGGTTGAAGGATTGTAGTACTCGGTTTCCAGAATGTGCAGCGTGCGGGAGCCAACGTAGCCAACGCGGAACAAGGTATTCGACGGCAGTTGCCGCTCGATCGTCAGGTTCCACTCGTACGTCGTCGGGACGTGATAGTTGCCGCTTGGGTCGTAGCTCACAGCAATTTCGTTGAACGGCGGAATGTACGCGAAATTGGTGGGAGCAGGGAAAGGGCTCGGGAATTTGGGATAGTTGGCCGCCTGCCCGCCGTCGCAATGCAGAGTTGCCTGTGTCGCAGCCTGCTTGCAGAGTGGATCGCTAAACGAGCCAGGACTCGAGGAAGCGCTCGGCGAGCTGCTGCCTGCCGTGGAGAGAATGAACTGGGGACTGAAGGGCCACTCGTCCACAAAGCGATTGCTGAGCATGCCCATGACGCGCGTGTCGTAGAAAATCCCCGCGCCGCCACGGAGACTGGTTTTGCCATCCCCGAACACGTCATAGGCGAAACCCAGACGAGGAGCGAGGCCAGTCCAATTCGTATTCAACGCATTCTTTGGCATGCTAGGATCGCTGGCAATGCCGTTTTGCGCGGAGAAGAAGATGCCTGGAGGCGCGTTAGGGTAGACCCTAGAAACGGTACCGGCGGCCATGGCGGCGAGATTGACCTGAGCCCAACGGTTTCCGGTGTCACTCCAGGGAAATGCGGGCTCGTACCGTAAGCCGAGATTGAGGGTCAAGCGGCGGGTGACTCGATAGTTGTCCTGGACATAAAAGCCGATAAAGGTCGCCCGATTGTTTTTGAATTCTCCAGCGCCTTGCTGGAGAGCGAAACCGTTGCCGACGCTGGCGCCGTCCGAGAGAATGCCCGCGAGGAAAAGCTGATACGTCCCCGGAATGCTACCTGTTGGCACTGCCTTGATCAAAGGCTGAGACAAGTAGTCATCCGAATTACCGAAGCCGAAGATTCCCGGCTGGTTGAACTGGTTGTTCAGGTCGACCAAGCTGCGCTCCACGGACACGCCGAAGTGAAAATCGTGCTTGCCCTTTTCCCAACTGAGGTCGTTGGCCCACGTATAGTTATTACGAGTGAAGAAAGCGGCGGGGTTGTCGCCGAAAGAAAAGCCCCCTTGAACGCCGACGCCCTGAATGGCATTGGGAGTAGGTTGGAACGGGAGCGAAACGCCAAAGGCTGTGGCGTTCACAACATTGGATCCAGGGCCTCGGTGGGAGACTTCGCGCGAGTAGCTGAAACGGAAATCGTTGAGGAGACGCGGAGAGAAAACATGGGTTTCGTGCGCCAAAAAGTTTTGCGCGGTGATCGCAAAAGTGGCGTCCGTGTAAGAGACAAGCTGCTTGGGGTTAAAAACGGCCGCCTTTGTAAAACGATCGAATTCGTAACGACCGCTCAGTTTGTCGCTCTGCCTGAAAGAATGATCGATGCGGCCAATGGCGGAATCGAAGTTCTCGGTGTCAGGCTTTGAGAAAGGCACGGTGGGGTTTAAGCCTGCCGGGATTGCGCCGACTAACGAGAACTTGGCGTTGGGATCAGGCTGACCGGCACTGGCATTGAACGCCGCGCCACAGCCAGCGACATTGCAGCCTGGGATGATGCCCAGCAAAGTAGCAACGGCCGGATCAATCGTTCCGGGGAAGTGCGCAGGGGGATTGGTAGTGCTACTTGGGTCTATGAACGGTCCGGACGCGAGAAAATTAGCAATGTCGGTCTGGCCGACAACCTTTTGGCTGCCGAGGACAAGATTACGGAATGCAGTGCGCTGATACCCTCCAAAGAAAAAAGTCTTGTCGTGGATGATGGGGCCGCCGAGAGTGCCGCCGTACTGATTGCGCTTGACGCGATCGGGAGTGGTGGGCGTGGCAAAGAAATTCTGGGCGTTGAACGCGGGATTGCGATTGAATTCGAAGGCGTCTCCGTGGAAATTATTTGTGCCGGACTTGGTGATGACATTGACGACGCCGCCCGCGTTAGATCCGTATTCCGCGCTGTAGTTGCTGGTCTGCACGCTGAATTCCTGGAGCGCATCGGGGAACGGAAAAGGCTGATTGACGTTGGTGTATTCGTCAACGTAGTTGCCGCCGTCGAGCTGGTAGCTAATCGAATTCTGCCGAGCGCCATTTGCGGAGAAGGTGACGGCGCCCGGGAAGGTCTTCGTCGCGCCTTGGTCTGCGCCTCCGTTGGGAGAATTGACGGCTCCGGCGACGAGCAGCGTGAGCTGGGCGGCATTGCGGCCATTGAGCGGCAATTCGGAGATGCGCTGCTGCTCAATGACTTGCTTTAGCGTAGACGTGGACGTATCAACTTGCATGGCATTAGTCGTTACCGTAACGACTTCGGTCGTCATACCCAGCTTCAAGCCGACGTTGACGGTAAGGGCTTGATCGGCGAGCAGGACGATTGCGGATTGCTTGGCAGTGCTAAACCCGTTCGCCTCGACCGACAGGTCATACGTCGCGGGCTGCAGAGAGGGAATGACGTAGAGGCCCTCGGGATCCGACAAAGCTGCGCGGGAGAACCCCGTGCCCACCTGGACGGCAGTCACTTTGGCATTCGGGACGGAAGCGCCTTCGGGGTCGGTGATCCTGCCAGCAATGCTGCCCAGGCCCTGCGCCTGCGAAATCACCGGAACGAACAGGAGAGCGAGAACGACAAACAAGACCTGCTTCTTCATTTCTGCCTACCCTTTCGAGGCGTGCCGGAGGGAGAGTCCGGCACGCCCCACGATCGACCATGGCGTAGCGGCAAGCCTCGACGAAATAGCTGCGCACAAAGCACCTGAGCTGAACAGGACGAAGAACCCACCCGACGATTACGTTGGCCGATAGTCACAATCAGCCTTTTGAATACTGCATTGGCAGGGACATTAGGAGCGCGGGCATCGTTTAGTCAATCTTGAATTTTTAAAGCAGTGGTTTAGCTGAACTAAAGCCGTGCCGCCGAGCGAACATGGCGTAGCGACTCGACAGGCGAAGCGAAATGATCTCGAGCAGAAGGCGTGAAAAGGACACACGTGAAGATTTCGGTTGTGGGATACTCGGCAGGGCTTTGGGATGGAATTGGCTTGTGCGGCTTCCTCCGGAGAGCCTCGCGCTGAATTTTTCGATGACCATAGACGACAAGGCGACAGCAGTCGTGCGCGACGTGCCGCGGAGAAGATGGGCGATCTCCCTACTCCTTGGATTCGGGGTGCTGGTCAATTATTTTGATCGCGTGAATCTTTCTGTTTCGCGGGACGCGCTGCAAGACTCATTTGGAATTTCCGCGGTGATGTTCGGTTACCTGTCAAGCGCTTACAACTGGCCTTACGCGTTGCTGCAACTGCCTTCGGGGCTGCTCCTGGATCGCTTTGGCGTCCGGCGCGTCGGCATCATCAGCACCATGATTTGGAGTGTGGCTTCCTTTGCCGCCGCCATTTCCACGGGAATCGCGGCGTTGTTTGGTGCGCGATTCCTTCTGGGGATCGGCGAGGCACCGACATTCCCCGCGAATGCAAAAGCCACCGGCTACTGGTTTCCCAAAGACGAACGCAGCCTGGCCACTGCCATGTTTGATGCGGCGGCGAAATTTTCTTCGGCGATTGGAATACCACTGTTGGGTCTCCTGCTGTTCCATTTCGGCTGGCGATGGAATTTCGCGGCGACCGGCCTCATCAGTCTTGTCTACTTGGCGCTGTTTTATCGCTTCTACCGAAATCCGAGCGAGGACAAATTACTGACGTCGGCGGAGCGCGACTTCATCGTCCGCGGGGGAGCGCAGCCGGAGGATCGCGCGCGCGCGGCCAAAGGCGCTCCTCTCATCTACTTGCTCCGGCGGCGTAAAGTGTGGGGCTTGGCGCTGGGTTTCGCTTCCTATAATTACACTTTCTATCTGCTCTTGACCTGGCTGCCGTCTTATCTTTCCACTGCGCTCGGCGTGGATTTGCTTCATTCGGCGCTGTATACCAGTGTGCCTTGGCTGTTCGCCACGTTCACCGATCTCGTCGTCGGTGGCTGGCTGGTGGATGCACTGATACAACGCGGTTGGAACCCCATTCGTGTTCGCCAAGTTGTGCTTATTGGCGGAACCGCGTTCGGCCTTGGCATTCTGGGCGCGGCTCGCGCGCATACTCCTGTCACGGCGCTTTTGTGGATCAGTGTATCTATCGGTGGATTGTCCGCCGCCTCGCCCGTAGGATGGTCGATCCCATCGCTGATTGCCCCGCGAGAAAGTGTCGGCACACTCGGGGGAATTCTGAATTTTTGCAATCAGCTTGCCGGGATTGCCGCGCCGATTGTCACGGGCTACGTCGTGCAAGCAACGCATTCCTTTTCGTGGGCGTTCGTTGCGGCGACGGTATTTCTGTTCGTGGGCATCGCCGGGTATGTATTTCTGCTCGGGCGAATAGAACCCATCCCGGAACCGGCTTGACTTTCAGATCATCGTGGTAGTCCCGTTCGACGTTGAGAAAAAAAAGCGGCGGCTCGTAGATGCGGTATCGGGCTAAAATGCTGGGCGTTTCAGGAGGAAGAATAATGAAGTGTGCAGCTATCTGCTCTTTGCTCGTAGCTCTCGTCGTTGCTTGTTCCACTCATGCGCAAACCAAACTCTCCGCGAAATGGGAAGAGTTGACCGCCGGCGATTTTCGCGAGGCCATTCAGCAATCCAAGGGCACGTGCCTGCTTCCATTCGGCATCCTGGAAAAACATGGGCCACATTTGCCGCTGGGCACGGACCTTCTCAACGTGCGCCATGCCTCCTTGCACGCGGCGCAGCAGGAGTTCGCTGTCGTCTTTCCACAGTATTATTTCGGACAAATTTTTGAAGCCAAGCACGAACCGGGAACTGTCGCCTACAGCATGGAGCTGCAATTAAAGCTGCTCCAGGAGACCACTGATGAAATGGCGCGCAACGGCTGCAAGAAGATTGTCATCGTCAACGGCCACGGCGGGAACGAGCACCTGATTCCCTTCTTTGCCCAGGCACAACTCGATCGTCCACACGACTACGTGGTCTACGTTCTCGACGGCGGGCGAAGCCGCCCCGGCGGGCCGCCCAAGAAATCGACGGGCATCGATTATCACGCCGGTGAGAACGAAACCTCGAACACCATGGTCTCGCGGCCGGACCTTGTTCACGTCGAACGCGCCGCCACCGAATCCGGCACTGACCAGAAACGGCTGCACCTGCCGGAAGACGTATACACCGGTATCTGGTGGTACGCCCGCTTTCCAAACCACTACTCTGGAGACGGTTCGGCCGCCACGCGCGAACTCGGCGAATGGAACATGAACAATTGGATTGCCACCGTCGTCGAAGCCATTCGCGCTGCAAAGGCCGACGACCAGAGCCTCAGGCTGCAAAACGAATTCTATGAAAAGAGCAAGCATCCGCTTGATACGCGGCCGTAATATCAGACCGCGACCCACGCGTGCGGCATCGTTCAAATCGAGATGATCGTAATTAAGATGGGATAATTCGAAATTATTAGCGGGACTTGCTGACTTGTTCCACCCAGCGGCGCAGCACTTCGAGGTGTCGCGATTCCAGATCGATAAACTCAATGCCCATGCCGATGCGCGGCTTGACGATCCGAATCACGCCCAGCGCTTCCACCTTTTGGTCCTTCCGCGTCATCGTAACGCGAACGCGAGCGTTCGAGACGAACGGCCGGCTCGTGCAGATGAACGCTCCACCCATGGAAATGTCGGATGTAACGCCTTCGGCCTTTGCACCGCTTTCGAGGTCCAGCAATTCGGCGTCTGCCGCAAACGGATAGCGGATACAATACCGCCGGTCGCGAACACCGCTGCCTCGCGTGTCGCCTTTCGATGTTCGGTCGTCCATGGAAATGACGTTACTCACACTCATCTTCGCAGAGCCACAAGAGGCTCTTGCTTATCGTGACTACGTCCAGCACGTTTTAGTTTGCACGATAAATCCTGCCACGGAAGTCTTTCCAGCCCACCTGCTCGCCAAAAAGACAACACCACGGCCGCCTGGCCAGCGCCCCGCCTTTTGCCAGCACGTTATTACTTGGAACGACAAACCGCCCTTTCTCCCACCGGCCCTCCCCCCTATGACGTGTTAGCCTGATTGCAGGATCCTTACTTATCGCGCCATGACCACAGAATCTGACGGACTCCGGCAGAGTGACCGCGTGCGATTCCGCATGCCCGTTGAGGCATCGTGGGTTTCGCCCGCAGGTCACCCTCTCACGCAAAACGCCGAAACTCTGCTCGTTAGCCGTAATGGCGGTGTCATCCGTCTGACGGAAAAGCTCTCCATGGGCCAGGAGCTCCACCTCCGCCGTAACCTCGATGGCGACAACTGGAAAAAAACCCGTGCTCGCGTCGTCGCTGAAATCGACCAGGACCCGCCTAATCACTTCCTCTATGCCGTTCACATTCTTGACCCGCGCGCGGACTTCTGGGACATCGACTTCCCCTCCCCTCACAAGGGCGAAGAAGCTCTTGCGCGTCTGCTAATGGAGTGCAGCTTCTGCCAGCGCCGCGAAGTCGTCTACCTCAATGAGCTCCAGTTGAAATCCTTCGAAGTCCGCAAATGCGTGGCGCGTGTCTGCAAGCATTGCGATTCGCCTTCCATCTGGATCGAATCCCAATCTGAAATGCGCGATCCGGAGAACGGCGCGTCCAGCCCTTCCGTCGAGGAACGCGTCATTCCACGCCGCAACCGCACGCGAATCAAGGCCCGCGTCCTTGCGTGCATCCGCCACCGCGGCTTCCAGGAAGAAATCGCCGTTTGCGAAGATCTCTCGAAAGGCGGTCTCAGCTTTCGCAGCCGCAATCAATATCCCGAAGGCACGCGCGTTGAAGTGGCCGTTCCCTTCACTCCCGGCACCGGCGCCATCTTCGTCCCCATCCGCATCGTCTTCTCCCAATCCATCGCCACGGCCGGCCTCTACCGGCACGGCGCCGCCTACATCAAGCCCCCTCTCGACGCCTGATCTTTCTGCCTCCCCCGTTTCGATCCTTCCAATGCTTCAACAAACGGTACGTGCGGAGTGGACTTCTCGAAGATTCCGCCCGTTCCCACCAACTCCAACGACTACTGGCCGAATGTCCTCTTCGACACGCGAGAAGGACTTGCGCGCGACGTTGCGCCTCTCAATGGAGCTGTCACGCTCGGCGGGGTAATTCATTATGTAGAGCTCGACGCCAAGAATTTGGGGCGCTGGCTGACGGGGCAGATCGGCAAGAGTGGCCCTGGAGCCTTTGACCCCCAGAACCAACCGTACGACTATGTGCTGTACTTCTCCGATCGGCGAGGAAGCTATCTTCCAACCGGTGGCTTGAAGAGCGCGTGGCCCCCCCGTATCTCCCTCGGGAAATGAAACCGGCGAATACGGCTTCAACGACTTCATCAATTCCAATGACCCAGTTAACGGCTGCCCCGACGGATTGGCCGAAAAACCGGGCGAAGACCTCGATGAGAACGGCGTCCTTTACACTTACGGCATGACGCCGTCACCTTTGGTAGCGAACGCAATGTTCGGGGATACTTTGCGTAAGGCACTGTCGCCCTCACTCTGCGCAGGTGTAGGCGGAGTGTGGCCGGGCTCCTATGTGACGAATGCGCAGGACGCGCGCATGAATCCTCCACTCCTTTTCCGGAGAGCTTTAAAAGTCGTCAACGGCAGTAATCTCAAACAGTATTTGAGCTCTGTTCCCTGCCCGGGGACCACTGTCTGCGGTCTGACGGTCGTTTTGGAGAACCCGGTCTACGTGCAAGGCGATTACAACGCCAATTCAGGCGGCTTGGGGTTCACTGATCCCCACGTCGGTTCCGCTGTTATCGCGGATGCCGTAGCGCTCCTTTCCAACAAGTACAATGATTTGAACACGTTTTCTGCTCCGTACAATTTGGGACAAAGAAACGCTACGACGACGTGGTACCGCGTGGCCATCCTTTCGGGCAAGGGCCCCGGTTTCCCTTGGGTAGCCGGCACGAGCACGGACTTCGGCAGCGATGGCGGTATGCATAACTTCCTCCGATACATTGAGAACTGGGGCGGTCAGACCCTGAACCTAGAGGTTCGATTGTCAGTATGTTTTACAACCGCCAGGCAGGGGGCACCTTCAAGTGTTGCAGGACGGTCTACTCACCGCCGACGCGCGGCTATAACTTCGACACCGATTTCCTGGACCCCTCCCTGTTGCCGCCGCGGACACCCATGTTCCGTGACATCAACACCACAGGGTTTGCTCAGATCCTGTACGCCGATCAAAAATAGAGGCCCGGGCTCAGCCCCGGAGAACTTGCCATTCTTTCTAAATGAAAACTCCTCTGGCCCGGCAATAGCGAACGATGTCGAGCCGGTCTTCCGTGCCTATCTTCTGGTTCATTCTGTAGAGATGGTTCTTGACCGTCTGTTCAGACAGGCAGTATTGGTGCGCGATTTCTTTGTTGGTCATTCCTTGCGCCACCAGACGTAGAATCTGCTGCTCTTTGGATGTCAACCCGACCTGCACCCGCACACTCGAAGAGGGGAACGCTCCCATCTCTTGTTGAAAGTACTGGAATAGCATCAGGCAGAGTTGCGGGGGGCATGCGGCTCCTCCTTCTCGTACGACTCGGATGGCCTCAATGACCTCGGCGGCAGAAGCATCGACAAGAAGATAACCCTTGACCGCGGCGCGGACACATTCAAGGAAGTCGCTCCCGTCTGCTCGCATTCCCATGATCACGATCCGGATAGTGTCACCCAGTCGCCGAACGGCATGGACCAATGGCATATCCTCCTCGTGGGAGCCGGTGGAATTCAGAAGGAGAATCTCCGTTTCGTTTCCCGCAGTAGCTCAGCTATCTCTGGAAATGTCGAGCTCTGCCCAACAATTTCGAACTCTCTGTGGCGCGTGAGGCTTCGGGACAATGCCTCGCGCAGCAGGCGATTTTGCACCGCGACGAAAGTCCGCGCCTGGGGCCGATCATCGGCACGCGAAGCGGAAGCTGCCGCACGACCACACAGCGTGTCTTTTCCAGCAGGGGGGTCTCGCGTAGGACGAACTGCAAGAGTCGGTTTTTCGGACCTGGGGTTCATGGGGACACCGAAAAATGAAACTGTGGCCGACTACCTCTTTGAACACTTAGGACTGCCTGAAGCCTACGGAGCCTGCTGCGGCTCCGCAAGCGACAAGGGGCGACAATCGGGCTTGCAGGAGAAGTGTCGTGGTATGACGCACTTCGGCATGCTGGCAAGGCCCTGCGCCAGACCTGCGGATGGTTCCCTTGACCCTTCTTCGTGGCGGTGTATAGCTCTATAATCTCTGGGCATGGACAACAAGCAGATTGCCCGCATACTTCGCGAAACGGCACAGCTTCTGGAGATTGACGGGGCCATCATCGGCCGGTACCGAAGCTACGAGAAGGCCGCCGAACTGATCGACGCGCTGCCCGAATCCATCGAACAACTGGTCAAGGAACCGGAGAAGCTCAAGGAACTTCCGGGAATCGGCGACCGCATGGTCGAGCACTTGCAGGAAATCGTGAAGACCGGCGACTACGCGTTGCGCAAAAAACTTCTGAAGAAATATCCGGCGACGATTCTGGATTTGCTGCAGCTTCAGTCGCTCGGCCCGAAGAAGGTGGCATTTTTGTGGTCGCACTTCAAGGCCGGCACCGTGGCAGACGTGGAAAAGCTTGCGCGGGAAGGAAAACTCCGCGACTTGTCGGGATTCGGTGAAAAAAGCGAACAAAATATTCTCAAGGCGGTGGAAGTTTTCAAGAAATCCACGGGGCGATTTCTTCTTAGTACCGCCGAAGACGCCGCGACTGCGCTTGTGGCGCACATTGAAAATGCGGGAAAGGGGGTCGAGTCGGTCACGCCCGCAGGCTCGCTGCGACGAGGCAAGGAGACGGTTGGCGATCTGGACCTGCTGGTTACGCTCGCGGATGGGCACACGTCGCAGAAACAGGTGGACGCGCTGGCCAAGCACATCCTTACGTTTCACGGGATCGATCAGACGCTGGCGCATGGGGAAAACAAAGTCAGCTTCACGCTGGAGAACGGATTGCAGGTAGACGTGCGCCTGCTCGAAAAAGAGAACTTCGGCGCTGCCTTGCTCTATTTTACCGGCTCGAAAGAGCATAACGTGGCGCTGCGGGGCCGCGCTAACGACATGGGGCTGACGCTCAATGAATATGCCCTGGCTACCTTGAAGGGTGAAAGGCGCGTCGCCGGACGCACCGAAGAAGAGATTTATTCGAAACTGAAGTTGGATTACATTCCGCCGGAATTGCGCGAAAACACGGGCGAAATCGCCGCGGCGGAACAGCACAAGCTGCCGCATCTGGTCACCATGAAAGATGTGAAGGGCGACCTGCAGATGCACAGCACGGCGAGCGACGGAAAAAACTCGATTGAAGAGATGGCGGAGGCCGCGCGGGAACTGGGGCACCAGTACATCGCCATCACCGACCATTCGAAGGCCGTCACGGTGGCGAACGGCTTGGACGAAAAGCGCATGGCCGCGCACATCAAGAAAATCCAAGCCGCCAATGAAAAGGGGCTGGGCATTCGCGTTCTGGCAGGGGCGGAAGTCGACATCCTCAAGGACGGTTCGCTCGACTATTCTGACGAAATCCTTGGGCAACTCGAGGTTGTAGTTTGCTCGATCCACTCCTACTTCAATCTCGACCGCGCAGCCATGGCCGAGCGCATGCTGGCGGCCATCGAAAACCCGTATACGCAGATCATCGCGCACCCCACGGGGCGCCTGCTACTGCGCCGGGATCCCCTCGACTACGACATGGAAAAAGTACTGGAGGCTTGCGCCAAACACGGCGTGGCCATGGAGTGCAACTCCTATCCCGACCGGCTCGACTTGAAGGATGTTTATCTTCGAATGTGCAAAGAACGCGGGGTCAAAGTGGCCATCTCGACCGACTCCCACAACACCGGCAATCTTGCGTTCATTCGCTACGGCGTCACCATGGCGCGCCGCGGCTGGCTCGAGAAAAAAGATGTGATCAACACGCTGCCGGTGGCCGAGTTCCTGGCGGCGTTGCGGGCCAAACCCGGCGCGGCCCACAAAAAGGGCGCGGCCAGAGCGAACCGCTAGCGGATTTCTCAAGCCTTTGCCAGGGCACGGTCCGATTCAGCAGTTCCGATAGCAGTACTCGCGCAGAAGCGCGCGCCGGAATGTCGCAACGTCCTTGAACCCCAATTGCCGGCAATACGCAGAGACGCGGGGCGTTACGGGAAGCCCCAGACATCTTTCGAAATACCAACGGAGCAACTCGTCATCACTTATGCCCGCATCTGCTAGGCTGGGGTTCTGCAATCCTCGGGCGTTGAGCTTGTTCTGTTTGTCAGCGGCTCGGGCGGCAAGGCGCGCATATTCGCCAGAGGCTCGCAAATGATCAGGCAGGTGCTGCTCCACCTCCGCGCTGAAGGTGGCCTCGACCCATTGCAGCCGCGCCTCCTCTTCCAGGAAACGCGACAGCTCCTCCTCGCTCAGCTGGTTTTGTTGCAGCCAGCGCTGGCGTAACCCCGGGTCCCCTAAACCATGCTTGCATCGGAGCTCAGCCAACGTGCGACTTAGGACTCGCGTTTTCGGTCCCAGGCCGCTGTTCCAACTCTCTTGAATTGCAAAATAACGCGCCAGCGCGCCGCGCTGAGCCTGCGCATAGGCAGGGCCTTCCAGTCGCAACTCCTCAACAATGCTTCCTGGGCGCAGGTCTTGTTCGTCGTGCACAGCGTTGCGGCGGGCGTGCTCCCAACGGTCGGAATACTCGAAGTTATAGCTGACCTGCTTCGGCTTCATACCTGCAGCAGAGCGCTCCTGTATGACACGAAGCATGTGCAACGCATCGTCGCGCTTTTGGTGACGTTCGCCATGAGGGAGCCATTCGGCAAGGGATTTCAGTTCGCCCGCATCCAAGCCGTTTTGCTCGGCGACTTGCAGCAAGCGGCCATAGTTCCGCTCGTCGTAGAAGAGGACTTTGGCGAAATGCTCGAGACTAACTCGGGCTGTTGCAGAGATCACACCTTCAGCCTGCGCGGCCACAAGCGTAGCGCGAATATCTACCATCGCTGTCGATGTGCACTTGTATCCATATGCCGCGGGCATGTGAGCCACAGCGACCTCGTCATCATCCTCGAGTTGACCCTCGCGATAAGCCTCGTAGATGCTGCCAACTCCCTCCATACCAAAGGCAGCGAGCTCAGCTGCACGTAACGCGCCCATGCTCGCGCTGCCGAAGACGTGAATGCCTTGGCTCATCGCCCACAGGATTTCCTTGTGCCAAACTGCGGGTACCACGTTGAAGTATCCGTCGATGATGGCGATCGCTTTGGGGCGCTGACAGACCGCACGATAGACGTCGCCTTCACTTACTGGCGGAAGGAAGCTGGCATCAATTTGGACACGAGCCTCTTCGGCGGAGAGCGTCGGCCCGGTGAACACCACAACTTTCACGAGTGCTTCTCCATCACTGCGCGGGCGCGCGGTCCGGGAAGGTAGGTTGCTCTGGGCAGCTTCGGCTCCAAACCGGGAATCACGACCCGTACCACGGGAATCTGCAGCTCATGTTTTGTCAGGTCAATGACTATGACCTGGTCAATCCCTGCGTTCCGCAATTGCTTTAATTCCCAGGCAAGGTCTTCCTCGAAAGTGGCGCCGTCAAACGTGGGGACCTTCTGAAAGTCCATCATCGGTGCATCGACTTGGAACAGCTGGCGCTCGCGGTCCTGCACGTCGCGAGAAAAGACATATTCATACTCGCCGCGGTGAATGTCGTCGCGCGATCCAGCGATAAACGTCAGGCGGCTCTGCGCAGCCTCAGCCAGAGCACGCGCCAAGGCGATGTGGCGCGCCGGATGACAACCATATCCGACGACCGTTGGCAGGGGCCGAAGTGGATTCGGCGCCCGCTCGGCAATTACGGCGAGAAAGACCGGGATAGCAACATCGCTGGTTATATTCCAGACGCCGACTTCCACTCCGGCCTGCTCGAATTTATTCAGCATTTCGCAGCAGCCTGGATCGTCCACTGTTCCCAAGTCCACGCGCGAGCCACGTCGCGTCTGTGCATCGCGGAGATACCACAAAACTGTCGCGTCACGCTCGACGACTTCGCAGACAGCGTGGCTGATCGCCTCTAGCACATGGTTACCCGAGGCCAAACCATTGGAGCTTGCGGCGAAGCATCCGGTTCCCGGAGGCAGCGGCAAGGTGTAATTGAGATGGACCATCTCGTACGGCAGCCATATCCCCCGGTCACTTATGAGGTCATGGCCCTCGATCCACAGGATTTGCAAGTTGGGATGAAAGAGACTGTCGGCGCGCCTCACCATCCCGGTCACTTCCGTTATTCGATGCGTGTAGCGCAGGTCCTCGTAGGTACCCAGCTTCAATGGCAGAGTGATGCGTTCGGCATGGTAGCCTTCGATGGACTCCATCACGCCGGAAGCCTTGGCGGCATCCAGGTCGATTCCCTTTCCCTGCGACACGGCGATGGAACGGGAATTCGGGCGGCATACCATGACGACAGGTATGCCGACCTTGTCCAGCCCGGTAACATTGGCGATTCTCGTGATGCCCATGACCGGCAGCAATCCACGCACGCGCTCCAGTGTCTGTTGGGGAGCAATCAGACGATGCGTGCCGCGACAGAACGTCTTTCTGGCCGCCGCTGGAAAGCTGCCGGCAAGTTCCGCCCTAGTGCTCACGCGCCCTCTATTTGCGGCGGCGCTTAGCGAACGCGGGAAGCTTGATCATGTTCACCTCCACACAAAAGAAAAACTCGCCTCCATTTTCGAGAAACGCCAAGTCGTCCCCATAAAAAGCGGGGAGGATGTCACCTTCCGGGATTTCTTCTTCCACTATCCCCAGGTCGTCGCACTTTTTGATTGCTTCAGCCGTTTTTTTTGCATCCAGACGAAAACCCTGCAGAATCTTTTCCGGGACGAAGTATAATGCGCCATCGGCACCGCGAATCAAAGCCCCCTTGCCAAGCCCTTTGGGGTTCGCCATCGTCGGCCTCCTTCGACTGTTACGGGACAATTTTGGTGGGCCCTACCCGGGAAGAGCTTACCTCAATTTCAGATCGATTCCGCAATCACCCGCCACAAGCATTGGCGGGAAACGCTAATTCGGCAAGCCGACCTCGCGCAGCAGCCGCGCAAACCTCGGGTCGGAACGCAGACCGTCCAATACCGGCTCAGACTTGAGGAAAGCACTCCAGATTGAACCCTCCTCATAAGCTGTTTTCAGCCATTGGAAGGCACGGTCTTTCTCTCCCAGCTGAGCGTAGATCAAAGCAATTTCCCCAGGATTGAGATAGCCCTCGTGCGCTGACCCGGCAAGTTGAACTGCCATCTGCTGCGCCTCGGTGCGCTTTCCCGCAGCCGCGGTTACCACCGCTAACATTACTTTCAGGTTGGCAGCGCCCCCGGACAACTCAACTCCCTTGCGAGCTTCCTCGAGAGCAAGTTCGTAGGCCCCTTTTTGCGCATAGGCCAAGGCCAGATAGCTGTGCGCGACCGCGAAATTGGGATCCAGTTCCAGAGTTTTTTTGCACTGGTCAGCAGCGCTGTCGTAATTGCGCGATTCGTAGTAAGCGAATCCTAAATAAGCATTGATGATCAGGGACAGGGGATCAAGTTCCTGAGCTCGGCGGGCCATGTTCACACCCTCTTCGACACGGCCCGTGGACGCCAGCGACAGAGCACGCCACTGATAGGCGGAGGCGTAGCCTGGATTCAACTCGATCGCCGTCGATAATTCGCGGTCGGCTTGACGCCAATCGAAATGGTCCATGAGGCTGACCATGCCCAGCGAGGCGTGCGCCTCGGCTAGATCTTTGTCCAGCTTCAAGGCGGTTTGAGCAGCGGCTTTCGCCTTGTCAGTCGACACGCGGAGTGGCAAGACAGCGAACTGGCCCAGTAGGCGATAGGTATCCGCCAATCCCGCATAGGCGGGTGCGTACTGCGGATCTTTGCTAACGGCTTGCTGAAAATACTCCAACGACTTATTCAGCGCGTCCGGGTTACGTTTGTTCCAGTGGTAGCGGCCTTTCAAGTAAAGCTGGTACGCCTCCTCGTTAACGGGGCTCGTGCTCTCGAGGCGGCCGGCTTCCATAGGCGTCACCTGGATTCGAATACTGTTGGCGACGTTTCTCGCGACTTCGCTCTGCAAGGCGAGAACGTCACGCAGATCTCGTTCGTAACTCTCGGTCCAGAGGTGTTGGTCAGAGCGCGCGCGGATTAGCTGAGCGGAGATTCGCACGCGATTCCCTGAGCGCAGAACCGAACCTTCCACGACCGCGTCTACGTTTAACTCGCGAGCGATTTCCGGAAGGGTTTTCTTAGCGTCCCTGTAGTGCATAACTGACGTGCGCGAGATGACCCGCAGCGCGCTGATCTTTCCCAAATCCGTGATGAGTGCGTCTGTCATCCCATCCGCGAAGAATTCTTCCGTCGGATCACCGGAAAGGTTGGCGAGGGGCAGCACGGCCAGCGAACGAATTTGCGGAGTGCGGGGGTGGCCGAGCAGGCGGTCGCGCCAACGGCCGACGTTTATGGCCGTCAGTCCCGCAGCAAGCACTAGCAACGCGGGCACGCCGTAGCCAACCAGCTTCGCGACTCTGCCCCAAACCGGGGATGGGTGCGGGGGCGATGCGTATCTGGAAGAGGATGGCTCGAGCCTACGAAGATCAACGAGAACTTCCTTCGCGGATTGGTAGCGCTGGTCAGGGTCTTTATCCAGGCACTTCAGGATGATGCTTTCAAGTTCTAAGGATATGCGCGAGTTCAATGGGCGCGGGGCGACCGGCGGTTGGTGAAGGATCGCATCGATGAGCCGCGAAGTTTGGTTTTCCGGGAATGCCCTCCGGCCCGTGGCCATCTCGTAGAGCACAGCACCAATTGTATAAATGTCTGCGCGGGCATCGATGGGCTCGCCCTTGAGCTGTTCGGGAGACATATAGGGTAGCGTGCCCGCAGCAACGTGGGAGTCGGTGAGGGCTTCGGTTGTGCCTTCATCAACCGGGTGCAGTAGTTTGGCCAACCCGAAATCCAGAACTTTGGCGACACCCTTGGCGGTGATGGCGATGTTGGCCGGCTTCAGGTCTCGATGCACGATGCCGCGTTCGTGTGCCTCTTCCAAAGCCGCCGCTATCTGCATTCCGAGTGCGACCACTTCTTTCTCTGGAAGCGTCCCTCCGGTAAGCCGATCCGCAAGCGTTTTCCCCGGGACGAACTCCATCACAAGAAAGTCCAGCCCGTCTTGCGTGCCGAACTCATATACCGTTTCGATATTCGGATGGTTTAGCTTGGCCAGCGCCATGGCCTCTTTGCGGAAGTGTCTGCGGGCAGTATCGTCGCTCAGAGTGCCCGAGGGTAGAACCTTCAGCGCTACATCGCGATCAAGCTGCTCATCCCGGGCGCGGTACACCACACCCATTCCTCCGGCGGCTACTTTTTCCAGGATGCGGTAGTGGCCCAGTGTCTGGCCAATCATGAGGAGGGACCTGCTTTGTGGAAACCATGTTAGGTCGCCCCGTCTGGCAAGTCAACGCGCAGGCGGGGGCAGTCATTTCCCTTGCTTCGTTAGGAGCGGGACCACGCAAGGGGGGAACCTTTTTTGATCTATTGACGTATATTGGAGATAGAACGCTATCTTACGGAGGGTATTGGACATGAAACCGCTTCCCCACTGCTCGGTTGCTAGCCGGCTGGGAATTGCTTGTGCGGCTCTATTGCTGGCTTGCTCGGTCACAGCCCGCGCCGAGGAACCTACCAAGTCCTTTACTTTTAACGTGTCGGGGCGCGCCAACGTGCGCGTGGAGACCAATGACGGCAGCGTGCGGGTCACGTCGGGTGACTCGAAGCAGGTGGAATTTCGTGTCGAATACCAGGGCTACGAGTTGGGCAGGGATTTGCACGTCGACGCTCACCAGGACGGCGACAAAGTGCAGTTGACGGCTCGGATCACCGGGCATTGGGGATTTTCCTGGGGCCACAATTCGCGGCGATTGCACATTGAAGTGCGCATGCCTCGCGAGGCCGACCTGCAAGTGGAAACGGGCGACGGTTCCGTACAGGCCGAATCCATCAATGGCACGGTGAACGTGCATACGGGCGATGGGTCAGTTAAGGCCTATTCACTGAGTGGCACGATCGACCTTCATACCAACGATGGCAGCATCACCGTCGAAAACCTTAAAGGCGAAATTCGGCTGCGCACGGGCGACGGCTCGATTGAAGCACGGAACCTGGATGGCAAGGTGGAGGCTGACTCAGGCGACGGGCATATTCGCATCGCCGGCCGGTTCGATGCGCTGAACGTGAAAACGGGCGATGGCAGCGTGGACACGCGCGTTCTGCCGGGCTCCAAGATGGCTACAAGCTGGACGATTCGCACGGGCGATGGCAGTGTGGACCTGGTGCTCCCACCCGACTTCCAGACCAATATTGACGCCAGCACCGGCGATGGCCATATCAGCATGGGCATCCCCGTGACGGTGGAAGGAACCTTCAGCAATTCTCAGATTCACGGCAAGATGAACGGCGGCGGCCAGCCTCTAACCATCCGTACGGGCGATGGCTCGATTCGGTTGAGCAAGAGCTAGTTCGAGTCACCCGTACCATAAGCGTTAAACGGAGAAAGTTGCCCGCCTAGTTCCAGTACGCGACTGATGTGAGCTATAACCCACACGTGTCCATTTTTGACGACTTCTTTTCACACGCTCGGACTTGTATCCCATTGAAAACAAATCATGTATCTCTGGCTTTCCGCATGCATCCTATGTAGTGAGTCCAGGAGCAATGTAGTGATTGTTTACGCCCTTCTCGCTGCTGTAGTCGTGCTGGTGGCGGTTACGTTTATCAGTTCTATTGATTTCTCTCGCACGCGCCGCCACTGAGCTCATTCTTCAGAGATTCGTCGTTCCCCATTGGCAGTTAGTCCCGTAAGACCTCTTCCCGCCGGTGCCTCTCGTAAAGCATAATCTCAGGCTGAATATGACTGCACTCCGAGCCCATATGAAACGACGCGCAAGGCCGCGATGAGCTCGTTTGTCCCGAAAGACAGCTCGGTTGTCGAATGGAAATTGCGCCCGGCAACACCAGGGTTATGAGCAGGAGTATGAAAAGCCTTCAACCGTTTTGCACTTGCAGGTGGCTCTTGCTGTTCATGCTGCTGGCGTCTGTGGTCGGTACGGTGAAAGCCCAGTCCAAGGGCAACGCGGGCTGGCCGACGTATTCGAACGATCCGGACGGAACGCGCTTTTCTCCGGCGCAGCAGATCAACCGTGGCAACGTAGGACAACTCAAGGTGGCGTGGACGTTTCGAACCGGCGCACTGCCGCATGACGAGGAGCTCGACAAGAAAGCTGCGTTTGAGGCCACGCCCATTCTTGTTGATGGAAAACTCTTCCTGAGCACACCCTACGATCACGTGATTGCGTTGAATCCGGAAACAGGCGCGAAGCTCTGGGAATTTGATCCCAAACTCGAGCTTCCGTATGGCTCTTCGGAAGTGACCTCACGAGGCGTATCCGCCTGGCACGATTCGCATGCCAAAGCCGGCAAGTTTTGCGTCCTTCGCATTTTCATCGGCACTCTTGACGCGCGCTTGATTGCCCTCGACGGGGCCTCGGGAAAACCTTGCCCCGATTTCGGAGTAGACGGCGAAGTGGATCTCACGAACGGCGTACGATTGCGCGACCCCGGCGATTATCAAGTCACCTCCGCGCCCGCGATTTTCAAGGATCTGGTCATCACCGGCTCCTCCCTGGGAGACAATCGCGCCGTCACCGTCGAGCGCGGTATTGTTCGCGCCTTCGACGCGCGCACCGGCAATCTCCGCTGGACCTGGGATCCCATCGCGCCGTGGGCTTATCAGACTACGCCGCGAACCGGTGCCGGCAACGCCTGGTCGGCAATTTCTGTGGACACGGAACGCGGTCTCGTTTTCATTCCCACCGGCAGCGCCAGTCCGGACTATTACGGCGGCATCCGAAAGGGTGACAACAAATGGGCTAATTCAGTTGTGGCCCTCCGCGCGGGCACAGGTGAATTCGTCTGGGGATTTCAAGTGGTTCATCACGATCTCTGGGACTACGACGTCGCGTCGCAACCGGCGCTATTCGCCTGGAAGGATGGCACGCCGGCGATTGCCATCACTACGAAAATGGGCCGCGTGTTCGTTCTCAATCGCCTGACGGGCGCAGCGCTCTTCCCTATCGAGGAACGCCCGGTTCCCAAAAGCGACGTTCCCGGCGAAGAGTCCTGGCCAACGCAGCCCGCTTCGGCCATTTCCCTCGTTCCGGAGAAATTGTCACCCGAGGATGCCTGGGGCAAAGACGCGCAAGAGAAACAATGGTGCACAGAAAAAATAAAGGCTGCGCGATCGGGAGATATTTTCACACCGCCGAGTCTGCAAGGCACCCTGGTCTTCCCAAGCAACGTTGGAGGAGTGAATTGGGGCAGCGCGGCGTATGAGCCGCAGCGGCATCTGCTCTTTGTCGATACAAACCGGTTGCCGATTTTTGTGAAGCTGATCCCGAGAGATGAGTTGGCGGAGGCGAGGAAGAACGCCAGCGATCTCGACCGGTTGCACGGCGAATTCGCGCGGCAGACGGGCGCGCTGTTCGCGATGTTTCGCACGCCGCTCCTGGCGCCAAGCGGACTCCCCTGCAACCCTCCGCCCTGGGGCACGGTGGCGGCGGTGGACCTCTTCGAGGGGAAAAAAGTATGGGACGTGCCGTTGGGAAGCTGGATTCCAGGCATGAATACGGGGACGATCACGCTTGGCGGACCTATGGTTACCGCGGGCGGGCTGGTGTTCACCGCTGCGGCGATGGATAGCTATCTCCGGGCGTTCGACTCCGAAACCGGCAAGGAGCTCTGGAAATTTGAACTCCCGGCCGGAGGTCAGGCGACTCCGATGACGTATATGCTGAATGGCAAACAGTACGTCGTCATCGCTGCCGGCGGTCACGGCAAACTGGGCACGAAGCAAGGCGACTACGTCGTCGCCTTCACGCTGCCATGATCAGACCGGATGCGGGAAACACGTTCGCCATATCAGGTGCCAAAGATGTCCAGGCAGGAATGACCACTAATCAAGCACCCATTCAGAACAGCCAGAAGCCGGCGTTCCTCGCGGATGGAATGGCTATCGTCCTAGCACTCGCCTTCGCAAACTTTCTGCTGCATCTCTACTTCAACAATCGGTACGGCTATTTCCGCGATGAATTCGATTACATGGCCTGCGGCGACCATCTGGGCTGGGGATACGTCGACCAGCCCCCGCTCATCCCCTTCCTGATCCATGTCTGCCGCGCCCTCCTGGGCGACTCCCTACGGAGCATTCGCTTTATCCCGGCACTCGCCTCTTCCCTGTTGATCGTGCAGACTGCTGCAATCGCCCGCGAACTGGGGGGACGGCGTTATGCCCTCCTCCTCAGCGCCGTCTGCGCGCTCATCGCACCGCAATACCTTTCCAACGGCGGCCTGCTGGGGACAAACTGTCTCGAACCCAGCTTGTGGATGGGCTGCGCCTACTTCGCCATCCTGGCCATCAAGCGAAATGATCCACGCTACTGGCTGTGGTTTGGCGTGGTCGCGGGTCTTGGCCTTGAAGAGAAATACTCCATTGCTCTCTTCGGCCTCGGCATCGTCGTCGGCCTGCTATTGACGGAGCAACGCCGAGTCTTCCTCAACAAGTGGATCTGGCTCGGCGGACTCGCTGCCCTCCTCATCTTCCTTCCCAATGTGCTCTGGAACATCAAGTACGACTGGCCGTTCGTTCAACTCATGCGGGCCATCCGCGCCGAAGGCCGCGACGTGGTGCTGGGGCCGTTTCCCTACTTCTTCCAGCAGACGCTGCTCGTAAACCCGCTCACCGCCCCTATCTGGCTCGCGGGATTGTTCGCTTTGCTGTTCTCTATGCGCCTCAAGCCCTACCGCGCGCTGGGCTGGTGCTATCTGGTCTGCTACACGGTCTTCTTCGTGCTCCACGGCAAGAACTACTACCTGGCTCCGGTTTATCCGATGTTGCTGGCCGCCGGCGCTGTGGTGATTGAGTCCGCGATTGACCGCAGGGCAAATGCCCGCCCCGCCCTCCTATGGTTGAAACCGGCCATCACACTCGTCCTGCTGGCCAGCGGAGTACATCTTGCCCCGGTGGTGGTGCCGGTTCTTTCTCCTGACGGCTTTCTGGCCTACACAAAATATCTTCCCTTCAAGCTCCCGGTCATGGAACACTCCCACGCCCGGGCCGCGCTGCCGCAGTGGTACTCTGACCAGTTCGGCTGGAAAGAAATCGCCGACGAAGCTGCTGTCGCCTGGAATCGCATCCCCGCTGTCGAGCGCCCGGGCTGCGGTATTTTCACGCAGAACTACGGGCAGGCAGGCGCCATCGATTTCTTTGGCCGGCGCTACGGATTGCCGCCTGCCCTCAGCGGCCACCAGACTTATTTTCTGTGGGGCCCGCGCAACTATTCGGGGAATTGTCTGATCGTACTAGACGATTCCAGAGAGTCCCTGGAAGGTTTCTTTGAGCGCGTCGAATATGTGGGCAAGTCCGCCGACAATCCCTATGCATTGGAGCGCGAGATTCCCGTCTTCATTTGCCATGGCCCAAAGTTCGGATCCCTCGCGGAGCTCTGGCCGCGATTGAAAAAATGGCGCTAGGGATCCATCCTGGCTGCACCCGCCTCGCCGTCCGATCTTTCTTGTGAACCGGGTGCGCTCACGCGTCTCGCGACCACCAGGAGGGCGTACTTGCCTCCTGATATACAATCGAGCCCGGAAAAATGACCAACCAGAGAGGACACGGCCGGGGCCTGCGGCTCATCGCCGCTTTCAAACTCTTGAAGGGCCTTGCGCTGCTCGCGCTAGGCATCGGAGCGCTCAATCTTCTCCACAGGGACGTAGAGGCCATTGTGGTGCACTGGATCAATATTTTTCAGGTTGATCCCAATGCCCACTACGTGCGCCTGCTTCTCGCAAAGCTGTCGTTCCTCGATGACCAGCGGCTGAAAGAACTCAGCGTTGGCACTTTCATTTATTCAGCTGTCTTTCTGACGGAAGGTGTGGGTCTGGCCTTCGGGAAGCGCTGGGCTGAGTATCTCACCATCGCCACCACCGCTTCCCTGCTCCCGTTGGAAATCTACGAACTCGCTAAACATGCCAGCATCGGCAAAGTGCTCGCCCTAGTGATTAATCTTGCGGTTGTTGCCTACCTGGTGCTGGAGCTCCACCGCTTTCCAAAGCGGTCCTGAAGTCCGCAGTTCGACAAGGTTTCGCTAGGCGGCAAGCCCTATGGAATCGTTAGAGTGTACCCTTCGTGCACGGCCGTGGCGGTTTCATTGCCTTGATACCGGTAAACAACAATCAAGGTCTTGTCGGCGCCGATCGCGGGATCTCCGCCCAAGGTTCCATTTGTGACAGGGAAACTCAGCACGCCATCACGAACTCTGCTGCGAAGGAGCTCCGTAACGTTCACCGTTCTTCCCTGCACGCCGTAATAGCCGCGGATAATTTTCAGGCCATTCCAGTCTTCCCAGTCGCGGTCGCCGCGGTTCGGCCGACGATCGTCCCAATCATCTCGGCGGCCATTCATCATGCGCACGTCAAACATACGCACTTCCAGGAAGGCGCCTTCGTTAAAGTTGAATTCGCGTTCCTCATTCCGCCGATTTTTTGCAAAAATGCGCAGTGACTTATCTTTTCCGACGGCTGGATCACCGCCCATAGTTTGATTGTTTACCCTGACTTGGCCGTTCACGCCGCCGCGCCCAACCAGGTCCTTGAGAATATCGGTGACGTCATTGCGCTGATTCCGGAAGCCGTAATCGGCGCGCACGATCTGCCAGCCTTCTTCCTGAGCGCCCACGCCCATGCTGAAGATGGCGGCGCCGACAGCAACCATGAATACAGCGATAAGAAACACACCAAAACGATTTGCGAGCTTCATTCAGGACTCCTTCAGGGCCCAGGCCCTCCATAGTATTACTTCCACTCTAACCCTGAGGGCGACACGAGTTAATGCCAAATCCAAGCGCATTGTCTTGAATGTCTACAACGCCTGGGAGCCATGGATTGATTCCAGGTTGCCGCTTCGTTTCCCGCGGCAAAATGATTAGTACCGATCGATTGTGCGTTGCGCTTCGCGAGTAAAGACGGCTAAACTTCGAGGTCTATGAAACGCGGATTCTTCGTCGCAGTCTCGATCATCCTTTTTGGTTTCCCGGTATGGGCTGAACAGCCTAAAGCCCTTTTCTACCTGACGCGTGACCCCAAGTCCGTGCGCTCGTTCCTCGCTCATGCGGACAAAATAGACATTCTCGTCCCCACCTGGTATTCCGTTGACGCGAATGGCCTCGTCTCCGGCGGGCCCAATCCGGTCGTTCTCGAAACGGCCCGCCAACACCATGTCCCTATCATGCCGATCGTCGTCAACGGTGAATTTTCGCAAGACGACTTCCACAAACTGCTTATGAATCGAGCGGCCTACGAAACCATGGCCAGCAGGCTTATGGCCGCCTGCAAGGAAAACGGCTATATCGGCATTCAGTTCGATTTTGAAAATGTCAGCTGGACGGATCGCAGCGCGCTTTCGACCATGGTTTCCAACGTCGCTTCGGAGTTTCATGACGCCAAACTGCAGCTCAGCATCGCAACGGTGCCGAACGCTCCGGGCGCGCCCGGCGAAGGTGGATTTTCCAATTGGATCTACGAGAATTGGCGTGGCGCGTACGACTTGGGGGCGCTCGCGCACAGCGTTGATCTCATCTGCTTGATGACCTATGACCAGCACACGCGCTGGACGGCGCCGGGGCCGGTTGCGGGATGGGCGTGGACCACGGGCAACCTCGATTACGCTCTCAAGTTCGTGCCTCGGGAAAAACTCTCGCTCGGGATTCCGCTCTATGGGTATCACTGGTTCGCAGGGACGCCTGTGAAAGCTCCCGCGCAGCCCGGCTTCCCGCCCACAGACAAGCCCAACCCAAGCGCTGAGTACATCGCCACCGACGACGCCATGGATCTCGCCCGGACTTACGGCGGCCACGTGGAATGGGATCCGGTCGACCGTTCTTCCTGGTTTTTCTTTTATCGCGACGACTTGCGCGAATGGATTTTTTTCATTGACGCGCACACCTTCCGCGAGCGCTATTCGTTGGTGAAAGACCGAGGCCTGCAGGGATTCTGCTCCTGGGTTCTCGGGACGGAAGACGCTGCCATCTGGGATCTCTTGCCTTCACACAAGTGAGCGGCTGCCGCACGCGCTCGTTGCTGCCGCTTCAATTTGCAAATCGTGAGGTCTTCCCTCATCATTATTAGTTTGTTTGGGGACGCAGCACGCTTCCGCTGCGGCAATCGCATTCTAAATTCATCTTCGCTGTCGATCGCATTCGGATCGTTCAATAAAAGGAGCGGCATGGAAAAGCCTTCCAAAATTGCGCCCGCCAAGGGGAAACTCGGGATTTTGCTTCCGGGTATTGGCGCTGTCAGTACGACGTTTATGGCTGGAGTCGAGCTTGTCCGCAAAGCAAAATCGCAACCCGTGGGATCGCTCACCCAGATGGGTACCATTCGCCTGGGCAAGCGCACGGACGCGCGTTCCCCGCTCATCAAGAAATTCGTCCCGCTCGCCGAGTTGTCGGACCTCACCTTCGGCGGCTGGGATATTTTCAAGGACAACGCCTACCAATCCGCGGCAAAAGCGGGCGTCTTGAATCCGCAGGATCTGGAAAAGGTGAAGCCGTTTCTTTCCACCATCAAGCCCATGAAGGCTGCTTTCGACCGCGATTTCGTGAAGCTGATTGACGGCCCCAACATCAAAAAAGGCAAGAACAAGTACGAGTTGGCGCTGCAGATCAAGGAAGACATCGCGAACTTTCGCAAGGCTTCGCGCGCTTCGCGGCTGGTGACTTGCTGGTGCGGCTCAACGGAATCCTTCGTCAAGCCGGAAGACGTGCACTCCACGCCAGAAAAATTCGTCGACGCGATGCAGTCCAATCATCCGGCGATTGCGCCTTCAATGCTGTATGCCTGGGCTTCGGTGACCAGCGGTGTGCCTTACGCGAATGGCTCGCCCAACCTCAGCGTAGACATCCCGGCGATTCAACAACTCGCGCACGATCACAATGTGGCCATCTGCGGAAAGGACTTCAAGACAGGACAGACCCTTCTCAAAACGGTTCTTGCGCCGGCTTTCAAAGCGCGCATGCTGGGGCTCGACGGCTGGTTTTCCACCAACATTCTCGGCAACCGAGATGGAGAGGTCCTCGAAGACCCCGGCTCATTCAAAACCAAGGAAGAGTCCAAGCTCAGCGTGCTCGAATACATTCTCCAGCCGCAGCTATACCCACAACTCTACGGCAAGATGCACCACAAAGTGCGTATCAACTACTACCCGCCGCGCGGCGACAACAAAGAAGGCTGGGACAACATCGACATTTTCGGCTGGCTCGGTTACCCCATGCAAATCAAGGTGGACTTCCTCTGCCGCGATTCCATTCTGGCCGCTCCCATCGTCCTCGATCTCGTCCTGTTTCTCGACTTGGCGCAGCGCGCCGGAATGCGCGGAATTCAGGAATGGCTCAGCTTCTATTTCAAATCGCCCATGACCGCGCCAGGGCTGTACCCCGAGCATGACCTCTTCATTCAGTCCATGAAGCTGAAGAACACCCTTCGCTGGATGAAGGGAGAGGACCTCATCACGCACCTTGGCCAGGAGTATTACGATTAGGTTGCACTACGCGCCGTGTGCGGCCGCGGACTTGGCTTCGACGGCGTCAAGAACGCGAGCCGAATAAATCAAGGCGGCCCCAGCGTTCATGCTGACCGCAACACCAAGGGCTTCGGAAATCTCCTCCTTGGTCGCGCCAGCTTTCAGAGCGGCGTCAGTGTGGAAGACGATGCAACCGTCGCAGCGAGTGGTGACGGCAACAGCAAGGGAAATTAACTGACGCGTCTTTTCGCCGAGCTTGGTCGTCTTCGAGTTGGCGGCGCTTAGCGTCTGGTACCCGCGAAGGGTGTCCGGCGAAAGCTTGCCGAGCTCGCCGACTCTGCCACCGATTTCCTTATGGTATTGATTCCAATCCATGACCATGGTTTTCTCTCCTGTTTTTTGAATCCAGAATCGGGCGTGATTATACTCTCTACGTTCGCGAATGTGATATCTTCTGCAGTTCACCCGAACCGCCAATTTGTAAGGCGGTTGTCGCGGCGCGGCGCACTCTTCTCCTCGTGAACCGCCAGAGAGTCGAAATTATTCCAAGGAGCCGTATTCATGAAGAGTTCGTATAACGGGAAGGCTGTTCCGTCCGAAGGCAAGCCCATCGGTTACGACGGCGGTGAACTGCAAGTTCCGGAAACGCCAATCATTCCATTCATCGAAGGCGATGGCACGGGACGCGACATTTGGAAAGCGTCGCGACGGGTATTCGACGCGGCCGTGGAGCACGCCTACGGCGGAAAGCGACGCGTGGCCTGGTTCGAAGTTTTCGCCGGCGAGAAAGCCTTCAAGGCGTTCAATGAGTGGCTTCCGAATGATACCGTTGACGCTATCCGTGATTTTCGCGTGGCCATTAAAGGACCGCTCACCACACCCGTTGGCGGCGGCATCCGTTCGCTGAACGTGGCGCTGCGGCAACTCTTGGATCTTTATTCGTGTGAGCGGCCGGTCCGGTATTTTAAGGGCGTGCCGTCCCCCGTGCGCGAGCCTGAAAAAATGGACGTGTTCATCTTTCGCGAGAATACCGAAGACGTTTACATCGGTATCGAGTGGAAATCCGGCTCTCCAGAAGCAAAGAAGCTCCTGGAATTCCTGAACAACGACATGCTGAAAGATGGAAAGAAGCAAATTCGCTGGGATTCCGGCGTGGGCATCAAGCCGATTTCACCGACAGGAACGAAGCGGCTGGTCCGCCGCGCGATCAAATACGCTCTGGCAAACAAAAAGAAGAGCGTGACGCTGGTGCACAAGGGCAATATCCAGAAGTTCACCGAGGGCGGGTTCCGCGATTGGGGCTATGAACTGGCGCGCGAGGAATTCCGTTCGCAGACAATCACCGAGCGCGAAAGCTGGATCATCGACAATCTGGACAAGAATCCCGCGCTCACCGTCGAGCAGAACGCGGCCATGATCGAGCCGGGACTGGAACAAGCCCCGGACGCATTCAAGAAGACGGTCTATGCCGAGGTGAAGCAGGTACTCGACTCGATTTACGCGACCCACGGCAAAGGGCAGTGGAAGCAGAAATTGATGATCAACGACCGCATCGCCGATTCCGTGTTTCAGCAAGTGCTGATGCGCGCGGATGAATACAGCGTTCTGGCGACTTCCAATTTGAACGGAGACTATTTGTCGGATGCCTGCGCGGCGCAGGTGGGCGGCCTGGGCATGGCGCCTGGTTCAAATATTGGAGATGGGTTTGGTGTTTTCGAAGCTACGCACGGTACCGCGCCGAAGTACGCCGACAAGGATGTGATCAATCCGAGTTCTGTGATGCTTTCAGGGGCGATGATGTTTGAGTTCCTGGGCTGGAAGGAAGCCGCCACGCTGATTGAGGATGGCATAGCGTGTACGATTCAACAGAAACGCGTGACGTACGACCTCGAGCGCCTGATGCCGGGCGCAACCAAAGTCGGGACCTCCGCGTTTGCCTCGGCCATCATTGAAAACATGAAGGGTGTTGCAGTGGGGCGCTAGCTAGAAAGCAAATTCTAACGCAGCGGCGCAGAGAACGCGGAAGATTTGCGCAGACGACTTTCGTTCGAGACAAGGAGCGGCATGAGCAGAAAAAAGGTGACGGTGGTAGGTGGCGGCTTCGTCGGCTCGACCACCGCGCAGCGCATCGTGGATATGGAATTGGCAGACGTCGTTCTGACCGACATTTTGGACGGCCCGCCGGCTGGCAAAGCGCTGGACATGATGGAATCCGGACCCATCACGCGGACTGATTCACATGCGACCGGCATTTCCACGGCGAACGGTGATTATTCGGCAACGGCGGGAAGCGACGTCGTCGTGATCACCGCAGGCTTTCCCCGCAAGCCGGGGATGAGCCGCGACGACTTGCTGAAGGCCAACTACGACGTCGTCAAGGCCGTCGTCGAGCAAATCGTCAAGCATTCGCCGAACTGCATCCTAATCGTGGTGACGAATCCGCTGGACGCCATGGCGCAGGCCGCGCTCAAAGTCAGCGGCTTCCCAAAAAATCGCGTGCTCGGAATGGCGGGCGTGCTGGACTCTGCGCGCATGAGCACGTTCGTGGCGATGGAGTGCAAAGTCAGCGTGGAGAACGTGCACTCGTTCGTGCTCGGCGGTCATGGGGACGACATGGTGCCGCTGCCGCGCTATTCGACCGTGGCTGGAATTCCCCTCCCCGATCTGTTGCCGAAGGAGCGCATCGACGCCATCGTTGAACGCACCCGCAAAGGCGGCGCCGAAATTGTGAACTTGCTCAAGACCGGCTCGGCCTATTACGCGCCGTCCGCAGCGGCTGTGGAGATGGTGGAAGCAATTCTCAAGGACAAGAAAAAGATTCTCCCCTGCGCCGTGTATCTCGACGGCGAGTACGGAATAAAAGGATTGTTTGTCGGCGTGCCCGTCAAACTCGGCGCCAAGGGCGTCGAAGAAATCATCCAAATCAAGCTGACGGCCGAAGAAAACGCGGCGCTGCAGAAATCCTCAGCGTCGGTGCGTGAATTGGTGACCGTACTCGGACTCTAGGCAACCAGGCGCCTTGCCGGTCTTTACCAGCCAAAAATCTTGCTCGCGCCGTACACCAAAGCTAGCGTAAATCCCGCAATCACCACTTCGCCGATAGCTCCCACCGCGAACGGCCTCAGCCCCTGCTTCCGCATTTCGCCAAAGTTGGTTCGCAAGCCGACGCCCGCGAAAGTGAGCAGAAACGCCCAGCGCGAAAGATTGGCGAGCGCCGCGACCTGGTCCTTGTTGAAGAAGTGATAGGTTGCAAGAACCGAAATCAGCAGGAAGCCGAGCACAAACTTCGGAAACTTCTGCCAGAGAAACTTGGCCTTGTTCCCTACTGCCTGCGCCTGCCCTTTGCTGGCCCAATAAATCGCGTAGGCGAGAACGACAAAACCAATCATCGCGTTGCGCGTGGACTTGACGAGAACGGCGAGTTTGCCGGCGGCGTCCGAGTAGAGCGCCCCCGCAGCAGTGGCCTCCGCCGTATTGTCCACGCCAAGGCCGGCCCACAACCCATACGCGCGATCGCTGAGATGGAGAGCGTGCCCGATCACCGGAAACGTAAAAAGCGCGAGCGCGCCAAGCGCAAGAATCGCCGCTATCGAGAACGAAGAATCTTCATCGTCGGCCTCAATGGCGCCTTTCGTGGCGATGATCGCGCTCACACCGCAGACCGCGGAGCCAACGGCGAGTAGTGTCGTCAACTTGGGCTTGAGCTTGAACAGGCGGCCCAGAAAAGTCATAAACGCGAGCGAGCCGACGATTTCAATGGCCACGAGAACCAGACTCACTCCGCCGAGCTTCAAAATATCGCCCAGAAGAAAACGCGAGCCAAGCAGCACGATTCCCGCCTTCAGCCAGAACTCATAGGTAGCGACACCCGTGCGAAAAAGTTCCGGAATGCCCACGGTGTTGGAGATCACCAGCCCCAGGACGATGGCCCACAGCACGTATTCGATGTTTGGAAACGTCCAGTGATGCGCCTTGGCGTAAGCGCCGACATTTTGCTCCAGCAACTTGCCTGCATAGCCAACGGCGGCCAGCAGCAGCACTCCTGGAATGACGCGCAGAAATCGCAGCGCCGGCTGGACCGGTTGAACCTGTGGAACTGTGATTACATCAGCCATGTTTCGTCATCTCCATTTTTCGCAGAATTTTCACCAGGGGATATGTTTGAAAACGCCCGTACGCACCAGCAACGCAAGTAGAAAAGCCACCAGCACTGCCCAAGTATCGAGCGACAGTTTCCAGCGGCTTCCAGACTTCCCTGCGACTTCTGCACTCATAGATACGCTCCTCACGAACTAAATGACTGATGCCTGTCCCAAATCAGAGTCTCTTTGATTCCCGCCCCAAAACGACGCGCTGATTTCCGCAACGTCGCGTGACGCCACCCGCCCGACAATCAGCAACGCCGGTGCCGGAAGTCTTTCCTCCCCGGCGAGTTGCGCGACGCTCGACCACCGCACTTGCTGCCGCACATCCGTGGCGTGCGAGACGATCACGCACGGAAGATCTGCGGGCAGCCCTCCCCCGAGCAATCGTTCCGAAACTTCCGCATAATCCGCGCCGGGCATGTACAGGACCAGCGTGGTCGTGTTAGTGACACAGCCCCAATCCATCACGCTTCCGTCGATCCCTCGGGAAAACGTAGCGAGCACAATCTGCGAAGCCACACGCCGATCCGTGAGCGAAATTCCTGCCGCCGCCGCGGCTCCCAGGGCCGCGCTGATGCCGGGAACGATTTCGTATTCAATGCTGGCTTTGCGAAGCGCTTCGATCTCTTCCCCGGCCCGGCCAAAAATTGCTGGGTCGCCGCCTTTCAGTCGGACAACGGTCCGGCGAATCTGGCTATACGAAACCAGCAGCGAGTTGATTTCATCCTGGGTCAGAAGCTTGTGGCCGGCGCGCTTGCCCACGTTGATGATCTCGGCAGCGGGCGAAATCATCGCCAGAACGGCATCGCTGACCAGCGCATCGTGTAGAACGACATCGGCCCCAGCGAGCAGTCGTGCCGCTTTCAATGTGAGCAGCTCCGGGTCACCCGGTCCCGCGCCAACAAGATAGACTTTGCCTCTCATGCCACGCACTCACCGCGGCCCAGCTTCAGCGAATACGTTTCCGTGTCGCCCCAGTCCACGAAGATGTCCTCGGTCGCAGCCGTCACTTCCGCCAAAGGCAGGAGCCGGTCCCTAATCGTCTTGTCCGGCGTACGCGTCACCCAGGCGGAAAATGTTTCCGCCGGTTGCCGGTCCGCCTGATAGAAAGCCAGGAGTTCGCGAATGATCGCGGGGATGGGCCGCGCCGGCACAGACATAATCTGGCGCGCAAAACGCACGCCGTCCGCGTTCACGCGGCCGCCAAGCAAAAGTTGATAGTAAGGAGCCTGCTGGTCGCCAACTTTCCTGACGTTTCCGTAAAAGCCGATGTCCGCAATGTGATGATGCCCGCAAGAATTGGGGCAGCCGCTAATCTTGATGCGCAACTTCTGAATTTCTGGATCGGTGTAACCGTCCAGCTCGCGCGAAAGCACGTCGGCCAGCGTGAGAGACCGCGTAATTCCCAGATTGCAAGTCGTGGCCCCAGGGCATCCGGTAACGTCAGAGATGGTCCGGGCACCCGGAATCGCCAGGTCCAAACCGCGAAGCTCATCATAAATCGCGCGCGCCCGGTCAAAAGGCACCCACGGAATCACCAGATCTTGGTTGACGGCAATCCGCACGCCGCTTAGCTCATTCTTCTCCAGAACATCCGCGAGGCCCCGCATCTGGTTGCTGTGGAACGTTCCAGCCGGAAGTTTGATCCAGATCGCGCCATATCCGGCCTGGCGCTGAGACATCAGATTGTGCTCGGCCCAGCGATCGTATTCGGGACCGTCTTGCGGCTCTGCCACTGCGGTAGCTAAAGGCGCTGGCGCGATGGTGACCAGCGACGGCCGGATGGGAGAAGGCACTGTAAAACTTTCTGCGGGCGCTTGTGAAACTTTACGCTTCTCCGCAACCAGCCGGCGGAACTCTTGGATGCCTTTTGCGCGCAAAACAAACTTCAATCGCGCCATCAGCTTGTTCTTGCGGTTCCCCGTTTCCGTGAACACCCGCAAAACAGCCTCGATCGTGGGAAGCAGCTCTTCTTCCGGAAGAAAATCCGTCAGGACCGCCGCCTCTGTGGGCAAGCTTCCCAGCCCGCCCCCGACAAGAACTTTGAATCCGCGCCGCGACGTGCCGTTATTGCCTCGGACTTGCGCGATCAGCCCGACGTCATGGATTCCCGCAACCGCGCAAGCGCCATCGTCCTCGCAGCCCGAAAACGCGATTTTGAACTTGCGCGGCAGGTCGTGAAAATCGGGATGGCGCAGAAGATAACGTGACACGCCCAAAGCGTACGGTGTCACGTCAAACGCCTCCCCGGGGCAAATCCCGGCCACCGGGCAGGCCGTCACGTTGCGCACGGTATTGCCGCAAGCCTCGCGTGTGGTCAGTCCCGCATCGGCAAGCAGGCGCATGGCCGAGCCCACGTTTTCCAATTTTACGAAATGGAATTGCACATTCTCGCGCGTGGTGAGGTGCCCCCGGCCGGTCGAGTACTCGTCCGCGATATCCGCCAGGACGCGAAGCTGCGAGGGACTGAGCACGCCCGCGGCAATCTTGACGCGCAGCATCTGGAATCCCGGCTGCCGCTGGCCGTAGGTACCGTGCTTTAGCCGGAAAGGACGGAATTGTTCCGCAGTGATGGCGCCGCTCTGCAATTGTTGCGCGCGCTCTTCAAAACGCACGATCTCCGCTTCGATCGCTTTGCGGCTGTGCCGTTCTTCCACTTCCGTTAAGGCCGCCACATTCATGATTCTTGGCTCCCCATTTCTCAACTCGGAAAAACTCGCCATCCAAAACAAAAAGCCCACATGACCAGGTGCTCTGGCATGTGGGCTTCGGAACTTTATGATTCAGCTGCTGCTTAAGTCCGGAAACTCCTCTGGCCAGAGATGCGTGTCATGCGACACGCAGCGTTACACGCGCAGGAGCGACACATCATCTGGCAACAGGTCATCATGAAATTGCAGAATACTTCCTGGCGGGCTCCTTTGTCAAAGGGGCCGCGCTACAAAGATTAGATGCACCGCATCCAAAAAAGTAATCAATGAATAGCAGGAATTATTGGGGCTTCGCGGCTTCCGGCGCCATCACCACTAGAGTAGCGGTTTTGATCGAATCAAGCTTCGGCCAGCCTTTGTCCAGATAGGGCTTGCCCAGCTTGGAGATTTGATCCTGGTCGGGGCCGCCGCTGTCGCCATATTGGTCATAAAGCATGTCGACCACTTTCATCCCTTGGGCATCTACGAATCCAAACGGTGAGAAGCCTTGCCGGTCCAGGCTGGCGTTGTCCTTCAAATTGATGAAGATTTGTGTCGAGCGCGTATTTGGCATGCTCGTTTTCGCATACGTCAGGTAGCCGCGCTTGTTGGACTGCGTGACGGGCTCGTCCTGCAGATTGGCCTTTTCCCACGCCGCCGAAACGGGCGGATAGGCGCTGAGGCCAAACTGCACCACAAAGCCCGGCACCACTCGGAAGAAGCTGGCGTTGTCATAAAAGTGGTGCTTCACCAGATTGTAGAAGCGGTCGGCGCCGATGGGCGCCCAGGCACGATTCACGGTCACAACAAAGTCGCCACGCGTGGTCGTGAATTTGACTTGAAATGTCTCCGGTGCTTTTTCCTTAAGCAGCGCGGGGCGCAGCAAAGCGCGGTCGTAAGCGCGGGCTGCGCTCGTTCCAGTCTTTGCGCCGGCACTGGCCTTCGGAGCCGTGGCCGCCTTAGGTTTCGCGGGAGCCTGCGCAGGAGTTTGCGCGGAAGCTTGTATGCAGAATCCGAACATCCCTATAAGGGCCAAAACTGCAAGTTTTCTCATTTCCCTTTCCTCTCTCCTGATCATGTGAGTTTCTTGAATTCGTGGGTCATTTCTTCGGCGCGGAGTCCAGCTCGCGGCTGACGCGCTCGACTTCCGTCATGACGCGAAGAGTATTTTCTCCGAGAATCTTCTTTACGTCACCCTCGGAATAGCCTTTTTGCAATAGGCCCTCGGTGATTCTTGGCAGCTTCGTGGCGTCCTCCATGCCGTAGGGCATATTCGCGCCGTCGAAGTCCGAACCCAGGCCCACGTGGTCTACGCCGGCCACCTTCACCGCATGGTCGATGTGCTCGATGATCTTCGCGAAATCCACGCGCGGGAGTTTGCCCTGCTCGACGTATTCCCGTGTAATGCGGTCACCTTCCATGAGCTGGCAGCCCTCATTGTCGCCGCAGCGTTTCATCACTTCTGCGCTGATGGCCTTGTTGATCTCCGGATCGGCCTTTTCCGCGTCCCGGAATTCCTGGCTCAGAAAGCCAACGTGGTAATTGATCTGCACGACGCCGCCCTTAGCGGCGAGATCCTTCATCATCTGGTCCGTCATGTTGCGCGGCGCATCGCAAATGGCGCGGCAGGAGGAATGCGAAGCGAACGGCGGCGCTTTGCTGACTTCCAGAGCGTCGTAAAACGTTTTGTCACTGACATGCGAGATGTCCACGATAACCCCGAGGCGGTTCATTTCACGCACCACATCTTTGCCGAAATCCGTGAGGCC
>WNFR01000038.1_pt1 | contig 110990 bp, 123 predicted proteins | sample 5400221 | NCBI WGS metagenome assembly WNFR01 (sample SAMN13153357, study PRJNA577476) | soil metagenome | isolation source: 40 cm soil under Madrone tree | place: USA:California | collected 2016-06-14
GGCAGCTCCTTTCAAAAAAAGCTGCCGAGCTTGAATCAAAATCTGTAGGCGAAGTCTACTTACATATGAGTTTTCAAAGAACTGTAACCGACGTCGTGGCACATACACCTGTTACCGACGTCGTGGCACTTGTCAACTACGGACTAATCGGAGACGCCATCAGTCTCTGAAGCGCCTCCTTTATCTGCGCTCGCGTTTCTTCGTCTTTCTCATTGGCCACAGCTTCAGTAAGCGCGGCCACTGCGCGCTTGTCGCCGATGTCAGCGAGCGCGAGCGCGGCCGCGAGCTTTACCATTCGGGACTCATCCTTTAGCGAATGAATGAGCGGCTCGATCGCTCGCTTGTCGCGCAGATCGCCCAGCGCTGCCGCCACCGCTGACCTCACGTCAGGCGCTTCGTCTCTGACCGCTGAAATTAATGCCGGCACAGCCCGCGCTTCCTTCAACGACCCGAGCCCCATCGCCGCAGCCCCGCGAACCGTCGAGTTGCCATCCTTCAGAGACGTCGTCAGCGAATCCACCGCCTTCGCGTCGCCCAGTTGACCCAGCACCCTCGCTGCGGCCGCGCGCACAAATGACACCTCGTCGTTGAGCATGGTGATCAGCGGTTCGACGGCTCGCTTGTCGCCCAGTTGTCCAAGCGCATTCGCCGCCGAAGCTCGAACGTCCCCCTCCTGATCCTTCAATGCGGCAATCACCGCTTCGACCGCTCGCGGGTCGGCGGCTTCGGCTAGTTGATCGATGGCCTCCCGGCGCTCGGCGGTCGACCGGCTCTTGATTCGTTCCAACATCCGAGTGATCTCATCGCCCTTCTGTGGTTGAGAAGCAGGATCTTTCGCCTGAGAACCATCCTGTAGTACGAGGGACTGCCAGGTTCGCCCTTGCGAAGAAACGGTGAGAACAAGAGTGAGGACGACGCACAGTTTCATAACTATGTCTCACATCGGACGAGGGACGCCGTGGGAAACCAAATCAGAGCTTGTCTATGAGATCTCTCGCAGAAAACTCCGACCGGCCTGCAGCGTCAAACCGAAGTTCTCCGCCACAGTCTGCCCAATGTCGGCCAGCGATGATCGAGTACCAAGATCGACTCCCGCACGCGCCCGCCGTCCCCAGGCTAGCACGGGAACGTACTCACGGGTGTGATCCGTCGAAACATCTCCGGGGTCGCAACCGTGATCCGCGCTTATCACCAACAGGTCATCTTCCAGCATCGCGGCTTGAATCTCCGGCAGTCGCAAGTCGAACTCTTCAAGCGCCCGCGCGTAGCCTTCCACATCGTTTCGATGGCCGTAGAGCATATCGAAGTCTACAAGGTTCGTGAAGATCAACCCTCGCCCGGTCGATTCGAGGGCTCGCAGGGTTTGATCGACACTTGCCTTGTTGTTGCCGGCTTTCAACTCTTCAGTAGTGCCGCGATGGCAGAAGATCGATCCAATCTTGCCCACCGCCGCCACGGCCAACCCAGCCGACTTCACTCGGTCGAGCAAGGTGTCCTCGGGCGGATCGATCGCGTAGTCCTGCCGAGCTTCGGTGCGGCGAAAGCTGCCGGGTTTGCCGATGAACGGCCGGGCGATGACTCGGCCCACTTCGTCCTGGCCGGTTAGCTGCTCGCGCGCAATTCTGCACCATTCATAAAGCTGTTCGAGCGGCACGACTTCTTCGTGCGCGGCGATTTGAAACACACTGTCGGCTGAGGTGTAAACGATCGGGCGTCCAGTTCGCACGTGTTCCTCGCCGAGTTCCTTGATGATCTCGGTCCCCGACGCCGGCTTGTTGCCGAGCACCTTGCGGCCGATCGCCCGCTCGAACGGCTCAATCACACGCGGCGGAAACCCATTTGGATAAGTGGGGAAGGGCCGTTCCGTGACGATGCCACCCATCTCCCAGTGACCTGTGGTTGTGTCCTTCCCGTGCGAAGAGGTTGCTGCCTTTCCAAATACGCCGGTCGGGCGTTCAACGGGATCGACTGGCAAGCGCCTGATATTAGCCAGTCCCATCTGGCGCAAGTGCGGAATATGGACCTCGCGCGAGCCCAGCGCGTGCCCAAGCGTGTCCGCGCCCGAGTCGCCGTATTCATCGGCGTCGGGCATCTCTCCGATGCCGACGCTGTCGAGTACGACTAGGACGATTCGGTTGAAGGGGCCGTTTGAGGTCATTCTCAATCTCCGGTCGGTCAGTACCGCGAACGGAAGCGAGAGCGGCTCCAAGTGGTCGTAGAGAGATTCGCGCTCCCTATCCCTCGCTGTACTGAGCGATTCTAAGTCTGCCCGAACGAATTATCAACGGCTACTCTTGAGCGCGGCTGCGCGATCCGCGGTTCGGCTCACAACTGTTTAAGAAAGCAGACCCGCCAAAGTTTGACGGGTGGTCCGCAATACAAGCTGGACGGTAGCATTGACAACTATCGATGTGCGGCGTAGACTACCGCCGCTGTTGAGCTTTGCTCGGCGTTTTGGCCAATCAACAAGCACCTCAGGCTCACGCTCAGAAAGCTTCGCGGCTGGGTCGCAATCATTGGGTGCTTCACTTCATCGATAGTCATCAATCTCGTGACAGGCACGTAGTCGCCTGTTCTTACCGGACCAGGAAAGCGGGTCCGGATGCATCAAATCAGACTTTTTTCGCGTTCACAGTGAGAGTCCGGCGGGTCGAGTTTCTGGCCACGGATTAATGGGAACAGATCATGAGACAAAGGAGGCTGACTAATGGCACAAACCCAAAAGATCTCGATAGACAGAGACCCGGGCCAAGCCTTGGCGGGGTTTAGTCCTCCCAAGCTGGCAGCCGGGGTTGGGGATGACATTTTCTGGAGTAACAATGACGAACAGGCTGAGCACTGGCCCGCGCCAAGCGTGGACAAGAAAACTGACTGGATGGACAATCCGATCCCGATAAAACTGCCTGACCAACCCGCTCCGACATCGCGGTTTTTGTCCTTTAGCGGAGCTACGACCATCAATTATGTCTGCGCTCTTCATCCGCAAGAGACAGGCACTATCTCCGTGCAATAAGGAGGCATTTATGGCAGAAGCTGATGACTTGAAAGTGCAAGACTGTAAGACTACTGAGGAAGCCCCGGCCACAAAAGGGCAGTCGTATCGAGCTGCTCGCCGGCGTTTTTTGCGCCAGGCATTAGCGGTTACGTCCGGCGTTGCTCTCGCGGAGCTTCTTCCATCCTCCCTGTTGGAAGCGGCCCCTCAGAATACTCCGATCTGTCCTCCCGCGGGTTCAGCTTTCATACCTGTGGCTGAGATCACCAGTCAGGACCACAAGCTGCAAGCTGTGATCAAGGTGGCGAGTGGGAACAGGAATATACCCAACAGGCCAGGGGCTCAAGCGACCCAGTCCATGCTGCGATACTTTGACGGCTACAATCCAGCAAATCCGAATCAAAAGTGGCCCGTCACACCCGCTGCCGGTCCCGGCCCAACGCTCCGCTGCGAGATAGGCGACACGGTTCAGATCACGCTTCTCAATCAGGTCAAGGTCCAGGATTTCGGCGGCTCGCTTGATTCAGGAGAAGAAGGCCGGAGCAACGGCTGTGACCAGACCACCAGGGCCAATCCGGATGGCAGCACTAACAAGAACTGGTACCCGGCCACTGACAAGTATCCCAACTGCCTGCATGGATCGAGTTCCGCCAATATTCATTTCCATGGGACTCACGTCACACCCTCGACCACCGGCGATAACGTTCTGGTCAACGTGCGCCCAAATCCGAAGGTTACGGAGAAGGACGTCGAGCGGTCCTTCAGGCAAGTCTTCGAGCATTGTGAACTCGGGCACCAGCCGAAAAAGTGGGAGGACCTGCCGCAGGACTGGCGCAACGATCAGAGAAAGCTCCTCCATGACTACGATGAAACAGCTCCTTACGAGGGTCCCGGAAAGAACCCGAACGGACATGGTCTCCCGGGTCCTCCGGGCTACCCCGTCGAGTTGAGGTTATTGCCACAGAATGAGCTGGCCATCAGTCAGGGTGTTTGGCCGCAATGGTACATCGGCTCGTATCCCTACTGCTTCCAAATCCCAAAGTATGACGGCTCGCCCACCGGCCTCAAGATGGGCCAGGCGCCGGGTACGCACTGGTACCACTCGCACAAACACGGCTCGACGGCGATCAACATGTTTAATGGTCTTTCCGGCGCTCTGATCATCGCCGACTACAGCCCCACGGGATACGACGGGAAACTCAAGTCGTTTTACAACGGTAAGCTGGAGGAGAAGGTCATGGTCATCCAGCAAATCACCGCCACTCCCAACCTCCTCAGCGGGTCGCCCAGTGGACCCTCGCCAATGCTTGTCAACGGCCAGTACACTCCAACGATAACCATGCAGCCGGGCCAGATTCAGTTGTGGCGTTTGATCAACGCATCGGTCCAGGGATTCATCAATGCACAGCTCATCCCGCTGACGCAGAAACAAAAGCCGATGAACTTCAAGCAGACTGCGCAGGACGGCGTTCAACTCGCGTGGGAAAACTTCAGCAATGCGTCCAACGGCACGCAGGCTATCGCACTGGCGCCGGCGAACCGGTTCGATCTGCTGGTCCAGGCGCCGGGCGCGCCCGGCTGTTACGTTCTTCAAGACTCTAAACTCGGCCCGATCGTGTACATCAATGTTGCGGGCACGGCGGTTAACCCGGCCATGCAATTCCCATCTAAGCAGAGCGACTACCCGCCACTTCCAGCCTTCCTGGCGGATATTGATCCGAGCACAATTCGGCTCCGAAGAGAAATCAACTACGGATGGGATTTGGGAACAAACCCACCCGGCCGGTCTGCCACTGGAGCCGCGCCTCAATACAATATTGACGGCAAGCAGTTCGAGGACCAGACCATCGATCAAGTCATGCTGCTCGACACCGCCGAGGAGTGGACCATCTATAACAAGACGATGGGCATCGCGCATCCCTTCCATATTCACGTGAACCCATTCCAGATCGTAGAGGTCTTCAATCCGGCGACGATGAAAGAGCCGGTGAAACTGTCTCCGCCGTATGTCTGGTGGGATACGTTCGGGATTCCTGCGGGCATTCCGGATCCCAACGATCCGCAGACCGATCCTCAAAAGAAGAGAGTGATTCCCGGCTACTTCAAGATGCGCAGCCGCTTCGTTGATTTTACCGGTCAGTATGTCCAGCACTGTCACATACTGCCGCACGAAGACCGCGGCATGATGCAGTTGCTCGAGGTGGTCAGTAACCGAACGGTCCTGAAACATCACTGATCACACGCTTCGTTTTCGCCGCAGACTACGAACTGGGGGGATCAGTGGACAGAGGCTTTTGTCGCCGAGTTGCGTTCCTCACTGCGATGCTGCTCGTTCTGGGCTTCAGCTTTCGCTCGCCCACGGGCAGCATTAGCGGTGTGATCAAGGATCCGTCGGGCGCACCCTTGTCCCGGGTCGCAGTCAAGCTGCTCAGCGCCACGACACGCGCACCGAGGACGACAGTCTCAGACGCCAACGGGGCATTTCAGTTCGTGCACCTGCAGCCTGGGAACTGGTCGCTCTCAGCCGAAGCGCCCGGCTTCAAATGCGTCGCGATCCCCGCGGTTATCGTCCAGGTAGACCAGGTAACTCGCGTTGAAATGGTCATGCAGTTGGGCAATGTGTCGGAAACCATAGAAGTCTCAGCCATCACCCCCCTGCTCGAAACTGACAAGTCCACCTTGAGCACCGTCGTCGATGGCAGAACCATCGACAGCTTGCCTCTCAATGCGAGGCAGTTTCTCGATCTGGCTCTTCTAACGCCGGGCACCGTACCCGCGGGTCCGGGCACGCAAGGCAGCGGCTTCAACTCAGCAGGCGCCCGCTCGCAATCGAACGTTTATCTGTTGGACGGCATCAGCAACACGGACACCCAGCAGAATGGGCCGCTCAATTCGTTCCGTATCACGGATGCCGTCCAGGAGTTCGCCGTGCAAACGAGTGTGCCCCTTCCCGAGTTTGGACGCGGAACGGGCGGTCAGGTCAACATCGTTACAAAGGCCGGCTCGAACCAGTTTCACGGAGGCGCCTTCGAGTACTTCCGCAACACCCGGCTCGACGCCGCCGATTTCTTCACCAACAAACTTGGCGGGCAGAAGAACGTTCTGAATCGTAACCAGTTCGGCGTGACGTTTGGTGGGCCGCTGGTGGAGAATCGAACCTTCTTCTTCGCGGCATACGAGGGGTTTCGCCAGGTCGCTCCGGTGGTGCGATCGACGCGCGTGCCGACTCCGGCCGAACGGGCCTCGATAACCGACATCATCTCGAAAAGGCTCCTAGATTACTGGCCGCTGCCTAACGCTCCCGGGACATTGAACTTCATCGCCAACGTGCCCAACGAAGATGATGACGACACGGGCCTCCTCCGCATTGATCATAGGCTCGGAACCGCTGACCAGCTCTCTGGCCGGTGGACTGAATACCTTGCGTCGAGTTTCGTCGGCGGACCCACGCCGCAAACCGGTGGCAACCGCGGTGAGCCCGTCCAACGATCCATCATGTGGAGCGAGATACATACGTTCTCACCCTCGTTTTTCAATGAACTCCGCTTAGGCTACTCCCGCAATGTGATGGAGCGAGCGGTGCAAGACGACGGATTAAACGCGGCGACGATATTCACCGACGCCGGCGGCAAGCCCTTGCCGGGTGTAGTCGATGCCGCAAAGGACCCGCTGAACTCGGGGCTGCCGACGGTCGCGGTGGCTGGAGGGTTCGCGGTGCTGGGAACGAATATCAACTTCCCTCAGGGACGCGTGTCGAGTACTACGGAATTGTTCGACAACTTATCGCTCAACGCGCCGTTCGGCTGGTCAAAACATTCCTGGCGTTGGGGCTTTCACATTCGCCGGGAGGATTTGCGCCGCTATCTCGATCGCGCCTCGCGGGGCGCATTCAACTTCGCGAGCTTCGCGGACTTTGCGCGAGGACTGGTGAGCACCTCCAACTTCCGCACCGGGAGTACGCTGGCATACTGGCGTCGCTATCCGTGGGACCTGTTCTGGCAGGACGAGTTCAAGGTCCGAGAAAACCTCACGGTGCACTACGGCATACGTTACGAATACCCATCGGCCGTCCAGGAGATCCGTGACCACGCGACGAACTTCGTGCCCGGAGTCGGTCCTGTGGTGGTGGCCAGCAACCGAGTGCTGGATATTGACCCGGCTCTGAAGGGAGCGTCAGCGCTGATATTTCGACAAGCCCCGTTCACTCTTCCATCAAGCGGCGTTTATTCAGACAAGAACAACGTCGCTCCGATGTTCGGATTTGCATATACCCCTCGAGTGCTTAAGCGTTGGTTCGGCGTAAACGACACGGTCATTCGCGGCGGGTTTCGTTTGGCCTACGACGACCTCTTCAACAACGTGCCGTCGTCGATGGCTTTGAGCCCGCCCTACAGTCTGCAAGTCACCCAAACAGCGAATGTCACCCAGCCTGGAAAATTCCCATGGGCGATCGGCTTCAATCAGAACGTGCCGCTGATCTCGAACTTCGGTAGACAGGGGCCGGGAACTCCAACCGTCGGAGTCGTAAATTTTCAGGGCCTGGATCCTGGTTTGAAAAGCGCGTATCTGTATCAATACAACTTGGGAATCCAGCGGAAGTTTGGTGACGCGTTTTCGATCGAGGCTGATTACCAGGGGAGTTCCGGGCAGAAGCTCGGGATCTTCATCGATGTGAATCAACCCACGGTCATCGTGCGCGACCCGGCGAAACGGGGAACCGTTGCGCCAAACGAACAGGTGTTTCCGAACAATCACTTCGGCAACGTGCAGCTCGCCAAGTCCATCGGCTCTTCGAACTACGACGGCCTGCTCCTGATTGCGAAGTATCAGGATCGCCGCGGTGTGTTCGTGCAAGGCTCTTATGCCTTCGGCAGATCGCTCGACTACAACTCATCATATTTCGGATCGAACAACCTGCTGGGAGAGACGGGAGCGCCAGTGGACTCGAAGAATCTGCGCGCCGAGTACGGACCTTCAGCGTTTGACATCCGCCACCGCTTCAACCTTCTCTACGTGATCGAGCTGCCGGTTGGCCCGGGCCACCGATTCCTCGGTTGGAACAACGGATTCTCGCGCGCGCTGTTCGGCCGGTGGCAAATCTCGGGAATAGTCACGCTGCAGTCGGGATATCCGTTCACGGTTGTGACAGGCGGGGCTGATTCGAGCGGCTTCAACCAGGCGAGCACGTCGGGGCTCAGCCCGGCCGCCGGCGACCGCCCTGACCTCACCAAGCCCGGTCCACTGCCGCAGAACAACCGCAACCCCGACGCCGCATTCGATCGGACCTGGTTCACCGCCGCATTTGCGGGACGCATCGGAACCTCAGGGCGCAATCAGTATTACGGGCCGGGTCTCCAGAACTGTGACTTCTCGGTTGCGAAGGATTTTGCGCTGTGGACGAAGCTCGGTGAGCAGACTCGGCTGCAGTTCCGGGTCGACTTCTTTAATTTGTTCAATCACCCGAACTTTGCCAACCCGGTGAGCGATCTCAGCAACGCGAACTTTGGCAAGATCACTCAAACGTTGGGTACGGCAAGCGCGCCTTCCATCGGGACGACGGGCGGGGCGATCGGCGGCCCGCGGTTGATCCAACTCTCGCTGCGACTCCGGTTCTAAGAAGCGACCCGACCAGGGTGTGCGTCAGGTCTCGGGGAAAACCACCTCGTGTGAGGTGGCTGGAGTTGGAAACTTCAGCCCACGCAGTGGGCGACAGTGTGTAGCCCAGGGCAAGTCCGCGCAGCCCTGGGTTAGCACGCGGCTGCTTTCGGTGAGCCCACGCAGTGGGCGACAGAGGAAGTTACAGATTCGGGATGTGCGCGCAGCCGCTGCCGCCCGCTGCGCGGGCTTTAGTAGCCAATGTGCTGACTTCCCCAGGGCTGCGCAGACTTGCCCTGGGCTACACGCTTTCGCCCGCTGCGCGGGTTACTCTACCCGCCACCTCTGACGAGGTGCGTATTGCGCAAAAAACCTGACGCACCCCCCTCAAATGAATCGCGTAGACTTCGCCAGAGACTAAGATTAAATTTGTAGACTGATATGCCCGAATTTACCGGAACTCACGACTACTTCAACGAAGCCTATTTGAAGGCCGGATTTGAAAAGTTTCGGCGAGTTTATGCTGCGGGCGATTTGGTAATGTATGCCGCAACGCGTCGACGCAGCGACAGCGCCCGGCTGTTACCTGGCTCTTGAGAGTCGGGCCCGCACAAGTGCTGTCACCGCTTCGTATAACTTATCCAGCACCGCTTCGCGCTCTGATCCTTTGCTGAAACCGATCGCCTCAAGCGTCAATGCGTCGAGTCTTCGGCGGTCGGTGCGCTTGATTTCTTCGAACACTGAACCCACCGGCCGGTGCGACAACTGTACGACCGCGGCTTCAAGTTTCTTCTTTATCCGTGGCGACAAACTGCGAGGATCGGGCAACAGTATTTGTTCGGCTACTGCGACGTCGATGTCTGCTATCGCTTGCGCGCCGGTCATCTGGCGGCAAGTCACTTCGGCGTAGTAACGCGCCCACGTCGAGTTTAGAAGCGCCGCAAGCGCGAGTGCCGAGACTCCGCGTGACGGGAACACCCCGTAGAGTTTTTTGTCTTCGAAGAACCGCGCGCGATTCAAAGCCACCACCCAGCGCTCTCCGACCTTTGATGGAAAGATCAGCGGCGCGGGCTTCATTCTCCGCGCGACTGAATACCACGGCTCGCGTGACGAGCATGTTGGGCGGCGATGATAGCCGCCGCGCTCGCCGCTCTCGATGTATTCGAGCGCTCGAGTGCCCGCGAGATCGTTCGGTGTAAGCGAGCAGTTGAACAACATCCGGCGCGCCGCGACTCGTTCGAGCAGGATTCCAGGAATCTCCTTCAAAGAAAAGACCACCGGCGAGAGTAGTTCACTTTCGATCTCTTGCAGCTTTCCCGTACCATCTCGCACGACTATGCGGCCGTTGGTTGAGCCTGGTTCACGCGACGATGACGACGCTTTGTCCTCCGTTCGGATGCCAGCCCGACTGAGATAGAAAAACTCATTAGCCCCGGTAGTGATCCCCCGCCGCACCGAAGCCACATCCGCCAACGCGAGAAGCCCGCCCGCCCTCGGCCCTTTGCCCTTTGCCCTTCGCTGTTCGCCCCTCGCTCCGGGCCCGTCGCCCGTCGCCCGTCGCCGTTCGCCCCTCGCTCCGTCGCCCGTCGCCCGTCGCCCGTCTTCCTTCACGTAGAAGAACTCGTTCGCTCCGGTTTTAACGCCGAACCGAACACTCGCCATCTGTGACAAGCTTCGCAGTCTGGGAGTGCCACGCTCGATCACCTCGAAGAAGACTTCGTCGGCGCGCAGGTACTTGCCCCATCCCCGGCCGAAAGCTGCGCGCGTCGTCCCTTCCTTCGCGACAGCACGCAGCAATTCAGACTGAGCGACACCGCGCACTCGATAAGCCTCATTGATCGATGAGGCCCCTGCCCTCTGTATCTCCGCCGCTAAACGCCGCGCCGAATCCGGTCGCCGTGCCGTTCGACCGCGGTCTTCTCCGAGAATCTGACTTAACGAGCGATTGAACCGAACGAATCTGATCAGGTGATCCTCCCGCGCGCGAGAATCAGCTTCGCGTTCGAGCACGGTGATGCACGTGTTGATCGATGCGTCCGCGAAGAAGCTCTCGGTTGCGGATTCGATCACAGCGATCACGCGAAAGTTTTTCAGCAGAAACTCGCGAAGCGCCGCGCCGTATTCCGCGTCGAGCCAACTGCTCGCTGTGAGAAATACCAACCGGCCGTGTTCCTTCAAGAAGCGAATTGAATGAGCAAAGAAGTAAACGTAGATGTCCGATCGGCCGGACCAACGCGGCCAGAACACGTCGGGCGAGGCCACTCGATCGCGCGCGAGTCGAGCTTCGATGCGCCGCTTGCCTTTCAGACCTATCACTTCCTGGCGGATGTAAGGCGGGTTTCCAATCAGCGCGTCGAACCCAGGCGGCAACGGTACGGATTCGTTCAAGCTCGCGCCGGCGTCCTTGCATGTCTCTGACATTAATGACTTCAAACTCGCTCCGGGCCTGACATCAAAGAAGTCCGCGGCCGCAACGCAAGCTCCCGTGCGACGCGCAGCTTTCACCGCGGACGCCGAGCGTTCAACTCCGAAGACCTGATCAGATGAGCCCGATCGTATTGAGGGATGGCGCCCTAAGAGCTGCTTCTTGAGCTTCAGCGCTTCTTCAAGCAGCCTCCCGTCTCCGCAGCTCGGGTCAAACACAAGATCGCCCGGCGAACGAACCGCGAAAGCTGCCAGGAGTCTCGCCACTTCGCGAGGCGTATAGTGCTGACCGTAACGATGCCTCTCGTCACTCGCGTTTGCCATTGTGTTTCGACGGTGCGTTGTGCCGGAGCTTGTCGCCTCAACGACCGCCCTCTACAATCTTTGTAGCCCTCGCCTGAGCGCGCGGGGCTGAGTGTACAGCACACAACACGATGACGAAAGAGCGAATACTCGAACACCTCGCGCGAATGCCGTTCGTCCCTCCGCCGAAGCTGAGGAATGCGCACGCGCAGACGCTTGCGGGTACCGTGATCCCTCGTCGGTTCAGGGCAGTCGCTGAAAACTCTGAGCCACGCTACTTCGACACCGCGCCCGGAGTGCGAGTGCTTGCGCATTGTTCGTGGCAAAAGGAGCGCGGCGGCCGGCCGACGCTTGTGATCCTGCATGGCATGGAAGGCTCTACGGAATCGCGTTACATGCTGGGCACCGCAGAGAAGGCTCTGGGAGCCGGTTTCAACGCCGTGCGGGTGAACACGCGGAACTGCGGCGGGACGGAGCATCTTAGCTCGACCCTTTATCATGCCGGGCTGACGGATGATCTGCGGCAAATTATTGACGAGCTTGTGGAGCGCGACGGTCTCGGCGAGCTTTACATCGCAGGCTTCTCGCTTGGCGGCAACGTCGTGCTAAAGCTCGCCGGCGAGTATGGCAGCGCCGGGCCTAACCAGTTGAAGGGTGTCGTCGCCGTATCACCGACCATCGACCTGAACGCTTCGGCCGATGCGATCGAGCTGCGGTCAAACATCATCTACAACATAAGATTCGTCTGGAGCCTGAGGACGAGGATGAGGCGGAAGGCGCACTTGTTCCCTGAGCGCTATGACGCGTCAAGGTTGCGCGGCGTGTGGTCGATTCGGAAGTTCGATGATGTTTACACCGCGCCACATTCAGGCTTCGGCAATGTGGCGAACTACTATGCGCGGGCTAGCTCGCTTCAGTTCATCAGCCGCATCACCGTACCTACACTGATCGTTCACGCGCAGGATGACCCGTTCATTCCGTTTGACTCGTTCCGGCACCCGGACATCGCCGCTAACCCGAACGTGGCGCTTCTCGCGCCTGAGCAAGGCGGGCACGTCGGATTCATCTCCGCCGATCGCGAAGGCGAAGACCGGTTTTGGTCTGAAAAGATGGCGGTTGAGTTTGTGACGTTGATGAGCGGTTCGGGGGCAGCCGAATAAAAAAGGCGTTTCATTTAAGCCGTCGATAATCCACCAAAACACAAAGACGCAAAGCCACAAAGTCTTGGTGATCTTCGCGGCTTGTGTTGAAATAGCCCAATGCTGAATTTTGCCATACGAGTGGCTAAAGATGCGGGCCGGCTGCTTCGCGACAGGGTCGGCACCAGAATTGACGTAGACCACAAGGGCTCGATCAACCTCGTCACTGACGTCGACCTCGCAAGCGAGAGGTTAATACGCGAGGCCATATCCACCTACTATCCGCGCCATGAAGTTCTTGGCGAAGAAGGCGGCCTGTCCGATAGCGGCTCCGAGTATCGATGGATCGTCGACCCGCTGGATGGAACGACCAACTACGCGCACGGTTATCCGATCTTCTGCGTTTCGATTGCGCTGGAATGCAAGGGCGAGATCGTGCTCGGTGTAGTCTACGACCCAATGCGCGATGAACTGTTCACCGCTGAGCGCGGAGGTGGCGCGGCGCTCAATAACAGGCCGATTCACGTTTCGAAAACCGCCGAGTTGATGCAGGGACTGCTTTCGACCGGCTTTCCATACGACATAAAAACCTCGAAGCTGACGAACCTGGATCACTGGGCGAACTTCGCGATGAATGCTCAAGCGCTTCGGCGTGATGGGGCCGCGGCTCTCGATCTGTGTTACGTTGCATGCGGGCGCTTCGATGGATTCTGGGAGCTGAACCTCTCGCCCTGGGACACGGCAGCCGGCGCGCTGATCGTCACTGAAGCCGGCGGCCGGGTTACCAATTTCAGCGGCGGTCCATTTTCGAACTACAAACTGGAAGTCGTGGCGAGTAACGGCTTGATACACGATCGTATGCTTGAAGTGCTGAAGCTCTAATAACATGACCAAGACTGAAATTGTCATCCCGGCGTCCACTTCAAATCTCGGGGCAAGCTTTGACACTTGCGGCCTGGCGCTTGCGCTTTACCTGAGGGTCACGGTTGAGGAACGCGCGAGCGGATTCGAGGTTGTGACTTCGGGAGAAGGCGAGGCGCGGATGCCTCGCGATGAGTCGAATCTGATCCTGCGAGTCGCGCGCTCAGTTGGTGACCTTCGCGGTAAAAAGATTGAGGGCGCGCGGTTGTTGGTGCACAGTGAGATTCCTCTCGCTCGGGGGCTGGGCAGCAGCAGTGCGGCGATCATCGCAGGCCTCTCGGTTTACGAAACCCTGTCCGGCGAGCGATTGACCGAAGAGGAACTGTTCAGCTACGCGTTGCGCTTCGAAGACCACGGCGATAATCTTGCGCCGAGTCTGCTGGGCGGCCTAGTCGTCGCCTGCGTCGTGGACCGTGCCGGGCGAGGCCGGTCGCTTGTCACCGTGAAGCGCGCCTGGCCGGAAGAAGTGAAGGTCGTCCTGTGCATTCCCGAATTTGAAATGGGTACCACGCAAATGCGCGGTGTCTTGCCAAGGGAAGTGACTCTGACGGATGCAGTATTCAACATTCAGCGGTCGGCGCTCCTGCAAGCCCTTATCTCGGAGCGGCGATTTGACCTGTTCAGTGAAGCTCTCCGTGACCGCTTGCATCAACAGCATCGTGTTCCTCTTGGTCCGGGGCTGGGCGATGTGCTGAAAATGAATGATCAGACAAGCGATTATCCGGGCTTGCTCGGCGTGGCGGTGAGCGGGGCAGGCTCGACTATGATCGCGTTCGCGACTGAGAACTTTTTGCAAATTGGTGGTGAGATGAGCGGACGTCTTGCCTCGACAGGCGTTGGTTCGCGCACGGTCGAAGTCGAGGTGGACAATCGCGGGCGTGTGGTTAGATGAGTCTATGAAGCCTTATGCGTTAATTATTAGCGTCGTAATCGCGACCGGACCATTCGCCTCTGGAAGCACCGGCCTTTGCGCGCCGCCCTACGCGAACCAAGTGGAGGCCGCTCCGCCGAAGGTCAGCGAGGAGTTCCAACCTGAGGTCTCACAACTAACCGCCGGCGGCCTGCGTCTGAAAGAGGCTGTGGAAGCCAGTTTGGACGGCACGGCCCATCACCTCGCCGCGATCTTCCAGCGTGAAAAATCAAAAGCGCCCAACGAGGCGTTCGAGCTGCGAATCATCGAAAGCGACGGCCGAGCCGCTAAGACAATCTTCAAGCGAGGCGACTTCTTCTTCTCTTTTGCCTTCGCAGGCGCGCCGAACAAGCTGAACGCCACGGACATCAACGGCGACGGCTTGCGAGAGATAATCGTTCAGAGTTCGAGCGGCGGAAACTGCTGGAGCTGCAACCCGACTGAAATCTACCAGGTCCGTAATCACAAAGCGGAGTTGCTCGCGGCGGCTCCCATTCAAAAGCTCGCCGACCTGAACGGCGACGGCATTCAGGAGTTGTTGGTGACCGACGCGCGATGGGAATCATACGACGATCTTTCGCACGCGGCTTCGCCTGGAGCGGTGATGGTCTACGCCTGGCGAAACCGGAAGTACGTGTATGCGTCACGCGACTTCGCGGAGTTTTACAGAGGTGAGATCGGCAAGTTGCGCGCGTCTATCGAAGAAGCGAAGTCTCAGATAACAGCGGATGAATATTCCGATGAAGTATATGTTGGATTAGCCATCGCGCTAGCGCTCAGCTACACGCATATGGGCGAGCTCGAGCGCGCGTTGAGAGAGATGGAATCGTCGTTGAATTCGAATGCGAAATCGGTGGCGCAATCTAAACACCGCGCGGCAATCATCGATGATTTCCGCAAAGGCGAAAGCGGCAAGAAGCTTCGCGAGATGAAGTACGGTGACCCGCTCCCGTTGTAGAGCCAACAAAGCTCGTTCCACCGCGCACCCAGAGGATGCCCAAGACCGATTTGCCGCCACTTAGACTCATCTCAAGAGAGTATTAGGCTAGGGGTCGGGAAGGGTGGTTTACCCCCGCTCCTAGGGCTTTCGGGTGGCCGAACAAGAGCGGGGGTAAACCGCCCTTCCTGACCACTAGCATGCTGAAGGCTTAGCACGCCCCCAAGTCTCACGCATCACGCATTCCCGTCATCCTTCCAGAATCCCGGATGATCCCGTCTCGCCGTTCGGATGCCATCAACTGTTGGAGCTGATGAATCGCCCGGAAGAATGCCTCGGAATCCGCCGGATGGTGCACCGGCAATTTGCAAAAGGCGCCCCAAGCCTGACCAGGTCAGGGAACATATCGACTCAATCGCTTCGTGTTTCCTTGTGCCTTCGAGTCTTAGTGGCAAGAAAGCGGGTTCTCGGCGTCTCGTCAGCGCCAGGCTAGTCTTGTTGGTTACCGGCTTCGAACGGATTCAAATCCAACTGTGCCATGCAGGGACGCGAGCCTCGGCAAGGAGCGGAAATCCGAATCGGCGGAGCGTCCAGAAGCCGAGGCCACGGCCCGATCCGATTCTGCGCGGTCGGAAGGATGACAATGTCATTTGGCTGAAGTGGGATATCTTCTTGCTTGCCACGCGTCACCGCATCCAGGTCTACAGTGATTTCCTGACGCTTTCCAGTGTTTGGGTCCTGGCGGAATATGATTGCTTTGTCAGCCTTTGCGCCGACTTTCAGGCCGCGAGCAACCGATATCGCCTGCAGCAACGTGATGCCTTCTTTGAACGGAAACGAACCTGGCCTAATCACCTCTCCAGCGACGAAGAAAACGTCGGCCTGGGGTATGTTCACAATATCACCGGGCTCAAGATTCGCATTCTCGTCGAGACTGCCCTTCAGGAGTTCATCGATCCGCGTTTGAATAACCTTGAAAGCAGGATTCTGGTCTGCTGATCGCGCCGGCAGCTCGCGCATGATGAAGGCCACAGCGCCGTGACTGTCCGCCAGTCCGCCGGCTAAAACGAGAAGTTTTAACAGGGAAGGGGCGCTCTCTATCTGGTAAACGCCAGGCTTCTTCACTGCGCCCATGATGAAGTATAGATTCCTCGTGCGGCCAGCGGCTGACTGGGCATAACTCGTTGGCAAGCTCCCCAGAGTCATGCTTGCAAGCACCAGCAACAGACCGACGAACGGCGCCCCGCTTCTTCTTGTCCCCATCATACCCTAGTCCTCCAGTGTCGAGGTCATCCCAGCCAACGGAATCTCTGATTGGCTCGCTTGACTAATACCGGGATCGGCTTATTCGGTCCTGGAAGTTATATCGCCGTCAAGCATTCGTTTCAAGAGAGAAACCATCGTTTGCTTCAGCCTGGGGCAGGTTCGCCGGATCAAGCGCGCTGGCGACTACGTCGTGAGTCTGCCGCGCGAGCTGCCTCGCCCGGTCTTTCAGCTCCAGCCGGGTTGCCTCCTCTTGAAGCCGCTCCACTTCGATTGGCGGGTGGTAGGTGATCGTCAGCTTGCCCGGGCGCGGCAGGATTTGTCCGACAGGCCAGATAGTTCCTGCTCCTTTGATGGTCACCGGCACGATCGGCACACCGTGAGTCAGCGCCAATCTAAACGCCCCCATCTTAAAGGGCATCAGCTTGCCGGTCCTTGTGCGGCCACCTTCGGGAAACATCACAAGAGCGCGACCCTTGCGCAGCAGCTCGATCGCCTCGCGTTGCGCCGATGCGTCCGCGGCAACGTCCAGGTTCACCGGGAACGCCCCGAACATCCGCATCATCAGTCCGAGCACCGGTATTCGAAACGGCTTGTCCCATGCCATGTAGTAGATTCGCCTTGGCATCGGGATCGTGATCCAGATGGGATCGGCGTAGGTGACGTGATTCGGCGTGATGATGCAAGCGCCTTCACGCGGGATGTTGTCGACGCCGTGAAATTCAACTTTGAACAGCATCCGGCAGAACCACCACACGAATGGCGTGAGCACGGCTATCAGAAATCGCATCATCTAGACATTCTCGCCTGCGTCTCTGGAGCGCAGGCGTCCTCGCCTGCTGCTTCCGGTTCGAAGCCACGGAGCAGGCGTGAACGCCTGCGCTGCCAGGGCCCTCTGAACATGGGTCGTGTCATTAAACTATGCTCTAAAGCGCGCTTGCAAGGGTCGCGCACTTTGCCTCATGTGGCACGCATAGTTTGAGCGTGGCAGCACGCTCTGTTACAGTAAGATCACTCTCGCGATGGACTACGAAGTGAAGTTTGAGTATTTGATCGAGCGGGTAACACCGCAGCTCGGCGCTGAGCAGGTTGCCCAGGTGTATCGCGCTTATGAAGTCGCCCATGAAGCTCACTCTGGTCAGACGCGCGACGAAGGCACGCCTTACATCGTCCACCCCATTCGCGTAGCCGTGTCGGTAGTGGATGAGCTCAATCTCTACTCACCGAAGCTGATTTGTTCCGCGCTGCTTCACGACGTGATCGAGGACAGCGCCATCACTCGCGAAGACGTCGGGCGGATGTTCGGGGAACAGATCGCCGAAGTGGTGTGGTTGCTGACTAAGTTGGAAGAGGTGAGCCTGCCTCAGTATCTCGCCAATATCGAAGCTGCCGCTCACACCGGCGCGCCAATCGTAAAGCTTTGTGATCGTCTCGATAACTTGAGGTCAATCGTTCACTCACCCAGACTTGAGAAGAAACGCCGCCTTATTCGCACGACCGAGGAGCTATACCTGCCGCTTGCGGCGCGAACCAACCGCTATCTTCACGACGAGCTTCGGCACTCGCTCGACGAGGCTCGCAGCCACGTTATGAGCGCGGGTTGACTTCCGCGCCGAGGAGAACTCGCCATGCTTAGGATACTCTTTTCCACCGCCGTAATCTTTTCGGTTTGCACAGTCGCGTTTGGACAGAAAGACGCTGCCGAGCTCGCGAGATTGCGAACCCAGATTGGCGTACCTGAATCGATTCCTATCACACCGGCAGCCGCGCGGATGCAACCGATAGAAGGGCCCCTGAAAGTCTTCCTGTCCACGGCAGGCGACGAGACTGCCTCGCAAGAAGTGCTGCTGTCTATCAAGAAGATTAATGCGAAACCCACCAAGTACGGGACGATTGAGGTGGTCGACAATATTTCAAAAGCCAATGTGATACTGGTTCACTACGAGCTCACGGAAAAGAGGCGTGAAGAAGTCGACAACAATATGACGATGGACCCCGGCTCAAATTCTCGAATCGGAGGCGGAGGCAAATCCGACCGATACCTCAGCAGCCAGGTTCGCGGCTACGTCATCGCACGGAGGCCGGAAGGATTTGAGGTCCTCACTCGTTATGAGCACAAAGTCAAATTGAGCGAACCTCGCAAAGACTTAAGCGACGCTCTTCTTAGTGTCCTTAACCGCCAGGCCGATTTGAAGAAATAGAGTCCGCGCACCGGTTGTGAGCGCCTGACAAATCGCGATCGCGGCGCTCGCCATTCGTTGTCCAGGCGCAGCCTAATTCGGCTCCGAGCAGCCCTCATTCGCAAGATTCCCGGAAAGCCCTTAAGTAGCTGATTTCTTGCGGGGTTTCCTCGCCGGTCCGGTTTGAAAAAGGCGCTTCCATCTAGTACAATTTCGATTGCTCATTAAGCATAAAAATCTTCTCAAACGCCTCTTGAAAAATCGAAAGTTGAGGCAGCAAATGAGCCGCGATAACGACGCTGGGCTTGGAGGAGTTGTGCTTCGATGGTGGAGCAGCGACGCGCGAATTTAGACCACCGGCGTGACCGCCGGCTCAGCGCATTTCGCGCCGAAAAACGCGGGGGCGATGTCCGACAAACTTCAGTTTGTCGCGGGCTGATCGCTGAATTACGAACTCGCGACAAACTGAAGTTTGTCGGACCTTTTGATAGGAGAGAGTTGAAGAATGGCTGAACCAGCACACAGGATTCCGGTCAACATAGAAGAAGAAATGAAGCGCAGCTACCTGGATTACGCGATGAGCGTGATCATTGGCCGCGCGCTTCCAGATGCGCGAGACGGACTCAAGCCGGTTCATCGCCGGATTCTTTTTTCAATGCACGAGATCGGGCTGACTCCCGGCAATCCGTTCAAGAAGTCGGCCACCGTCGTCGGCGACGTTCTCGGCAAGTACCACCCGCACGGGGACACGGCGGTCTACGATTCGCTGGTGCGAATGGCGCAGGATTTCTCGCTGCGCTATCCGCTGGTGGACGGTCAGGGTAACTTCGGTTCGGTCGATGGCGACTCGCCGGCCGCGTATCGATACACCGAAGCGCGGCTCACTCGCATCGCGACCGAGATGCTCGCCGACATCGACAAGGACACCGTCGACTTCGTGCCGAACTACGACGAATCGCGCGAAGAGCCGACGGTCCTGCCAACGCGGTACCCGAATCTGCTGGTCAACGGTTCGGGCGGCATCGCGGTAGGCATGGCCACGAATATCCCTCCCCACAATTTGAGCGAGGTAATCGAAGCGACGATTTATCTGATTCAAAATCCAACCGCTCGATTAAAGACGCTGATGGGGATGATACCCGGTCCCGACTTTCCAACCGCTGGATTCATCTACGGACGTGAAGGCATCAAGAACGCCTACGAAACGGGCCGGGGCATGATCATCATGCGTGCGCGAGCTTCTATAGACCGCGCCGGAAAAGCGGGCGAACGCATGGCCATCGTCGTCACCGAGATTCCGTATCAGGTCAACAAGGCCAAGCTGCTCGAGCGCATCGCCGAGCTGGTCAACGACAAGAAGCTCGAGGGCATCTCCGATCTTCGCGACGAGTCCGATCGCGAGGGCATGCGAATCGTCATGGAGCTGAAACGCGATGCGATACCGGACATCGTGCTGAACAACCTCTACAAGCTGACCCCGATGCAGCAGTCGTTCGGTGTTATCAACCTGGCTATCGTAAACGGGCAACCGCGCGAGCTTACGCTGATAGATACGCTGAACATCTTCTTCGAGCATCGGCGCGAGGTAGTGATTCGCCGCACCCGTTACGATCTGAAAAAGGCCGAAGCGCGCGCGCACATTTTGGAGGGCTTGAAGAAGGCGCTCGACAACCTGGACGCGGTGATCTCGCTGATTCGCAAATCCAAGAGCGCACCCGAAGCTCGTGAGGCGTTGATGGAGCGCTTCAAGTTCAGCGAGTTACAGGCCCGCGCCATCCTCGAAATGCAGCTCCAGAAACTGACTGGCCTCGAGCGGCAGAAGCTGATCGATGAATACAAGGAGGTCATTCAGCTCATCGCTGAGCTTGAGGAGATACTCGGGAACGAGTCGGTGCTGCGCAACCTCATCGTCAAGGAACTTCGAGAGGTTCAGAAGGAATACGGCGACAAACGAAGAACTGAGATCATCGAATCGGGCGCCGAGCTCACGCTCGAGGACCTGATCGCCGACGAAGACATGGCGATAACCGTGACGCATTCGGGTTACGTCAAGCGCACACCGGTGTCGGTCTATCGCGCGCAGCGGCGCGGAGGAACGGGCCGAAAGGGCGCGACCACCAAGACCGACGACGTTGTCGATCATATCTTTGTGGCGTCCGCTCACAGCTATGTGATGATCTTCACCAGCAACGGTCAGGTCTACAGGATCAAGGTGCACGAGATTCCGGACGCGGCCGCGGCGGGCCGCGGCAAAGCCATCGTAAACCTTGTGAACATCCCGCCGGGTGAAAAGTTCGCCGGCATCGTGCCCGTTCGTGACTTTGAAGAAGGCAGGTTCGTGGTGATGGCGACTCGAAAGGGGACCATCAAGAAGACCGAGCTTTCACGATTTGCCAACATCCGCACGGGTGGAATCATCGCGATGGGGATCGATGAAGGCGACGAGCTGATCGCGGCCGAGATCACCGACGGCAAGAAGAAGATCTTCCTTGCCACTCACGAAGGGATGGCGATTTGCTTCGATGAGTCCAAGCTTCGAGCACAGGGGCGTCAGGGCTCCGGCGTGCGAGGCATCACGCTCAGGAAGACCGATTTCGTGATCAGCGTCGCGGCGGTGAGTGACGATACGGAGATGCTCTCGATCTCGGAGCACGGATACGGTAAGCGCACGAAGCTCGAGGAATATCGCTTCCAGTCACGCGGCGGCAAAGGCGTGATCAATATGAAGACTAGCGACAGGAATGGTCTGGTTGTCGCCGTATTGCCGGTCAGCGACGAGAGTCAGATTATGATAATCACCAATCAGGGCAAACTGATTCGTATGGAGACAAAGGGCATTCGCGTATCGGGACGTTCGACCCAGGGCGTCAAGCTGATCGATGCTTCCGATGGCGACCTGGTTTCGTCGGCTTCGCTGATCGAGCGCCAGGTGGACGCCACAGTGGAGTCCGAGAGCTGAGATGAAAAGAAAAGGCGAAGGGGCGACACGGCGGCGGGGCGAGGGAGCGAATGGACGTTTCGCCCCGTCGCCTCCTCCATCCGTCGCTTTGTCGCTTCTATTCTGCCTGATGCTTGTAGTGATCCTCACCGGCGCATGCCATCGGGACGTTGATCAATCGCTGGCGCGCGCGGCGGAAGCATGGGATTCCGGCAACTACAAAGGCGCGGCTGAAGAATACGAGCGTTATCTTGAGCAGGATCCCACCAGCGAAAAGGCGTCCGAGGCGCGCTTTCAACTAGCCAACATTTATTACTTCAAGCTTCAGCGCTACGATCAGGCGCGGGCTCAATACAGCACTTTTCTCGAACGCAATCCCGCGCACTCGAACGCGCAACTCGCGCGTGAGCGATTGGCCGAGGTGCTCGGCGAAATGGGCCGCTCGTACGAAGCGATTGCCGAATACGAGAACCTCAACCCGCAAGATGCAAACGAGCGCCGGCGCATCAGGTTACGCATCGCCGACCTTTACTTCGCGCAGAGAAACTACAGCCAGGCTCTCACCGAATACGAGAAGGTCATTGAGAAGGCCGCTTACGACGACTTGAGCGAGCAGGCGTATTTGCGCGAAGCATCCATCTATCACATCGAGCGGACCCAGTATCGCCAGGCGCTGGCGGTTTACCAGAAGCTCGCCACCGAGAGCGGCGATCCCAAGGTGCGCGTTCGGGCGGCGTATGGATTGGCCGATTGTCAGGCCGGGCTGTATGAGTTCGACGAGGCGATAAAAACTCTGCGCGCGATCAAGGATGATCGTGAGCAGACTGACGTCGCGCGTCGAGTGGCCGAGCTCGAACAGCAGAAGCGCGAAGCAGCCCAGGCGAAAAGTGGGCTGCAGAAGTGAAGCGCGAATGGGAGCAGAGGAGCGGAGAAGCAGAGGGGCGGAGGAGCAGAGGGGCGGAGGGGCGGAGGAGCAGAGGAGCAAATTGAATAGAGAATAGAAAATAGCAAATAGCAAGTAGAAAATAGCAAATTGGTTCGCGCTACAAATCTTTCAATCTCTTAAATTCCCCATTGCGTCCGGGTTCTCCACCCACACCGCTCCATCCTCGAAGTACTCCTTCTTCCAGATCGGGACGATCTTCTTCAAGTGATCGATCGCGTAGTGGCAGGCTTCGAATGCGATCTTGCGATGGGCAGATGTTACGACTATGACCACGCTCGATTCTGTTATGTCGATGCGCCCAAGTCGATGAATGATACCGACGCGGTTGATTGGCCAGCGCTCATGCACCTCACGGCCGATCTGTTCCATCGTTCGAAGCGCCATTGGCTCGTACCCTTCATATTCGAGGTACAGCGTACGGCGGCCTTTTGTGTTGTTGCGCGCCACGCCGTCGAAGATGACAACCGCTCCTGAATCGCCTTCGAGCAGTCGCGTCCGCAGACCAGCGATGTCGATCGGCTCGCGGGTTATCTCGAATATGTCACCGCCCGCAGCTTCACCGCCGCTCACGGGAGGAAGCACGGCGAGACGGTCGCCATCCGAGAGAGGGTGGGAAGGCGAAGCATATTCCTCATTCACGGCGAACAGTAGGCTGCGCTGCATTTCGGCAAGCCGAGGATGTTGGGACTTGAGAATGGCGAAGGCGCTTTCGACCGTTGCCGGTGCTTCAAGGGTGAGATCGAGGGTGGATGATCCGACCCATTCGCGAGCCTGACCGAACAGGAGTGCGGTTATGCGTACGGTGCTCGGCATGATTCTGAGTAGAAGTCCGTAGTCCGTAGTCCGTAGTCCGTAGTCCGTGGTCCGTTTAGTCCGTAGTTAGCAGTCGCAAGAAAGGGGATAGGCTACTGACTACGGACCACGGACTACTGACTACGGACTACTGACTATCTCAACATCCTCGATTCTTGCGTCCTCTATCTTGAACGCCCGGAGTTCAACTCGCGGCTCGAGGGAAATGATAAAGTAAAACGCTTCGGGGTAGAAAGCCATCTCCACATCCGACGCCGACGGGTAAGCCGCCGTGCGCGGGTGAGAGTGATAGACCCCGAGCAAAGCCTGGCCGGATTCGCGTATGCGTCGCATCGCCGCGAACAACTCTTCCGGCGTCGCGAAATACCGGGTTTCAGGTTTGTCGGCGTCATTGCGAAGCGGATGAATTTCGGTGATAACGCTGTCTCGCCCGCTCAACAAGCCGCAGCATTCAGCGGGCCTCGACTTGAGCGCGTGTTCTTCAATGGCCAGCCGCACAGATTGGGTGATGCGAATTGTCCCTGCGTTTGATTGAGTCTCCATCGCCTTATCGCATTTGCATTGTACCACAGCGAAAAACTGCTCTTGCGACGCTCTCGGATCAAGTGAGGTTTTGATTTCAGTTGCATTCCGTGGACCGTCGGAATAGGCTTGTTCAACCCGGCGGAGATAATCATCTCTAATCGGAAATCCCTTAGGTGAAATGGAGGCCCCATGAGAAAAAATCCGTTTCCGCAGTTTTTCCAGCGCAGTCACTTCCTCGCCGTGCTGGTGCTTTTGATCGCGCTGCCGCACTCTTTGGGAGCGCAATCAGGAAAGTTCTCAAGTGAACTCGGACTGTGCGTACCAACACCGTTAGACCCCCCGTTGGAGAGATTGCAAAAGGGCAACAAGTGCTTTGTGGTTGATAACCACTTCATAGGAGTGCGCGATAAGGCTTACCGAGAGGACAAACAGTCCCCCTACGCGATCATCTTGAGTTGCTCGGACTCGCGAGTTCCGCCGGAGCTTGTGTTTGGCGAATGGGGATCGCTCGGCAAGTTGTTTGTCATCCGGACGGCGGGCAATGTTATTGACCCGGTGGCCCTTGGCAGCATCGAGTACGGCGCTCAAATACTTAAGGCAAAGTTGGTCTTCGTGCTTGGTCACGAAAAGTGCGGAGCCGTCGAAGCTGCGCGCGCGCAAGCCGCAAGCCCGCAGAACCCCAATATTGCGTGGTTCCTTGACCCTATCAAGCTGGCGGTGGAGCGAACGAAGGGCAAGCCCGAGGAAGAGACGGTCAAGGAGAACGTCCGTGTGCAGATTCAAAACTTGAGAAACCAGAGCAGCATCATAAGAGAGCTTGAAACCAAAGGGCTGAAGATCGCCGGCGGGTTTTATAATATCAGCAGCGAAAAGAAGACCGGTGTGGTGGATTTCTTTTAGCCAATAACCATGAGAATTGTTGTCGCATATTGAGTCGCGAGAGGGTTTATGAAGACAATGCTTCGGTTAATCGCCTGCGCAGTGATCGCGATGTCGGCCGCGCTTATTATGGCGAGCGCGGGTTCAAAATCGCAGCCCACGTTCACAAAGGACGTCGCTCCGATCTTCTACAAGAACTGCGCGTGCTGTCACCGACCGGGCGAGATCGCCCCAATGTCGCTGATGACCTTCAAGGACGCGCGGCCGTGGGCGAAGTCGATCCGCGAAAAGGTGCTCGACGGAACGATGCCTCCCTGGCACGCCGATCCTCAACACGGCACTTTTAAGAACGATCGACGCCTCTCGAAGAAGGACATCGCCACCATCGTAGCCTGGGTTGATGGGGGCACGACGGAAGGCAATCCAAAAGATCTGCCTCGTGGGCCGCAATTCACCGAAGGCTGGCAGATCGGGAAACCCGACGTTGTGTTGAGCATGACCCGGGAGTACAGCGTTCCGGCCGAAGGCGTCGTCAACTATCAATACTTTATGGTGCCGACGGGCTTCACCGAAGACAAATGGATTCAAGCTGCGGAAGTCAGGCCCGGCAACCGAGCGGTTGTTCATCACGTGATCGTGTTCGTCGTCGGTCCTGACGCTCTCAAACAGAGATTTTCATTGTTCGGAGACGGCGGAGTCGAAGGGCTGGCGGGAACCGCTCCAGGTGAAGAGCCGATGGTGTTGCCCGATGGAGTTGGCCGGTTAGTGAAGGCCGGCTCGATCCTGGTCCTGCAGATGCACTACACACCGAACGGGACGGCGCAAAAAGATCGAACCTCGGTCGGGATCGTCTTCAGTCGAAAACCGATCGAGAAGTCTGCAAGCGGCGGTGCCGCGATGAATCGCCGGTTCGCGATTCCTCCGGGCGACGGCAACTATGAGGTCCGCTCGGTCTATGCATTTAAGGAAGACTCGCACATCACCAGCTTGATGCCGCACATGCACGTGCGCGGTAAAGACTTCGAGTACCGTCTGATTCATCCCGACGGGACTTCGAATGTGATCCTTTCCGTGCCTCACTACAGCTTCAACTGGCAGACGCGCTACGAATTCAAGGAGCCGGTCGCAGCGCCGAAAGGAAGCCGCCTCGCATGCCTAGCGCACTTCGACAATTCGAGTAACAACAAGTGGAACCCCGATCCGGCGAAGACCGTTCGTTGGGGACCGCAGACCTGGGAAGAGATGATGATCGGGTTTGTCGGGTTCACGCTGGACAACCAGAACCTGCAAGTGACCCCACGCCCGTAGGGTTCGGCGTACTTAATCCTGGCTGAAGTAGTCGGAATCGATCCTTCGAACAATGTAGGTGCCAACTTCCGCCACGCCAATATTGTGGTCAATCATTAGACCAGCAAGTGTCTCTCCGTCGACTAGAATGATCCTATTCTCGATGGTTGAGACGAATTCGCGGGCTTCTTTTGTGAAAGAAGAAGTAGTGATGAGAATGCCCTTGCGTGCTCTCTGACCTTGTAGAGCGCCCGCGAACTTCTGAATCTCGGGCCTGCCTACGGTTCCCTCCCACCGCTTCGCCTGAATAAAGATTGCATCAAGACCTAACCGATCTTCCTTAATGATGCCGTCGATTCCACCGTCGCCACTTCGCCCCACCGCTCTGCCGGCATCCTGCCGCGAACCTCCGTAGCCCATGGACAAGAGCAGGTCTATCACAAGCTGTTCAAAGAACTCAGGCGGACACTCCTTCACTCTTCGAAGCACCTCTGCAGAGAGCTCTTCTCGAATCTGTTGATAGCCCAACGCAATGTGTTCCTCGGGAGTCATCTTTTCAAGTTGTGCGATCCCAGCTTCGATTTCGATATTCGATGGCCCCTTCGTCTCCTTATGCCCGATTAATGGTGCGAGGAACTTAAGATCAATTCGTTGAGGGCTTCTAGCCAATATCTCCCGACCACGGTCGGTGATTTGATAGATTCCTCGGCGTGGGGAGCCAACAAGGCCAGCGCGCTTCAAATATGACTTGGCCCACGCAACACGGTTGCGAAAAATGGTTTGCTGCCCACTTGGGAGTAGCTGTGTTCGTTCAACATCAGACAATGAGAACTCGTTGCCCAGCGCATCGAGGGATTCTTGATTGTTGCGCTCAGCGCCGTCGGCCAAATGGCGAAGAAGCGGGAGCATTAACGTTTGGAAATCGGGGATTGGCATGCCTATTCCGGAAAACCAGGCTGCGATTTCATTCGTTCAATCTGCGCGGCGTGCCTGAACTCGTGGGCCCCGGCCATCAGGACCCACTGATAAGTGTTCAGATCTCCGGCGAACGGATGCGGATAGGTGAGCGCGCTCAGGTCGAAGCCGTCGAGTTGTTCCACATTCGCCAGCATCCTTTCGCGAGAGGCCTTGAGCCTGCCCAGCGATTCATCCACCGGTGAGTGCGAATGGGGCGCGACGAATTCGGGCGCCTGGAATTTCGCGGCGTTCATCCGCCCGAATATCTCGTCCATCGAGTGGATCACGGAGGCTTCAGGCGAAGGATCAGTCGGCAGGCTGCTGGCGCGCGCCCGCTTGAGCATGTTTGATGTGAGCTTTGCGTTGGCTTCATCGACCAGCGAAACATGATTCAGGACATCGCTGACCGACCACGCGATATCCTCGGCTTTGTGATTGAGTTGCGCGTCGCTCAAGGTTGATATCGACTCGAGCAGCTTCTCTCGCTGGCGTGAGATATGATCGACCAATTCCTGGAGCTTTCTTGATAACGCCATGCATCCTCCATTGATTGAGTCCTTTGATCCCTATGTTAGGCGTCGATGCCTGATCGAGCAACTCGACGTTGCCACCTCATTGTGGAAGCACTAAGATAAACTTATCGCGTTCTGAGAGGGTTTAAGCATGAGCACGGCCATAGAGATTCAGCGTTCCGCAGTTGTCCCGACCGTCTTGACGGCTTTGGGGCGGGTTTCCGTTTCGGAGCTTGTTCCGGATCGTGGCCTGCGCATCGCCATCGGAGATTTCAAAATCGACATGGATGCGATCATTCTGGAAGTCGATCGAGAGCGGGAAAAGGCTGGAGGAGACATTATCATTCGGGCCGCAATCGCTGAGCATGTCGAAGCGGACATTGTACTGTCCGGCGAAGATAGTGAGCAGGGCAGAGGATTTGACATAAGCCATCTGACAATCCAACTGCGGGCGACGGAGCAGCTTGCGCGCGCCGAATTTGAAACCTCAACGCTGAGCGCGGCGTTGAAACTCTCTTGCGAGCTTAGCCTTCATGTATTCGACACCGGCTTTGATGTCACTCTAACCGCCTTTGATTCGAAACTGCTCGAGGTTAGCAGGTTATTGCAACAACGGCAGACTAGTTATCGTCTGATGACTATCGAACGGGCAACTGGAACTGACTTCGGTCTTTTGCCCTTCACCCTTTCGGGAGAGGACGTCCACGCGATCAACTTTGTGTATCGCTCGATTGTAGATCGCGTATTCATCGACGGAGTGCGAGATGCAAGAGTGGTCATCCCGGCTGCCGAGGAGGGTCTCCATCGCTTTCAACGGTGGACAGAATCCCCGTCCCTGGAGTTTCCGCCTGAGGTCGTAACAAAGACTCTGTTAGGTAGATCCATATTCCTTGGCACTCAAAGGGTGAAGATCGTCGACCCGTATTTCGAGGACGTTGATCGAATACAACAAGAACTTGCCCGCGGCGACGGTCACGAAGTCACAGTCGTCATTCGTTCTCACACCAATCGAGCTCAGTACTCGCTACCGGAAGCGCCGCGCCTACCCTTGAATCCTTGGGATCCGCGTATTCAGTCGCTGATAGACCTTGAGCGGGAACTCGACTCGCGGCTTGTTGAGCGGTATCACGCCCTAGCCGCGTCAACTTTGGCCGGCCTCAGCGAAGAAGAAAAGACTCGCGTGACTCGGCGTGTGGAATTGGATGACGAGACCTTTTTGATTGACCAGGCAGACCAACGAGAGAGTTGATGTCGTTTGAGGAACCCCCACCCGGAACGTCGCTCGCGCTAGACAACAATGTCTTCACGCATTGGAGAAACCGACACCAATACGTTGTCGATGCAATCGCTCATTACCAGTCAGAATTCAAAGTGCCGCCAGCGCTGACCTCCATTACCGTCTTTGAGGCTCTGCATGGTATTGAAGACGATATCGTTAAGAAGGGAGGTTTAGCCGAGCCTTGGCAAGAAGCAAAAAGCAGGATCGGTGAATTGGTAAGGAATTGCATTGTATTGCCCGTCAATGAGACGGCTGCGGGAATTGCGGCCTATGTCTTTCCGCGTCTTCTCCCACGCCTTAATCGAGAACAACGTAAGAAGGTCTGGGCTGATATCTTCATCGCCGCTACGGTAGTCGCGCATGACTATGGGCTTGTCTCTCAAGACCGCGACTTTGAGCTGATAGCCGACTTGCTTCCCGACGGCCGCCGACTGTACCTGACCGTTTGGAAACCTTAAATCTGAAGGGTCCGTGCCGCTACTGTTTCCTACGCCTCTTGGTCATCTCGGAGAAACCCAGATTTAGGATCGGATACTCCTTCCAATCTTTGTAGTCGTAGTGCCACCACTCAGGTTCGTAAACCGCGAAGCCTTCCGCTTCCATCGCCGCTCTCAGCATATCGCGCAAGCGCGTCGCTTCAGCCGTTCCGCCCGTGTAGTTGATGTGAGATCGCTCCGTCATTTCATCATAGCCCGACGGCATCACTACTTCCTTACCGGTCTTCAGGTCGTACAGTGACAAGTCGACGGCGCAGCCCCGATTGTGTCGCGAGCCTTGGGATGGATCGGCGACGAATTCTTTTTTGTCCCCGGGTGTCGCGTCCCAAAAGATCTTGGTCACCGACCACGGCCGATAGCCATCGTGAATGATCAAACCGTAGCCCTTTTTTCGAAGAGCCTTGTTCGCGCGTACGAGAGCGGCGGCGGCAGGTCGCTGAAGAAACGCGCGAGCCTCCGTGTATACCGGCCGCCCGAGGAAGTTGTTTGAGGTGGCGTAACGAATATCGAGCTTGATGGTCCGATCGAGTTTGATCAACTCGACGAGATCGGGCTTGCGAAAGGCGCCGGTTTCTTTCGGCGGCTCCTGGGCACGGATAGCTTGGCCGAGGGTCAGGATCGCGAAAAGAAGCGCGCCTTGCAGAGCGAGCTTCATAGCAGGGTGAGTTGACCGGGGATTCTTCATTTCCCAACTAGTCCCGTTCGTTCAGGGTCCAAACTCGCTTTAACTCGACGTATCTCGCTCTGCGTCCCCTGCGCCCTCTGCGATTGATCTACGGCCGTTCCGCGAAACCGCAGAGGACGCTGAGGCTTTGTTGTTCATCCGATTACAGACTCTAGCCTTCGCAGAATCTCCTGCTTCGGAAGCGCGCCAACCAGCCGATCGATCTCCTTGCCGTCCTTCAACACCAACAGCGTCGGGATGCTGCGGACGTTGAAACGCGACCCAGTCATCGGGTTCTCGTCGGTGTTGAGCTTGGCCACTTTCACGCGGCCCGCAAGCTCGTTGGCGAGTTGCTCGATTGTAGGCGCGATCATTCGGCAAGGCCCGCACCACGGAGCCCACATGTCGAGCAGCACCGGCAGCGGCGACCGGACGACTTCTTCGGCGAAGTTCGCATCGGTCACAGTTACCGGATGGGCCGAGCCACTAAGCGGAGTCTGGCATCGTCCGCAAACGGGTTGAAGCCCCTCGAGGAGCTTTTCAGCAGGGACGCGGTTGTTCGCGCCGCATGAGGGACAGGTTATGACTTTTGCTTCAGTTGGTGTGCTCATAGGTACAGTCTAACCGACATCTCAGTATTCCGACCACGGCGCGCACCCTTCCGAGCAAGCAAGCCTCAGCCCCAGCCTCCCGCACTCTCAACGAACGACGTGCCGGTTTGGGCCACCCGTCTGTTCTGTTACTTTTCCTGCTTCTTGTCGTACTCTTCTTTCGTCATCACCTTGATCGGATCGAGCTTCTTACCCGCCAGCTTCGCGTTCACACCCGCCAGCTCCTTTCCGATGATCGCTTCAAGGGTCGCATTCGCGTCGTTGATGTCTTTCTCGAGCACCGGGATCCGATCGAGCACCGACTGGGTCGGACGGCCGCCAAACTGGGTCACCCATCCGTAGAGCTCAACTATTCGCTCGCGTAACCGCTCCTCGCCGGTTATCGCGCCTTCTTTTGTTGCAACCAGCGTCTTGTGCAGTGAGTCGAGTCTGTCGGCGAATGCTTCAAGCTCCTTTGCGGTCGTGTCGCCGCTCTCTAACTTCTTAGCTCGATCCTTCGCTTTGTCGCGCGCATCGGTGACCACGTCGTCTATGAACGCCAGCCGCTCCTGCATGCCGTACAGCTTCCAAACAGTTTGCTGTTGAAGCGCGCGATCGGCCGGTGAATGCGTAGACCTCGGATCGGGAACGACTTTGACTTGTCCGGTGAACGTGTCTTTGTCCTTGATCAGCTTGACGGTGTAAACGCCTTCGGGAACCGCGGGCCCCGTCAACGACGGCCCCGCGAGGTTGGGTGAAGGCGGCACCTTCGGCGGCTTCTGGCGCATGTACCACTGAACGCGATTGAGGCCCTTTCGTTTGCCTGCAGGAAGCGTGTTCATCAGCTTGCCTTCCGCGTTGTAGATTTCGATCTTCATATCGCCAAAGACGTGCCGCTCTTTCAAGTAATAAGTGATCGTCGCAGACTCGGGCGGATTCGATCCGACGAAATCGCCATCGCCGGGGAAGTCCTGCGAGCCGACAGAAAGCGCGATCGCTGAAGGCCGTGAGTCCATTATGTAGGCCGCCGACTCGAGAATCTTTGAGCTGAGTTGCCGCAGCGGAGTTATGTCGTCAATGATCAGAATACCTCGCCCATGCGTCGCCAGGATCAAGTCGTGCTCGCGCGGATGAATCGCGATGTCGCGCACCGCGACCGGCGGCAGGTTCCCGGTAAACTGAGCCCACTGCCCGCCGCCATCGATCGAGACAAACAATCCGAACTCGGTTCCAACAAAAAGCAGATCGCGATTGACGCGGTCTTCGCGAACCACATGCGCGTAGCCCCTGATCGCGTCCGAAGCGAGCGCCTTCCACGTCTTTCCGAAATCGGTGGTCTTGAAGGCGTAGACCTTCATATCGCCGGTCTGATGGCCATCAAACGTTACGTAAGCAGTTCCACGATCGAAGCGGCTCGGCTCGACGCTGGTGCACCACGTGTTCCTGGGCAAGCCCGTGATGTTCCCAACAACGTTTGCCCAGGTCTTGCCGCTGTCGCGCGTGACTTGCAGGTTCCCATCATCCGTTCCCGCCCAGATCGTCTTTTCATCAAGCGGCGATTCGGCGACCGCAACGATCGTGCAGTGATTCTCGGCGCTCGAGTTGTCCAGCGACAGCCCGCCTGACTCTTCCTGCTTCTGCTTCTCCGGATCGTTCGTAGTCAGATCATTCGAGATGCGCTCCCACGACTCGCCTTTGTCGGTTGAGCGAAACAGAAACTGCGCGCCAATGTAGATTGCTTTTTTATTAGTCGGGCTCAGCCCCAGCGCGGTGTTCCAGTTGAAGCGATACTTGGGCTCGCCCTGTTTCGGAAGCGGCTTGATCCACTTCACCTCGCCGGTCGTTTTGTGAAACCGCAGGACGTTGCCGCCCTGGAACTCGCTGTACACGATGTCCTTGTCGAGCGCGTCGGCCCAAACAAAGAAGCCGTCCCCGAATCCGACGTTCCGCCAGTCTTTGTTCTCAACGCCTCCCGGACTCTGCGACGGACCCATCCACGAGCCGTTGTCCTGTAAGCCTCCATACACGTTGTAGGGCTGTTCCATATCGAAGCTCACGTGATAGAACTGGCCGACGGGAATGCGGCTCAAGAACCTGAAGGTATTGGCTTTGTCGTTGGACTGGTAAACGCCTCCGTCTGTTCCAACGTAAACTTGAAACGTGTCCTGAGGGTTGACCCAGATCGTGTGATAGTCACCGTGGGCGCGACCGCCTCGTTGGGTGAAAGACTGGCCGCCGTCGGTGCTTACCCCGACATTGAAGTCGGGTTTGTAGAGCCGGTTGTAGTCCTTCGGATCAACCAGGATTCGCGCGAAGTAGAACGGCCGCCCGGTTACGCTGGTCGAGGAACTCATCTTGGTCCAGGTCTCGCCGAGGTCTTCCGAGCGATACAGCGCGCTCTTCTTCGCTTCGACAATTGCGTAGACCACATTCGGGCGAGTCGGCGCGACCGCGATTGCGATTCGTCCCAGTTCACCTTCGGGCAAACCCTTCGACAGCTTCTTCCAGTTCTTGCCGCCATCGGTGCTCTTGTAGAACCCGCTGCCCGGACCACCCGACGTGAAGGAATAAGGCGAGCGCCGGAACTGCCACATGCCCGCGTAGACGATGTTGGGCTCCTGCGGATCGATCGCGATATCCGAGCAGCCGGTGTCCTTGTCGACGTACAACACGCGCTGCCAGGTCTTGCCGCCGTCGGTAGTCTTGTAGACTCCGCGTTGTTCGTTGCTGTTCCACAGGTGTCCGGTGGCGGCGACATACACTACATCGGAGTTCTTAGGGTCGACTACGATGCGAGCGATTCGCTCCGAGTCTTCGAGCCCCATAGACTTCCAGGTGTCGCCGGCGTCGGTGGTCTTGTATACGCCGGTTCCGACCGATACGCTGTTGCGAGTCCAGGACTCCCCGGTGCCGACCCAGACAGTGTCGGGATGTGCCTGATCGACGGTGACCGCTCCAATCGATTGAGTGTATTTGTCGAAGACCGGCTTGAAGGTCGTGCCTGCGTTGATGGACTTCCATACGCCGCCGCCCGCGCTTCCAGCATAAAGGATGCGCGGATCGCTGTTGACGCCGTCGATGGCGGCGATGCGCCCGCTGGTGATCGCGGGTCCGATGTGCCGAGCCTCGATGGCGCCGAAGCTGTTTGAATCGAGTTTGACTGTTGTTTGTGCGGCGACGCCCGCAGCGAGCGCAACCAAAACAACGAAGCAGTGCAAAGTGAGGCGAATCGAATTAGAGCGCATAGTTTAGCTTCCTTTTTGCTTCTGTAATACCCAACACGGAATAGGGGGTGGGGGTCAGGGCTTGAGTTTGTTGAGATTTGGTTCGCGCTTTTGAACTTAAGCGCGGCCGGGTAAAAAAAAATGTCAACAAACTCAAGCCTGACCCCTTCGCTTCTAGCGCGGCGTTGGCTTACGCAGACCAGCGACGATCAGCGTTCTGTGAGGCAGCTCAAAATCATCGGTAGTGTCCCGACCTGGGCGAATCGTTGCTATTACCGCGCGGGTGGCTTCTTCTCTTCTGTCTTTGGTTTCTCCGCGGGCTTGACCGGCATCTTGAACGCCGAATCGTCAATCGCCACGTCGGTCTCAATCTTTTCTATCGTGATCTGGTTTGCGGTCTGACCTTTGACCTTGGTCTCCAGCGAGAAGGGGAACAAGAATCCGTTGACCGGCTTGTAGTTTCCCACGTATTGATCCACTTCAATCTCTCCGCCGGGCGTCTTTCGTTTCATGGTGACCTTGAGCTCGAGATAGTTCTCGGCGTCGAGATAGATACTTCGCACGTCACCGTTTTTAAGAGTGAGTTTCAGCTTGTAAACGGGAGTGCCCTCCATCTCCTCCTTGCCGACAAGCTCCACCGTGTGGCCCTTCTCTTTGTAGTCGACCAGCGAACCATCGATGTCAGATTGCTCCACAGCTTCTTTCAGATCATCGCCGGCGATCTTCTCGGGATCTGGGGAGCCCTGGAACGGGTCGGTCTTCCAGCCGCTCTCGCCGTCATATGCCATAGTCTGAGACTTGCCCTGGAAGGTGGCATCCAATCGAACCATATGGGGCCGCTTTTGCTGGATGATGATTGGGATTTCGAGCCCTTGCTGGATGACCTTGGCGGTGATTCTGACGCTCTTGATGGCTTTGACCTTCTGAACGCCGCCCCTCGCGTCGAGGTTCTTCTTAATCAATTCGTCGACGGTCTGAGCCGACGCCTGCAAGCAGAAGAGAAAGGTCAGAGAAAGAGTAAGAGTGAGTGCTCTTCGGATCATAGATGTTCTCCTTGTGGAAAAAAAGCTCGTCGAATGAAGTTGCGTTTTGTTTACGCCTCGAAAGCCATATTTGTTTCTCGCCGCCCACTGGCGAGACGGAGAGTATACCCCTTAGACAGGCGGGTTAAAACCAGGTCATCGATGGCTCCCTTTGTTCAAAACTGCGGCACAAACGGACGAGCCCAGTTAGTCCGCCACGCCTTGGGAGCGCAAATGGAGACGGCCGTACAATTTCATCAGGTTCATCGTTGAGCTACTCAGCCGAGGGAAGCAGCTGCAGCGTAAGCTGATTCGATCGCGCGCCGTCCGTCCGCAAGACCTCAACCACCAACTGACCGGGTGTTGCAAGCGTCGGCCGCTTGAGGCGGGCCACGAAGATCGGAGTGCCTGGCACGTTGGTAGTGTAGTCGGTATTCAGAGCGACTCCATTCACCAGCACGATTGCTCCCTGGGACGCGGGTGAGGGTACGGAAGCCGACTCGTTGACAACGATCTCGAACTTCTTGCCGTTGGGCTTGACGCTCACTGGATCCAGAGTGACCCCGTCCGAACGCTTGCGAATGAACGCCGAGCGTATGGCGAATGCGCCCGGGGGCACAGCGTTTGGGTTGTGGAATCTCTGAACCGTGCCCCCGATTCCGACGACGTAGATCTCCCCGTCTTCGTCTTCACCAAACGACGATATGCTCAGGGCTGTGTCCATCAACAGACTCTGCGTGCCGTTCTGGGGCAGGAATATTTCGCCCGTGCAGAAGTCCGCGTACACATAAACTCCAAACGGCAGAGAGCTCTTTAACCCGCGATAAACATACCCGCCGGTGATCGAGCACCGCCCCCCGGTGTGCTTGTACTGGGCGATCGGGTCCGTGAAGCCTCCCGCCGTGCACAGACCGGGATCGTTGTTGGTGCAACTCGTGCCCTCGAAAACTCGCCAGCCGTAGTTGGCGCCGTTGGTGATTATGTTGATCTCCTCCCTCGCGTCTTGCCCGACGTCGCCGGCATAGAGTTCGCCGGTGATCCGGTCGAACGAGAACCTCCAGGGATTGCGAAGCCCGAAAGCAAAAATCTCGTCGCGCCCGGTGATTGGACCGAAGAACGGGTTGTCAGGCGGAGAGGAATACGGCGCGCCTCCGGACGGGTGATCGACATCGATGCGAAGGATCTTACCAAGAAGCTCGTTTACGTTTTGCGCGCGATTGCCCGGGTCATTAGCCGAGCCGCCGTCCCCCGTGCCTATGTACAGATAGCCGTCGGGTCCGAATGCGAGCATCCCGCCGTTATGATTTGCGAACGGCTGAGCGACAGTCAGAAGTATGATCTCACCTGCTTCCGCTTCGTCAGGATTTGTCATCGACGCACGGTACTCGGCGATCATCGTCGCGCCGTCCGGACGGCGAGTGTAGTTTACAAAGAAGCGTCGGTTTGATTCGAACTGAGGGTGGAATGCGAGGCCGAGCAGACCGCGCTCGCCGCCGGCGAGAACCTTGCTCGTGATATCGAGGAACACGGTTGGCGACGAGGAACCCGGCTGTAGAACCTTTATACGACCGGCCTGCTCGACAATGAACAGTCGTCGCGAGCCGTCTCCGGCATTTGTCACGTATACAGGACTGTCCAGTCCGGTTACTACGGTCTCCAACGTGATGTCGGTGAGCAACTGGACTCCGGCCGGCGCTTCTCCGCGCGCGTCGGCCAACTGGACGAGGCAGCAGAGACAAAGGAAGACGAAAAGTGCCGGTTTCATATGCCTACCTCGAACCCCGGGGAAGGGCTGATCACCTCGATTAAATATCTGTGAGGATCAGGAAACTGGCAGAATCGAAACCCGATTTGCAATGCGCGCCGGAGGGCAGTTGTAATCTTAGGCCTGTCAGACTGGACGATGCAACGAGGTTACGGCGCCCATGACGGACGTTCGTTTCGCGTCCACTCCGCAGGCCACCTCGAAGCGGATGTTCAGCGATGGATGCGCCGAGCGTATGAGGTCTGAGCAGAAGCATTGAAGGGCTAAACCGTCTGCTTCGAAATCCCGAACCGCTCTGGAAAATAGTCCTCGGTAGCGCGCATGGAGTATGCACGCCGGTAGTAACCAATTCCGCCAGCTCCGCTCCGTGCAACTCAGCTCGGAATGATTGGGCCCCGCTGTCGGTTAGCTTGATCACGAACCTAGGTCGGTGTAGTATACGACCGTCTTCGCTAGTAATTGGTCGTGTCTGGCCTCATGTAGGCGAACTAGCCGAAAAAAAGAAGCTGTTCTCGGGAAAGTTGTGACCCGGACCGGCCAGAACTTTCCCAAATCAATATGGGCGGGGTTCATTTCCCGGAAAGCGTTCCATCGGGATCGATCCGCTCGGACATGACAGCGAGAGCAAGGAGGCAAACAATGCTGAGAATTGTTTTCAGCCGGTTCAGAAAGCATGCCTTTCTTCACCTGTTTGTGCCGCTACTTGTCGGCATCGCGATAGAAGCTGTAGTCGTGGCGCTGCAACGTAAAGCCGCAGGCGTTACAACTCCTTGGCTACACCTTTTCCTCGACGACATTATCGAATTCCGAACACTGGCCTTGATTCTCGGCGTGTTCTTGTCTTACCTGGTGATAATGTCAATTCTTATCAGGAAGGAAGTCGTGACCAACGAGAATTACTCGCATCTTGCAAGACTGCAGGACACACTCGACGATGCAAAAGCCTACTTTGCATTCAGCATCATACCCCTCGAAGAATGGTTTCACCCGGCAATGCAGGTGTACCTCGCTAAGCTGCTAAACCGAAAGTTGGCGCATAACGGTTTCGAACACGAACGAACCCTACTTTTCTTCTCGAAAGCCGAATTGCAAAACGCACAGCGGCTACTTATGGACGAGTATTTCAACGGCGTGTGTCTCGCGCATCAACACAACGACTGCCAGATTCCCCTGTCTTATCTTGGACGACGCGAAATCTTCAGCCTTCTTACGAAACTCTCTCCGGAAGAGCGAGAGCAACTCGGCTGTTATCCACGATGGAGCAGGTGGCGTCCCTTTCGCGTTTTCCGGCGGTTTCCCCTTCGTTGGGCTCGAAGGCGAATTCCGGCGTTGGGCTTTGCTCTGGTCAAAAAGGGAGATGGCTCGCGTTCCATATTGCGGATTGCGAAACACGGCTCGTATGTTCGAATAGTTGAGGAGATCGAAGGCGAGCAGGCAAAGCCCTATGAGAGATTTGTGGAACTGGTCAGAAATGTGATTTACCGCAGTCCGGCGCACAAGCTTGACGCCAATCACAACTTCCTCACGATCTACGACATCAAACCGGCTCTAAACGTGCAAGCCAATTTAGGCAACGCGAGGGGGACTCCAGTGGGTCATCCAACCGGATGAACGAAAAATTGTCTCGCTTCCAGAAGCCTACGAATCATTGCTTGATCGCAGCTTCAATCAGCTCGATGCGTTGATCCGGCGTTTCTCCGTGGCGAGCCGCTTTTTCGATCAACTCGATCGTGTCGAAGCCATCGACCACCTTTCCGAAGATCGTGTACTTACCATCCAGATGCGTCGCCGGGCCCAGCACGATGAAAAACGACGTCTCCGCCGAATCCGGATCGCTCGTCCGGGCCATCGACAACGCGCCGCGAATGTGAAGAGCTGTGCGGCTGAATTCGCCCTTTAGCTTGTGAACCCATTTGTCCGCGGGATGCGGCTTGTTGCCCGCGCGAGTCGAGCCGACTCCGCCTTGAATGACGAATCCGGAAATGATTCGATGGAACGCGGTGTGATCGTACCAGCCGCTTTCCACGAGCTTCAAAAAGTTGCGCACGTGTTCCGGCGCCAGCTCCGGGTCCATTTCGAGCGTTATGTCGCCGAGGCTCGTGTGTAGCAGAACGTCCTTGCGCATCTGATCGACAGTCGCGTCTTTGAACGGCTCGAGCTTCTTGCGTTCGATCTTGATGCTGACGATCCTGATCGGGGTGGCGGTCAACCCATTGCTGTCTGTGGGCACGAGCGAGATCCGATCGACGACATCGATGCCTTCGGTGACCTGGCCGAAAGCTGAGAACTGCCCGTCGAGCTGAGGCTGAGGCGAAGCGCAAATGAAGAATTGCGCGCCGCCGCTGTCCGGCCGTCCCGGAATGCGAACTGTCGAGACGGCGCCGCGTACGTGCTTGATGTCGCTGAATTCATCGGCGACCTGGCTCAGGGCGCCCGCGCCCCAACGCTCGCGAGGCGTTTGAGGATCTTTGAGCTGCGGGTCTCCGCCTTGAACGATGCCGCGCGGGATGACTCGGTGAAACGCCGAGCCGTCGTAGAAGCCGGCGCGAGCGAGTTTGATGAATTGCTGTGAGTGCTTGAGAGCTTTGTTTGGGAAGAACTCGAAGCGGATAACGCCGAGGTCGGTTGTGATGACGGCTTCGAGTTGGGCGGCTTCGTCTGCTGTAACAACAGCTTCAGACTGAGCTGACTGGGCGTCTCGCTTCTTCTGTTGCGCTAAGGCAGAGGCACCAGGCGCCAACAGACCCAGACAAAGCAGTAGGATCATCGATTGCTGCTGAAGTTTCATAGTCCTGCTATTTATCCCTTCATTCAACTCCAGTCACTGCGCCAAGCGTCGGGCCGATCTCGAGGTTAAGCACCAGGTCCGCCATATGATCCAGGTCGGTAGGCTCGCGATTGAGTATCACCAGACGCGAGCCGTTCTGTTTTGCAACCGCCGGGAAACCAGCGGCGGGATAGACGACCAGAGATGACCCGATAGCTATGAATAGATCGCAGCTCTTTGACTCAGCTTGAGCGCGGCGCATCGGTTCAAACGGCATCGGTTGTCCGAATGAAATCGTCGCGCTCTTGATGAAGCCTCCGCACTCGCACACCGGAGGCTCTTCGTTCACCTTGAACGCGTCGAATACTTCCGCAAGTTCGTAGCGCCTCGCGCACTCGAGACAAGCGGCATAGGTCCCGTTGCCGTGAAGCTCGATCACCTGTTTGTCAGAAATGGCGGATCGCTGATGAAGCCCGTCGATGTTCTGAGTGATGACGCTCGAGACTTTACCTTGGGCGACGAGCTTCGCGATTGCGCGATGGCCGCGATTCGGCTCGGCTCGCGAGACAGCCTCGTCGACAGCAATCTTTCGCCGCCAGGTTTCTCTTCGCGCTTCTTCCGAAGAGATGAACTCGCGAAAGTCGATTGGTTGATACCTGGTCCAGATGCCGCCCGGGCTTCGGAAGTCAGGTATGCCGGATTCAGTGCTGACGCCCGCACCGGTGAAGACTACGGCGTGCTTGCTTGCGGCAAGCATATTTTTCAGTTGGTCGATAAGAGATTCCTGGTTGGACATGTGCGTTCAGAGTACCGACTTTAGTCGGCTGTTTTGTATTGTCTCGTGCGTTCGGAGTACCGACTTTAGTCGGCTGTCTTGTATTGTGACCAAACGAGCCGACTAAAGTCGGTACTCTGAACCGGCCGACTAAAGTCGGTACTCTGAACCCCCTGAACTCACTGATCTTCACGCCCTCTGCCCGCGTGTGCGCCAGACCCAGCCGAACTGCGTGTTGCTCGGACGCGGCGCTTCCATGTACGCCTCTTTCATCTCGGCGATCTTATCTCCCTGAATGGCTTTGCGCTGCGCCTTGACGTCAACGTTGTACAGCCGCGCCGCATTCAGCCCGAATATCTTCGCTTTGATTTCGGGTGTGAGCTTCTTGTAACCGTACTTCTGAGCAACTTCATCGCTGATCTGGAAGCGGCGCAGCTTCTCGATCTGTGCTTGCGGGCTGCCGCCCCAGATCGAATCGGTGCCCCAGATTATCCGATCTTCGCCGCCCGGAAGATTCATCACCTGTCCCAGGAAGTGCATCGCCGGTACGTCTGGTCCGCCAAATCCGCCCGAGAGGCCGTTCCAGGTGCTGCCCACTTCGAAGTAGACGTTACTTAGATTGTTGCGCTTGACGATATCGATCAACTCGGAGCACCACGGGATGTATTGCGGCCCCGCTTCGGCGCCTTCGCGCCGTCGTCCACCGCCGGCCGTCGGATTCCAACCTGAGTGGTAGATAATGAAGTTGAGATCTCGAAAATCTTTGGCGACCTTCTCGACGTCCTTCGGATGGCAGTGCTCCTCATTGAACAAACCGAGCGGCAGTCCCTTGTGGATGCAGATATTCTTGACCCCGAGTTTCTTGCTTCGCTCCCAGAAGGGATAGGTCATTTTCTCGTCGTCGAGCCAGTAGGCGCCGTCTCCGATCACTGAGCCGGGATACATCTTCCACGAGTTGATCTTGAGTGTCTTCACCTGCCGCTCCATCTCATCAAGCTCGGACTTGCCCATGTTGGGGCGCATCAACCCGTGACTCAGCATGCGTTGAGTGTTGCCGGCCATCTGGTTGATGTCATTACGCGTCTTCACCATCTTGTCAGGCGGCAGGATGTTTTCTTTCCACTGTGCAGTGGGCACGCCGCTGATGATCGCCATCATCGTGTCGCTGTCCATGAAGAGCTCCTTGATGTAGTGAGCTTCATTGAGCAGCGCCAGGCGCTCTGCGGTCGAGTTGGCGTTCGGCCGGAAGTTTCGAAGGAAGTCGGCGGCTTGCTTGCCCGCATCGCTAGCCTCGAACCAGCGGCTCTCGACGTCCACGTGATGGGTCTGGTTGTCGAAGATGAATTCGGTCTTCGGCCACTTCTCGGCGTAGGCTGCCGGATCGAGCGCTTCGACCGGGTCAACATCATAGGTCTTGCCGAAGACCTCGTTGTAGGCGAGCATCGCCACGGCCATCCCACCTGTGGTTTGAAGGAACCGGCGGCGCGAGAGCCCAAGCTTCTTCGCGCACTGATCCGACATTTCTACGATGCGCGCCTCCCATCGCTGCTGCTGAGGTGACTGCGGCGGCGGGATGAACTCTTCGTTTGAAAAGATCTCGGTCGGTATGGGAGATTGAATAGGTTTATCTTCATCGGCGAAACACTTGCGAGTCCACATGGGTAGTTCCTTTCCGCTGAGTCGGTCAGCGCCGGTTTACAAACTCGGGAGTTGCGGCCAGATCCTCTTCGTTCTCAGAGGTCGGGCCACTCGTGTTACGATGAGCGTTCTTTGGGAATCCATCCCAGGCCGCCACAATAACACACAATATTGTCGACGCCCAGTTCAGCGTTGATCGCAAGAGTCCCTGTTCCATTGCAATGGGGGACATTCCACATCGTCTTGGCTTCTCGGTGGAATCAGTTGTTTTAATTCTGGGTACTTCTTGCTTCCAGCGAACAGCGCGATGTTGCAAGTAGCGGCGGTCGTTTTCAACCTGGTAATCCTTTTCCTTATCCCAACAAAACGAGATGATCTGTCCGTCCGGGCGGATGGCGTACACTCCGCCCATATCTAGGCATAGAGGTAGCGCGTTCAAGTCAGACGCGATCCGGCGCAGGTTGAGATCATCAGGAGCGCTCTCATCGACAAAGTCCATCAGTCGTTGTTTGATCTGCTCGCTGAGTTCCAAGCTTATTTGCATTGTATAGCGTTACCGCGCAGCGGCGCCTAATTGCTGCTTAAGGCTGGCACCCAGCTCTAACATGTGCGGGATGCGTTCCATCCCGCCTTTCGCATCAGTCTGATGCACCAGCTCAGAAATCATATGTCGAATCTCTTTGCGGCGCTCGATTAATTCTTTTGTTGGCGCGCCTTTCACCTCTAGTCGATGAATTCCCTCGCGCAGATCATCGGCAAGAGAAAGCATCTCTTGAAACTGACGCGGTAACTGCGGCAGGTACTCGAGCCCGTGACAGCCGGCGCAGAACTGGGGCCATCGGAACGACTCCGAAGCCGCGCCGATGCCGTGAACTCCATGGCATTCGACGCAATCAAGCCGCGCCGAGTTCGGGCGAGCCGCGACGTGCCGGCTGCTCCTGAAAAACTCGAGCGGCCGACGATGACACTTGCCGCACATCTCGAGCGTCGCGGTTGTATCCGGTCTTGCGATGAAATTACCAGCGTGAGCTTTGTTCTTTTCCGATTGCGACGAATCGGCGCCGTGGCAACCATCGCACCCGACACTCGCGCGGCTGTGTGTGCTGGTTTTATAGATCGAAATAACCTGACCCTGCAGCCTGCTGTGGCAATCGATGCAGTTATCCTTGCTTTGGGCGGCGACGGGAACCGCTCCGCGAAAGAGCCCTGCGCCGGCCAGTCCCAGCCAGACCCAGAAAACCATCAGAGATAGATATCGCTGCGGGGAAGCGGTGCGCATAATAAGCATCATCATCCAGCGCTGTTAATGTCTAACAGTTCTCCGCTTGTCGCAAGTTCGAATCTGAGCCCGGAGTGCGTTTCACATTTCGCGTGTATAGGGCTAAAGCAACCTTTGCGTGAGCCCTGGGTCCGTCGCGAAAATCTGACAGGCAGCTCTGTGAGCCCGAGCGCGCTTGCCCGACTATGAACGCCGATAGTATAGTTCCGCGAAAGTCTGGTCCGGAAGGAGATGAATCAATGCTGACAAGAAAAGCAACACCAGTAGCCGTTACGATTCTCTTGCTGTTGAGCTTTGGTCCCGCCTCTTACGCAAGGGGCTGGGTCTATCTGGGCGAGGCCCACGTCGATGGAGCGGCGGACCACGACAAGATCAAAGTCGGAAGATCGGACGGAAGGTTCCGAGCCCTTCAGATCAAGGTCGATCGCGCCGCCGTCGAGTTCAATCACGTCGTAGTTCATTACGGCAACGGCACGAGCGAAGAGATTCAGGTCCGGCAGAAGATTCGCGCGGGCGGCTCCACCCGTGACATAGACCTCAGAGGCGGAGACCGATTTATCGAGAGCGTCGAGTTCTGGTACGAACGCGCGAACTATGGATCGACACGGCCGCGGGTGCGTCTGTACGGACGTTGACTCTGCGCGAATTAGCCGCTGGAGGCGTTAAATGAAAATTCCCACGGTTGCTTGGAACTCGTATCGCTCCGTCCTTTCAATTGCCGTGTTCGGATTCTTGTTTTACCAGGCGTTGTTTTGGGCAGGCGACGTTTCATCGGCGAGCGCGCAGGCCGAGGGCCTGTTCACGACGGCTCAGGCCGCGAGGGGAGCCGAAGCGTACGCAAAAAACTGCGCTTCTTGTCATGGACAAAGCCTGGAAGGGACAACTTCCAAACCGCTTGCCGGCGCGCGCTTCATGCGCAAATGGGGCGACGGAGGGAATACGATTGACGATCTCTTGTTTGTCATTCGCACCCAGATGCCTTACGAGGCGGCCGGGACACTCACCAACCAGCAGTATATAGACATTCTCGCATTCATCCTCAAAAGCAACGGCTATGGGGCGGGCAGCAAAGAACTAACAGTGGATTCAGCTTCGTTGGATAGCAAGATAGCGCCTCAAAACGAATCGGCAAAGCCGGCCGTCGCCAGTAAGGTTGAACTCCCCGCCCAGCCAAAAGAAACCGTGAACGCGGCGCCTCGCACCGCCAACGGCAAACCATCGCAATCTGATTTGAACTCGGCTGCGGCCAGCACGACCGATTGGCTGATGTCGAATCACGACTACGGCGGTCAGCGATTTGTCGATCTCAAGCAGATCAATCGTCAAAACGTAGTGTCGCTCAAACCCGTTGCGATGTATCAAGCCGCCGACATGAACCCGTTCCACTCGAACCCGGTGGTATCGGGCGGGTTGATGTACATCACAATCAGGGATTCGACAATTGCGCTGGATGCGTCGACATTGAAACTGAAATGGCGCTACGATCGCAGGCCAAAAGGCAAGGAAGGTTGGCCGATGAATCGGGGAGTCGCGATCAAGGATGGGTTGGTGGTTCGAGGGACCCACGACGGCTACCTGGTAGCGCTTGATGCCGCGACGGGCAAGCTGGTGTGGGATCGCGCGCTGGTTGAGATGGACAAGCACGAAGGCGGATTCACGATGGCCCCTTGATTTTTGAAGACCTGATCCTCATCGGTCCGGCCGGAAGCGAACTCGGAGTAAAGGGTTGGGTCGGCGCATTCAAGTTATCCAACGGCGAGCCGGTTTGGCGGTTTAACACAGTGCCCGAGGACGGCGAGCCCGGCTCGGAGACCTGGGAGAAAGCGGACGCGAAACTAAAGGGCGGGGGCGCGGTTTGGGCGCCGCTGTCGCTCGATTTGGAGAAGGGAATCGTGTATGTGCCGGTCGCCAATCCGACGCCGGACTTCTACGGCGAGGCTCGCCCGGGTAATAACCTTTACACGTGTTCGATGATCGCCCTCGATGCGCGTACCGGCAAACTGAACTGGTTCTATCAACTCGTTCCTCACGACGAGCACGATTGGGACACTACGCAGGTAAGCCCGCTCTTCTCGACGACCATAGCCGGCAAGACCCGCAAGCTGGTTGCGACAACCGGCAAGGATGGCTTGCTTCACGTGCTCGATCGCGAGACACATCAGCAGGTTTACGAAACGCCGGTGACAACTCGGTTGAACACAAACATGCCTCTGACTCGCGAAGGGCTGCGCGCATGTCCGGGGGTGCTTGGCGGCGTGCAGTGGAATGGTCCGGCGTTCAACCCGGGCACCAACATGCTTTACGTCAACGCGGTCGATTGGTGCGGCACATTCAACAAAGCGGCGGACGCCCGCTATGTGGAGGGCGCTTTCTACATGGGGGGTGCCGTGCGCGCCGATCCCCCGGACAAATCGCACGGCTGGCTGACCGCGATTGATGCGTCAACGGGTTCAGTTCGTTGGAAGTATGAATCTCCGAGGCCGATGCTTGCGGCGGTTACGACTACGTCCGCGAACCTGATTTTCACCGGCGAATTGCTTGGCGACTTCATGGCGCTTGATGCGAAGACCGGCGAGGTGCTTTATCGGTTCAACACCGGAGGGCGGATGAACGGCGGTGTGGTGACGTATTCGATCAACGGCAAGCAGTACGTTGCGGTGGCGTCGGGCGCAGCCAACGGGTTTTGGGCGGTGCCGCCTGGCTCGGCGACGATCATCGTGTTCGCTCTGCCGAATGATTCAGGTGGGCGGTGATTCTATGAGTAAACGTGTTTACACTCTTCCAGTCGAACAGACGCAGTGGCACATTCCCGGTTATGGCGCGGAGACAATCTTCAACTGGGAGTACGACGAAGGCCGCGACAAGCTCTTGACCCTTTACGAGAAAGGCAAGAACAACCAGTGGAACTCGAACACACGCATCGACTGGACGGCGGAGCTGGATTTTGACGATCCGCTTGGCTTCCCGGATGAGTACTCTCCGCTGTCCGGTTCAGACCTCTGGGCCAAAATGGATCGCAAGGAGAAGGGTGTCGTAAAGCATCATTATGAAGCGTGGCGGTTTTCACAGTTCATGCACGGCGAACAGGGCGCGTTGATCTGCACGGCGAAGATCGTCCAGACCGTGCCGGACATCGATTCGAAATTCTAAGCGGCCACTCAAGTCATGGACGAAGCTCGCCACGTTGAAGTCTATTCGCGGTATCTTCACGAGAAGCTGCAAATGGCTTATCCGATCAGCCCGCCGCTGAAGACGCTGCTCGATCAGGGCATCAGCGACACCCGGTGGGACGTCACTTATCTGGCGATGCAGGTGATCATCGAAGGGCTTGCGCTGGCCGCCTTCAATCTCATACGCGACATGGGTGTGATGGACTTCGCGGAAACCAACCTCGATGAAGCGATTGCACACGACGAAGAAGTTGCGGTTGAATTCGACCGCCTCCGCGCGGCTCGCGATGCGTCTGTGCAGCGTGTGATTGCCGAGGCGTGATATTCTGCAACAATCGTAGTGTTCGCGTTGCCGAATGACTCAGGCTCGCAGTAATATGCAATTTGCTCGATTGGTTAGCTGGTCCCTTCTAAGTCCTGAAGTCTGAATCGTGACCACCCTCATAACGCGGGCAATGCTATAACGCTAATTCCGAAAAGAGGTCCGTCTCAATGTCTTCCTCACGCGCTCCTTCTGGGTCTAATGCGGAGCTTCTATTTCGTTATCGCCTACAGCAACATGATGAAGACGAACTAAAAGTTCTATCGGACGCGATAGACCGCGTTATGGTGGAACTAGGTGGTAACGCGTACCTGATCCTAATTCCAGGTGCCGGTGTCGAACTCACGCCCCGCCGAATATCAAATCGGATTAGTAAGTGGCCGCGCCTAAAGGGACGCCAAATCAAGGGACATGTTGTGCTTTCAAAGGACGCAGACCTTTCGGCGCGAGTGATATCCGAGGATGGAAGAAACCTTCCACCACGCGTTGCAGTTGTCGGAAAGTGGGGCAGCATAAACCGTCTTGCCGTATCGCAGATTGATCCTCAAATGGCCTATCTTCTTGAGCTCGCGGGGTAGCCCCGTGCAGAGGTCCGTCGACACCTCCGCCGAGAAGTCGCGAGTCGTGTGAAGGAGCCGGTTGCAAGAGCTTCTGTTGCGCCGTCAAAAGACGCTTCGCCGGTTGAAAAATGGATTCGGTCTCTTCGAAAGGGAATGAGGCTGGATGCGTACGAACTTGAGCAGAGACTGGGTCGCGGTCATTCTGCGGAGGTGTGGAAAGCTAGGATGGTCGCGCCGATTAGCGGAGTCGAATTGACGCCGGGATCGACGGTCGCAATGAAGATCTATCTTCCGTCTCTGCTGCACGGCTTCCAAGCCCTCCGAGTGCAGCGCGAGTTTAGCGTTGCATCAGAGCTCTTGCACGAAAACCTGGCGAGAGTCTATGACCTTGTTTTGTCACCGAGCAGGCCATTTAACACGTTTATGGTCATGGAGTATGTCAAAGTACCAACGCTCAAGTCGTTCATCGAGCAGAAGGGTAAACTGTCTTTGCGAGAGGTTGTGACTATAGCTTGCCAGTTATTCTCCGCGCTCGCAGAGCTTCATTCTGTCGGCGCGATTCATCGCGACGTCAAGGCTGCCAACATCATGCTCGATGGTCAGATGCTTGCCGGTGAGAACCCAACTGATCTAAAACTGAAGCTTGTGGATCTCGGCATTGTCTCGCTTGCGACCGACGATCAATTCACGGCTGCTAGTGTGTTCCTCGGTAGCAAGCGCTCGGCCCCGCTTGAGCAGCTCTCTGGCGGCGAACCAGACGAGAGGACCGACATCTACGGTGCTGGGTCGGTGCTGTTCCACTGCATTCGTGGGGTCCCGATGTACCAAGGGGTCGGGCCGGAAGGTGCAATAGTTATGAAAATGCTGTCGACCCCGGAGCGCTTGGACTTGGAGCCCGGTTCTGGACAAGTCGCGTCCGTACAGCAACAGCTTGTTAACTTTGTCAACCGCTGCATTTCTGTGACGGCTAGGGAGCGACCTGGCACCGCACAAGAATGTCTGATTGAGTTCGAAAAAATGAGGGCCAACGTTTCCCGAATCGCCGGACAAGCTGGTTCCTTGCGGATGAGCCAATGGGCACCGATCTAGCGTTGATAGGAAATTGTTCAAGACACACGGTTGGCGAGCTTTGTCGTCGCGCTCAGATTCTCGCCGATGGCCACTCAGGTGTTTACTTGACCGATGGTATCCCGAGATCCTTGCAGATTTTCTTCGCGAGGACATCACTTATTTCGTTGTGCCTGGGAACAGCTGACCGTCGGTTCATCGTGGGATTCTGCCACCAGGAGTGACGCTTGCCTTCGCGGACCAACTCGCAGCAGTGAGCATTCAGATGGTGAACCAGTTTACTTCGCTTCATACGGCGATGCGTTCTTCCTTGTAGTCCCCTCCCGCCGCCGCGATTGCGTCTTGTCGATTGAATTCAAGCGCCTCTCGCAGCGTTATGTGGAGCGTCTCTATCAACTCATCGTGCGAGGCTTCCTGGCAGTTCACCCCAGGAACTTCTTCTATCCAACCAATCCACCAATCGCCGTCCTGCTTTATTACGGCCGTGTACTCGCTGCTCATCGGAAATCCTCCCTCTCTGCGAAGACCTTGTGACTTGTCTTAGCATAGCATTCTGGCTGCAGGGCTAGTAACTACTAACTCATCTTACTCCGCCTGGTTTTCCACAGAGGGTCGCGGAGGGCTCGCCGCAGCACTTTTCCAACCGCGCTCTTTGGGATCTGTTCGATGAACCGCACTGACTTCGGAACCTTGTAACTCGCAAGCCTCTCACGAGTGAATTCAATCAACTCATTCTCCGAAGCCGTTCTGTCGGGCCGCAATACGACAAACGCAGTCACCGTTTCTACCCATTTTTCGTGCGGCGCGCCGACCACCGCGCATTCGAGCACCGCCGAGTGAGCCAACAACGCATCCTCGACTTCGCGTGGATACACGTTGTAGCCGCCGGTGATGATCATATCCGACGTGCGATCCACCAGATAAAGAAACCCGTCTTCATCAAAGCGCCCGACATCGCGAGTGCGCAGCCATCCGCCTTCGACAAACATCGCCGCGTTCAGATCGGGCGCGTTGAAATAGCCCGACATCGTGAACGGCGCGCGAAGCGCAATCTCACCCCGCTCACCAGGTTCGACGTCGAGGCCTCTATCGTCAATCAATCGGATTTCGCAATCGACCGAAGGCCGCCCACACGCCAGCAGCCGCTGCTCAGCGCCCGGCCCAACGTGGTCTTCTTTGTCCAATCTGGTGATGAATAGAGGCGCTTCGGTCTGGCCGTAGTACTGGACGAATCGCGGACCCCAAAGCTCGAGCGCTCGCTTTATCACCGGCAGCGGCATCGGCGACGCGCCGTACAAAATCGTTCGAACCGACGACATATCCGCCTTCTCGATATCCGGGTGAGCCAGCAGCATCGCAAGCATCGTTGGAACGAGGTGCAGTGAAGTCACGCGCCAACGCACGATCGCGTTCAGAAACTCGGCGGGTTCGAATCGCGCAAGCACGGCAGTCGTCGCGCCCTTCAACCAGTAGGGCAGCACGAAACAACCGCTAGCATGAAACAGCGACGCCGCATGAAGCATCACGTCATCGGGTCCCACGTCAGACATGTTCATCGAAGTATTGTTGGACATGGCTGCGTAAGTAGCCTGGGTATGCTCAGCCGCTTTCAGCCGCCCGGTTGTGCCCGAAGTGAAGACCGTCAGGATCACATCATCGGGCGCCGCTGGAGTTCGCGGATCAGTCGGCGAGGCTGACGCGGCTTCGACAAGCAAGTCAGAGCCACAACGGTCTGAACCCAATCCCAGCATCGTGAGGCTGTCGATTCGAGCCGCGAGAAGTTCAGCCCGCTCGGCCAGCTCAGCGTCGTAGATCACCACTTGCGCGCCGGTCTCGCGGAGCATGTGTTCGTGTTCGTCAATCGAGAGCCGCGCATTCAACGGCGTGCGCGCAGCCCCGGCTTTTACGCAACCGAAATCGACAGGCATGCTGTGGATGCTGTTGTTGGCGAGAATCGCCAACCGCGAGCCTCGGGTGATACCGTTGCGCGCCAGGACGTGCGCGAACCGATTAGAAAGCTCGTCCACTCCCGCAAAGGTCAACGATTTGTCTTCGAATAGCACAGCGGTGCGCTCGGAAAAGTAACGCGCACCGCGGCGAATCAATTCAACAGTCAGCATTGGTCCACCTTATCTTGGGTATAGGTCCTATTCGACCTATAGGTCCTATATTTACCGCTTCAATACGTCGCCTTTTCAGCTCCCAGTCCCGTCGAGGCCCGCACCAGCAGTTCATCGTACTTGTCCTCTGCCTCAGGTTCACGCCCGACCAGGGTTCCAAGAATAGCTCCGAGGAATCCCAGCGGGATGCTGAGGATTCCGGGGTTCTCGAGCGGGAAGATTGGCGGGGATTGAATCAGATGACGAGCCGCAGCGCTGACTCCGGGCTGATCGACACCCATGATGCTCGGGCTGAAGATGATCAGTAGAAAAGAGACCGCCAGGCCTGTCCCTAATCCAACGACTGCTCCGCGCGTGTTGAATCGCCTCCAGAATAGAGACAACACTATCACTGGCAGATTGGCCGAGGCGGCTACCGCAAAAGCGAGCGCCACCAGAAAAGCGACATTCGCGTTAGGCCCCAGCAGGATTGCAACCGCCATTGCCACCGCTCCCACGACAAACGCCGTCACCCGCGCTACTCGAACCTCCTCACCCGGACGACGCTCGGTTCCGCGATGAATTACGTTCGTGTAGAAATCATGCGCAAACGAAGTTGATGGCTGATCGTCAAGCCGGCCACTACAGCGAGAATGGTGGCGAAAGCTATGGCCGAAATGAAGGCGAAGAAGACATCGCCCGCAAGTGCCTGAGCGAGCAGCGGCGCGCTCATATTCGTGCCGCCGCTGACCGCGATCTTGTCACGACCGACGATGGTTGCCGCGCCAAAGCCCAGAAAGGTGGTCAGAATGTAGAACGTCCCGATCAAACCCATCGCCCACATGACGCTGATGCGGGCCGTCCTGGCATCGGGAACGGTGTAGAAGCGCACCAGGATGTGAGGCAGGCCGGCGGTGCCGAAGATCAATGCCATGCCGAGCGAAATCAAATCCAGCGCGCCGTAAGGCGGCTTGAACCGCAGACCGGGCTGGAGGAAATCCCTGGTGACGGCGACGCCGTTTTCGTGATAGGTCACGCTCCCGATCGCATCGAAGAAGCTCCCGAGGCTGAAGCCGAAATGGGCCAGCACAAGGATGCTCAAAAGAATCGTCCCGCTCATTAGCAGGATCGCCTTGATGATCTGAACCCAGGTTGTGGCGAGCATCCCTCCGAAGACCACGTAGACGATCATCAGCACTCCGACACCAATGACCGCCGTTTGATAGCTGATGCCCGAGTCTTTTAGCAGGAGCGCCACCAGCGCGCCGGCCCCGACCATCTGGGCGATCATATAGAAGATGCTCACGGTGAGAGTGCTGAGCGAAGCCATGGCGCGCACCAGTCTGGGGCTCAGTCTATAAGCGAGCACATCGGCCATCGTATACTTGCCCGCATTGCGTAAGGGCTCCGCGACGATCAACAGCACCGTGAGATAAGCCACCAGCCACCCGACCGAATACATGAAGCCGTCATAACCCTGGAACGCGATGATCCCGGCTATGCCCAGGAATGACGCCGCGCTCATATAATCCCCGGCGACGGCGAATCCGTTTTGCCAGGCGGTAATCTGACGATTCGCCGCGAAGAATGCATTCGCCCCGCTCGAGCGGCGCGCCGCCCAGTAGGTGATCACCAGGGTGATGCTTACAAAGACCAGGAATATCAGGAGCGCAATCGTCATAGATTTTCCTCAGGGAAAGGCGACCTATTTTTTATTTTCTATTTGCGATTGCCGGCCTGAGCGCATTGTCGAGGCCGGCGCAACCCGCCAATCGCAAATAGAAAATGACAAATAGAAAATGACAAATAGGAAAAATAGAAAATATGTTTCCTATTTCTCGCGCGCTTTCTCGATGATTCCCCGCTCCATCTTGTCGAACCGTGACGCGGCTCGTATATAGAGACCCGCAATAATCCACGCCATGAAAAACTGGGAGAGCGCAAAGAGGTAGGCGATATTCACCACCCCGAATACTTTTCTAGCCATCAGGGCCGGCGCATATCCCACGAGCACCGGGAGCGCGAAATAATAGACGACGAAGAACACCGTCGCCGGGACGATGAACCTCAACTTGGCCCTCAGCATCGTCTTGAATTCCGGCATCTGAGTGACCCGATGCGTGGTTCACTGCAGCAAAGGAGACTGCGCGAGTCAAGGTTGTGTTCTCTAATGATGCCGGCATGACCTTCGCTTCGCCGATTTTGGTTGATGAAGGAAGTCCCGTTGGACGCGTGGACGTTCTAATGTTGACCGATGGCTCCGCGCTCGTGAGTTGGTTGGAGCGGACGGCGAAAGGTGGAGAGGTTAAAGGTAGGCGAGTCAGCCCGGATGGCTCGCGTGATGAGGCAATAACAGTGGCCGAGTCGAATGCTGCGCGATCAAGCGGCTTTCCTCAAATGGCTCGCGCGGGAAATGAGATCGTTTTTGCGTGGACTGATCCCGGAACTCCCTCTGGAGTACGGACGGCAGTGGGAAGATTTGGCGCTGGAAGATGAGTTGATGGCACTCAATCATCGCTCGAGCACATTTAGGGATTTGCTGTCGTTGGGGATTAACTGGATTTGCTTGCGACTCCGCAAATCGACCGAGTAGAATGAACATTGTGCAGATGGCACAGAACAAATTCGCTCTACTAGCTTCGGTCATCGTTATCGGAGTCCTAGTTTACTCGCCGATCTGCAGTCTTAGTTGCGCGGCATCTGATTGCTCTTTGTTGCCGAAGACGACTGCAAAGCAAAATGAGCAGCCAGGTCACTGTCATAAGCACCACGATGCAGAACAACACCCTCCGGACTCGCGAGAACAATCCAACGCACCGGAGCCCGAACGGCACAAGGATTCGGGCGACTGTCCAACGCATACGGATGCCATTGCGATTCTATCTCACGCCGTAAAAGCGCCCTCTGTAGTGCAGCAAAGTTTGCGGCCAGTTGCGGCTCTTCTCGAAACCTCCTACGTTTCCTTTAACGTGTTCTCAGCCAAATTCGCTGAAAACCGATCTTTCAGATCACCACCGAAACGCGCAGTAATCTCGGTCTACAGAATCTAATCCTTCTTTTTCGTCTGGCATCAGCCTGAAGGCCCGAAGTGTGCCCTCAGGCCAATATCTGTTTCGCCAAATCGCTACTAGATCATAAGCGTCAACAGAGAGGAACATCGCGCGGTATCAGGTCATGTCAATGCGCACTGCGTCAGTTCTGATGAACAAAGGGGGATGATGAAGTTTAAGTTTTATTCAACGATCTCGCTCGTTCTTGTGTTTGTGTTTTTGAGCATGATTAGCGTGCCTGCACAACACGAACATCCCGGTGGACAAAATACGCCTTCTAAAGTAGGCAAGCACAAGAAAAAGAGGACGCTAATCCGCCGAGTTAAGAAAACAAGGACTGGTCTCGCTGCCAAAACGCGTACGAGAGGTAAGGCTCATCGTCAAAGCGGAATGCAAGCGAGAAGACATACTGGTCACCAAGCTAGATCAATGCAACATAATCCTTCTGTGAGTAATGCTCACGAAGGTCATGCAGTTCAACCCACCGGTAAGCCGATGACCGAGAAAACAGCAGCTCAGCCGCCTGCAGCCGAGCATCAGCATCAGGCACCACAAACGCAGCAGCAACCGGCGACCGAGCATCAGCAGCATCAGACAGCGAAGCCGCAGCAACAACCCGCACAGCCGCCAACTCAGCCTCAGCACGAGGGGCATAAGATGGAGCAACCCGCTACTCAACCCGCCCAACAAACTGATCCGTCTCATATGCAACATCAGCAACCTACAAAGCCTGGCGAGACTAAGCAGATGCCCGGACATGACATGTCAAAGATGGGGACTGAGCCTGCAGGGCACGATATGAGCAAGATGGCAGGAGCTCACGATATGGCAGCGATGATGACCACCATAACTGGCGGTCCATTCAAATCAATGAGCGCTATCGGTTCAGGCACCAGCCTTCAACCGTCAACAACGCCTGGATATATGTGGCATTGGATGAAGGGCGACTGGATGATCATGGGCCACGGAGACCTCAAAATCGGCTTTAACCATCAAGGCGGACCGCGCGGAATTAACAAAGCCGAATCGCAAAACTGGTTCATGATGATGGCGGAGCGCCAGGCCGGGCCGGGTCGTCTTATGTTTCGCGGGATGTTCTCAGCCGAGCCGTGGACTACACCAAGACGCGGTTTTCCAGAACTGTTCCAAACTGGAGAGACTTTCAAGGGCCGACCGATCATCGATGCTCAACACCCACACGATTTGTTTATGGAACTCGCAGCCGCCTACAACATTCCACTGTCCGAGCAAGTTGTTCTTAATTTCTATGGTGGACCTGTCGCGGAGCCAGCTCTCGGACCGGTGGCTTTCATGCATCGAATGTCAGCAGCAGAGAATCCCGCCGCGCCGCTTGGACATCACTGGCAGGATTCTACACACATCACCCACGGAGTCTTGACTGCGGGAATAACAGCGTGGCGATTCCGTATTGAGAGCTCGCTGTTCCATGGTGCCGAGCCCGATGAGAACCGCAAAGATATCGAAATGGGCAAACTCGATTCTTGGAGCGCGCGAGTCTGGTTCACGCCAACACCGGACTGGTCTATGCAGTTCTCGTACGGCAATTTGGTTCATCCAGAGGCGCTTGAGCCTGGCAATCTCAGACGGATGACTGCCTCGATTTCCCACAACCGGTCCTGGGAGGATGGCAACTGGGCAACAAGCTTGATCTGGGGGCGAAACCACGAGTTACATGGTAACTCGAATTCGTACTTGCTCGAATCAACCGCTAACTTCCTGGACAAGAATTACCTCTACACTCGAATGGAGCTTGTAGATAAGCCAGGTCTTCTTGAGGAGAACATCTTTGGTCGCGCTGGCCTTGATGAGTTTCACCCGATAGGCAATGGCTTCGAGTTGGGTGATCGTTTCGAGGAGTTCTTTCGTGTGGGTGCGTTCACGTTTGGCGGAGTACGCGACATCGTGGCCGCTTCCAAGCTGCGAGTAGGTATCGGCGCGGACGTGACCTTTTATCACGTGCCAGATGGGTTAAAGCCAATCTATGGTTCGAGCCCCACGAGCTTTCACCTGTTCGTCCGGATAAGACCGGGCAAGATGAGTCACTGAGTTCTATGTGGCCGTCGAAAATTGCGTCTGGCTGCAAACACGTTAGCCAACGAAAGAGGGGAAGCAAGAACGTTAGCAAACCAGAAAAAAGGAGTAGTCAGCCATGATCAGAATAATCAAGTTATCAGTACTGAGTCTGACTGTTGACCTGTTGATGTCGGCGTGGCTTGTCGACCTGAGCGCCTCTGCACACGAGGGGCACCGCCACGCGCCGGCAAGCGCCAAGAAGCTCAAGAATCCGGTGAGCGCCACTGAAGAAAACATTGAGGCGGGACGCACGCTCTTCAATCGCAATTGCGCGTCTTGCCACGGGGAGGACGGTAAAGCAAAGACAGACACTGCTGCAGCGCTGAAAGTGAAGCCTACCGATCTCAATGGTCACGAGATGCACGGGATCACTGACGGTGAGATCTACTGGGTAATTACGAATGGGATCAAGAAGAGCGGAATGCCCGCGCTCAATGCCAAGACAAAACCCACCGAGCGGTGGCAGATGGCCCTTTATGTTAAACATCTGATGGGCGAACACCCGCACGCGTCAGGAGATTGAAAACGCGCATGCTTTCGAAGGGATGATGTTGCAGCTTCATTCTGTACTCGATTACCGGTGAAGACGCTCTAAATTCAATTTCAGGAGGAAGAAAGATGAAGCTTTCGATGTTATTTGCGTCCTTTCTGTTGTTAGTTGCGTTGGTTTCTATTGGCAAAGCGCAGCCAGAAGATAAAGGTGGAGAGAAAACCATCGTGGGATACATCAGCGACAACATGTGCGGGCTGGATCATTCGGCGATGAAAGTGGGCGACGATAAGACGTGCACGCTCAAGTGCGTTGATGGCGGCGGGAAGTTTGTCCTAGCCGACCGCGCTCACAAGCTTGTTTATGCGCTCGATGACGCTGCTCAGGACAAGGCTCGTGGATTTGCTGGTCAGAAGGTTGCCGTGACAGGTCAGGTAGACGCTAAAGGGAAAACGATCCAGGTGACCAAGATCGAACCAGCGAAATAAATCATCGCGCTTTCGCAAGACCTACTGGGAGCGTTGAGCAATGATGCAATCTGCACAACTGCCGACGGCAGGCGGCGGCATGTGGGTGCGCAATCGCTTGTGGAATCAGTGGTGATGAAGAGCTTCGTCGGAGGAATTGCATATGAAAACTGCCAAGATCGTTATCACTACTGTTTTCGTGGCAATTCTAGTCGAGATCATAGCCGTGGAAGTCTTTCTGCGTACGCATAGGTTCAGCGCAAAGGAACAGCCGTCCTGGCCAGAGAAGACCTTCGCCAAGCACGCACGGAATATCGCAGTGCCCAACGATGCAAGAACGTTAAAGAACCCTCGAACTCCTACAGACGAAATAATGACAGAAGCACGTGAGCATTGGACCGAACACTGCTCGATTTGTCATGGTATTGATGGGCGTGGTGACACGGTTATTGGTAGTCGTATGTATCCACCAGCGCCGAATATGACCGAGCCTCAGACACAACAAAAGAGCGACGGCGAGCTTTTCTACATTATTTCAAATGGGGTTCGCCTAACTGGAATGCCTGCGTGGGAGGGAGAAGACAGCCCGGAAGAGATCTGGGATCTTGTCTCCTTCATTCGGCACCTCCCTCAGCTTACTCCTGAAGAGCTTAGGCGGATGAAAGAACTTGCGGGTGAAGGCAAAGAGGAGGCGGGCGATCAGACTGACGATACAGCTCGCAAGTCTGGTTCGAAGGGAGGGGAAAAGACAACGTCAGATTCGCAACCAGTCAGGCCACACAAGGACAAGCCCGGTGGAAAGCCTCACAAACATTCACACTGATACTGAGCACCGCCAATGCGCGTCGTGCTCGAAAGACTTAAGTCAGACTGTTTCCACTAAGTTTTAGGCGGTGCACGACAAGCTTCGAGCGACCGGTCAAAGATCCTTCTAGCCGCTTGTTCCCATTGACCTGCCTCGATATTGTAGACCTTCACCGAATCTGTTCCAGAATGGCTAAACCGACCATACACCAAAAAGGTAGGTTGCTACGCATTCTCGGCGTGAGCTTCGGAATTGCCGTGACCTTAGGGAGCACTGTCGGTGTTGGAATCCTGCGAACGCCAGGAACAGTCGCGGCACAGCTTGGGAGTTTCTCGCTTATTATCGCCATTTGGACCGTAGGTGGAGTCTATGCCCTTTTCGGCACCCTAGCTGTAACCGAGCTTGCTACTGCCTTGCCCAAGGCTGGCGGTTGGTATGTTTATGCTCGCCGAGCCTTTGGTGAATACGCTGGATTCACCGTTGGATGGATCAATTGGGTTTCCTATTGCACTGCGGCTGCGTCGATAACCATAGCCATTGGTGAGTACCTCGCCAAGCTGGTGCCTGCTTTTGCTCATAGCGCGAAAGAGATTGCGATCATACTTCTTATCGTCTTCACTTTGATGCATTGGTTAGGGTTGCGTCTCGGCAGCCGTGCTCAAGAGTTGATGAGTTTTACTATGGCCCTGGGGTTTGTGGCTCTAGTGGTGGCGTGTTTCGCCGCTGGTGGAAGGTATACTTCAGGAAGTCTGGAGGGGACAGTGGTGCCGGTCCCCACAACGGCCGCCGCGGTCTTTATTGCTCTAGTGATCTCATTCCAATCCGTCATCTTCACGTACGACGGATGGTACGGAGCAATATACTTTTCGGAAGAGGACACAAACCCTGCACGAAATCTTCCCCGGTCGATGATTAGCGCCGTATTGGCGATTATTGCCATCTATCTACTTCTTAACCTCGCCTTCCTTTATGTACTGCCGCTCCCACAACTTGCTGCTTCGCAGTTGCCGGCCGCAGATGCGGCACGAGCCGTTTTTGGAGGACAAAGCGAACAGGCTCTCGCCGCGCTTGTCTTGCTTTCGTTATTGAGCGTAATGAACGCGGGATTCATGCAGACCCCCCGTGTCATGTACGGGATGAGCCGCGATCGACTGTTCTTATCAAAGGCCTCTGTGGTCAATGTTAGAGGGACGCCAATCATAGCTTTAACAATTAGCACTGCAACGGAGGTACTCTTAGTCGCGAGCGGTACGTTTGAGAAGTTACTTGCCATAACAAGTTTCTTTTGGGTAGTCATGTATGGTTCTGGATTTGCTTCTCTCATTGCGTTGAGGAGGAGAGAGCCTTCTCTGGCGCGTCCCTTCACAGCATGGGGCTACCCATGGACCACGGTTATTGTTGTAGTTTTATCAGTTGTCTTTCTCATTGGGGTAATAATTAGCGATACGACAAACAGCATCTACGCTCTCATAATTCTTGGACTAAGTTACCCGGCTTATCTAATCGTGAAGCGGATTATGTCCTCAGCGGCGTCTTCATGAACTGGCGAAAAATCAGCTTGTTTCTATCCGGTCTATTCTTTGGCGGCGCAATTGATCATGTAATTCTTGCGCTCATGAATTCCCCGTTCACCCCTTATGGTCTTCAATTAGGAGTTATTGGAAACTGGGGTCTTGCAGTTCTAGATACAGTCTTAGCAGCTCTCTTGTATGCGTTACATCATTCACTAGAAGCGTCAAAGCGATCATAGCTTCGGTAAACCAAACAAGAGGTAAAAGACACTGTGCAATTCTCACTGTCGGGATTCGCGTTCTTATTAGGATATATCGTGTTGGTCGGCGTGGCTTCCTTCTTGCAGAAGTTCAGCATGAAGCAACTGACTCCATATCAAATCAATTTCTTAATGGCTGTCGGGATGCTTATAACTGCCGTGCCTGCATTGTGGTTGAAGCAAGGAAGCTTGTCGGTTCCAAGAGAATCATTACCGCTCGGCGCTCCTATCGGATTGATGATGGCTCTCGGTTCAATCTTTTACGTGCTAGCGTTGTCGAAACTCCCGGTAGGGACGGCCGCAGCAATCTCGACAAGCTATGTTGTGCTCGTGGTATTGCTGTCTCGGATATTCTTAAATGAGAGCATCAGTTGGATGAAGGTCGTAGGTATATCGTTGACCATTATTGGCGTGGCCCTTATTTCATGGGAACAGAGCTCAACTTAGGCGAACAACAGTTCCTAAGGATTTCCCCTGCGATATTCTTACCTAAGAGATACCGAAGTTGAGAATAGTGGTACCGCACATCAACAAATCACTTCTTCATGTTGCGGGGATCGTCTGATGGATTGACATAGGTTATTGTCCACGGTCCGATCCCATGAAGTTGAATGACCGTGTCACCTTTTGGCCAAGCGAAATGTTTCATACCGGCGGGCCAAAAGCCGAATGTGCCCGCATTCATTTCACGCGCACCAGTTTGATCGAATTTCTCTCCCATACCCAGATTGAAAGTACCTGAGATGACCGTAACGTGCTCTACCTTGGGATGCCAATGTGGCGCAACCTTGAAACCGTCGGGCAGCCACAGACGCATTGTGCAGAATCCTTCCTGGTAGGATCCCCCTCCAACACCGCAAGCTTCGCTCCAGGCGGTAGCGAGGCTGGACCATTGGTCCACTTAACCTTTGCCGCAGGAAATATGCCCATTCCATCAGCTGCTTGATCCGTTCCCTTCCCATTATTGCCGTCCCCTGCTACCTGCTGAGCTTGCGCAAAAGTTGCAATTAACATGGCGGTTGCGAATGCCAACAAAATATTCTTCATGATCAAGGCTCCTTCGTTACGCAAAAATTGTCCTCGCTAGCATGCGTCACTTTTTTCGCCTATGACGACTCTCGCTATAAAGCTCAAAATCTTTCCCTGGCGCCGCCAGCTCGAACTCCTCCACAAACTCGTCCGCACTGAGGATTCGGTATGTTTCTCGCGCGCGCCATCCCGGGGGAATATTTTCTATACTCTCGGTTGTAAACACAAACGACTTGCCATCGGGGCTAGAGCGAGTCATCAGGTACTGGTTGACGAAGCCCTCGACATGGAACTGCCGAAGGACGAACTGTTTTCTGCTTTGATCAAAGCTTACCAGTCCCCAGTCTTCGTGCACCTCTCCTTTGGGATTCTTTGCTTGAGGTTCATACACTGAGCGATTCTGAACATGAAGAAACTTGCCATTGAGCACAAGCTTGTATTCACGCTGCATTGTCGACACGCCAGGTTGCCCTTTGCCGGTTCCTTCCCAACTTCCGACAAAAGTATTTGAACGGTTCCCATACGTCTCGCTTAGAGTTTTGAGCCATCACAAACGAAGGAAGCAACAACACGATGCTAAGGACTCTTCTTATTTGCATTCGTTTCTCCTTGAGTGTCTTTGCGGGAGCCTCACTTATATATTAAACATCCAACTGCGAGCCTTTTAGCTATCAAGCTACTTGTTGCTCCGAAATGGCGCGTTACTTATAATAGACATCGTTCCAGCAACCGACCAATTGGATTGATTGTCGAACGCAGCATGGTCCCAATCCATATCAAGTTATCTTTTATCTTCATAGCTCTTATCAGCCGACCGGTGGTGTCCGGCCAGGAAGCGCCGCTAAAAGGCATCGACGTGTTTGGTACCAATCAGATCACCGCTGAACAAGTACGACAGCGATTTGGTGACGATCTCAAGAACCTCGTGCACGCGATCGCCGTCCACGATGACCAAAGGTTCGGCGACCTATATTCGAAAGTAACTGGAGGCATTCAAGCCATGGGAAACTTCGCCGCGGTAGAAATCTCACCGGTTACCTATTTTGATAAAGGGAAGTACTGCTATGTGACGATTGATATCGTGGAGGAAAAAGACAGACAGCGGCGCATGGCTTTCTTGCCGGCGCCAAGCGGACACTTCAAAGATCCTGATGGATTGCTTGCGGCGTGGAGAGAATACGAAGAGACCGTTTTTGAACTAATGGACAAGGGCGAGCTACCGACGAATAAAGTGCCGTGCCCTGCCTTTCATTGTGTTGGCGGATTTGACCATCCAAGGTTGAAAAAGTACGAAGAGATTTTCAAATCGAAGGTCCCAAAGAATAAGGAGACGCTCAAGGCCATCCTTCGAGATGATGAACAGGACACACACCGCGCCGACGCTGCTTTCCTGCTGCCCCACATTAGTGATCCACACGAGCTTATTGAAGCGATCCTCCCGCGCGTCAAGGATTCTAACGCAACCGTTAGGAACAATGTGATGCGGGTCTTATCTCAGGTCGCCGAAGAGAGACGCGATGTCGCGATACCGCTTGATCCTTTGTTGCAAGCATTGGACTTCCCTGCCACCACTGATCGAAACAAGTCCTTGGCAACTATCGATGCTCTTGCCTCGCGGCCGGGAAACAAAAGCATTCTAATAGGCTATGCCGGGACAAAGTTGATTGAAATCCTGAAGCTGGTTCAGCCGAACAATCACGATTATGCGTATTTGATTTTGAAGAAGATCAGCGGCAAGGATTTCGGCGAACGTAACTACGACGCTTGGCACAAGTGGCTAAGCAGACGAAAGCACTGAGAGACCATCCTGGATGTGCCGTATTGTATCGGCAAGCTCACACTCGCGTGTTGACAAGTGCGCACTCGAGTATATAATCGCGCGCATAATCAAAGCTTGGCTCTACTAAACGAAGTGTAATGAAGCACACGGAGGAGAGACCTTTATGATCACTCGACTACTGGGCTTCGTCTACGGCGTGGTCTGTTATCTGATTTTCTTCGGCACCTTTCTCTATGCCATCGGGTTCGTCGGCGGTGGCAACCTCTATGGCGCCGGGAAAAGCTTGATCGTGCCGAGATCCATTGATCTAACACCGACGGGCGCGGGCGAAGGGCTTGCACTGAGGCTGATCATCGACGCGCTCTTGTTGAGCCTATTCGCAATCCAGCACAGCGTGATGGCTCGTTCATGGTTCAAGCGCAGATGGACTCAGATCGTAGCGCCCCAGCTTGAACGAAGCACGTATGTGCTTATCGCAAGCTTGACTCTGCTGCTTTTGTTTTGGCAATGGCGTCCGATTGGATTGGCGAGAGTAGCCTGGGATGTTCAGAACACCACGGGTCGGCTTGTGTTGGAAGGACTGTTCTGGTTAGGTTGGCTGATCGTTTTGATCTCAACTTTTCTGGTCGATCACTTCGATCTGTTCGGTTTCAAGCAGGCCTACTGCTACCTGAAAGGAACCGAGTGCCCTCCGTCGACTTTCAAGACACCCGGTTTCTACAAAGGCGTTCGACATCCGATCTATCTGGGATTCATCATCGCCTTTTGGAGCACGCCCCGCATGTCGATGGGGCATCTGTTCTTCGCGATCATGACCACAGGCTATATACTCGTGGCGATCCAGTTCGAGGAGCGCGACCTGATCCGGGCCTATGGCGCGAAATATCAGGAGTATCGAAAGCGCGTTTCGATGCTGGCGCCTATCAAGTTTTGGAAGGGCTGAGATCAAAACCCTGGTGGGGGATGGTTCTAAACTCGACCGTCTGACATCGTCCACGCGTGAGGCAATGATCAAATGTTCGTCGATCTATACTAGATAATCGCGGGAGGACCGAGGCACTGGGAACTTCGCCCAGGATAGGCCCTTAGCGTGTAGTTCCCAATCACGCCCTCCTATTCGCCAAATTGCTCACAGATCGGTATTTATCACTTACTTATTTGTCGGGCTGGTATGCGTAAACCGTACCTCCCAACGTCCCTATGAAGAGTAATTTCTCGTTCCCCCCGAACGAACGAATGGTTCCCTTCAGAGTAGTGGCCCACTCCAGCGCGCCGTCACTCAAACGGAATGCCTTCACCTCGCCCTTTTCATTTCCAGCGAGCACAGTAGAGCGCCATAGAAATGGCCGGGTCAGGCTCCAGTTGCTCAATGACTCCCGATGCCATCGAATCTGCTTCAGTGCAAGATCAAGGCTGAGCAGAGTCTCCGCGCCGCCCGCACCGCCGTTCGGGTTTAGGTAAACCAGCAAAGAGTCTCCCGCCAAGGTCGGCCATCCTACCGGTGTAGTCTCCAGTTTCATCTGCGAGATGATTTCGCCGGTCTTTGTGTTCAGGCGGAAGATGTAGTTATTGGTGGTGCCGGCATAGAGTTCGTTTGCCGCAACCGTCAAGTTGGTGGAGACGCGTGCTCCGAGATCCCGCTTCCAGATGACTTGTCCTGACTGCGCCGTGAGAGCGTACACCGTCCCGTCGATTCCGCCAAAGAAAACTCGATCGACACCAAGCGCGGGCGACTGGGGCCACATAGACTTCTTTGTTGTGTAACCACTCGCAAATGTCCAATTGACTTTGCCGCTCTCTGCATTCAGTGAAATGAGCTCGTCCCCAAACGTCACGCCGAAAATGTTGTTCCCGAGTCTCAGGATATCAGTCGGCAAACCGGTGCTGTTGGGCACTCCTTTCGTGATCGGATATTTCCAACGGACTTTGCCTGTGGCCATCTCAAAAGCATAGACGTGTCCGATTCCTGAGCCGTCGGTTCCGGTGATGATCAGATCATTGACGACGAGCGGATTGCCGTGAAAGCTGCTTTGATTGCCATCCTGACCGATGTCATAGCTCCAACGCACTTTTCCCGTCTGTCGATCCAGCGCAAAGAAAGTGCCAACACACGAGCCGATGAACACTACATCTCCCACGACCGTGGGTGAGGCGTAGACTCAGCCATCGGTGTTGTACTGCCACAGAATCTTGCTTTCAGCGTTGGTATTGGCGCCATTTCGCGAGCTCGGACTGTTCGGCTGTTTATTCTGAGCTAACAAGGTGGGTGATACGGCCAGAACCATACTCAGCGCTGCTGTGACGCCCGACTTCCTTCGTTTATTCATTGCCGTACTTCCTTTCGTGACAAATCTCGATGACTTACGACCGCCTGTGGTGATCCTATCCGGTCACCGCATAAGAAGTCCTCCTCGCACTGCAAGAAATTGTCCCGAATTGTCCGTAACGTTGGGACAACTTTTTACAACCGCTTCGGGCTCCGGATCGAGATTCGCGTCGGGTTCAGATGTATAATCCGACCATGCTCCGTTGGTGGCGGACCAATTCATCACACCGGACCGGCCTGATCGTTCTGGCCCTTCTCGCCGTTCTGGTGCCCGCACTGCTGTTCTCAATTGTTCAATATCGTTCGCTCGCAGATCTGGAGAGCAAAACTCGAGTAGCAGTTCATGACAATCTGCGTCAGACCTTGGAGGGCGTCTCACGGGAAACAACGAAAAGGTTAGAAGCTATTGCCGCTGATTCACTGAGCCCTATTGAAGCGGCTGCCGCCGAACAGGAGAAACTTAGTGATATCGAACTTCGCCTGATCGGCATCAAGCAATCGCATCCCGAGATCGATCTGGCATTCGTAGTGGTTCACTGTCCCTGTCGGAAAAGACAGTTCGCCGTGTTTGCATCCGATGCCGGCGTTGATCAAGTCATGCACGAACAGTTCAAGACGAGCGCCGAAGCGCGGACGGCGATTGACACTTACAACAACGCCTCACTGCTGCGCGCTTCGGCGCAGACTACACAAGGCGGGGCGCTCTTTGAGCAGTCTTCCTGTGCACTCTTTCCTGATAGCGGCGATACCTCACAGTTTTTTGTCCTCTTGCCCTTAGCGAGGTCCGATGGCCAGGGCGAGATGGGCTTCAAAGGGATCTCACTCCGGAACAGTTTCATAAGAGAACAACTTCTTCCCCAGACAATTAATGACGCACTTCAAAGTGCTCATGCTGGCCAATACAATACTGCGCCGGTCATCAGTGTTCGGGATGAAGGCGGCAACGAGCTCTATGCCAGTCGGAAAGGGTCTGCGTTCCGCGAAATCAGCATGCCTTTCAATCCGGTCTTCCGTCAGTGGAAACTCGGCATAGGTTATCCGGACACTACTGTTGCCGCGCTCGCTCGCAGTCAGTTCCGGCAGAATCTGCTGTTCATTGTTCTCGGGCTTGCGTTGCTGGTGTTCGGTCTCGCGGTAGCGCTGCGCGCAACTCGCCGCGAGCTTAAACTGGTGGAGGCCAAAGAGACTTTTGTTTCCAACGTCTCGCACGAGCTCAAAACGCCTCTTGCACTCATCCGGCTTTTTGCCGAGACGCTGGAGATGGGACGGGTAAGCAATGACGAAGAGATGCGGGACTACGGCCGCATCATCAACCGGGAGAGCAACCGTCTCACTCAGCTCATCAACAACATCCTGGACTTTTCCCGAATTGAAGCAGGTCGAAGGAAATATCAGTTCGTCGAAACGAATATCGCCGAAGTAATCGAGGAAGCCCTTCAGAGCTATGAGTATCAGTTGAAGAGCGCCGGTTTCAGCGTAACCACAGAGATTCAATCTGATCTGCCGCTCGTACCCCTCGATCGCGAAGCGATGACACAGGCCGTCCTAAACCTGCTCAATAATGCAATCAAGTATTCTACCGACGTGAAACGGATCGATGTGAGGGTGAAGCAGCGCGGCGGGACACTCGCGGTCGAAATTGCGGACCACGGCGCCGGCATTCCGCGATCAGAGCATCGGAGAATCTTCGAGAAGTTCTATCGTGTCAGCACGGGTATGGTTCACGATACCAAAGGCAGCGGACTAGGACTGGCGATCGTCAGGCATATCGTCGAAGCGCATCACGGAGAGATCCTCGTCGATAGCGCGTCGGGCAACGGCAGTCGATTCTCAATCCTACTGCCGATTGCGAGATCGGAAAACGTCTCGGTAACGGAGTCGCTAATGCCCGATGCGACCAGCCCAGGAGGATACAGCATTGCAGAGAATCCTCATCATTGAAGACGAAGAGGATATGGTCCTCGGGCTCCGCAAGAATCTTGAGTGGGAAGGTTTTGAAGTAGTCGCGGCTCGCGACGGTGAGGCTGGGCTAAGCCGTGCGCTGAATGACAGCCACGATCTGATCCTTCTGGATATTATGCTGCCCAAGCTGAGTGGACTTGATGTCTGTCGGCGGTTGCGCAATGGAGGAGTGAATACACCAGTCATAATGCTGACGGCACGGGGTCAGGAAATTGACAAGGTGCTCGGTCTGGAAATCGGCGCGGATGACTATGTAACCAAGCCATTCAGCATCCGAGAACTTCTCGCGCGTGTGCGGGCAATTCTTCGGCGCGCATCAAGACCAGACACTGAATCTGATGTCTATCGATTCGGTGATGTCGAGCTGAACTTTGGCAGGCATCAAGCGCGCAAGCAAGGACAGGCGCTTGAACTTTCTGCGCGCGAATTCGGAATGCTTAGATACTTTGTTCAGCATCGCGGAGAGACTGTCACGCGCGACCAGTTACTTGACGAGGTATGGGGCTATGACAATTTTCCGCTCACCCGTACGGTAGACAACCACATTGCTCGGCTTCGTCAGAAGATCGAGGAGAACCCGTCAGAACCGCATCACATCATCACAGTACATCGCATTGGCTACAAGTTCCTTGGATAGCTCGAGCATCCGTAGACAAGAACGAATAGATTTGGTTCAGAGACGAGCTGCCGGTCAGACTTATCTTTTCCTTGCTGTTCCCTCCACGTATTTAGAAAACGAATCGGGCTTTCCTGGCGGCGCGATGTCGAATTCTATACTTAAGGAATCGTCCTTCAGCTGGCGGTATATGAACCGGAATCTGGGTGCTGCGGAAATCGCATCGCTAACAAACGTAATCATTTTCTTGTCCTCGGAGAAACTGACCGAGTAGTGAATGACGTGTCCTTCGTTGTCGAAGTACTCGGCACGCGTTCCCTTCGTCGGCTCCTGGTAGATCACCATAAGATCATCATGCCGGAACGCTGGGTTGGACCCGGTCGCCGGATACTCGGAGTAGTTGCGCCTGACGAGCACCTTTCCTTGCAGGTCAAAGTCGAAGGAGAAGCCACCCGCGCTCGCTTGACATGGTTGACCCCCGCCTTCCGCCTCCACTTCCCCAACAAGAAGCGACACTCATCCCAATTGTTTTCTTTGGGTTGTTGGGCGCATACCTGTGCCGCTATTAGAAGAAGGAAGTGGACCAGTAGTGTGGTTTTCATTTGCTTCCCCTCGAAAGTGACTTGCTATTTGCCTGCATCAAGCAGATCACTCGTATTGCCTAATCAATTGCACAGATATTCTACCATCGCGTTGTTGGTAATAGGGGAACGAAGAAGGTAACTTGGAAAGCGACTCCGCTTAGGACTCGCTTTCGGGAAAGGTTGGAACCGATCTGAATTGATCGCATTGCCTTAGCTGAGCTACTTGTTTTGTTGTTTCTTAATTTCTTCCAGGGCCTCCGGGATTGTTCCGCGTTGCTTATCCTTCAACTCCGGGTAGCGAGTTAGCCACTGATTGAGTGCCTCTTCAGACCTGAAGAGGTTTATGATTCCTCAGCCACCGCCCATAAATAGCACGGTTGATCCCGGGTCTACGTTTGCGGCTTTACCCTTATCAAACACTACGTTGATCCGCGCGGTGCCCTCCGGTGAGGAATCATTTATCACAACCTTCTCATTTGAGAAGTTGCTGCTGACCAGCAGCATAAAATCCACCGCTCAGTTGGTGTTGAACTGCCGGCCATCGGCCAGCGTGACCTGATGGAAGAGAAAATCGAGGCGCGGTTCCCACTTGAGATAACGCGGTACGACACTGAAGCCAGCCCCACCACGCGAAGGATCGCGTCGGATGATCTCATAGCGTCCAAGCACTGAGAGGCTTCGCTTTGCTTGATCTTCTGTTAGACTTACCGCTTTGGCGATCTCTCCTATGCTCGGCGCCGGCTTTCCATCGCGTTCAGCGTTGACAAGCGCGCGCGCAATGAGCTTTTCATCTGGGGTGAGCACGAGGGTAACCCAACCCCAGCGTCGGATGACCTCATGGAGTTCTGGATGGGCTTTGATGTAGCTTCCGATGCGAAAGCGGGTTTCATCGGTATCTTTGACTTTTACCGCTCGGATAGCGATGTCCACGCTGGTCACACTGTAGTCTTTGCCCCAGTCGCCCAGCAAATAAGTTAAGACTCTTTGCTCTTCTGGCTTAAGCTTGTCCTTCGCACCGGCCGTTGCCTGCCCAGCGATCGCTGCGCATAGGGTCAAAGCTATGAGCAAGTGCCTGCAGATTGATCTTTGTAGCATAGTCACTCCTTTGCTGAAACGCTCCTCGTGAGTAGCGACTTGATATCGCGCTCGATGTCGTTGCCCTTCTCCGGGTATGTACCTGAGTACTTCTTGAAGACTTTCCATCCTGGAGCCATGACATGGGTAGTGGGAAACGCAATCACATCAAAATCACCAACGGTGTCATCCGTTCCAACTAAGATCGGGTAGCGTATCTTGTACTTCGTCGCAAAACGCTTGATGTCTCTCGCCCAACCTGACTGCACTGCCAAGCCGATTACCTTTACCCCCTGCCGGGTTACTTTTCCTGGAGTTGGTTAAAGGTAGGGATCTCGTCGACACAGGGCACACACCACGTCGCCCAAAAGTCGAGTACTACAACGCTGTCCTGCAAGGCCGAGGACCTAGTGTTCTTGCCCCGCAGGTCGGGCAGCGAGAACGCTGGTGCTAAACGCGACTGTTGTTCGGTTCTCGCTTCCTCTTGCCCAGTCGGCAGAACTGCTTGTGCAGATACATCTGCCGAACGCAGAAGCGAGCAAAGTAGTAAGAGGCCGACTAGGAAAAGACTTGCGGGAACTCTCATAGTGATCCGCTCACAGCAGGTTGTTCGAGCACCTCTTTTATCTGAGTCACGACATCGTTGACTGGCCCGTCAAAAAAACTTGGCGTAGGTAGTTGGTCTGTCCAACGTTTACCCGGCGGGTAGATGCCGACAACATCCCAAAGGATGGCGTCCGAAAGAGGATCAGGATTGATATCCGGCTCCTTTTCCTTAGGAAGGCTATCTCGAAGTGTCTGCGCAACCAAGTGATCGTTATCCCAAAACTGGACGACCCGTAAGTCTGACAATCGTGCAAGAATACACCGCTCGGTTTCTTCAGGTCTGTCCAGAGAATCGGTTCCCAAACGACTAGCACTCGAAGCTGAGTTCCAGGGATTTTATCTAACAGCTCCTGGACTGCGGAGGCCCCCCGCACGCAGTAAGGTCACGTAGGAGAGAGCAACAGCACGATACGGATGCGGTCCGAGGCTTCGTTGAATGAGTCCTTAAACGAGGACAAATTGTCGTTGTTCAAAGATGCCAGCGGCGGCTGTCCCTGTGGAGTATGCGACGGTCCCCACGCGTACCACGCTAGCGCGAGTAAAGCGACAATTACGACAATGAGAGCAACTCTTCGAAATCTCATTTCCCGCTCCAAAGCATGACATTCGCAATTACGCCGGCAATGATCTCTGGAAAGAGGATCATCACTACGACCAAAACGGCGGAAGCCCAAAGCAGCAACTCGACGAGGCCGCTCCGCTTCGCACCGCAACGCGTTCCTTTGTAGTGATGGAAGAAACCTATAGCCAAGAAAACTACAGACAGCCCGAGAAGCCAGGGTTGAAAGGAGTGCAGAAAGAAACTCGTGCCCGTTAAACCGAGCGCCGCTAGGAATCCGAGAGGCAAGCAGCAGCTCAGTGCAACGAAGGCGCTGACGATTGCCGAGACACCAGCGGCAGAGCTCTTAATCTCGTTCAATACCTTTGCCACTAGATTCAGGCTCCGTTCTGTATTTCATTCCTCTCGTTTACGAGCGCTTCCCGAATCATCTCTCTCGAAGGCCATCCGCGAAGCGCTCCACTTTCGTTGTATAGGCGACAGCATAAATCGGGCTCTCTCGTCCGGGCGTTAAGACCCTCAATATCTACGCCGTTAATCTGCACTGTCGGCGAGCCGAAGAAGCGATGTGCTATCGCTTGCTCTTTGGATGCAACCTGCACTAACTCAATCTCGGCAACGAGGCTCTGCTCGTTTACGACTTCGCGGACGGTCGCAACTGCGGGCTCGTAGGAAGGACAGCCGTCAAAGTACAGCACTCGTATCTTCATCGTATTCGCGTCTTTTCCCATAACTTCATTTGCCCGCCTCAAGGTATTTCTGGACTCTGCTGGACAAGGCGCTAGGGTTCAAGCACAGCATGGTATCGGCCCGTTGGCCTTGAAGCTGGTGCATCCAGTAGCTCGGTTGCGGCGGCTGATTTCCTTCCCACTTAACTCCAGCAGCGTACACAAGGTAAACATCCCAAGCGGTGCTGGTAAGCGTTAGTGGCTTGGCAAATAGGTGACCGATCTTTCGATCGCCGTCCCACCCACGAACGCTGATCCGTTCATCTTTCAACTTCTCTGATTCGAGCCATGCCGTATTGGCACTGTCTCTAGGTTTCATAGGAAGCCACACGACAAAACCCGCGAGCTTCTCAGACTTTTGCTGATTGAACATTTCAGCTATGACACCTCGGCCACGCTGGCATGCATCACACGTTGGAGAGAGAATCGCCACGACCCGCACCTTGTCATTTGCGCGGTTGAATTCCTTTTTCAGCTCGCTTGGTGGCAATTCCGCTAGAGTATTTGCCGTCACTGTAGCGGGTTGAGTCTCAGCCTCTTTAGACTCATCGGCTTTGTACCCAATTGCTTCGATAGCATCACGAATGGCCTTAGCGCTCGTGGCGTTTGGGTCATAGCGGACAACGGCCTGACCTTTTTCATATGACACATCTGCCGACTTCACTCCGCGAGTCCTGGCGAGAGTGCTCTGTATGTGAACAGCACAAGATCCACACGTCATCCCGCTGACTGAGATTGTAGCTGTCGCCTCCTCCGTTGAACCCGCCGCCGACGTTTGGCTGCTACGGGTTTGTGCCTGAAGGATTGCGCCTGAGTGGTATGGCAACGCCGCAGCTATTATCACGGAGGCGGCCAACAATATGAGAAGTGACCCTGCGGTCATAGTCTTGCTCGTCACTGTCTTTCCCCTCTCTTTCTGGAAGCCTTCTTTGGTGTGGTATGCACGGGATGGGTGATTTCGAACAGCACAGGGCAGCAGTCTCCTCGCTTGCCAGCCAGTGCTTCTTCGCACTCGTGCAGATACGAAGCAAGCGTCTTTCTGAAGCCTCGCATCTCTGTGATCTTTGCATCTAGCTCAGAAAGCTTTGCATTCAGCAAGTCTCGGACTCGCCGGCACTCGGAGAGGCCTGCCCCACGCGCGGGCAAGAGGCCTTTTACCTCATCGAGTGAAAGCCCGAGAGATTGTGCCTGCTTAATGAAGCGTAGACGTTCTGCGTCTTCTTCAGAATATAACCTGTAGCCCGCGCGGGTACGGCTGGGCCGTGGCAGTAATTTGAGCCTCTCGTAATAGCGCACTGCGTCGGTAGTAACGCCGGCCGCAGAGGCTAGCTCGCCTATTTTAAATGCACTCGACATAGGCTACTCCTTTCGAGCTATCGAGGATTTTACACCTTGGAGTTAACTCCAAGGTCAAGCACAAAAATAGAGGAGGGGTTTACATTGGGAACAGATGCGGCGTTGCTCCTAGGTTTCTTGCTCCAAGCCCCGACCATCGGTCTTTCCGGACCGGTTCGCGTCAAGTCATCTCATACCCCTTGGATATTTTCGGGAGATTTTCCGTCCGATGACGAGCCAATCATTCGGGCAAATGGGCCAAACTGACTGCGTCCTCCGAGCTTAAAAAGGTGAATGGCGAACGGGAAGGATTATCGAAGAGGAGACGCTAAACCATTGAATTTGTGGAGCCAGCGGAGGGACTCGAACCCTCGGCCCCCGGTTTACGAAAACCGCGATTCGCTGTTTTCCTCTGTTCTTAGTGCTGCTCAGATGTCAGCTTTCCTGGCAATTCTACTTATTTCCTGTTCTCCAGGTACGTTATCGTTTGTCTCAGTGCAAGGTGAATAGGTGAATGAAAAGGTGAACGATTCCACAGGCCATTATGTGGAGGCCCAATTACCAGAAACCTCACCCTAGCTGACAGGATATTAGCACTCTCTAAATAGTCGGTTTCCTACGACTGACGACTATTCATATCGCAGCATGAAGGTGCATTTTGCCGCAGTCTCCCCCAATCGGGCGGTCCTGGCTACCCGGCGGCATAGCAACGCTTCAAGTTCTAGGCGGATGCTACAAGGAAGCGCGGAATGGAGGAACAATCGTTGATGCCGTGTCCCTCCGCGATTAACGGGCTACACTTCAGGTCACCGCTCAACTACGATAGCTCGTCGAGCAGCGCTTTCGCTTCACGCAAGTCCACCGTATCGAATCCCTCGGTGAAGCTGTCGTAGACTTGTGCGAGAAGACCCTTTGCTTCTTCTTGCTTGCCTCGATTTCGGTAGAGGCGGGCAAGGCTCATCACCGCGCGTAGCTCCAAGGACTTCGCCTTCTGCTGTTGGGCAATCTTGATGGACTCCTTAAAACAGCCTTCGGCGTGGGCAACCGCAGGCGGGTCGGCTTCTAACACAGCTTTTCCGGCCGGGGCAGCTCGTGAAACGCCTCGACCTGTCGATTGCATCAGTAACAGTTCCCCTTTGAGACGATATAGTTCAGCTTGGTAGTATCGCTCGCCGTTGCGATGGATCAGCAAGTGCGCATCCTCCAATATGCGGAGTCCCTCCTCGTGCTGGCGTGCCTTTCCCAACGCCTCGGCCAGCAAAGCCATGAAATGTGAGCGCGTCACTTCAGCGCCCGTTGCCTGATGGGCGGCAAGCCCGCGCCGCATCTGTTCAATCGCCTCTTTTGGCCGCCCCTGCTCAAGCAGCGCCCATCCCCGCATAATCAAGGCATGCGCTTGATACATCATAAGTCCATGTTCGCTCGCGACGGCGATAGCTGCTTCGGCGCGCTCTTGTGCCATCGGCACTTCTCGGCGAAGCTGGTGGAGAATCGCCGCAAAGACCAGAGCATGCGCCAGACCGTGAGGTTCGGATAACTCGTGGGCCAGAGCCAGGGCTTCCTGCATCCGCTCTAAAGATTGATCGGGTTGGCCAAGAAACCACAGCGTCCAGGCAGCGTGGCATAGCGTCCCAACTCCAGGATTCTGCGAGTAATAGAAAGCATCATCGCGATGCCGCTCAGGATCGTAGAGCGAGAGAGCTTTCTCAGAGTGTTCCATGGCCAGAGCAAACTCCCCCATATGCGCTAAGGTTACCGCCATTGTAAGGTGACCTCGCATCGCCAGCCCTGGATAAGGGAAGCGCTCAGCCAGGCGCAGGAATTCCTTGGCGATTTCGCGGGCGGTTCCTAACTCTGCTCTTAATGTATAAAATGCCCAGAGTCCCCACAGAACTTCAGAAATATCGGGCGTCTCGCCTAACTGCTGAAGTAGCTCCCGGGCTTTCGCGTACACGCTGCCTACCTCCGAAGCCGCGTAGCCCTCGGTTGCAATCAATGGCATTCCAAGAGTGAGTTGCAGACAGAGTTCTTGCTCGGCGCGCTCCGCGGTGTTCGGCAGTTTCCCGACCAACTCCAGCCCCCGGCGCGCGAGCCCGACCGCCTCCCGATACGCAAATCGGCGAATGGCGTTGTCTGCCGCCTGCTGAAGATACTTTGCCGCCCGCTTATAATCCCGGCCTCGCTCAAAGTGCATCGCAAGCTCTGCCGCAATTCCCCTGGCGCGCTCGCCATAGAGCATTTCCCCCTGCTCCCCTATTCGCTGATGGAGTTGAACTCGCTTCAATGCGGATACTCGTTCATACAGCACGTTCCGATACAAAGCGTGTATGAAACCGTACCGAGTCACCGCTTCTCCGTTTGGTAGTTCGTGAACACCGCAATCCTGAATAAACTGATGCTGTCGAGCCAGTTCAGCGCACCGCGCCTCTACAGTCGCTCGATCCTCTCCCATTCCAGCCACCACCGCGAGCGTTGAAAACTCCGCTCCTGCCACGCTCGCCGCCTCAAGTGTTCGCTGCTCGTCTGCATCGAGATGCTCCAGCTGCTTCGCAATTATCTGCTTGATGCTGTCGGGCACTCCCACCTCTACCTTCTCGATCTCTACAACTAACTCCCAACTCTCTTCATACTTGTCAATCGACCCCTCTGTCACAAGGTAATCGACCGCGTTGACCATAAACAGCGGATTTCCTTCTGTTCGCTCGTGTATCAACCTCGCAAGCTCCGCGGGAAATCGATTGGCTGGAAATCTAACAGACAGATACTTGGCAACTGCATCTTCGCTGAGGTATTCAAGCGTCAACTCCTCGCATTGCTGCTTGGCCAGCAACTCCTGCTTGACTGCCTTGAGCGGATGCCCGCTGACAATCAATTCCACAGGCCGATAGGTTCCAATCAGCATGAGATGAGCGGGCTGGCGCTGCCTTGCCAGGTATGAGATCAGGTCAAGCGTGGAGTAATCGCTCCAGTGAAGGTCTTCCAATATAAGCACCAGTGGCAGGTCTGCCGTCAGTGCCTCTAATGCCTCGCCCATCTCTCGCAGCATTCGCTCGCGTGTAGCTCCGGCCAGCTCTCGACTCAGCAACTCACGATCTGCGGTGCTCACTAGAGAAGGCATTTGCAGCAGCCACATCGGTGCATGAGCGCGCAGCACATTGACAACCTGCCCTTGCTCTCGGCACAACCGCCCGATTGCTTCGAGAACTGGCAGGTAAGCTTCACTCGTCCCGTACTGCTCCAGACATTGCCCTCGACCTATGCGAATGCTTCTATCAGAAGCAATACTCCGAGCGAAGGTGTCGACCACGGCGGTCTTTCCGATGCCTGCTTCTCCGGTAACAAATACTATCTGACGTTCTCCACCCAGCATCTTCTCAAGCCAGCTTCGCATCCGGGATAGTGCTTCGTCGCGTCCGACAACTCCCAGAGGTGGATCGCCGCCGGGCAGCGGTGAAGCGGAAAGGGCTCTATTGGCTCCGATCTCCTGATCTTTCGTCATCATCGGCCCGCCCTCCGCGATCTGACCGATGAAGCGATAGCCCCGCCGATGTGCGGTTTCAATGAAGCGAGGAGACTTTGGATTATCGTCGAGAGCCTCGCGGAGCTGACGAATGGTGACTTTGAGGACGGCTTCCCCGACAAAGGTTTCCGGCCAGACGGCGTTGAGAAGTTCCTCCTTCGTGACGAGCTGGCCTGGACGCCCGAGGAGATGGTTGAGCACCGCGAAGGCTTTGGGTCTGAGCTTGATTGCTCGTGAGCCTCGCCACAGGCACTCGTTGGCCAAGTCTAGGCAAAATGGATCGAAGATTATCGGCTTTTCACGCTCCACTTCAATTACCAGACGTTACCAAAGTTTTACTGCGAGTTTATGACTCCCAGTACGCGCTCGGACTATTGTCTGCTTATGATGGAGGGATGGCAATACAAGGGGGCCTTCGTCATCCAGTTTCGACCGGAATCCGATATAAAGGCTGGACGATTCGAGGGTAGGGTTGAGCACATCGTGTCGTCCAAGGCAACGCGATTTCACTCGCTCGACGAGTTGCTTGATTTCATCGCAAGCGTGCTTAGTGACGTCGGCAACACAGAGCAACTGTAGTCACTCAGTTCCAGGATGATAGGGCTAGGAATGACCAATGACTGTGGTAGAACGGCGCCTTTGCAGTGATGCGAGGACGTTAGTCACTCTTAGAAAGCAACCAATGCTCGAGATCCGACCGACTTGTGAACATTGCAACAGGCCCTTGCCAGCTGCCTCACTCGAAGCACGTATCTGTACCTATGAGTGCACGTTCTGCGCCTCGTGCGTCGACAATGTCTTAGCAAACGTTTGCCCGAACTGCGGCGGCGGATTTGTTGCCAGACCAATTAGGCCTTCGAGGAATTGGAAGGGTGACAACTACCTTGGCAAGGACCCAGCGAGCACCAAGATCAACCACAGGCCCGTTGATCCCGTTGTTCATGCAAAGTTTTTAGCCATGGTCAAGAACATTCCACCGGATAAGCGTTAGAGCTCGACGATGCCCGAGATGGCTAACCCTGTGTTGCTGCCGACGGTCCGCTAGCGTTGCCTCTCATGCCGGCGCGCGCAAGAACACGACATTAGCCCCGGAAAACCACTTTTAGATGTTGGAGGTAACGATGGTCAGAATCAGCATTCTTTATCCGAACAAGAAGGGCTCTCGGTTTGATATGGCTTACTACATTGAGGGGCACATGCCCCAGTCAATTCGTCTGTTGAGCGCACATCCCGGCTTCAAAGGAGTCTCGGTAGAAAAGGGTCTTGGAGGGGCCGCTCCAGATTCGGAAGCGGCGTATGTTGCGATGTGCCATTTCTTGTTTGAGTCAGTCGAGGCATTCAAGGCGGCATTCATGCCGCATGCCGCGGAGCTGCAGGATGATATTCCCAACTACACCGACGTAACGCCCGTGATTCAGATCAATGAAGTACTTATCTCAAACTGAGACCTAATGCTCGGCGACAACGTTCACACTGCCCGTCAGGCCGACCGGTGACGTTGCGAAACCGTTCTCACGGTTCCCGCCTGCTTTGACACCAGTCAAGTCATCTTCTGCTGTTATCTGGCCTCGTTGGCATTACCAAAACATTACCGCACCTTTACGCCAAGTTTATGACTTCCCCGCCTCGCTAGGATTATCCTCCCGACTTGATGAAACGATGATTGTAGGATCGCAAGTTTCATCACCTGCCAAAAAGCAGGAAATTCACCGAAAGAAAAAGGATGGACGGATGAACAGGTTTAAGAACTTTCTGTTAGACGCAGTCAGCGTAAAGCACGGCGCAGAGAATCGCATGAAAAGATACGGCCTTGCGATGCCGATAGCCATCATTGGATTGATGGTCATTTTTACTGCTCAGGCTCAGAATCGTGATGATGCGACGGTGCCCACGGTCTTTCAGGCCGCAGGGCCAAATGCGGCTTCGATAGAGGGCACGATAACTGAGTTCCGCGCCGCGCTGGGCGGAAACAACAACGGCATTACGCCGCCGGGCGGGCCGATCATCGCGGGCGGACGCCGCGAGATCAATTGGGACGGCGGCAACGCCGCAAACACCACAACTAGTCTGACACCGACACCAGTGCTGGACCAGTTTCTTGTTGGACGCGGCGCTCGTTTCACGACACCGGGATCCGGTTTCGTTCAAGCTCCGCCCTCGGGGTTGGCCGCTGCCGATGTTTTCAATAACCCGAGCTACGCGACGATCTTCAAAGCCTTTACCCTATCGCGGCTTTTCTCGGCCATCGGAAGCAACGTGACCGACACGCTTTTCTTTGTGCCGGGCACTAGTGATGTAAAGGCGGTGACGCGCGGATTCGGCGTGGTCTTTTCAGATGTCGACCTTCCGGACGGAGGCGACGACGCCAGCCCCAAGCAAGGAGGCAAACGCGCGAGCACACTTATCGAATTTTTCGGCGCTGATGGCGAGCTGCTGTTCAGCAGCTTTGCGCCCGCCTCACCGGGAGACGGCAATCTGTCGTTCTTCGGAATCGTTCTTGGCGATGCTCGTATCGCCACTGTCCGGATCACAACCGGCGCGACCCCGGGGCTCGATGACAGCCCAAAGCGGGATGTTGTGATGATGGACGACTTCATCTACGGCGAGCCCCAACGCTTGCGCTAAGCCCTGCGGCGCTACGCCTAACAATCGCGTGGAGGGGACGCGCCTTATTCGGCGCGCCCCTCAAGGCGAAGTCGGTCAGGCGCAATGAGCCACAGCCAAGGAGTGATCAGCGATGGCAAGCAACTCGATTCCGATTCAGTTCGATGCAGGTGTGAATGCTGCCCTTGCCGGCGATGCTATGAGCGGCTTTGAGTATCTTTATCGCAAACACTGCCGCCGGGTCTATTCGATCTGTTTTCGGATGATGGGCAACGTCGCCGAAGCTGAAGACCTGACCCAAGAGGTGTTCATACATTTGCACCGCAAGCTCGGTTCGTTCCGTGGCGAAGCAACCTTTACTACGTGGCTGCACCGTTTGACTGTGAACCAGGTGTTGATGCACTTCCGGCGATTAGCCCGAACGATCCGAGGCAGTGGCGACGCCGAGAACGTTGTTGATCCCCGGCTGCTCGATCCTAAGGCGATACCGAACATAGATCGCATCGCGCTCGAAGATGCCATCGCCCAGCTCCCGCCTGGCTTCCGCGCAGTCTTCGTGCTGTACGACGTCGAAGGTTACGGGCACGAAGAGATAGCGAAGCTGTTGAATTGCAGCACGGGCACGAGCAAATCGCAATTGCACAGAGCGAGGATGAGGCTGCGACAACTGCTGTGGGGTGCGCCGGTAACGGCGAAAGCAGTTCATAGGCGCCTAGAAGGCAGTTTTCAACGCAGCGCCTGACGATAGAGGGAGGAAGGAGAAGAGCATAGAAATGACGAATCACGTAGAGAGAGCAGCGTTGCGGTCACTCGATCCGGATCAATTGAAAGACTCAGTGCGTGAGATGTTGGTCTCGATGGAGGCAATGGAGCGCGACCTGTTCATAAAGACTCTGGAGTATGAAATGTTGCGCTCCGGATTGAGCATAAGAACTTACCTGATTCCGCTCGGCATAGGAGCCGAGTGCGCCGAAGATTTGACCCCAACCGAAGTCGGCCATCTCATCAGGTTCTTCATCATCAATGTGCCGAAAGCTATGCCGGCAGTTGTTCGGGTGCTGGATGGGTGCCCCGTTCTCGCGACATTACCCCCTCCTGATTGCCCTATGGCCGCTTGAAAGGCAACAAGCCAGGAGGCCCGTGATTGAAACGAATTCAAACCTGAGCCAGGAGAATATCGATGAACAAGTATAGAAAGAAATTCTTGATCGCAATGCAACTCTGCTCAATTGTGTTATTGGCACTATTTGTCGCGGCATCGGCTCGAGCTCAGACGCCAGCCACCGCACCAGCAAACGACGACCGAAGCGAGACGACAGGCGCGCCGCCTTTTGTGTCCCGGTTCGCGCTCTCGTTCGTGCCTTCGGGCTTGCGTCTGATGCCCGCTAGCGGTACGCGCGCTAACATCGACCGAAGGGTAATAAAAGAATTCGATAAAGCGTGGCGCGCCTCAGGGGACGGTACTAATGACCGTGAGGGTGTTGTCTTGATCTTTCGGATGGAAGATGGGAGCTACACAGGCAGGCCGCAAGGTTTTACCAACGAGTATAAGAAGTTCACTTTTAAATGGAATTCTGCGGTTTTAGCAATAGTCCATACTCATCCGAATAGCTGTGATCCAAGACCATCGCCGCAAGATGAGCGAGTTGCTGAGAAATATGATGTGCCAATCTTCACAATTACAATCAGTGGCATGTATGTGTACGATCCCGCCACAAAGAAGACTAGCAAAGTGCTGAACGGCCTCGATTGGCTCAACCTATCAACCTATCAACCTATCCAGATGAACTCAAGAGAGGGCTCGGAGCGTAGACCGCTCCCTGCATCAGGTTCCTGAATCTGGTCTCAGGCAGAATCCTGCCGCTTTCGCGGCAAGCAATGTCAATAAACCACCACCGCTCAGACAGGTGGACTACAAAAGATAAGGAGAAGAGGAATCATGAACCGATTCACTAGAATGAAAGAGTTTTCGCTAACGGCGAGCTTACTACTCATCATCTCGCTGGCTTTCCCATTCACGTCGCCAATTGTCGTGGCGCAATCCAGCAAGGGGATCGTGGTGGGAACGATCGTGGACCCTGCAGGCGCCGCGATCTCCGGCGGCACGGTGAGAGTCACCAACACATCAACCAATGTCTCACGTGAGACAGTCTCTGCATCCGAGGGAACCTTCCGTCTCGATGAGGTTGACCCTGGCGCCTACAAAGTAGAAGTCACAGCCGACGGCTTCAAGGCTGCCGTACGCGATAACGTGATCATCGCCGCGGCGCAAATTACAGACACATCCTTCACCCTCGAAGTCGGCGGCGCTGGTGAAGTGGTCAATGTCAGTCCCGACAGCATCGTGATCTTGCAACAGCAGGATGGCGCGCGCACCAGCACACTTGATCCGCGCCAGATTGTCGATCTACCGGTAGCCGGTCTCAACCCGGCCAACCTGGTGTTTACGCTGCCGGGCGTCACTGCGCCAGGCGTTCTTGCAGGCGGGTTCGTGCAAGGGACGGAGTTTTCAATAAACGGGTTGCGACCTCGCGCGAACAACCAGTTGATTGACGGCTCCGACAACAATGACAACGCGATTACCGGCCAGTTCTATCAGCCGGTGTTACGCGATGGCTATCGCGAAGTGTCAGTCCTTGGCGCAAACAACTCCGCCGAGTACGGACGGGCAGGCGGCGCTGTCGTCAATGTGATTACCCGCAGTGGGTCGAATCAGTTTCATGGGTCGATCTATGATGTCATCACTTCAAGCGCGCTGTCTTCTTTGAGCAGCGGTCAGAAAGCCAATGAGGGATTGACATCTGTTCCGGTCTCGATTCAGAACGACTCGGGCTTCTCGATCGGCGGCCCCGTCAAGAAGGACAAGCTGTTCTTCTTCGGCACACTTCAGGCATCCCCGTTTCGGTCCACCACCACAGCCTCAGCAGTCGTGCCGACAGCCGAAGGGTTTGCTGCGTTGCGCTCTCTGTTCCCACAAGGCCGGAGCGCGAACCTTGACCGCTACCTGGGCATAGTGGGTGATTTGCGGGGCGCGAGCAACGTGATTCAAATCCCACTTGGGGGCGGCCGTCAGGCGATACCCTTCGGGACGGCGACGCTCACGGGCCTAAGTCAGAGTTTTAACGACTATCAATTCTTGACGCGCGTTGACTGGGCGCCTGGCGCCAGGGACAGCCTTTCGTTCCGTTACTTGTTTGATGATCAAACCTTCAGCAACCAGATTCCATCGGCATTTCAGGGCTTTGGAATTGACGTGCCCAGCCGGATACAGAATTTCTACGCCAACCACACGCGCACGTTGTCGCCGAAACTGTTAAACGAATTCCGTTTTTCCTTCGGGCGGTTCAACGCGGCTTTCAACCCTCAAGATCCGGCGACTCTCAACGGTCCGCAGTTCAACCTCGGCGCTACCAACATCACCAGTGTAGGTCTTTCCGCGACCTTCCCGCAGTCGCGGATCTTCAACAACTATCAGTTTCAGGACACGATCACCTACACCGTCCGGGATCACACGATTCGCGCGGGAGCGGACATGTTGCGCCAAGTTGCGAAGGAGAGTGTGCCCTTCAACGGGCGGGGAAGTCTGACTTTTTCAGGCGGTGCCGGATTCCCAACCTTCGGAAATTTCGTGGATGGGTTTTCAGGCACCGCGGGCATCTTCGCTCAACGAGTGTTCGGCAGCCCTGAAATCTTCCCGGATGCGTTTCAGCAGGCCTACTTTGTCAACGACAGTTGGCGCCTGCTGCCGAATTTAACTTTGAACTTAGGCCTGCGGTATGAGAACTACGGCACGCCCTTTAACGTGATTCGATTCCCTACCTTCGCGGGTTTCAATGTGCTGCTTGACACAGTTGCCAGGCAGCGTCGTGATGATAACAACGTTGCTCCGCGGTTCAGCTTTGCCTACACGCCCCGCTTCGCCAGGTGGTTGTTTGGCGAAGAGAAGACCGTGATACGCGGCGGATACGGGATCAGTTACGATGTCTTCTTCAACAACATACTGGACAACACGGCAGCTTCGTCGCCTAACGCTTTTGGAGTCACCACTCTAGGTTCGTCGATTGGCGGTCGTGGCTTTTCGAACGCCGGAGTTAGTTCTTTGCCGGCGACGGGGACTCCTAATCCGTTTGCTAACATCACAAGCGTTGATCCAAATCTTGTAAACCCGCTGACTCACCTCTGGAATCTGGGCGTTCAGCGACAGGCGCCCGGCAACGTCATCGTTGACGTGGCTTATGTCGGATCGCGCGGGACGAGATTATTAATCAACGAGCAGTTGAATCCTGGCGTTAACGGCGTCCGTATTTTCTCGACTCGTGGCCCGGTGACCGTCCGCACAAACGGCGGCGACTCCATCTACCATTCTCTGCAGACGCGCGTCGAGCGCGGTTTGCGCAAAGGATTGCTCGCCCGCTTTGTATACACGTTTTCAAAGACGATTGATGACGTCAACAGCGAAGTATTCGTCACGACCGGTGGGAGCAGCGTTGGGTCGAACCCGTTCGACCGCAGTGTAGATCGAAGCGTAGCTTCGTTCGACGTTCCGCATAGCGCGGTGTGGTCCTTCATCTGGGACGCGCCAGGCCCAACGCGTGGCTTCCTTGGAGAAGTCGCAGGCGGCTGGACGCTCTCAGGAATCTATCGCATTCAATCCGGGTCCGTAGAGAGCCCGTTTCTCGGGGGCGTTGATTTAAATGCAGACTTGAATTCCTTCAACGACCGCCCGACTATCTCAAACCCGAACGCGCCGCCGACTTCAGTGGCATTCGCCAATTCGGTTTTGGGGTTTCCTGGCAGTGGTTTTGTTGACATCAACGGCAACCCTGTTGATCCGGCAAACACCCGCTTTCTTGTCGATCCTGCCAATCGCGGGAACATCGCAGGACGCAATACGCTTCGAGCGGATCGGGTCAACAGCTTTGATGCAAGCGTTAACAAGGCCTTCAAGCTGCCCTTTGAAGGTCACCGCCTCGAAGTACGTGTTGAGTTCTTCAACGTACTCAATCACCCCAACTTCACGTTTGCGAATCCGAACGTTTCGAGTGACTTGAGCAACGGCGACGTGACCAACCCGTTCTTCAACAATGTGCGCCTAAACAACGGCGGCAACCGCACCGGGCGCATCCAGCTCCGCTACGCATTCTGATGAATCAGAAATAAAGGCAGGGGCGAATAAGAGAGGAATTCTTATTCGCCTCCTCAAACCAACAATTTTCCGTGAATAGGAGACAAGTCAATGAACTCGAAGCTAGTCATTATAGGATTGATGATTGCGTCGCTGCTTGCCATTTCGGTAAGCGGCCAGAAGCTGACAACAATTAAGCAGGTGATCTTGCAAGACGATAAGTCCGGCGACCACCTGATATTCGCTATCCCTACTGGCGAGTACAAGTTTGAGATTTGTAAGGGAAACTTTTCGGGTGGAGGCGTCGGCAGCGTTAGTGTAACCGGTTGCAAGGTTGTTCTGAGTGATATGTCCGATACCAGACGCGTACTGGCCGAAGTAGATCTATGCGAGAGAGTCGGAAAAGCAGACATCGCAATTGAGGGCCCCAGCTTAACAAATCGAATTGACTCGCCGGAATTTGAGTTTGTCATATCCGATTCGAAAACCGGGGACAGCGCATTCGACTGCGAGTCCAGGGCGATCGATCCGAAGTAGATGCTGGGAGGCGGCCCGGTGCTTGGTTGCGCCGTCAATCGAGGCCATCGGTAAAAGGAAGCCTGATATGAGAGCGCGGCTTTGTAAAGGGACCACTTCCTTAGACTCTTTCATTCACTCAAACCTGCCGGTTTATCCCGGCGCTTAAAAGGAGAACACCTTGAAGTATTCAATTGACAGAATCCAGGACACTCTGGAAGCCGCGTCCGCGGCTGCGCGCGTCTATCCGACTCGAGCAACGAGCGGTATTTTTGTAACGCGGCTGGCGAAAAAAGGTCGGAGGATGAGCCAATATTTCCGGCGTCAGCTCGTCGCAGCGTCCGTACTAGCTACGGCTATGGCGCTCGCGTTAGCGCTCACAAACGCGTGGGACGCGAGGAGCGTTTCCGCCGACTCGGTATCGTGCGGCATCAACGAGATCACGTTTACCACAAGAGGAGTAAACACGTCCCCGGCGATCAATAGCGATGGCACACGCATCGCTTTTCAGTCCACCCGCGACTTGACCGGCGACAACGCCGACGGCAACTCTGAGATCTTTCTCTACGACACAACAGCGAACAGCTTTACTCAGATTACCCACACGACCTTGGGGTTGCAGGGAAACGTGATCCCCGCAATCAGCGGCGATGGTACGCGCATCGCTTTTTCGTCCGACCGCGATCTAACCGGCGGCAACGCCGACGCCAATGTTGAGCTCTTTCTGTTTGACACCACAACGAACAGCTTTACGCAGGTCACTAACACGACGGGGATATCTGTCGGAAACGCGTTTCCCGCAATCAATAACGATGGCACGCGCATCGCCTTTCAGTTCGCCTTCGATTTGACCGGCGCGAACCCCGATGGCAACCAGGAGATTTTTCTTTTTGACACGACAACGAACAGCATCAGCCAGATCACCAACACCATCACGCCTGGGCAATTCGTCGGAGCACAGGAACCAGCAATCAATGGCGATGGTACGCGCATCGCTTTTACCACCAACCAGGATTTGACTGGCGCCAACCGCGACAAGAACCTCGAGCTCTTTCTGTTTGACACACAGAGCAACAGTTTCACCCAAGTTACTAGCACAACCGGAAGCGATATATTCAACAGGCAGCCTGAAATCAGCAGCGATGGCAAACACATCGCTTTTACGTCCAACGGATTTCCTGGGGGCAACCCGGATGGCAATGATGAGCTCTTCCTCTTTGACTCCGTTACGGGCGGGATTGCCCAGATAACCTTCACATCCGGATTCGGATCAAACTCTTTCTCAGCCATCAACAGCGATGGCACGCGCATCGTTTTTGAGTCCATTCACGATTTGACAGGCGGCAACGCCGATGGCAACTCTGAGGTCTTTCTGTTTGACACGCAGACCAACAGCCTCACACAGGTCACCAGCACGACCGGGCAATTCGTCGGAGCCCAGTCCCCCACAATCACTGACGATGGGACGCGCATCGCTTTTACCTCGAACGGCTTTGCCAATGTCGGCAACGCCGACGGCAACACGGAGATATTCCTGGCAGCTTGCTTGTTTCCGCCGCCGCCTCCGCCAGCCACCTTTGCCGACCTGCTTATCAGCCAAAGTGCGGACAAGAGCGCGGTCAAACGGGGCGACATGCTCACCTACACAGTGACGGTCAACAACTTTGGTCCCGACAGCGCCATTGGCAGCGTGATCAACGACACGCTATCGAGTGGTGTAACTTTCGTCAGCGCCCATGCCAACAAGGGCAGTTTTGCGGCGCCACCTGTCGGCCAGACGGGCGCCGTGACCTGGAACCTGGGCAACTTGCAAAATGGCGAGCAGGAAGCGGCGCAAATTCAGGTCACGGTGATCATCCGCGGCAAGTCCACGATCACCAACACGGCGACCGCGAGTTCCAGCACGACTGACCCGAACCCGGGAAATAACAGTTCGTCGCTGATGACGACCGTGCAGCCCGGCGGAAAGAAATAGCCAACGAGGGCGCCTTGTGCTCAGGTAGAGCATAACAAGGGTGATCGCAGCGGTCATTCTCTTCCATCCCGCTAACGACAGTAGCGGTTTCACGAAACCAATAGAAAGGGATAATTTTCATGAAACGTTATCTATATAGGATCAGTATCAGCGTGCTGACACTCGTACTGGTGGGACTCAGCGCCTTCACGGCACTGGCGTCGGTTACACGTCCTTTCCATCTGGTAGAGCACGGTACGCTGACAACAACTAAAGACGGCGACAATCTCCTTCTCGTCACCGATGGAACCGGAACAGCGACCCAACTCGGTCGCTTTAGCCTGCACCGCACGGCCACGCTCAAACCGACCATGGAGGGAGAATTGGAGGTAGACGGGCAGGCTACGCTGACAGCGGCGAACGGTGAACGGCTTGAATCTTCCATAAAAGGCACGCTCAACCCGCAGACCGGCAAGGCGGTCTTGATTTACGAATGGAAGGGAGGCACGGGCCGGTTTGAGAACGCAACTGGCGCGACCGTCTGGCTAGTCCAGGTTAATCCCGATCAGACGTACGATGTCGTCGCGGACGGAGTCATTGACTATTGAGAATCGCAGCCGCATATGGTGGAAAACGTTTCGGCCTTTCGCATCCTGATGCGGAAACTGAAATGTCAGCCGCCGCAGACTAAGGGCCTGTCATCGCATTGCTGCGATGACAGGCCACGCTTGAAAAAAGGATTCTTAGGATCGCATGTTTCATCATCGAGTCTGATGTCAGACGAAGAAAGGTTCACGATAACGGGCTTATCGGGACGGATCGAGAAGCACTCAAAATCGAGGTGGGCATTTCTGTGCAGATGGCGGGCATTCCGTTCGGTATTACAGACTGGTCCAAGATCGATCAAACCGAGCACACAGTTGAACTCGGATTTGCGTAAACTGGCGCACTCAACACTTCGGAAGCATTCGAGTCCGCATGGTCGAGTACACGCCTGGATACCTGGCTGATCACTGGTGTAGCAAAGGGCACATACTGCTTTGCCTGGAGGGTGAGCTACAGACTGAATTCCAAGGTGGTCGCGAATTCACTCTCACCCCAGGCATGAGCTATCAACTAGCAGACAACGCCGAACCTCACCGCTCATACACCGAGCTTGGCGCAAAGTTGTTCGTTGTCGATTGATCGCCGTACCTAACGCCCGCGGTGAGCAGCCACGATGAGCGAATGCGCGCCAGCGATCTGCTCTGTGCAGGTAAGCCGACAGGAGGAGGCGATGGAGCCGCGAAGCCATTGGGAGCGAGTCTACGGTACGAGGAAGCCGACCGAGGCCAGCTGGTACCAGGCGACTGCTGCGTTGTCCCTGTGCCTAATTCGGAACGTGGTCCCCGACCGGTCGGTGCCCATTATCGACGTTGGAAGCGGAGTACTGCAGCCGTTCATCTACTGCATGTGTCGAGTGAAGCGCGCTCCCGCGTCATTGAGCGCCGCTCGCCGCTTATCCAGGTGTTGGGCGGCTTGCAACAGCGACAACGCTAGGTAAGATCGAGAACAATGAGACGAATCGAGAAACCCAAAGAGGCCGAGTACGCTCCATACGCCATTCAGTATATCGGGCTGCCACCCGACGACGGGCTGGTGCTCGAGCACCTTCAGAAGAACCTCGAGGCCTCACGAGCTTTCTTACTCTCGCTGCCCGAAGAGAAACTCTTGTACCGCTACGCAGCGGATAAGTGGACGGTCAAGGAGATCGTATTGCACATAGCGGATGACGAGCGCATCTACCCATATCGAGCGCTGCGGTTCGCTCGCAATGAAACAACGGAATTGCCGGCGTTCGATCAAGACCAGTACACTCGCTACTCTGGCGCGAACCAACGTCCGCTCGACGAGTTGGCAACGGTGCGGGCAGCGACATTGTCATTCTACAGTGGGATTGGAAGCGACACGCTGAGGGGGCTGGGGTAGCGAGCGGGAACGTGGTGAGTGTCGAGCCATCGCCTATCACATGCGGGGCACAAATTACGACACATGAACATCATCCGTGAGCGATACTTATGAGAAGGGCGCTCGGAGACGCCGCCCACACGGAGGAGACCAAATATGCTCTACATGGTTGTTGAGCGGTTCAAGGCAGGTGTAGCGTCCGACGTCTATCGCCGTGCCTGAGAGAAAGGGCGGATGATACCCGATGGTCTGGAGTATCTCCAGCTGGGTCGACCTGGAGTTCACGATTTGCTATCAACTGATGCGTACAGAAGACGCGTCACTCTTCGCAGTGTGGACAAATGCCTGGAACGATCTGATTGAGTTCGAGATTGTGCCAGTGCGGACGTCCGCGGAGGCAGCCCAGATTATTGCTCCACATCTTTAGGATAACTCATCGAGCAGCGCTTTCGCTTCACGCAAGTCCACCGTAGCGAACCCCTCGGTGAACCTGTCGTAGATTTGTCTGAGCAGACTCCGTGCTTCTTCCTGTTGGCCCTGTTTTCGATAGAGACGCGCCAGGCTCATCACCGCGCGCAGCTCCAAGGACTTCGCTTTCTGCTGTTGGGCAATCTTGATGGACTGATTAAAACAACCTTGGGCCTGGGCAACCGCGGGCGGCTCGGGCTCAACCACTGCCTTTCCACTCGGGGCAGCTCGTGAAACGCTTCGACCTGTAGCTTGCATAAGTAACAGTTCGCCTTTGATACGATATAGCTCAGCCTGGTAGTATCGCTCGCCGTTGCGATTGGTCGCGGCCAGCGCCTCCTCCAATACGCGGAGTCCCTCCTCAGTTTGGCGTGCCTTTCCCAACGCCTCGACCAGCAGAGCCAAAAAATGCGGACGCATAAGTTCAGTGCCTGTGGCTTGATGGGCAGCAAGTCCCTGGCGCATTTTTTCAACCGCCTCTTCCTGCTGCCCCTGCTTGATCAGCGCCCAGCCCTGCGTAATCATTGCCGTCGCCTGATACAGTACGAGCCCATGTTCGCTGGAAACGGCGATGGCAGCCTCGGAGTTTTCTTGCGTCATCTGCTCGTCCCGACGGAGCTGATAAAGAATCGCCGCAAAGAAGAGGGCGTGCGCCAGACTGTGGGGTTCGGATAACTCGCGCGCCAGAGTCAGCGCTTCCTGCATCCGGTCCAAAGCCTGGTCGGGTTGGCCCAGAAACCACAGCGCCCAGGCGGCAAAGCACCGCATCGCAACTCCCGGGTTTAGCGCATAGAGAAAAGCATCATCGCGATGCCGCTCAGGATCGTAGAGTGAGAGAGCTTTCTCAAAGTGTTCCATGCTCAGAGCAAACTCGCCCAGATGGGTGAAGGTGATCTCCATCGCCCAGTGACCTAGCAGCGCGAGCCCAGGGTACGGGAGGTGCCCAGCCAGGCGCAGAAATTCCTCGGCGATCTCGCGGGCTGTCCCTAACTCGGCCCTCAACGTATAGAATGTCCAGAGTCCCCAGAGAACTTCTGACACGTCCGGCGTCTCGCCTAACTGCTGATACAGCTCTCGGGCTTTCAGGTAGACGGCGCCTACATCCGGGGCCGCATAGCCCTCGGTCGCAATCAACGGCACGCCTAGAGTGAGTTGCAGACAGAGTTCTTTCTGGGTGCGATCAGGAGTGTCCGGCAGTCTCCCGAGCAACTCCAGACCCTGGCGTGAGAGCCCGACCGCCTCCTGATAAGCAAACCGGCGGACGGCGTTCTCGGCTGCCAGCTGCAGGTACTTAACGGCTCGTTTCAAGTCTCGCGCTTGCTCAAAGTGTACTGCGAGCTCCGCGGCAATCTCTCCAACCCGGTCGCCGTAGATGATTTCACCGCGTTCGCCGATCCTCCCGTGGATTTCTGAGCGCCTCGCTAGCGCTACGCGCCTGTAGAGCACATCCAGGTAAAGGGCGTGAATGAATCGGTAACGCGGTGTAATCGTCCCATCTGGTAAATCGGCCAGGTAGGCAGGCAACAGGAAGTGATGACGCTGTGCCAGCCCATCACACACCTCTTCAATCTTTATGACGTCTTCGCCCAGGCCCGCCGAGATGGCCACGGCCGAGCAATCCATCCCGACAACGCTCGCCCCTCCCAGCACGCGCTGCTCCAGCTCGCTAAGACGCTCGATGTGTTTCTCAATCAGGTAGCGGATATTCTCAGGCACGCCCAATTCAACTTCATCCAACTCGACTTGCAACTGCCAGTGTCCTTCGTACTCCGCAATAATCTTCTCGGCGACGAGGTAGTCCACGACGTTGACCATAAACAGAGGATTTCCCTCTGTTCGTTCGTGTATCAGCCTCACAAGCTCTACAGGAAATCGATTGGTGGAAAATCTAACAGACAGATACTTGGCAACTGCATTTTCGTTGAGGTATTCAAGCGCCAACTCCTCGCATTGCTGCTTGGCCAGCAACTCCTGCTTGACTGCCTTGAGCGGATGCCCGCTTACTATCAACTCCGCGGTCCGATAGGTCCCGATCAGCAGAAGATGAGCGGGCTGGCGTTGCCTTGCCAGGTATGAGATCAGGTCCAGCGTCGAGTAATCGCTCCAGTGAAGGTCTTCCAGTATAAGCACCAGCGGCAGTTCTGCGGTCAGCGCCTCCAATGCCTCTCCCATCTCTCTCAACATTCGCTCGCGTGTCGCTCCGAACACTTCTCGACCCAACAACTCGCGATCTGAAGCGCTCACCAAAGAAGGCATTTGCAGCAGCCACAACGGCGCGTGAGCGCGCAGTACATCAACAACAACCTGCGCCTGCTCTCGACACAACCGCCCGATAGCCTCGAGTACCGGCAGGTAAGCTTCACTCGTCCCGTACTGTTCCAGACACTGTCCTCGGCCTATCCGAATGCTCCGATCAGAAGCTATGCTCCGCGCGAACGTGTCGACCAGAACGGTCTTTCCGATGCCTGCTTCTCCTGTAACAAACACTATCTGACGTTCTCCACCCAGCATCTTCTCAAACCAGCTTCGCATCCGCGACAGTGCTTCGTCGCGTCCGACAACTCCCATAGGTGAAAATGCCGCGGGCAGCGACGAAGCCGAAATGGCTTTTTTGGTCCCGATCTCCTGATCTCTTGCGAGTATCTCCCCGCACTCTGCGATCTGACCGATGAAGCGATAGCCTCGACGATGTGCGGTTTCAATAAAGCGAGGAGTCTTTGGATCATCGTCGAGAGCCTCGCGGAGCTGACGAATGGTGACTTTGAGGACGGCTTCGCCGACAAAGGCTTCTGGCCAGACGGCGTTGAGGAGTTCTTCTTTTGTGACGAGCTGGCCTGGACGCCCGAGGAGATAGTTGAGCACCGCGTAGGCTTTGGGTCTGAGCGGAATTGCAAGTGAGCCTCTCCGCAGGCGCTCGTTTGCCAAGTCCAGACAAAATGGATCGAAGGTTATCTGTTTTGCACTCCCCACTTCAATTACCAAACGTTACCGAAGTCTTACGGCAAGTTTATGACTTAGAGTACGCGCTCGGACTATTGTCCCCTTATGATGGAGAGTTGGCAATACAAGGGGGCCTTCGTCATCCAGTTTCGACGGGAATCCGATATCAAGGCTGGGCGATTCGAGGGCCGGGTTGAGCACATGGCATCGCACATGGCGAAGCGATTTCACTCGCTCGACGAGTTGCTTGATTTCATCGCAAGCGTGCTGAGTGAAGGCGGCAACACGGAGCAACTGTAGTCATAAATTCGCAGGATGATCATTACCGAAACGTAACCGCACCTTTACGACAAGTTTATGACTTCGCGGCCTCACTAGGACTATCCTCCTCGCTCGATGAAAGGATGATTTGAGTATCAGAAGTCTCCTCATCGAGCCTGTATCTGGACCTACAGACAGGAAAATTCAATTGCAGGAAAGGTTAGAAGAATGAACAGATTTAAGAACGTGTTAGTAGCGACAAACAGCACAAGGCAAGCGGCGGGGAATCGACTGAAGAGATATTGGCTAGCGGGGCCAATAGCCATCATTGGATTGATGTTCATTCTCCCTGCCTTCGCTCAGGATCATGAGCCGCTCAGCTTTACCTTGGGGCCCGCTTCGGATGCCATCACAAAGCCCTCCTGCCTGCCCAATGCGACAGCCAAAGTAACTTTTTTCCCCAAAGAGGAGATTCGCGGAGTCGATACCCTGGATCTGAAGGCGGAGGGGCTGGCGCCTAATACTACCTTTGCCGTCTTCTTGACCGAACTCCCAGTGCCCCCCTTCGGCGCGGTGGAATATATCGGCGAGTTCACCACGAACACAGCGGGCAGAGGCTCTATGCGCGTGGATGCCATCATCGAAGAGGCTTTCGCATTTAACAACAGCACCGGGGTCCGTAAGGATCTGAACCACGTGGTCATTTGGTTCGCTGATCCGAATGCTGATGAATTCTGCGTCCCAGGGTCGGCTTCGACGCCCTTCGAGGGAAACGGCCAGGCCGGGATCGCGGTGTTGTCGTCGAAGAATGCACCGCCGGGCGCGCCGCTGCCGTAGCAACGCTTTGTAGAGCGAGGTGCGCGCTCGATTGACGACATCACGACGCTATTCCAGTAAGCGCTGAACTTCGTTCTAAATGACCGTGAGAAGTGAGGCCTGCGTGTATTTGGTAGTGAATCCTTATGCTCGCTCCAACATACAGTCCGCACGCGCAGGTCTTACCTCCTCACGGAGCAAATGGGAGCGGCTAAAACCTTAAGGAGAAAGCATAATGGATTTCCAGACGACAACAGCTTATGAAGAACACTGGCACTTCGTAAGCAATCGGAAACCCGGCCACGTCCGTCGGCGGCGCACAAGAACCTTGCTGTGGACATCTCTGATGTGGTTGTCCGGCTGGCTTGCGGTGTCGAGTACCGCCTTCGCGCAGTCGCCATTGACAGATGATGCCGACTCGCAGAAAGGCACCACGGCAAACCTCACGCTGTCGGCCGACAGCACCGTCTATCTAAAGTTCAAACTGACTGCGACGCTGCCAACTAACACCCCAGGCTCAAGCGTAGCTAAAGCAACTATCAAACTCTACCTCGGTGCCGTCAAATCCCCGGGCATCGTAGATGTCTATCAACTGGTCAGCGACTGGAGCGAGCAGACCATCGCCTCGGCGCCGCCGATCCTCGGCAACCTGCTGCAAGCGGGCATACCCGCGCAGGCGGATCAGGGAGGAAAGTTCCTGGTCATAGATATTACTCCTGCCGTCCAGCAGTGGCTGGGCACGGATGGCGTGGGGGCTGGCGGCGCACCCAATGACGGCGTCGCGCTGGCCGCCCGCGATGGGGTGAACCTGACGTTTGATAGCAAGGAGAACTCACAGACGAGTCACGAAGCCCAATTGAACATCCAGATGGTAGACCTGACGGGTCCCAGAGGCACGGTAACCAGCGTCAGCGCCAATGCGCCTCTCTTTGTCACCAATCCGACGACGACGCCAACCATCTCTCTCGGTATCGTCCCGGCAGCAAACGGGGGAACGGGGCTAGCTTCTCCCGGTGCCGCCAGTAATTTCCTGCGTAGCGACGGCAGCACGTGGAAGAGCGCGCCTTTAGCAGCAACAGACCTTCCGCCGGGTAGCGTACACTACATCCAGAACTCAACGAGCCAGCAACCGGCCACCGACTTCAACATCGGCGGCACCGGTAAGGCGAGTATCTTCGACGCCGCGACGCAGTTCAATCTCGCGGGCTTCCGCGTCCTCAGTCAGCCGGGAACCAACAACTTGTTCGCAGGCATCGGCGCAGGAGCGGTAAACGCCGGTCAAGGCAACTCCTTCTTTGGCAATAGCGCCGGTCTTGCCAACACCACCGGCGATTTTAGCGCCTTCTTCGGCAGTGGCGCGGGACGAACCAACACCGGAGGTAGTAATAACTCATGTTTTGGCAGCGATGCGGGACGGGCAAACACGACCGGCTTCCAAAACTCTTTCTTTGGGCGCGAGGCTGGCGCGAACAACACGACCGGCAGTTTCAACTCGTTCTTCGGCAGAAGCGCCGGTCTCTTTAACACGACCGGTTGGACCAACTCATTCTTCGGACAGGATGCCGGGTTACAAAACACGACGGGCACCCGCAATGCCCTTTTCGGAAACGCGTTAGGACAGGAAAACCAGACGGGCGGCGACAACGCCTTTTTCGGACCTTTCGCGGGCCACGGGAACACCACGGGCAGCAGCAATGCCTTTTTCGGAACTTTTGCGGGCGACATCAACACTACGGGCAGCAATAACACCATCATAGGTGTAGGTGCAAATGTTGGCGCGAACAATCTCAACTTTGCCGCCGCCATCGGCTCGGGCGCCATCGTCAACACGAGCAACACCGTCGTTCTGGGTAGAAACGCGGACACGGTGCAAGTTCCTGGTGCATTAGTGACGGTCGGCAACATCTTCGTTGGCTCGCCCGGCAAGGGAATCATCCTGAAATCGCCCAACGGCGCGACGTGTCGCCTGCTTTCGATTGATAACGCGGGCAATCTGATGCTGGGCGCCTCCGCCTGTCCCTAGCACTTTTCAATATAAAGAAAGAGATCAACTCATGACTAGAACGCACAAAATCATTTCGCTAGCCGTAATGATGACAATCCTGCTGACCTCGGCTCTGGCGCCGGGACAACAAAAGAACGCGTCACCGACCGCAAGTCAGGCAAGCGCTGCGGCACAGAACAATACCCCGGGTCGCATCGCCAAGTTTAACGAGAGGGGATTTGTTGGCGATGCCAACATCACCCAGGACAGCAGCGGCAAGATTGGCATCGGCACGACGACGCCGACCTCGCCGTTAACTGTGCAGGGCATGATAGAGACGACCTTGGGCGGTTACAAATTTCCCGACGGCACGCTACAGACGACGGCGGGGCTGCCATCGATCTTTCGTAACGATACGCTGAAAGGCAACGGCACGCAGGTATCGCCGCTGGGTGTGGCAGTCCCGCTCAAGCTAAGCGGTGGAGAGATCTTCGGCAGTGTGCTAGAGGTTTCCGTCAGCAACGTAGCCAGCTTCGGAGTCACGGTCAACGGGGGAGTCGATGGGGTAGCTGTGCGTGCCCTAGGCGGCGACGGCAACCTTGCGGGCACTGGCGTTGGCGCCGGAGGCGGCTTCAGCAACAGTCTTCGTGGCGGCAATGGCGTGAATGGCTCCGGCGGTGGCAGCGACAGCGGTCTCGGTGGCACGGGCGTATCTGGCCAAGGCGGTTCCAGTACGAGCAACACAGCCGGCGACGGATTGGAGGGCGACGGCGGTAACAGCTTCAGCGGCAACGGCGGCAGTGGCGTTCGTGTCTCGGGCGGCTCTGGCAGCGGATCCGGCAATCGTGGCGGCAACGGGATCGAAGCGTTCGCTGGTCCAGGGATTATTTCCGCGACCAACGGGCTGGCGGGAAAATTCCACGGCGATGTCGAGGTCACCGGCAATTTGTCGAAAGGCGGCGGCTCGTTCAAAATCGATCATCCGCTCGACCCGGAGAACAAGTACCTTTATCACTCGTTCGTCGAATCGCCCGACATGATGAACATCTATAACGGCACGGTCACCACCGATGCCAACGGCGAAGCGATAGTCACCCTGCCCGATTGGTTCGAGGCCCTGAATCAGGATTTCCGCTATCAACTCACCGTCATCGGCACCTTCGCGCAAGCCATCGTCGCCGAGGAGATCAAAGGCAATCGGTTCCTCGTCAAGACCAATGCGCCGAACGTCAAGGTTTCCTGGCAGGTGACGGGCATTCGCCACGATGCCTATGCCAACAAACATCGCATTCCCGTCGAAGAACAGAAGCCAGAGGACGAGCGAGGTCTGTTGCTGCATCCCGATGCTTTCAACCAACCAGAAAATCGCGGTGTGCAGTTCGTCAGGATGGCGCCGCAGATCGAGCGCGCGAAGGTTCGCGAGTCAAGGAAACCGCAACAATGAGAGAGGACTCTTTGCTCGGCTCCAGGAACTAGGGTGGAAAAAGAAGGAGTGCGAAAAGAAAGAATCATGAACAGAAAACCTTATATTGTTTATCTCGTGGTGGTGCTCGTGCTGTTGACGAGCACCGCCCTGCCCCAAGGGCGAACCAAGCAAGCTAAGAAAGGTAAATCCTCGAGTTCCACCGCCAGCCAGGTCCCGTCGACGTCCAGCGCGGCCGCCGCGATATCAGCCGTGACCGGCAACGTCGCGGCAGAGGGACCGTTGAGCATCGCCACCAGTGGTGTCAACACCACTCAGCTGGCGAACAATGCGGTGATGGCGGTGAAGATCGCCAAAGGTATGGTGGTGCGCAGTCTGAATGGCTTGTCGGACAACGTGACGCTTGAGGCGGGGTCAAACATCACGATTACGCTCAGTGGCAACACGCTGAAGATTGACGCGCCAAATGTATTGAGCAGCAGCGTGGCGCACGACACGACGCTCACAGGCGACGGCAGCGCCTCGACACCACTGGGACTAGCTGTGCCCCTGTTCTTCACCGGCAACGTGCCGAGGAATAACTTTGGCCTGCTTGATGTAATCAACGTCGGGGCGGCGGGCAAAGCGATTACCGCTCTCGGCGGACCTTCTGACTCTAATTTCAGGGGCGGCTTCGGCCTGCAGGCTGAAGGCGGAGACCGCAATAAGAATACTGGCGGCACCGGACTGCTTAGTGGAGGCGGCATTGGCATCAACCATGACGGCGGCACTGGCGGTGCGTTCCTCGGCGGAGCCGCTAGCAACGGCTCCGGCGGAAATGGCGCGTTTCTGCAGGGCGGCAGCAGCACTGGCGCGGGTCACAAGGGCGGTAACGGGCTAACCGCCTTCGCCGGGGGCGCACTGGATGGCGCAAAGACGGGTCTGGCTGGAGAATTCCTTGGCGACGTAACAATCTCTGGCAATCTGTCGAAGGGAGGCGGCTCGTTCAAGATCGACCACCCGCTTGACCCCGAGAACAAGTACCTCTATCACTCGTTCGTCGAATCGCGGGATATGAAAAACATGTATGACGGCACGGTCACCACTGATGCTAACGGCGATGCGATGGTGACGCTGCCCGATTGGTTCGAAGCTCTCAATCAGGACTTTCGTTACCAGCTCACCGTTATCGGAACGTTCGCGCAAGCCATCGTCGCCGAAGAGATCAAAGGCAATCGGTTTGTCGTCAAGACGAATGCACCGAACGTCAAAGTCAGTTGGCAGGTGACCGGCATTCGCCACGACGCTTACGCCAACAAACATCGCATCCCCATCGAAGAACAGAAACCAGAAGAGGAGCGGGGATTGTTTCTTCATCCCGATGCTTTCAACCAACCCGAAGACAAGGGTGTTCAGTTCGTCAAGATGACACCGCAGATCGAAAAAACGAAGGCGGCTTCCCAGCGAACAACCAATCGCAACAGCAGTAAGAAAGAGGTAGGTGAACAATGAGCAAACGTACTAATGCTCTTGCGGAGCGTCTTGAACAAGGAGCCCGCGCACTTGCAAGCTTTGTGAGCGGACTGACGGACGCGCAGTGGCAAACCCGGCTGCCGAAGGACGGGCGAAAGATCGGCGTTATCGTGCATCATGTTGCCAGCGTCTACCCGCTGGAGATCCAGTTGGCGCAGACGCTTGCCGCAGGAAATCCGGTTACGGGCGTGACTTGGGATGCAGTCAACGAGATGAATGCCGCGCACGCCAAGGAGAACGACGGCGTCACGAAGGATGCGGCGCTGGATCTACTCAGGCGCAACAGCGCGACTGCGGCGGCCGCAATCCGGGCTTTAAGCGACGAGGAGCTCGATCACGCCGCTCCGGTGTCGCTCAACTCCGATGCCCCACTCACGTGCCAGTTCTTTATTGAGGCTCACGCCGTCGGGCATAGTTATCACCACCTTGCTCGAATACGAGCGGCTTTGAGCGCGTAAGCCGCGTGCGTTGACAACGTCGGTTAGGTAGCGCGTTCGGAGCACATCAGCTATGAAGATCGCCATTCTTGACGATTATCATGACACTCTCCGTGGGCTCGACTGCTTCAAAAAGCTGTCAGGCCACGAGATCAAGATCTGGAACGACCATGTTCAGGATGTTGATGCGCTGGCCGGACGATTGCGGGATACCGAAGCGCTGGTGCTGATACGCGAGCGAACCGAGATCCGCGCGCCGCTGCTCCATCGACTGGGCAAGCTTAGGCTCATTAGTCAGCGCAGCGTCTATCCTCACATCGACATCGAGGCTTGCACTCAGCTCGGCATCATTCTTTCGTCGAGCCAGCATGCGGGCACTCCGTCGTATGCCGCTGCAGAACTTACATGGGGGCTGATACTTGCCGCGATGCGCGAGATTCCGCAGCAGATGGCGGCGCTCAAAGCTGGAAAGTGGCAGATTGGCGTCGGTAACAGCCTGCACGGCAAGAGGCTGGGAATCTATGGTTACGGCAGGATCGGGAGCGTCGTGGCGGGTTACGGCAAGCCGTTTGGGATGGACGTATTGGTATGGGCGCGCGAAGGTTCACTCGAGCGGGCGCGAAGCGACGGCTATGCCGTGGCGCGCAGCAAGGAGGCATTCTTTTTGGAGTGCGACGTCATTTCGCTCCATATGCGCCTGGTCGAAGGAACGCGCGGAATCGTGACCGCGGATGACCTTGCCCGAATGAAGCCGACGGCCTTGCTCGTCAATACCAGTCGCGCTCCGCTGATCGAGCCCGGCGCATTGATTGCCGCTCTGAGAATTGGGCGTCCGGGCATGGCCGCCGTCGACGTTTACGAAGACGAGCCGGTACTCGACACCCGTTATCCCTTGTTCGCAATGGATAACGTCGCGTGCACGCCGCACATCGGATACGTCACACGCGACGAGTATGAAGTTCAATTTTCAGACATATTCGACCAGATCGTCGCTTACTCGGCCGCCAAGCCGATCAATGTCGTGAATCCAAAGGTGCTGGAAAGCGCGAACATGCGCCGTTAGAAGGCCGCCGACCGGAGAACTCTTGCCAATGTCCAGTCTTGGCCGTTTGCAAGCTTCCGAGGCAGTGCAGGTTCAAGCGCGTGTGCCACCTAGCAACAGCGGCTTGCAGCGCGACGCGCCGCGAGCGGCGCGCGCCTGAAGCCAAACGTTCAACGGAGCCGCCGTGAGTGTTTCATGGAGAGCGGCTGCCCGGTGAATTCATTGGACTTGTTCGGTCCAGTCTGAGCCAGGGTCGTTTATCATCCGGGAACGGAAAAACAAAGCGTGACGATACTCGACAGCAAGCTTCAGCACGATCCAGGGTCCTAACGCGGCGACCTTTCTGCCCAACGGCAAAGTCCTAGTCTTGGGCAGACCCGACCCCAGGAATAGTCCTGTTGCTTATGGGGCGGAGTTAGGCCGCTAGAAGGTGTAAGCAGGAAGTAGCATGAGCTTTGTAGAAGTGCAATTGCATGGTGGGATCGCTACGATTGTCCTGCAACGCGGCAAGGTGAATGCTTTAAACCCCGTTGTCGTCGAGGAGCTGTCGGCGGCGTTCAGTACCTTGCAGAGCGATACCGCGGCCAGTGCCGTTGTGCTCACCGGGCGCGGAAAGTTCTTCTCGTTCGGCTTCGACATCCCGGAATTCCTCTCCTATACGCGGGAGGAGTTCACGAACTTTCTGACGAATTTCACTACTCTCTACCGCAATCTCTTCATCTATCCGAAGCCACTCGTGGCGGCGCTCAACGGTCACACCATCGCTGGCGGTTGCATGCTTGCGCTGGCCTGTGACAGCGCGATCATGGCGCAGGAAAGCGCGAAGATCGCGCTCAATGAGATCGCGTTTGGTTCATCGGTCTTCGCCGGGAGTATGGAGATGTTACAGCTCCGTACCGGCTCACGGTCGAGCGACGTTCTTTACTCTGGGGCTATGTATTCGCCCGCAGAAGCGCAGGAGATCGGACTGGTCGCCGAAGTCGTTGCCCCAGAAGCGCTGCTCGACCGTGCTCGCGAGATCGCCGGAGAGCTGGCCTCAAGGCGGCCTGCTGCCTTTGCCAGCATCAAGTCGTTGCTTCGGAAACCGGTTGCAGATGCGATGGCCGGCAGAGAGGCTGCCTCGATCCACGAATTCGTCGACATCTGGTATTCCGAGCCGACATGGACCAATCTGCAAAGTATCACCATACGCTAAACCGGGGACACCACGCTCTCGGGGCACCTGTGGTCGGCGATTCCATACCAACGACGTTCGATCATCCTGTGTTGATCGTGGCGGGCAGCGGCGGCTCAACGCCAGGTCGTTAGGCGCAACTGAGGGTATGTCAGTTTGTAAGTGGTCAGAAGTGAAATATGGAAATAAATACTATCGGTCCTTTCCTTGACTATTACGAAAAGATTCGACAGCGAACCTTGAAAGTCATAAGGTGTATTCCCCCTGAAAAGATTGACTGGACTTACAAACCAGGGAAATTCACATTCGCCGATCTGATCCGGCATCTAGCGTCAATTGAGAGATATATGTATGCGGAGAATGTTCAGCTAAAACCAAGCCGCTATCCCGGACACGGAAGAGAGTTAGCCGATGGCTACCAAAACGTCCTTGAGTATCTGAATCAGATGCACAAGGAGGCGATGGAAATATTCAGACGGCTGAGCGACGAGGACTTAAGGAACAGATGTAAAACACCCAGTGATGCTGAAATAACGGTCTGGAAATGGCTGCGAGCGATGGTCGAACACGAGATACATCATCGCGGACAGATATACATTTATCTCTCACTGATAGATGTGCCAGCCTCGCCGATTTATGGGTTAACCTCAGAAGAAGTTTTTGCGCGGAGGGCAACTTAAGCCATGCAAGTATTCACTGCATCGAATCCAAACTACGAAGAACAGGTCAAGATCGGGTTTGCCCGACAAAATGTGATGAATGCGATCGGGGCTTACCTGATGAAGATCGCTCCAGGCCAGGTCGAGATAGCGCTCAATTTTCGAGGAGACTTAACCCAGCAACACGAGTATCTGCATGCTGGTATCGTAACAATCATCGCCGACTCAGCCTGCGGTTTCGCAGCCTTTAGCTTAATGCCGGAAAATTCAGAAATACTGACAGTCGAGTATAAAGTCAACTTCATGTCGCCTGCTCGCGGGGAGAAATTCATCGCAACGGGACGCGTGATCAAACCTGGTCGAACATTGACGGTATGCGCGGGAGAAGTAGCGGCGATAGATGGAGAAGTTAGCAAAACCATTGCGGTCATACAGACCACGATGATGCGTTTGGTAGAGGGAGATGAAAGACAGATCGGTCGTGCTCGCCACGATGCTGATGATTTCGAGAGTCGCTTGATCCGCGCAGAGGTGGAGCTTTCGCCAGGTTCAGCGGCTAAGCGACAAGAACGCAAGATCTCGAGGGAGGAACAGCTTTGCTTTATATGATCGTTGAACATTTTAAGAATCAGGATCCCTTGCCCGTTTATCGACGGTTCCGAGACTACGGTCGCCTGGCTCCCGAAGGTTTGCAATACGTATCAAGCTGGGTCGATGAAAAGCTCGAACGATGCTTTCAATTGATGGAAGCGGATGATCCCAGTCATCTCGACGACTGGATCGCAAAGTGGAGCGACCTTGTCAGATTTGAAGTCTACCCAGTCATCTCCTCAAAAGAGGCTGCGGAAAGAATTTCAACCCATCTATGAATGAAACTGTCGACATCCGTTGCACCGCAGCCGCCGCCGGTGTTTTATAACGAGGATTTGTGGCGGCCGGATGAGCTCGCCGGTTGGATGGCTTACGGTGACCACAGGTTGGGAGGATTGCTGATGCTCTCCTACCGCAACAGACGGTGTAACTACAATGGCCTTTGCGAAACGCACTTTCCTAATCGCCGGTGTTTACGGATTCGTCGTGCTTCTGCCGCAGTACCTCCTCGAGGAGAAGAGCGGCCGGTACTTCCCGCCGGCGATCACACACCCGGAGTACTACTACGGCTTCATCGGCGTCGCCGTGGCGTGGCAAATCGCCTTCCTCGTCCTGGCGAAGGATCCCGTTCGGTACCGGGCCATGATGATCCCTGCGATCATCGAGAAGGCGACCTTTGGGATCGCGTTGGGTGTCCTGTTCGCGCTCAACCGCGCGAGTCTGCCAATGCTGGGATTTGGATTCGTGGATCTGATCTTTGGCGCGCTCTTCGTTGTTGCGTATATTCGGACCCCGGCCTCTAGGCGCTGAGGGGTGGGTTCCTAAGTGGACCCGCTCACTCGAAGTGGAACAAACCCAAAAAACTTGCGCGAATCGACTTGTAGACCTCTACAGGTAATTTCGGTTCCGTTAGCTCAGTTGGCAATTGCGTTACTTATTCTGTCGTCTCTTAATCTCTTCCAATGCCTCAGGAATTGTCCCGCGTTGCTTATCCTTCAACTCTGGGTAGCGAACCAGCCACTGATTGAGTGCCTCTTCAGACCTGAAGAGGTTTATTATCCCTCAGCCACCGCCCATAAACAGGATTGTAGAAGCCGGTGTCGCGCTTTCGAGTTTTCCTTTATCAAAGACCACGTGAATGCGCGCGGTGCCCTCAGGCGAGGAATCATCTATCACGACCTTCTCATTTGAGAACTTGCTGCTGACCAGCAGCATAAAATCAACCGCTCAGTTAGTGTTGAACTGCCGACCATTGGCCGGCGTGACCTGATGAAAGAGAAAATCCAGTCGCGGTTCCCACTTGAGATAGCGTGGAATGACACTGAAGCCAACCCCACCACGCGAAGGATTACGGTTGATGATCTCATAGCGTTCAAGTATCGAGAGGCTTCGCTTTGCTTGATCTTCCGCTATGCCTACTGCTTTAGCGATCTCTCCTATGCTCGGCGCCGGCTTTCCGTCGCGTTCAGCGTTGACAAGCGCGCGCGCAATGAGCTTTTCATCCGGCGTGAGCACGAGGGTAACCCAACCCCAGCGCCGGATAACCTCATGGAGTTCTGGATGGGCTTTGATATAGCTTCCGATGCGAAAACGGGTTTCATCAGTGTCTTTGACTCTCACCGCTCGCAATGCGATGTCAACGCTGGTGACGCTGTAGTCTTTGCCCCAGTCACCCAGCAGATAAGTCAGCACTCTTTGATCGTCGGCCTTAAGCTTGTCCTTAGCATCTGCCGTTGCTTGCCCAGCGATCGTTACGGCAAGGGTCAAAGCTATGAGCACGTGTCTGCAGATTGTTCTCTGTAGCATAGTCACTCCTTTGTTGAGACGCTCTTCGTGAGTAGCGTTTTGATATCTCGCTCGATGTCCTCGCCCTTCTCCGGGTATGTGCCTGAGTACTTCTTGAAGACTTTCCAGCCTGGGGCAATGACGTAGGTGGTGGGAAAACCAATCACATCGAAATCACCAACAGTGTCATCTGTTCCAACTAAGATTGCGTAGCGCATCTTGTACTTCGCCGCAAAACGCTTGATGTCTCTCGCCCAGCCAGACTGCACCGCCAAGCCAATTACCTTTACTCCCTGCCGGCTGTACTTTTCTTGGAGTTGGTTAAAGGCAGGTATCTCGCCGACACACGGCACACACCACGTCGCCCAGAAATCCAGCACTACGACACTGCCTTTCAAATCCGCTGATCTGATTCGCTGACCTTTAAGGTCGGGAAGCGTGAAATCTGGCGCTACGCTAGTCGCCTCTTTGATGGCAGGCTTAGTTAGCTTCGAATCGCTTGCTTCTCGTCTCGGCGCGCTTGACGCCAACAACATACAGGGCGCTACCAGTAGGCCGGCGAAAACAGTCTTCACAATTGACAGCATGAATATTGCTCCTTAACTTGCTCTACTTCGTAGGTTGCTTCCCAAGTCTCCGCCTCGACGCTCTTACTCGTTGAATTGCAAAACGCGCCAAGCCGTTAGATACCGCGCTCAGCAGCAACTGCTCCCCGCACCCACCCAGGCCCGCGCCAGCCACGCCGCATTCTCCAGCCGGATCGGTAACGTGAGCGCTTCGCCGTGCGCCCGTGCCCACTTTTCATAATTGGCCCGCGACGCAAAGATATTGATGAACGGGCAAGCTAATTCATAGACCGATCCGCCGCCTTCGCGTGCTACTCCGAAGGAAACAATTGCTTCGGAGAAGACCGCACAGTCTTCGACAAATCCTTCAGACGTGACCTGGATCTGAACCTGCTCCCCAGCTTCCGGATCAGAAGAGCGTATTTCTGCGGGCTGGTTTCGGAGGGCGGGCAGGATCAATGCGTCCATCACGCAGTGAGTGTAAAGAGTTTCGCCTCCGGTGCGCACCTGGTGGCGCGTGGGTGTAAAAGAGATGAGCCTCTCTTCCACTCCTTCCGTGAAGGGGCCGAGGTCTGCTTCCGTAACGCACGCCAAATCGTCGAGCGTATGCGGCAGCCGGCCAAGGCGGAAAACCTGCCGCAGCCCGTGGGCCAACTCTTCGGGTATTCTGCATGGCGCTCCTGTCATTCTCATTTTTCTCCCTGTAGAGGTCGGTATCCGAGCGAGAGGGCCTGCTTCAACGCCGCCATGCCTGTTTCGTTGAGATATTTTCGACCGGCGTTGAGAAACTCCTCTTCACGCAAACATTCTGCCAACTTGCTTGGATCCAAAATGCAGCGTTTGAAAATGGCTGACACCGCCTTTCCAAGTCCGGCTGCCTGTTCCTCAGAAAGAGTTGATTTCGCTCGCACTCTCCGGACGACCCTTGCGCCAATAATCCCTGCCTCTTCTTCGGAGAGGCGGTCGACCCCCGATGAGCGGTACCAACTCGCTCTGGAAGCGAACTCCCTCAGTGCGGCGTCACGCTTATCGCCGGTTAATTCCAGCATCGACACGCCGCTCTCTTTGGCAGTTGCCGTGACTGCGTCCCCTCGCTCGGCTGCGGTAGAATTCTCACCCCATACCACGGCGATCACTGTTCCGGGCCGGTTCAACCAGGCTCCAGCTACCGACCGATTGCGCTCCAATGCCTGAAGAATTGGCTTGGCCCGGGAGCCGCAACCGATTTCAGGAGCGGCGGTGCAAACTAACGGCACGGTGTAGAAGCTGGCCTGAGCCGAATCGACCTGACCCGCAGCGGACATCGGTGCTTGCGCTGTCTGCGGACCGGAGCCCTCTTCAACGCCGAAGCCAGTGTCGCGGATGGTCGCGTTAATCTGGTCCAGGGTAACTTTGGAGTCATCATATGTGACCTCGGCTATGCCTCGCTCGTAACTGACCTTTACTTTTTTGATCCCATCTACCTTGGTCAGTGCTCGTTCAATGCTCTTTGCACAGCCGTCACAGCTTATCCCAGTCACCTTGATGGTCGCTGAGCCTGGCTTGTTGGTGGCGGTGCTTTTTTGCTGTGCCGTGGCCATACCCAACCCCAGTAGAAATACGGAGGCGGTTGCCATTAAAACAATTCCAATTCTCTTTCTTGGACTCATCGTTACTCATCTCCTCAGTTGTTGAATTCTTTCATACTCGGCCTTGAGTGCGTTGATCAGTTCTTCTGCCAATCCTTGATCGGCTTGGCCTGTCATGATCACGCATCGAGTGTCGCCGAGAATGAACCCGTAGGTGTAACAGCCAGTGCTGAATGTGCGTCGACACTGAACGCCGCCTGCTGTACATCGTTCGGATTGCCGATCTCCAAACGACAACTTAAGGTTCGCCGGTAACTGGAAAACGCAGAGACCGCCACGTTCACTTCGATACTTTAGTTGCAACGCCGTGACGCCCTCGCAGGTGTAGAGCCGCGCCGTGGTCAACCGATACCCTTCCGGTAATGACTCCGGGCCTATTATTGGAAAGTCCAAGGTGGCTCTGACTTCTGACAAGCTCACTGTCGTGAAGCCTGGCGCTGCGGGAAATTCTGTCAGTTCGGACTGTGCGGATGCCACGGTGCCAACTAGATCGAGATAGCTAGCCAGATTCAGTTCTCCCCTTTGATCGCCACGAAGCAGGCCATACCGGCTCGCTAACAATAGGCCAGTGGCAATAACCATCAAGCACGCGGCGGCCACTGCCAGCCGCAGGACCCGACGATTTCTCCAACCCGATGACGTTCGCGCTGAGGACACTCTGGCCGAAGCCGCTCCGCCTAAAGATAGTTCTTGGGCTATCCTGTACCACAGTTCGTCAGCGGGTTCGCGAAGCGCCACTTGATGTAGAAGATGCGCGTTCTTGCGGGTCTCCTCACATCTCGCTCGACAGTCTGCGCACGATTCGAGATGCGCCTCGATGTGCGCTTTCTCATCCGCGCTTAACTCGCCTTCGCAGTAGGCCGAGAGGCGATTGCTGACATGAAACCAAAACTTCATAAGATAATCATCAGTCGAAATGGGAAAGCGCCCGACACGTGAAGCCGGCCGCCCTCCTCTTCTATTTTGAGCGGCAGTTTAGCGTCATGCCTAGGACGTGAGTAGGCAGCCACAGTCACAATGAGCTACCGCTCGCAGCATCCATCGTTTCCGAATCATGTTCGATACCTCCTTTCTAAGACTTACTGTCCGTACCGTCACAAGCCAAGGCCGCTGTGTTGCGGCAAAGGCTAGGAGCATCACAATGAACCAGCCCAATCCAGTGACTTCAGTTTGCGCTCAAGTACCCGATGTGCGCGGCTCAGGCGCGAAGCCACCGTGCCTTGGGAGCACGACAGCACCATGCCGATGTCGCTGTATGAAAGATCTTCAACGTAGCGGAGTAACACCACTACGCGCAGTGATGGTTTCAAGGTCAAGATTGCTTCTCGAACCGCTCGTTGAACTTGTCTGCGCATCTCTTGATCCTCGAGAGACTCTTTGGGGTCAAACTCCTGTCGTGTTCCAGCCACCGCCTCAATGGCAACCTCCCGACGAGCGCGGCGACCCCGCAGCGAGTTCAGACAGGTATTGGTTGCCACCCGATACAGCCACGAGCTAAAGCTAGCATCAAAGCGGAAAGCTGGCAGATCGCGGAAGACTTTGACAAAGATCTCCTGCGTCAGATCCTCGGCGATATGCGAGTCGCCGGTCATGTAGAGCGCAAGACTGTACACCTTCGCCTTGTAGCACTCATATAACTCACGATATGCCTCGGTACTTCCGTCCTGGCAGGCTCGCACAAGCTGCTCACTCAAGACATTTCTCGCGATCCTCTCTGCTTTTACTGCTTCCATCTATTTAGGCACAGTTCGCCGCAGATTTCTTCCGAGATTTTGTCTCAAGACCAACTTGCTCTACTGCCGCACGTTCGACGGGCTCTCGCTGCTTTAACCGCGATCCTGGCAAATATCATGTAGCCGATGTCAGATGAGCTACTGGGATGGGCGCAAATCATCTTTTTGAGAACGGCTGCACCAAGCCCCACCCGGATGGCGATCGCGAAGAGATTAATGACCTCCTCAGCACGAGGTCCCAACAAGTAGGCGCCGGTTCCAATGACAACCAAGTCAAAACTCTTTGTCATCTGCGGTGTCTCTGTTTTCTAACCACCCGTGTGGCGCTCGATACCGAAGGGCGCCCCCGAGTGCCTCGGTCTCGACAGCTGGCGGGATGGTATTGCGGCGTTTATGGTTGACCCGCGCCGCCAAGTAGCCTTTCGCGGATCATCTCCTTCGACGGCCACCCGCGAAGCGCTCCCTGTGCCAGGTAAAGTCGGCAGCTTAAGTCGCTTCTGTATCAGCCTCAGCAACCTTCGACTCATCTTTAGGGTCATCGGTTTTGTACCCGATTGCTTCGATCGCAGCTCGAAATGGCCTAAACGCTGGTGGCGTTTGGGTCATAGCGGACAACTGCCTGTCCCTTTTCAAAAGACACATCTGCCGACTTCACACCGCGAGTCTTAGCGAGCCCGCTCTGTATCTGCACAGCACACGATCCACACGACATCCCGCTAACCGAGATAGTGGCCGTCGCATCACTTACATCAGTTGAACGCGCCGCCGAAGTTTGGCTGCTGTGGGTTTGTGCCTGAAGGATTGCGCCTGAGTAGTAGGGAAACGCAGCAGCGGTTATCACGACTGCCACGATCACCCATAGCAGCATCTTCATCCTACGACCTGGGTCGCAGGTACCGTCGACGCACCGCTGATCTCTCTTCCGGTAGGTCAAATAAAATGCGGCTATGACCAGCAATGCAGTTAGTCCAAGAAGGTATGGGCGCATGAACTCAAGACTACTGGTTGCCGTGAACGCGCCTAATCCAAGGGCGATTGCGACAACCGGCCCAATGCAGCAGATGCTTGCGGCCAACGATGTAAGGACTTGAACCTACTAATACAGCTTTGCTCTTCACTGTGTTTCCCCTTTCTTTCTGGAAGACTTCTTTGCTGTGGTCTGCACGGGGGGTGTGATTTCGAACAGCACAGGACAGCAGTCTCCCCGCTTGCCGGCAAGTGCCTCTTCACACTCCCCGCGATATGCAGCGAGTGTCTTTCTGAATGCGCGCATCTCCGAGATCTTTTCATCTAGCTCGGCAAGCTTCGCACTCAGCAAGTCTCGGACTTGCCGGCACTCAGAAAGCCCCGCTCCGCGTCCGGGCAGAAGCTCTTTGACTTCATCCAGTGAAAGCCCGAGAGATTGTGCTTGCTTAATGAAGCGCAGCCGCTCTACGTCTTCTTCAGAATATAGCCGGTAACCCGCGTGGGTACGAGTTGGCCGAGGTAGTATCTTGAGCCTCTCGTAATAGCGCACTGCATCAGTAGTGACACCGGCTGCAGACGCTAGCTCACCTATTCTTAGTGCACTCAACATGAGCTATCCCTTTCGAGCTATCGAGGATTCTACACCTTGGAGCTAACTCCAAGGTCAAGCACAAAAACAGCGGAGGGGTTTACACTGGGACAGATGGGGCGTCGCCCTCGGGGCCTTTCCTGCAAGTCCCCGACCATCGGTCTTTCGGAACCGGTTTGCATCAAGTCGATCTCATACTCTTGGATATTTTCGGGAGATTTCCGTCCGATGACGAGCCAATCATTCGGGCAAATTGGCAAACCTGACTGCGTCCTCCGAGCTTGAAAAGGTGAATACCGACGGGAAGGATTATCGAAGGAAGATGCTAAGCCATTGAGTTTGTGGAGCCAGCGGAGGGACTCGAACCCTCGGCCTCCGGTTTACGAAAACAGGGTCGGCCTATCTTTCTCTGTTCACGCTGAGTCGCCTATGTCATGTTCCTAGGCATTTCCATTGTTTCGGTCTTCCAACGTCTGCTATTGTACGTCTCAGAATAATTAAATGAGTGAATGAAAGAGTGAACGATGCCAAGACACAAAACGGGCGGCGCTATCTTTCGCAGAAAGCGAAAAGGCAAGAAGATCATCAAAATCTGGTACGCTCGAATTCAATTCTGGGATGATGACGGCAAACGTAAACAGGTAGTGCGTAAGCCGGCGTATAACAGCGAGGGCAGTGCACGTGAAAAGGCGCGCGAGCTTCTGGCTGAGTTCGATACCAATCGCAAAGCCTTTGATTCTCCCGAAATGACCTTCGATGAGCTAGCCGCACACTATTAGAGCAACGTATCTTGTGGACCCGGAATACCGCGACGGGCGAAAGATTGCCGGCTTGCGTAGCAAGTATGATTTTGAACACCGGCTCAAGCCCTTGAAAGATTTCTTTGGCAAGAAGAAGCTGCGATCGCTTACGCATGGCGACTTGCAGCAATATAAGACCCAGCGGCTTAAGACCCCGGTCATTGCAGGTCGAAACACCAGGAAAACTAAGGAAGAAGGAAAGCCCAAGAGTCGTCCGCGCTCGATCGCGACTGTTCATCGTGAGTTGTCGTTCATGCGCCGCATACTGAACGTCGCCATGGCCAACGGGTGGATCTTGAGAAACCCTTTCACGCAGGGGGAATCGCTGATCAGGCCTGGCGATGAGAGCCCCCGAGAGCGGATCCTAAGCCGCGATGAAGAAGCGCGTCTCCTCGCCTTTTGTATCGACGAGCGCGCTCATTTGCGCGGAATCATAATCTGCGCGCTTGACACAGGAATGAGACGAGGCGAGATGTTTAGCCTTAAGTGGTCCGATGTCGACTTTGAATCCGGGCTCATAACTATCCGTGCATTCAATACGAAGACCATGAGGCAGCGACAGGTCGAAATGACTGACAGGTTGAGATCTGAGCTTTCCCGCCTCAGCGGACTACAAGAGAATCTTGTCTTTGGAATAAAGACAAGTTCCAAGAGCGCTTTCAATAATGCAAAGAAGAAAGCGGGCTTGTCCGACTTGAGATTCCACGACTTGCGCCATACTCACGCAACGCGCCTCGTTGGTGCTCAGATGCCGCTGCCGGAAGTGGGACGTGTCTTAGGACACACTCAGCCGAGCACTACTTATCGATATGTGAATGTTAACGAAGAAACCGCGATGCGCGCGGCGGACCTTCTGAATAGTTTCAACAGTACGGTGAGCAACAGGACAAAGCGAAAAAAGAAGTCTTCAGCGGTCAATCGAAGGCCCCTTCCAAAGCTGGCCGCATCCCGCACTAGCCGGGGCGACTAGGAAGACTCGGTTCCTGCCACTAGAAGAACTCGGTTCTTTCATTTCGAACGCTGGGCATTCTCAGCGCGGCAGCCGGGATCTTCATGCCGAACACCCGTTAAGCTGCGAACTGTCTTAGGTGATAATCCACGTGAATCTGCAAGAGCTTGCCCCACTCTTTTAGCGTTATCTTGCCGAACATAGGATGTGGCCTCCTGACATCGGCAGTTCTCGCGTTCCAATCTGTCTCCAAGATTTTCAGCAGTTGTTCCTTTTTACCGTGTACCCGTCTTCCCTGAGGATGTTAGCGACGGCTTCCCAACAGGAGCCATCGGCAAAAGCACCATGCACCAGAACCACGTTCTTGATCGTCATTGCTATTCTTCTTTTTTCCTTTTGTTTCTTTTCACAAAACCATTCTGAGGGCGGTCTAGAACATTGTGTTGGCGTTGTTCGAGGAGGCTGGCACCGGTTGCAGCACGTCCCAGTGCTCGACCACCTTGCCGTCCGAGTTGAAACGGAAGATATCGACACCCGCGGTTTCCTGGCCGGCCCAGTCCAAGTAACGTACGTGTACAAAGGCCAAATCGCCATCGATGGCGATGCGTTTGACCTCGCAGGGTATGCGTCCCGCCTGCTTGATGTAGCCCACGATGGCATCGAGCCCATTCGGGAAAAGCGGGTTGTGTTGGATATATGGCCCGCTCAAGAGATCGGGATACAGGTCGGCCTGGCCCAGGTTGAAAACCTTCGCGTAGATTGTGTCAAGCGCTTGTTGGATGCCCTCTCTTGTCATGCCTCTCCTTTCCGGTTTCCGTCTGCTTCTCATTAACAATTTTTCCCGTGATGGTGAATGCGCATAAGGCGCAATAACGTAGCCACCGCACACCTATCTGACTCGTTTGCGCATGGGGATAGCGGCACAGTTACTTGAGGAAACCGACTTGCGACTCGGCGAGATCGCATCGCACATTGGTTATCGCTCCGAGTTTTCGTTTAGCCGCGCTTTCAAGCTAGCTCGGGGCGTCTCGCCAATTCAGTACCGCCGCGCGATGCCGACTCGCTCGCAGCCGGCATAGACAATTAAGACCATGAAGTACCTTTCCACGATTCTAAAAAGACCGGCCAAAAACAGAGAAGTTATTTCACGGCGATGATCGGGAGGTCGTCTATTCGGAAAATGGTGCATTCGCGACGACGTCGGCAAAGTTGGGGGATGTGTACCCCTCGACATATCGAACGCCGAAATCCCGAACGATGTTGTCAAAGGTGGACTCCGGCTTCCGACGAGCGATGTTGCAAAGGCGCTCTTTGAGTCCGTTTTTGAATGCCAGGCGCGGAAATTCGGCTAGGATCGCGCCTTGTTTATCCTGCGGAATTCGATCAAGGCCTGCCCCCAGAACATCCGCCGTTATTCCCGAATGGGTCATAGCCACTTCGGGCTCTTTGTGAAGAGCGATAGATCGTGTGGTATGAAGCGCGATG
>WNFR01000074.1_pt1 | contig 109634 bp, 90 predicted proteins | sample 5400221 | NCBI WGS metagenome assembly WNFR01 (sample SAMN13153357, study PRJNA577476) | soil metagenome | isolation source: 40 cm soil under Madrone tree | place: USA:California | collected 2016-06-14
GGCGCAACTCTCGTCGGCCTTTATCGGCCGCCTATCCGTATGACGGGCGAGAACTGCTCCATTCGACAGACTTCACTGAATCTGCACGAATTTCAAGTTGCATAACTGGCAATGGGGAGAGCCGCCTCCAAGGGTGAGCAGATCCAGTCTCATTCTCACGGTCATCACCAGACTTTTGAGTTGCGCTATTGGTAGTTTCGGCTATCACCCGGACATCAACCTTGATATGCCGCGTGGCACCTACGCGCACAATCTCTTTCTCTTGGAGGGCTCTGAGTAGTTTGACTTGGGCCGTGAGTGGCATTTCACCTATTTCGTCCAAGAAGATCGTACCGCCGTTGGCTGCCTCGAAGAGCCCGCGCTTATCAGAGGAGGCACCAGTGAAGGAACCTTTCTCGTGACCGAAAAGAATGGATTCGGTAAGAGCGTCTGGCATTGCTCCACAATTGAGTGGCACGAAAGGTCCCTTTGCGCGCTTGGAATTCTCTTGAATCGAGCGGGCTATGAGTTCCTTGCCGGTACCTGATTCTCCACCGATTAGAACAGTGCAATCGTGCGGCGCGACTTTCAGAACTAGGGTCGTGAGCTCTTTGCATCACTGTTGAGTGTCCTATAATCCCGTCAAGTGTTGCTGACATGGTCTTCGCTATGCTCGTCGCTCTTTCGTCCGCCAGAATGGCGCGTGATTGAATGCATCTCGTCCGCGCCTTGACCTCTGCCACCCTTCAGCGAATCCGCAAGCCGAATCGCTGGAGGATCGATTCCGTAAATTGATATCCTTGTATAAAAGACGGTGACTGTCGCTGATTCTTCCAGCCTCCACGGAGGCCTTGTCGTTGCTCGGAAGTACTTTGCTGTTAGGTGTGGAGACGGGCGTCGGCTACCTACCACCGATGAAGGCCGGGAGGTTCCGCACGAGTTACTTTGTGGTTCCTTCTTGCTACTAGCTCGGCGACAAATTAGGAATACAGATTCGGGGCGCTACGTTCTCCCGCGAGGCCTAACTTTAATGGGAAGTTTCGGACAGTAACGAAGATCAGACAAGTCCGATTCTGATTTGACCTTTGATTAACTGACAAAATAACCGACCAAAGTTAGCTCTATCGGTAATACACTAGGTGTAGATGAAGGTGTAGACAAAAGAAAAGGCTACCATTTTGGTAGCCGTAAATTGGTACAATTAAAGTGAGCCGTGCAGGACTCGAACCTGCGACCCGCTGGTTAAAAGCCAGCTGCTCTACCACCTGAGCTAACGGCCCGTACTGGTTTCACTGCTCCGAATGCTCTACGTTGAGCTTCTGGATGTTATCCGACTCCAATTTCTCGCGTCAACCTAAGCCCCTGTTCAGAGTTCAAGCTTTAGCTTGCCGGTTTTCGATGCACAAAGCTCAAGAGCAAGCTAAAGCTTGAACTCTGAACGTCAAATTACTGACAGCCCTGCTATTGACAAACAAAACCGATTTCAATATAAGCTAGCCGCACAAGGCGGAAGGTTCGCAGCAGTTCGCTCGAAGAGATCAATTTGTAGTTTTCTGAAGGCTTGATGTGCCAGGCAGCTCTTAGCTGCTTTTCTTTTAACGTCTTATTGAACACGTGTGCAGGAAGGGGCTTTGGTCTCAATCAAGGACATAGCGCGAGTTGCCAAGGTTTCGCATTCAACCGTCTCGCGGGCGCTGCATAACAGCCCGCTGGTTAATCCCGAAACCGCAGGCCGCATTCAACAGATCGCGCGGGAAAAAGGCTACAGGCCAAGCGCCGTTGCCCGCAGCCTTGTCACCCGCAGGACAAAAACGATTGGAGTCGTGGTTACAAGAATTGCAGACCCGTTCATCGCCGAAGTCGTCGGCGGAATCGAGGAGGTCGCTAATGATCACGGATACTCGGTCTTTCTTGCTAACTCCAATGCCAATCCCGACCGCGAACTAAAAGTCGTGCATTCCTTCCACGAGAGACGCGTGGATGGAATCCTTGTTACCGCGTCGCGAGTCGGCGCGCTGTACATGTCACTGCTCGATGAAATGCGAGTTCCGACAGTGCTGATCAACAATCAACACCCCGGAGAATTCGTACACTCCGTGATGATTGATAATCCGGCGGCAAGCCGGCAGGCAACCGAGCACCTGATTGGACTCGGACACAAGCGCATCGCCTACATCGGCGATCAATTTGGTTTTCAGTCGGACACCGAGAGGTTCGCCGGTTATCGCAGGGCGCTTGAAGTAGCTGACGTACCTTTCCTGCCTGAGTTGACAGCTCACGGGGACGGCAGGGCCGAAGGCGGGTTGCTTGCAATGGAAAAGCTCCTGGCTTTGCCTGACCCGCCAACTGCTGTCTTTTGCTATAACGATATGTCGGCGCTCGGCGCGCTCCGCGCAATCCATGCGCACAAGTTGAAGGTGCCCGAGGATGTTTCGGTTGTAGGCTTTGACGATTTGTTTATTGCGTCCTACACGAGCCCAACGCTTACAACCATCAGTCAACCGATGAGGCAGATGGGGCGAATGGCAATGGACATCCTGATCAAGCTCTTCTCCGGGTTGAACTCCAAAACAAACATAAAAGTTCAAGGGCACTTGATCGCGCGGGAGTCCACAGCGCCGCCCGGACAAGTTCACCAGGCTCGAGTTCAATAAGCGAGACGGCAATGCAAGATAAAGAGTTACTGATTCCAAAGAAAGCTCTGAACGGCGGGTCGGGCGATACGATGCTTGTGACGCCCGCATCCTCAGGATTTGAGTACTTGAGTTTGCGCGCGCGTCGCCTGGCGAAAGATGAAAGTTTCTCGGATGAAACCGGTCACACTGAAATGGGAATGGTGGTGCTCGGCGGCCGTTGCTCCGTCGAATCAAGCGCCGGATCGTGGCGAAGCTTTGGCGATCGTGCACACGTGTTCAGCGGAATGCCGTACGCGCTTTATCTGCCGATCGAAACGTCTTTCACTGTGCGGGCTGAGTCTGATTGTGATCTTGCTTTCTGTTATTGCCGCGCCGAATCGAAGTTTCCCGCTCGCCTGGTTACTCCGGATGACATTGAAGTCGAGGTTCGAGGCGGCGCGAACGCCACGCGCCAGATCAATCACATATTGAAGCCGGAATTCCCCGCTGATCGATTGCTGATAGTCGAGGTCTATACACCGAGCGGGAACTGGTCGAGTTATCCACCTCACAAACACGACGTGCACAACCCGCCAGCGGAGGTGGACCTCGAGGAACTCTACTACTACAAAGTCAGCCACCCGGACGGATACGCGATACAGAAGGTTTACACGCCTGATCGGAGAATCGACGCCACGCTCACCGTGCGCGATGGAGAGCTTGTGCTGATTCCTGAAGGCTATCACCCGGTGGTGGCGGCGCACGGCTACGACGTTTATTACCTGAACGCCCTTGCGGGCAGCGCCAGATCGATGGCGGCCTCCGACGATCCGGCTTATGCGTGGGTGCGAGAAACGTGGAAAGAAACGGACCCGCGCGTGCCGGTGGTTACTCGCGACATGAGTCTCCGGGGCACGGACCAAAGATGAGTGACCGAAGCTACGATATTTTGGCGATGGGCCGGAGCTCGATTGATCTCTATGCGAACGAGATCGGCGCGCCCTTCGTCGATATCAAAAGCTTCGCCGCTTATGTCGGCGGCTGCCCAACCAACATCAGCGTTGGCGCGCGGCGATTGGGATTGCGTTCCGCGCTGCTGACGGCCGTCGGTGAAGATCCAGTGGGTGATTTTGTTCTTTGCATGCTCGAGAAAGAAGGAGTGGTCACGAGCTTTATTCCGCGCAAGCCGGGCCGGCGAACCAGCGCGGTGATACTGGGAATAGAGCCGCCAGACAAGTTTCCGTTGGTGTATTACCGCGACAACTGCGCCGATATCGAACTGACGGTTGATGACGTGCTGGCCGCGCCGGTAGCCGAGAGCCGCGCCGTTCTGATCTCCGGCACCGGTCTAAGCCGAGAGCCTTCTCGAAGCGCGACGCTCTTTGCCGCTGAGCAGGCGAAGGCCAACGATGCAACTGTGTTTTTGGATTTGGATTTCCGACCCGACCAGTGGCACGACGCGCGAACCTACGGAATAACGATTCGCGCGGCGATGCGACTCGTGGACGTGGTGATTGGCACCGCCGACGAAGTGAAAGCGGCCGCCCTTCAAGCTGAGTCGAATGTTTCGGTTGAGCACTCGCAAGTCTCCGGCGCGCGAGTGAGCGGCGATGTGATGAAAGCCATAGAGACGGTGCTTGCGGCGGGCCCCTCGACGTTAGTGATGAAGCGCGGCGGCGAAGCTACCACGGTTTACTTGTGCAATGGAGCTGTGATCGAAGCCGCGGCATTCCCGGTGGAAGTCCATAATGTGCTGGGAGCCGGCGATGCGTTCGCCAGCGGGTTGATCTACGGTTACTTGAAAGGCTGGAACTGGCATCGCGCGGCGCGGATGGGCAATGCGTGCGGCGCGATCGTCGTCACGCGTCACGGCTGCGCGAACTTCATGCCTTTTGAACAGGAAGCGCTTTCTTTTATCGAGCAGCGGGGAGGGTTTTAGTTGGCCTTTCGAGCGGATGATTTTATTTCTAACGCGTCATTGACGAACCTGACGGACATCCGTGTGCAGGACCCCGATTACGTTTTACGAGCGGCGAGCTCGCGCAGCCGCCGCACGTCGTTGACCGTTGACGGCAAGCTCAACATTCTCGCCGCGGATCATCCTGCTCGTCGCGTGACCGGAGTCGGCAGCGATCCGCTGGGGATGGCCAATCGTCACGACTACCTCGCTCGCATAGTCCGCGTGTTGATGGGCGACTCAGTCGATGGAGTGATGGCGACGATGGACATCATCGAGGATTTGCTGGTGCTCGATGACCTGACGGGACGCGACGGCTTTCTAAAAGACAAGCTCTTGATCGCAAGCCTGAATCGCGGTGGACTTGCCGGCAGCAGTTGGGAGATGAATGACCCAATGACCGGCGCCTCTCCGGCGGCGTGCGCAGCGTGGAAGCTGGACGGCGCGAAGATTTTGATGCGCATTTGCGATGACGAACCGGACTCGCTCACGACCATGGTCGCGAGCGCGGCGGCGATCAACGAGCTCAATTCGCTGCGTATACCGACTTTTCTCGAACCGCTGCCGGTTGTCAAAAGCGAGAAGGGATACAAAGTAATCAAGACCGCCGAATCACTGGCAAAGATCGTAGGCGTCGCTTCAGCGCTCGGCGACAGCAGCCGTTATTTGTGGCTCAAACTACCCTACTGCGAGAGCTATGAAGTCGTCGCGCGGGCGACTACGTTGCCGATCCTCTTGCTCGGTGGAGAGTCGGTGGGCGACCCGGCGGCGTTCTTGCGAGAAGTCGCCGCGGGAATGTCCGCGGGCGCAAACGTGCGCGGCGCGCTCGTCGGCCGCAACGTGCTTTATCCTGGCGACGATGATCCGCTTGCGGTAGCCGAAGCCGTCGGCGGAATAGTTCACAAGGGTTGGAGCGTCGAACAGGCCGTCGAATCGAAGGCCCGCGGGAGGCTGGCGTGAAGACGCGGCGATTAACAACGGCGCAGGGGCTCATTAGCTTCCTCGCATCGCAGTATGTCGAGCGCGACGGGCGCGAGTCCATGTTTTTCGCAGGCGTCTGGGGAATCTTTGGCCACGGTAATATCGCCGGCGTTGGCCAGGCGCTGCAGCAACAATCGGCGCTTCGCTACTATCTCGCTCGCAACGAACAGGCGATGGTTCATGCTTCAACCGCCTACGCGAAGATGAGCAACCGGATGCGAACATTCGCGTGCACGTCATCGATCGGGCCGGGGGCTACGAACATGATCACCGGCGCGGCTACTGCAACGATCAATCGGATTCCAGTGCTATTGCTTCCGGGCGATATTTTTGCGCGGCGAAATGTGGCGCCGGTGCTTCAGCAGCTCGAATCCGAACATACGCAGGACATCTCGGTCAACGACTGCTTCAAACCGGTTTCACGCTATTGGGATCGCATCAATCGGCCCGATCAGCTTCCGTATTCATTGATGGAAGCGATGCGCGTTCTCACATCTCCCGCTGAGACCGGTGCGGTGACGCTGGCGCTCCCTCAGGACGTACAGGCCGAAGCGTATAACTTTCCCGAAGGCTTATTTGAGAAGCGCGTGTGGCACGTCGCTCGTCCGTTGGCCGATCGAGCCTTGCTTCAAAAGGCGGTGCAGTTAATTCGCGAGGCTAAGAGGCCGCTGATCATCGCCGGCGGAGGAGTTCTCTACAGCGAGGCCTCCGCGGCTCTCGCGCGTTTCGCGGAGCGAACCGGAATCCCGGTCGCCGAGACGCAAGCTGGCAAGGGATCGCTCGGGTTCGACCACCCGCAGAACCTGGATGCCATCGGCGTCACAGGAACTCCGGGCGCAAACATTCTCGCTCGCGAAGCCGATCTTGTGATTGCGATCGGCACGCGGTTGAGCGACTTCACAACCGCTTCGAAGACCGCGTTTCAGAATCCGGATGTTCGCTTCATAAACATCAACGTCGCTGCCGTAGATGCTTGCAAGCATGCGGCGCTCCCGCTTATTGCGGACGCGCGAGTTACGCTGGAGGAGTTGAATGCAGGGGATGAAGGCTACCGAGTGAGCGACGACTACACGGCGCGCGTTGCCGGCTTGAAGGGTCAATGGGACTCGGAGGTCGAGCGCTTGTTCGCTCTCCGTCACGGACCGCCCATCAGTCAGGGCGAAGTAATCGGCATACTCAACAACTACTCGCGGCCCGAAGACGTGGTCGTCTGCGCAGCCGGGAGCTTGCCCGGCGACCTTCACAAGTTGTGGCGCATGCGCGACACCAAAGGCTATCACGTCGAGTACGGCTACTCCTGCATGGGCTACGAAATCGCCGGCGGACTCGGCGTAAAGATGGCGGATCCAGCTCGCGAAGTCTACGTGATGGTCGGTGACGGATCGTACCTGATGATGTCCTCGGAAATCGTCACATCGATTCAGGAAGGCTACAAGTTGACTCTTATCGTTCTCGACAATCACGGCTTTTCGAGTATCGGCGGGCTTTCACAGTCGGTCGGATCAGGCGGGTTCGGCACCGATTACCGCGTTCGCAATCGAGAAACAGGGCAACTGGATGGTGATTATGTGAAAGTGGACTTCGCCGCTAATGCTCAAAGCATGGGGGCCCATGCAATTCGAGCCGTGACTCGCGACGACTTGAAAAAGGCGCTTGAAGAAGCTCGGCGAACTGATCGCACCACTGTGATCGTCGTCGAAGTCGATAAGGAAATGCGCGTGCCGGGTTATGAGTCCTGGTGGGATGTGCCTGTAGCGGAAGTCTCAGAAGCTGACACCGTGAAGTCCGCTCGTCAGAAGTACGATGAGGCTTCACAGCAGGAGCGATTCTTTGCGTAGGCGGTATTTGAACGAATCCCATACTGCCGAGCCTGAGCAAGGAGTTCGTAGTCCGGCCTTCAGGCGGAAGTTTGTACCTTGAATACGGTGAATTACGAACTTCCGCCTGAAGGCCGGACTACGAACTTTCACGAAATCTGTGGCGGCGGCCAGTCTTTAACAGGAGTAAGAAGTTATGACTACGAACGGACAATTGCAGAACTACATCGACGGCGAATGGCGGCGCTCGAGCGCAACCGAGTATTTGAAGGTGATCAATCCGGCTACCGCCGAGGCGATCACGGAAGTGCCGTTAGGCGGGAAGGACGATGTAGACGGCGCGGTGGAAGCCGCTGTTGCCGCGTTTCCAGGATGGCGCAGGACGCCGCCCGAGGAACGCATACAGTTTCTTTTCAAGCTGAAGCAGTCGATGGAAGATCACTTTGAAGAAATAGGCCGGCTGATAACAATGGAAAACGGCAAGACGCTCACGGAAGCGAAGGCCGAAGTTCGCCGAGCAATCGAGAACGTAGAAGTAGCGACCGGCATTACCACGCTAATGCAGGGTTACAACCTTGAGGACGTGGCTCACGGGATTGATGAGATGATGATACGTCAGCCTCTCGGCGTGGTCGCGGCCATTTGCCCGTTCAATTTTCCGGTGATGGTTCCTTTCTGGTTCCTGCCTTACGCGATCGCTTGCGGAAACACGTTTATCCTAAAACCATCGGAGAGGGTCCCCGTCTCGATGCATCGACTGCTCGAGTTGATTGATGAAACGGGGTTGCCGAAGGGAGTGATCAACCTGGTGAACGGAGGCAAGGAGGCGGTCGACGCGTTGCTCGATCATCCGCAGGTTCGCGCTATCAGTTTCGTGGGCTCAACACCGACGGCCCGGTATGTGTACGGCCGCGGGTCGGCGAACGGAAAGCGCGTGCAGGCACAGGGCGGCGCCAAGAACAACGTAGTCATTCTGCCGGATGCAGACATGGAAATGACCGCTCAGATAATCAACGACAGCGCGTTCGGGTGCGCGGGCCAACGCTGTCTCGCGGTATCGACCGCGATAACCGTTGGAGAAGCGCGTCATACATTCACCGAGGCAATTGCCGACGTCGCTCGATCGATCAACGTGAATTATGGTCTCGAGGAAGGGGCGCAGATGGGCCCGGTCATTACCGGCGAGAGCAAGACTCGCATAGAAGGACTAATCAAAAAAGGCGCGGACGGCGGGGCGACGCTCCTGCTCGACGGACGAAGCGCGAAGATTTCCAAATACGAGAGCGGCAATTTCGTGAAGCCGACCATTCTCGACAATGTGGTTCCGGGAAGTGAGATCTCCAATACGGAGATTTTTGGTCCGGTGCTGAGCGTCACTCACACTCAGACGGTTGAGGAAGCGCTGCGACTAATCGATGAAAGCCCGTATGGCAACGCTGCTTCGATTTTCACCACGAGCGGCGCGGCGGCGCGCAAGTTCCGCTACGAGGCTTCGGCAGGGAACATTGGAATCAATATCGGTGTGGCGGCGCCGATGGCTTATTTCCCATTCAGCGGTTGGAAGGACAGTTTCTTTGGAGTGGTTCACAGTCAGGGCCGTGACGGCATTGAGTTCTATACGGAAAAGAAAGTCGTCATCGAGCGGTGGCCGAAGGAGTGGTCGCGCAAGTTTTGAATGACCGGCTCCAGTATGAGGCTTCGGTTGCCAGCCACTTTGTTGTCGTTTGTTTAGTACGGATTTAACTCGTCTTTAACGTCGGGCATGTAGAATGCCCGCTGCGCGAAACGCCAGTCTACAAGGAGAGGAGACAAAATGATGAGGAGACCTTCACTAAGCATCGCATGCGTATTGCTTCTTTGTGTGAGCCTCAGCGTTCAAGGGTTCGCCCAGGTGAACACCGCCAGTCTAACTGGTCTGGTTGGTGACCCGACCGGCGCGGCGGTAGCAGGCGCCGCCGTCACCGCGAAGAATCGAGCGACGAATGTCGACACCTCGGCCACAACCGATTCTTCGGGCTATTACACTTTTCCAAGCCTGCCGGTTGGTATCTACACCCTGACCGTTGAGGTGCAGGGCTTCAAAAAAACCGTTCGGGAAAATGTCGCGCTGGAAGTTGGACAAAAGGCGCGAATTGATTTCGCTTTATCGGTTGGAGCGATAGGAGAGACGGCTACGATCACTGCCGGCGCGCCTATTCTCACAACGCAGGAAGCAACGACGGGCGGCGTGATCGAGAACAAGCTTGTTACCGATCTGCCGCTGAGCGCTCGCAACTGGGACGACTTGATTGCCCTGGTCCCCGGCGTTCAGGCTGACCGCTACACCGAAGAAGGCGGCGGCACCGCGAACGGGCGCACCGGCGGCGCCAACGTCCACGGCATACGTTCGCTGCAAAATAACTTCGTGCTCGACGGCGTTGACAACAACTCGATTTCTGAGAACGTTCAGGAGTTGACGACTCAGGTCGTGCGGCCTTCGGTTGACTCGATCCAGGAGTTCAAGGTCAGCACGAATCCCTATTCGGCGGAGAACGGCCGGAGCCCCGGCTCGCTGGTAAGCGTCACTACAAAGAGTGGAGGCAACTCATTCCACGGCACCGCGTATGAGTTCCTGCGCAACCGCATCTTCGACGCCAACAACTTCTTCAACAATCGAGCCGGAGTCAAGAAGCCCCAGAACATTCAAAATCAATTTGGGGCGAACCTCGGCGGCCGCTTGCTCAAGGACAAGCTGTTCTTCTTCTTCAACTATGAAGGAACTCGTATTCGCAAGGGAGTGACCCGGCTCGGCAACGTGCCGACGGCCAACGAACGCATCGGCGATTTCTCTCCGGCGGCGGCGGCGGCCAACCGCGTGACATACGCTACGCTGTTTGATCGAGTGGGCGACTGCCGCGCGAAAGTGCCATCGGCGTTCAATGCGGATGGTTCATTCAAGAACAACCAGATTCCAGCGGCTTGTATCGATCCCCTGGCTGCCAAGATCATGGGCTTGTTGCCCGGGCCGAACATCGTTCCCGGGTCGGGTGCATTAAATCAACTCAATTTTATCCGCGCGCCTGGGATCATCGACGACAATGACAGCTACACAACACGTCTCGACTGGCAGTTGAGCTCCAGTGACAGCGTCTTCGTGCGATATACGAACGGGAGCCGGTTTCGCTATCTCCCGGGCATATTCGGCGGGATCCTGGACGGAACCAGCTCTTCGGCTAACGGCCGGTTGTTCATGAAGGGCCAATCGGCCGCTATCGGTTGGAACAAGATTCTGAGCGTTCGGATTGTTAACGAATTCCGGCTCGGCTGGGGCCGCAATAACTCCTTCGCCGCGCAGGACCCGATCGGTTTGAACACGCTGGCGGAATTTGGCTTCAAGGGCGTGTCGGATCTTCCCGGTGAGAGCGGTGGCATCTCGGGAATCGATACTTCCGCGCGGGGCGGCACTCAAACGATCGGAGGTCAATCAGGGTTTAGCAGAATCGGCTCCCCCGACTTCTTACCAAAGTTCCAAAAGACCAACCAGTTTCAATGGACCGATACGGTCAGTCTTACTCTTGGCGCTCATCAGTTCAAGGCCGGAGCTGAGGTGCGGGCGCCGATGAGGAATGTCTATATGGATATTCCCGCGGTGCGCGGACAAATGACGTTCGATGGTAATCGCACCAACATAGGGCTTGGCGACTTACTGCTGGGCTATCCCCAACAGGAACAGCTTACTAATATCGCCATCGTCGATCAGCGCCTAAAAATGTTCTCGGGCTTCTTCCAGGACGACTGGAAGATCACGCCCAGGCTGACCGCAAATCTCGGTCTGAGATATGACTATGCCACGTGGCCAATGGAGGGACGGGATCGAATGACGAACCTCGATCCAACGACCGGCCAGAAGTTCACGCCGGCGAATTCATCTTTCGGCCGGGGTCTGGTCCAGCCCGACAAAAACAACTTCGCGCCGCGCATCGGGCTGGCCTATCAGATCACACCGAAGACAGTAATCCGTGCAGGCTATGGAAGATTCTTTATGGCCTTCGAGCGCGCGGGCAGCGAGGATCAGCTGGCGCTCAATCTTCCTTTTCTGGTCAATAACCTGGTGGTCGCATCAGGTAGCAGCACGACCGCCAACAACGCTCGCCTGGCAAGCGGATTTAATTTGTCTCTCGACCCGGCTGCGATCCTGAGCGATGTAACCAAGGTTCGCGGAGTCCGCCTTCGCGCGATCAATCCGGAATCAGTCGACGGAAGTGTCGATCAGTGGAACTTGGGCATTCAGCGCGAACTGGGTTCGAGCGTGGTGGTCACCCTGGACTACGTCGGGACCAAGGGCACCCATCTCTCTACGTTGCGCAACCTGAATCAGCCCTTCTTCAATGCAAACGGAACCGTGAAGAACGCGTTGGTAGGCACCACGTTTACCCCGATTCTGCCCTATCCCGACCTGGGCCCGATCGAGTTCCGCGAGAACAATGCCAACTCGATGTATCACGGAATGGAAGCGTCGGTCGAGAAGCGCTTCAGCCGAGGCTTGTCTTTCCGTACGTCGTACACGTTCTCGAAATCGATCGACGAGGCGATGGAACATCTGGCTGCCGGAACTACCGGAAGCTTCACTCAAAACCCGGCAAACATTCTGGGTGAACGGCGCGGACCGAGCGACTTCGACGTAAGGCATCGCTTTGTCGCCAGCTATCTCTACGAGCTGCCGTTCGGCCATGGCCGCGAATTCCTGACCAACGGCCCGCTATCCTACATTGTGGGCGGTTGGCGTCTCAGTGGTCTTGCGAACCTTCGCTCCGGCCGGCCGTTTACAATCAAAGCCGGCTCCAACAACGGCGTCATTGGCGGGCCTCGCGGCGGCGGCCTGGTGAGCGCCTTCGCCGACTGCATCAAGAACGGCGATCTTTCGGACAGCACGAGTCAGAACATCGACAAGTGGTTTGACAACGTACCGGGTTCGTCCTACTCCGCGCCTACCGCGCCCAATCCAACAAAGAACAATGCGGTTGAAGCACGGCTCGGAAACTGCGGACGCAACACGCTGCGTGGTCCAGACTACATCAACTTCGATATGGGGTTGGCCCGAAGCTTCGACTACTTTGGCGAAGGCCGTCGTCTCGAATTTCGTTGGGAGATGTTCAATATGTTCAATACGCCGCAGTTTGGACTTCCCCAAAACGACATTACCAACGGTTCTGCCGGTCGTATCTCAACTCTGGCAGGCGATCCTCGCGTAATGCAGTTCGCACTGAAGTTTGTCTTCTGATGCAATGAAGACCACGATGCGGTGGCGCAAGCCTTCCGGTTGCGCCACCCGCGTCGTGTCACTCCCGGCTCGTCTTACTTGAGTTTCGTAGTACCGGCTCAAGCCGGAAGTTGGCCCTCGTCTTACTTACAAACTTCCGTCTGAAACGCCGGACTACGAACTTCAAATTCAATCTGAATGACTGCCGGGGACAATCTGGAAACTTCATCATGAAACTGCATTCCTTCGTGCTCAGGTTGTTCCTTGCGACGCTGTCTCTGGCGGCGCTTTTCCAGTCCGTCTCAGGGCAGACGCTCAAAGAGAAGCCTTTCCAGCTAAAGACCGAGGCGGAAGTTTTGCTCGATCTGGCGGCTTCGGCGCCGGGTACTTCGTGGGCCACCGCGGGAAGCGAGGCCGCGGTCGCAAGCATATTCGTCGATGGCCGGTACAATCAGGATGTCTTTCTGTTTGCAGGAGCGCGGTTGTTTACTTATCGGCTGATGCTCGGACGTTTTCCGGCCGGCGAACATCGGCTGCGAGTCGAGTTCAATCGAAAACGATCAGCCGTGAAAGCAACCGAAGTCGATATTCAAGACGCGAAGATCTCGTTTGTCGATCGAAGGTCTCCCGACTATCAGGCTCTATCGCTGGCGCCGATCCTCTACGCCCGGCCGAATACGATTGGCCGGTTCAGTGACATTCCTCTCCTGATGTGGTGCGAGACCGAGCGCGCTGAAGCGCTAACCACTTTTCGCTACAGCGTGATCTTCACCAATGAAGACGGGGGCACCCAGACCAGCGCGTTGATGGCCCGCTGGGGGCGCACCACGGATATCGAGTGGATCTACGAAGTGCAAATCGATGCGGAGGGAAAGACTCGATCCTCAACATTCCAGGGTGTCGAACATAAAACCCAGAATTTCAAAGGCAAGGAAGAGAACGGTCATCCCGCAATCTATGTGGTCTCCGACAACAACAATGTCTCGGATCGCGGAGAGTCGGAAATGCGGTTTAGCCTGCGGCCAATCCCGTTTGATCTGAGTCACAGTTCCCGGGAAGAAATCATGGATCGTCATCCGTGGATCTATTCGGTGATGGCCGGCGAGTTGCTGCGCGAAGGCAAGATCTCAGAGGCGAGCCGAGGCGGCAATCAGATGGCTGACCCCCGCCATTATCTTTACCTCGACGCATCGTCAGAAGTGAACGGCACGGCCCTCGGCTTTGCGGTCAAGCTCAAAGGTAACGCGAAATGGTACGAGTCGGATCTCGGTATTAGCTATTACAGAATCGATCGCAGCGGCTACTTTCGAACTACGGTGCGGCTGCCGGCCGAAAGCACGCTCGATCAGGTGGAGAAGATCGCAGTCCGCTGCGATGCGGCCGGCAACCCAAGAGGCGGTGAGGAGATCAAGAAGCTCGCGGACGCCGGCTGTAGATTGAACACGCTCAACAAGGCTTTCATGTTGAAAGCCAACTTCGAACCGGGGCCCTCGCTTCCTGTTCATATCAAACCAATCAGGCTGCGCTTTGGTGAAGCGATCGAATTGTACGACCGAGCGCGCACTAATAATCAAGCGGCTGTCCGCCATGGGGCGCGGCACTAGCGGAGATAAAAGATGAGTGAAGCCATGCAAGCGATAGTTTTTCACGGGCCGGGTCATTGGGCTTTGGAGGAGGTTCCGCGCCCGAGCGTTCAAGCCGCCGACGACGTGCTGTTGCGCGTCGATCGCGTGAGCATCTGCGGCACCGATATTCACATCCTCGCCGATCCACCAGGTCATCCCGCGACCCCGGGAAGCATACTTGGACACGAGTATGTAGCAACGATCACAGATGTTGGAGACAGCGTGATCAACGTCAAGCCCGGCGATCGCGTGGTGATCGATCCCAACATTACTTGCGGACTCTGTGAGTATTGCCGGATGGGGATGACAAATGTCTGCGAGAACATGACGTCGCTGGGAATATTTCGCCACGGCGGGCTCGCCGAGTTCAACCTCGCGCCCGCGAAAGCGCTGCACAAAATCAGCAGCGATGTTCCGACCGAACGCGCTTGCCTCGCCGAACCGCTGGCCTGCGTATGGCACGCGTTTGAAAAGACCGGTTTCCTGCCCGGCGAAAGCGTAGCCATTCTCGGGGCCGGTCCGATAGGACTGCTGTTTCTGATGCTCTTCAAGAGCGCGGGAGCCGGAAAGGCATTCGTGATAGAACCTACCGAATTTCGCCGGCAGACGGCACAGCGTCTCGGCGCGGACGCAGTAATGAACCCAAAGACCGAAAACGCAGCAGCCGAAGTGAAAGCCCTCACTCGAATAGGCGTTGATGTTGCGGTCGATGCGGCCGGCAGCCTTCTTCCGGAAGCTCTTGAAATGGTCAGACGGGGTGGCCGCGTCATTCTCTTCGGCGTCAATCAGCACGCGGAGCGCAGTCTGAACCAGTACGCCATCACGCGCTACGAAGCCTCGATCTTAGGCTCTTATATTCAGCGAACCGCCTTTCCAAAAGTTGTTCGGATTCTGGAAGCGGGTTTGTTGCCGGTCGACAAGTTGATCACGCATCGGTTGAGACTTAACCAGGTTGGCGAGGCGCTTGAGGCTATGCGCGTCGGCGAAGCAATAAAGGCGGTAGTAGAACCCTAACATTTCCATTTGTTCTCCCAGCGCCCTCGGCGTCCTTGCGGTTGGATACCCAGCACTGATTAAGAAAACCGCCGAGGACGCAGAGGACGCGGAGGAAAATGGAAAATGTATTTGAACGAGGGCATGACAGTTGGCGGCACAAGAACTTGAACCGCTCCTCAGAATGGAGAACATCACCAAGACGTTCAGCGGTGTCACCGTGCTTGGAGACGTGTGCTTCGATGTGCGGCCCGGGGAAGTGCACGCTCTGATCGGCGAAAACGGCGCAGGCAAGTCCACCCTCATGAAGATCGTCACCGGGCTGTATGAAGCGGATAGCGGCCAGGTGTTTTGGAAGGGCCGCCGGGTAGAGATCAAAACGCCGCACCAGGCTCACGTTCTGGGCATCAACATCGTTCATCAAGAGCTGATGCTCGTTCCCCAGTTGAGCATCGGCGAAAATATCTTTCTCGGGCGTCACCCGGTGCGTGGCGGAGTATCACGGTGGGTCCGCTGGGGTGACATTAATAACCAGGCGAAAAGCCTGCTCGAAGGACTGGGCCATCCTCTGGATCCGAAACGCGCGGTAGGCGAGCTGAGCATAGCCGAGCAGCAACTGGTCGAGATCGCGCGGGCGCTCGCGTTCAGCGCCGAGCTGATCATTATGGATGAACCTACATCGCCGCTCTCGGAACACGAAACGTCCCGGCTCTTTCGAACCATCTCGCAACTTAAGAGTCGCGGCGTCAGTGTTGTGTACATATCTCACCGGCTGAAAGAGATTCATCAGGTAGCCGATAGGGTTACCGTACTTCGCGACGGGCGTCATATCGCGACCAAACCGATCGCCGAGACTACTACCGACAACCTTGTGCGGTACATGGTCGGGCGCGAAATCAGCGAACAATTTTCGGACAAGACCCCACAGATCAATGGCGAAGAGGCGTTGCGCGTCGAGGGATTGACGGCCCGAGGAAAGTTCACCGATATCAGCTTCAGTGTTCGTCGAGGCGAGATTGTCGGTCTTGCCGGACTTGTCGGGGCAGGCCGAACCGAATTAGTAGAGACACTGTTCGGCGCCGGTGAAATCGAGTCGGGCAAGGTTTATCTGGATGGCCAACCGGTTACGATCAAGACGCCGATTGACGCGGTGCGACACAGGCTTGCGCTGGTGGCCGACGATCGAAAAGCAAAAGGACTGGTGCTCGGCGGGAGCGTTCGGTTCAATGTCGCGCTCGCCGCTCCAAAGAAGTTCGCTCGCTATGGCGTGTTTCTGAATTCCGCTCGAGAAAGAAAGGTGGCCAATGGTCTCGTGCGCGAGTTGCACCTCAAGACACCAAGCGTTGAACAACAAGTGATGTACCTGAGCGGCGGCGGTCAGCAGAAAGTAGTGCTGGCGAAATGGCTATCGGCCGATTCGAAGATCTTCATCCTCGATGAGCCGACTCGTGGAATTGACGTGGGCTCGAAGGCGGAGATCTATGACCTGATTCGGCGACTGGCCCAGCGCGGTGTCGCGGTTCTTGTGGTTTCATCCGAGCTCGAGGAGATTCTGAATCTCGCAGATCGCATCCTGGTGATGCATCGCGGGCGAATCGCTGGAGAGCTTGCGCGCAAGGACGCGACCGACGAATTGATCATGCGCCTTGCGACCGGAGGTGATGTCAACTGAACACTAACGACGCCACGGCTGCCGTTGCTGACGAACCGACGCCGGATGCAACGTCCGGCGCGCCGCCTGGTGCGCCTTCCGATTCGCAAAGATGGCGTCGCGCGGGCAGCAGCATTATGCGGCGATTTGGACCGCTGCTCGGTCTGCTGGTGACTTCCGCCATACTTAGCTTCCTGTCGCCATATTTTCTGACCTTCGACAATCTCATAAACGTCTTTCGGCAATCATCGATCAACGCTCTTCTCGCGCTTGGGCAGTTGCTGGTAATCATCACCGCCGGCATCGATTTGTCCGTTGGCTCGATCCTGGGATTGTCGTGCGTGCTGGTGGCAATGATGCTCAAAGCGGGCGTGCCCTGGCCTCTCTGTATTTTGGCAGGCGCCTGTGTAGGAACAGTGTTGGGGATGATGAATGGGCTGCTGCTGACAAAGCTGCGGCTGCCGCATCCGTTTATTCCGACACTCGGAATGATGAACGTCGCGCGAGGGCTCGCCTTTGTTATCTCTGGCGGCTTTCCGATATCGGAGTTGCCCCAGGGATTTCGCTTTTGGGGAGCTGGTACGATTGCCTACATTCCGGTGCCGGTGATTCTGGTCGTCGCGATTTATGCTTTGTTTCATGTGTTCCTGACTCGAACTACGTTTGGACGCGACGTGTATGCAATCGGGGGCAACAAACAGGCGGCGATGTTCTCGGGCATTCCGGTGGATCGGCGGTTGACGATGGTCTATGGGATGAGCGGCGGGCTGGCTGCTCTTGGCGCAATCGTGCTTGCGGGCCGATTGAACTCCGGATTTCCGCTTGCGGGTGACGGCGCGGAGCTTGATGCAATCGCCGCGGTGATCATTGGAGGAGCGAGCTTCTTTGGCGGCGTGGGAACAGTATGGGGAACACTGATCGGCGCGCTCATAATGGGAGTCTTGCGAAACGGGTTGACTCTGCTGAATGTCTCGCCGAACTGGCAAAAAGTGGTGATTGGTGTAGTCATCGTCGCCGCGGTCTGGATAGATGTGCTGCGCCAGCGCACGTCGACGAAGCGCAGGCTGGTCAGAAAATGACCGCCAAAATGACCGCAAAAAAGACCGGAGGAAAAATGCGAAATAAGCTATCGATAATAAGCGTCCTGATGTTCGCCGCCGTGCTGGGTCTTTCAGCGGGCGGGTGCAATCGATCGAATGCGACGTTCAAGCACCGAATCGTGATCGTGACAAAAGCGCTCGACAGCGAGTTTTGGAAAACGCTCGAGAGCGGCGCGGAGGAAGCGGCGCGCCAGCATCCCGACATCGAGTTGTCGGTGCTGGCTCCAGAGCGAGAGATCAACATCGACCAGCAGGTTTCAATCCTCGAAGATCAGATTCTAAAAAAGGTCTCGGCTCTTGCGGTTGTGCCCGGAGGCATTGCTGAAGTAACCCCGGTGCTCGACAAGGCGAAGGCGGCGGGAATTCCCGTTCTGATTGTCGACAACGATACACCGTGGCCAGGTAAGCTCTGCTACATCGGGACGGACAACCGCGTCGGCGGGAAGCTTGCCGCCGATTACCTGGTGAAGATTCTTGGAGGCCACGGCAAAGTCGCGATCATTCGCGGGGTGCTGGGAGTGGTTTCACATGACGACCGCGTCGCCGGCTTTCAGGACGCCATCGCGCAAGCGCCGGGAATTCAGCTCGTCACGATTCAACCGGCCAATAGCGAACGCGCATTGGGTCTCACGGTCATGGAAAACCTTCTCACTTCACATCCGGATTTGAACGCGGTGTTCGCGACAAACGATCAAATGGCGCTTGGCGCGATGGAAGGAGTCGCCGCGCAGCATTTGAGCGGAAAGATTTTCATTGTTGGATTCGACGCGGGCAAGGAGGCGGTGCGCGCGGTTAAGTCCGGAACGGTTAGCGCCGTGATCGCACAGTATCCCGCGAATATGGGCAAACAGGCCGTTGAAGCCGCGATAAAGGCGATTCAGGGGCAACCGGTGCCGAAGGTGATCGACACCGGCACGGCACTGGTAACCAAAGAAAACGCCGATGAGTTCTTGAAGTGAACCTTAGGAGCCTCTGCGTCCCCGGCGTCCTCCGCGGTTGGTTCCCCAGCACCCAGCATCAACCGCATACAAGGACGCCGAGGACGCAGAGCAGCAAAGCGATTGCAAAGCCGCGATAAGGCGAAGATGAAGATCAAGATAGGAACCGCCCCGGTGAGTTGGGGGATCATGGAAGTCGAAGGATGGAACGGGCAGGCGCCCTACGCCAGGGTGCTGGATGAGATGGCTCGGGCGGGATACGAGGGAACCGAGCTCGGGCCGTATGATTACCTGCCCTCAAACCCGGAACGTCTGAAAGCGGAACTGTCATCGCGCGGGCTTCAAATGGTGTCGGCTTTTGTGCCGCTCTCGCTCGCCGAGCCGCAAAGTCACGAGGCAGCATTTCAAGAGGCTTTGAAAGTCGCCGAGCTGCTGGCAAGCGTGGATGCTCGACTCATTGTTCTTGCCGGTGACATGAATGAGAATCGCATGTCAGTAGCCGGTCGCGTAAATGAAGAACGCGACGGCATGAGTAAGCAACACTGGTACGACACGATCGAGATTGTCTCTCGGATCGCCCGAGCGTGCCGCGATTTCGGCGTATCGACGGCGTTTCACCATCACGCCGGCACGTTCGTGGAGACACCCAACGAAATCGCGCGTCTCTGCGAGAACACCGATCCAGCTTTGATTGGTCTTTGTTTGGACACGGGACATTATCTCTACGGCGGCGGCGATCCGGTGGAAGTCGTGCGGAAGTATGGCTCACGAATTTGGCATCTTCATTTGAAGGATGTTCGCTTGCGGGTGCTCGAATCAGTTCGACAACTAGGGCTTGGGTTTCTGGAAGCGGTGCGTCGCGACATTTTCTGCGAACTGGGTGAGGGCGCGGTAGACTTTCCGCGAATAAAGCAGGAGCTCATCGGTTGCGACTACGACGGTTGGGCCATCGTCGAACAGGATGTGGACGCCAGCCTGCCTGGTGTTCAGCCTTTTGAAAGCGCGGTCCGCAGCCGGCACTATCTGCGCGAGACGATTGGGGTCTAGTGGCCGGTGGCCGGTGGCCGTTGTCGGTGGCCGGTCGGTAGTGGTGACCCCTACTACTTACTTACCATCTACCGGCCACCGGCCACCGACCACCGACCACTACTGACTAAGCAGTGCATTTAGTTCCTCGATTGTCGGCAACGCGGTTCGCGCTCCGATCGCGCGACACTTCAAACCGGCCACTGCGTTTGCGGCTCTAAGCGTATCCTCGACCGAAAGCCCCGCTAGCAACCCGTAAATAAATCCGCCGTGAAAGGCGTCTCCAGCGCCGGTTGTGTCCTTGCAATCAACGGTAAAGGCAGGTGAGTAGATGTACTCTTCGCGAAAGTAAGCGAGCACACCGTCGCGCCCTAACGTGGCGGCGACAAACATCGAACCTGTCATCTCTGACAACTTCTTCAGCGCAAGCCTCAGATCAGTCTCCTTGGTCATCCGCAAAGGAAAACTGGTCGACGAGATGAGAAAGTCAATCAAGGGCATCAACCCTTCCGCGCCAGGATAAATGTTGTCGATATCCAGCACGGTCGGGATGCCGGCCTGGCGAGCATACCGCGCGGCGGTGATCGACGCGGCTACATTATGGCCGTCGAGAAGAAGCACGCGACCGGACGTAACCGCCGCCTGGTCCACCTCATCGGGAGCGATCATCAAGCGATCGTCGCGATGCCAGATTACCGTGCGCTCACCGCTCGCTTCGTCTATGACTATGAAAGCGATTTGACTCTCGGCGCCTTCTGCGATGGTCAATCCGCCGCACTCGACGCGTTCCGATTCGAGTGAGTGAATTTGAAAGCGGCCCAGATCGTCAGAACCCACCTTGCCGATGTAGCGTGTGCGCATGCCCAAACGAGCGAGGGCGACCATCGCCGTAGCGCACTGGCCTCCGGCCGCGAGCGTGTGTGATAGCAGAGCAACTTTGCTGTTGAATCCCGGGTAGTGCGGGACGACGATGAGGTGATCCGTAGCGTTGAGACCCAGAGCTACGGCGTCGAAGGGTTTGCCTGCCGGTAGCTCAATTTCAAATTCCATCAGTAAAACTCAAACAGGGATAGACAGGATTAACAGAACCAACCGAACATCCTGTGAATCCTGTCGATTCCTGATCGAATCTCAGCGAGTCAGTTGGCTCACCGCATTGTTTGTTAGCAAGCGAACTTCAACGCGGCGGTTTTGCATCCGGCCTTCTTTGGTTTCGTTGTCGGCAACAGGACGGCTCACGCCAAAGCCGAGTATCGACATTCGAAACAGGGGAATGTTGTGATGGTCGCCCAGATATCTGCGGACTGCTTCCGAACGCGCCTGGCTCAGCCGCTCATTAAGATCGGCTTTGCCCTCCGCCGAAGCGAAGCCCTCGATCTCGAGCAGGAAGCCGTTGCGATCCTTGATCTGGCTCGCGAGCTCGTCAAGCGAAGCGGTTGACTCGGGAAGCAGATCGGACTTGCCGGCCTTGAATTGAATGGTCACTGTCTTCTGGACGGTGTACTTGTCCAGGTTGCTCCGCAAGTCTGAGACTGTTTGCTCGACGCCGGTTACTCGAGTGTTAGCTTGCTCGGCCGAGGAAGCCGCGCGGTCGGCTTGTTGTTGGGCTCGATCGGTTTTTTGGCGAACGTCTTCGATGTCGCGCCCCAGCCGGCCTATGTCCTGAGTGTTGCGCCGCGAAGTCTCCTCCAACTCGCCCGTGCGGCTTTCCAACGGCGTAGCCCGCTCGTTTACTCGATTCCTAACGTACTTCTTTGTTGCGCAGGCATTGCCAAGCAGAACTGCCACCGCGATGCCACAGACAGCCATCGCCTTAAACTTCATAGGGTGCCTCCATCCGATTGATTTTCGCCAGGTTATGGCCGAGGCAAAAGTAACGTCCAACACGGGCTGAGGTTCGCTGCGTTAGAGATGATGACGATTGCCGCGATGTCCTCTGCTAACTTATACTTCTGATGATCGACGCTTAAAGTTAATACACGAAAAACCTTTTGGGAGTCAAGAAGTTGATCAAACACGTGATTATCGCCTTTCTAATGGCCTTTAGCGTCGCGGCCTCGAGTGCGAGCGCTCAAACATGTGACGCGCCGGAGTTGATTTGCAAGGCCGCCTCCAATCAGGACCGCTCGCTATACTTCCGGGACCATTGCCGCTACGAGCAGAAAATTCATGTCGAGCGAACAAAGCTTAAAGGCGAGAAGGAGTCGACCGAAGAGTTGCGCGACACAACCGTCAGGGTCGAGCCGGCGAAGAAACCCGACAAGACCGGGGACACTCCGGTCGTCGTCCGCGTGATTGCCGACACCGATAAGAAAGGAAATCCTAAAGACCGGATAAAAGAGGACGAGCCCACGCTGCTCTCTTTTGGCGCTGTCTGGGACGTCGCATTCTTTCCGCTGCTGCCTGAGCGCGTGAAGTACTATAACTTTCAGGAGGTTGTCGCCGAACGCAAGAACGAGCGGTGGTTTCGCTTTGTGCCTCGCGCGGAAGTGACCAATGTTGCGCTGGCGTCGGGCGTTGTGCAACTGGATCCGCAAACGGGCGAGGTGATGACGATAAAGATTGAAGCGCTTCACAATCTCGACGCCCTCGACAAAGAAGCCAACAAGATGAAGACCTTCAACGCGACGATTGACTACAATCAATACGAAGGCACGCTGCGAATGCCGACGCTTGCGAGCGGCTCGGGCGTGTCTGGGATCCGGCGCTTCGAAGGCAATTTCAAATTCAGATTTGAAGAAGGCCGATACGTCCCGATGTATAAGCTTGAGTAACCTGTAAGGGCGGCCCTCCGTGGCCGCCCCTCAGTGACTATAACAACAATCTGGAAGCACCAGGAGGGGCGGCCACGGAGGGCCGCCCTTACAAGTTTATCGATGTCTCTCGAAGAAAAGCTCGCCAACCTGCCAACTCAGCCCGGCTGCTACCTCTACCGCGACAAGAACGGGAAGATAATCTATGTCGGCAAGGCGAAGAACCTTCGCAATCGTGTCCGCCAGTACTTTCACTCCGATCGCGCAAACGTGTTCCGCACCGGCGACCTTGTTGCTCGAATCGACGACGTGGATCTCATCGTCACCGATAACGAGATCGAAGCGCTCGCGCTTGAATCCAACCTGATAAAGAAGCACAAGCCTATCTTCAATGTGCTTTTGAAGGACGACAAGCAGTATCCGCACATCAAGGTCACCAACGAGACCGCGCCGCGCGCGATGATCGCTCGAAAGATCCTCAAAGATGGCGCGAGCTATTACGGTCCGTTCCTGCCGATCTCGCTCGCCTGGAATACGCTGGATCTGATCAACAAGAACTTTCAGCTGCGGACCTGCACGATGGATATCGACGGCAAGGCGGATCGCCCGTGTCTGGAATATCACATCAAGCGGTGTCTCGGCCCGTGCGTGAGCCGGCTGTGCTCGATCGAGCAGTACGACGAAGCTGTGCGTGACGTCGATCTTCTACTTCAAGGCAAGACCGCCGATCTCGAAACCGAACTCAAGCGTCGTATGAGCGAAGCCTCTGAAGAATTGCTGTTCGAAGCAGCCGCGCGCTATCGAGACCAGCTCAAGACGATTCAGAAACTGGGCGAGCAGCAGAAAATGATGGTCATCTCCCGCGATGATGTCGATACCTTCGGCTACTATCGCGAAGAGAGATTGCTGGCGCTGTCGCTGTTCACGATGCGCGAAGGAAAGATCGTCGGAATGCGCGAGTTCTACTGGGAAGACGTTAGCGATCCGTTCGATCCGTCGGCGTTCATCGGACAAGCTCTCAAGCAGTATTACACCGCGGGCGACTACGCGCCCGGCGAGATCTATGTGCCTGTCGACTTCGAGGATCACGAGCTGCTTGAACAGTATCTCACCAACCAGCGCGGACGCCGTGTTCGCATCATGACACCGCAGCGCGGCGTCAAACGCGATCTGATCGATTTGGTTGAAAAGAACGCTCGCTTGAACTTCGATCAGCGGTTTCGCATGCAACGTCCGGATATGCAGAAGGTGCTCGACGACCTTCGCGAAACACTCGAGCTTCCGGTGCTCCCCGACCGGATTGAATCTTTTGACATCTCTAACATTCAGGGGGCCGAGAACGTCGCTTCAATGGTCGTGTGCGAGCATGGCGTGATGAAGAAGTCCGACTATCGCAAGTTCAAAGTGCGCTCGGTTGAAGGCCGCGCCGACGATTTCCAATCTATGTACGAAGTCGTAGGCCGCCGGTACTCGCGGCTGCTGCGTGAGAACAAGCCTCTGCCTGATCTTGTGCTGATTGACGGAGGCAAAGGCCAGCTGGCGGCGGCGGCGCGCGCGCTTCATGAGTTAGGTCTCGAAGCTTTGCCAACGGCTTCCATAGCGAAACGAGAAGAACTGCTGTTCATAAAAGGCAAAGAGGAGCCGATTCGAATCGATCATCATTCGCCGGTATTGCGGTTGATCCAGATGATCCGCGACGAGACCCATCGTTTCGCGGTGACCTATCATCGAAAGCGGCGAACGATGCGCGATTTTGAGAGTGAGCTTACATCGATACCTGGAGTCGGCGACAAGTTGAAGGCGCGGCTGCTGCGTAACTTTGGAAGCTTGAAGCGCGTGTCGGAGGCGACCTTCGACGAGTTGAAGCCGTTCGTCGGCACACGCGAAGCTCGGCGCATCGTCGAGCACTTCACAAACATTCGTGCCTCTGAACTCAACTTGAATGACCGCCGGCCGGCGGGTGGCTGATGGTGTTTATATTTGAACCTTACCTCGGTTTGTGTTGTATACTCTGCCTTCCCGTTTACTAAGAATTGGCCGGTTTGTCCTGGCAATCAAGGAGGAGAGATCAATGATACGCAGAATCCTTTTGGTGTCGATCGCACTCAGCGTGCTAATCGGTATCGGCCTGGCGCAGGGTCCGTCTCAGATGCCGCAGCCCGGTCCTGAGCAAAAGAGGCTGCAGTACTTTGCCGGCAACTGGAACGCCGAATACGAGATGAAACCCGGCGGAAAGATGATAACTACGGATCACACGCAGATGATGCCGGGCGCTTTCTTCGCCGTCACTCACACGGATGGCAAAGGAGCGATGGGTGAACTTCACGAACTCGCGGTAATGGGCTACGACGCCGAAGCAAGGGTCTACACCTATGACTCCTATAGCAACTTTGGCGAGCAGGAGCACTTCAAGGGCACGGTTCAGGGAGACACCTGGACCTGGACATCCGAAGGAAATATGGGCGGCAAGACAATCAAGATGCGCTTCATCGCGAAAGAAGTTTCTCCGACGATGTACACGATGAAGCTTGAGATGATGACCGGCGCCGACTGGGCCACGGTGATGGAAGGCAAAGCTACAAGAGCGAAATGAGTCGATTATCCGACTCAGGCGAATGAGATCCAAATGAGATCCAGCGATGGTAACCGAGAACCTGCTCATACTTGAACAGCCGGTCGCGGCTGACACGTACCGAAGGCTGGCCCGCGCTCGGCGGCTCATAGACGAATGCTATCACCTGCCGCTGGATCTCGCTCAGATCTCGAGCGAAGCTTGCCTCTCGCGGTTTCATTTTCTCAGGCTCTTCAGGCGAGCGTTCAACAAGACCCCACATCAATACCTGAGGGATCGACGCATCGAGAGAGCCAAGGAGTTGCTCTCGTCGAGCGCGCTGACCGTCACCGATGTCTGCTTCGAGGTCGGGTTCGAAAGTCTCGGCTCGTTCAGCACGCTTTTCCACAAACACGTAGGCTACCCGCCTATTGCGTATCGGGCAGTTGTCCTCGAACGCCAACGAGAAACGCGGCGCAAAATCCCTGGCTGCTTCGTGACGATGTACGGGGTCGACAAATTCGCTCATGCAAAGAGAAGCCTTAATCACGTGCCGTCTTGATCCAGGCGGCCGATGGAAGGTGATCGAGCCACGTGATTTCAAAATCCAGGCAGGTTCGGATGTTTCAGTTTCGCCGATGGTGTTCGACAGCGCTCAATACGCGGTCGAACATGCCTGCAAAGAGAAAGGTCTTCTTTGCTGTCGTTATTTTCCTCTGCTCGTTTACGGTTAGATCCCTCCACGCAGTAGACCTCTCGCCCTTGATGTACACGACAGACCAACCCAAGGGGGCAATGACCGCGCATTACGATGAGCGAGCGGTCTCGATAGTCGAGGGACATGGCCTCTTAATCCCTGATGATCGAAGGTCCTCCGACACTTCGCTGATGGCCTTCTCCCCCGGCTACTCGCTGGCCGTGGGAGCGGTGTATTACGTGTTCGGCCGCAATTTCTTCGCAGTTCAGCTAATTCAGGATGTGCTGTGCTCGCTATCGTCGGTGTTGTTGTTCCTGGTAGCAGGTGAGTTGATAAGCTGGAGAGTTGGAATTGCCGCGGGTCTGCTCGTGGCCTTTTATCATGGGCTCGCATTTTTCGCGAACTTTGTATTGCCCGACCCCCTGGTACCGTTATTAATTCTGTTGGCTGCGTTTTTTTTGGTTCGAGCATGGGCAACGCGCAATCGATCTTATTTGCCGTTCCTGGCTGCCGGACTGGCGGTGGGGATTTCGATATGGCTGAGACCAAACAGCCTCCTGCTGGGCCCCTTCTCCATCGCTATACTTGCGGTAAGCGCCAGGAACTGGCGACCCATCTTAGCGAGGGGATTGGCTCTGGTTGCGGTGAGCTTTCTGATTGTGGCGCCAATCACAATTCGGAACTACATCATGTTTGGACGATTTGTGCCGGTGTGGATCGGGATAGGAACCGTTCTCTGGCAGGGTATCGGCGAGGCGAGCCGCGGCGGATTCGGCGCCCCGCAAAGCGATGAGGAACTAGGTCTGCAGGAGTCAATTGAAATGGGCAACCCCCGTTACTCCTGGTGGGCTACCCCGGATGGAGTGACGCGCGATCGCGCCAGAATCAAAAAGAGCCTTGATGTAATAGTCGCGCACCCAGTCTGGTACGGGGGTTCAATGATTCGCAGAATGTGGGAGATGACACAATGTTCGGAGTGGGCGCCGTTGATCGATGTGCATTATGGGGAAAGGACCTTTGCAAAGCCCGAGGGGGTTCCGAGCAAATCAGCGCTGGCGTTTGGAGAGGCGCTCTCAGGGTTGCGCCGGCCCGTCAAGAGTCTGGAGAGGCTTGCGAAAGAGACCACCCTGGGTTTCGTGGTACTGGGAGCGATAATCACATTCGTCATCAGCCGTCGAAGATGGCTCTTACTATTCATAATTCCGGCGTATTACTTCCTCTTTCAGTCCACCATACATAACGAGTTCCGCTATGTGATGCCGATGCATTATTTCTTTGCGGCTTTTGGTGGAGTGACCTGGTGCCTGGTATTTCACGGCGCGAGATCAGGGTTAACAGCATTGCTTACGCGAATGAATCGACCGAAGCCCGCAGAAGTCAATTAAGCAATTTTGAAGAAGCCTCGCCTGGAAAAACCTAGTATCCTGCATGCATCACATCACCGATAGAGGAGCTGGTCATATGATTTCAAAGATGTCGCATGTCGCCATATACGTTATGGATCAACAGGAAGCGCTGGAGTTTTACAGGGACAAGCTTGGGTTGGAAGTTCGCACGGACGCGACGATGGAAGGCGGGTTTCGATGGCTCACGGTAGGTCCAAAGGACCAGCCGGATCTTGAGATCAGCTTGATGGAGCCCAAGCCCGGGTTTATGTTCGATGAAGCGGATGCGAATCAGCTTCGAGATCTGGTGCAGCGAGGAAAGCTTGGAGCGGGCGTGTTCAATACCCCGGACTGCAAAGCTGCTTATGAAGAGCTCTCGAGCAAAGGAGTCGAGTTTCTCTCAGCGCCGGAAGAGAAATTCTACGGAATAGAAGCTATATTCAAGGACAATTCGGGGAATTGGTTTAGCCTTACGCAGCACAAAGAACATTGAGAGAAGGAGGGCATGGTTTATGCCCCGCGAAGCAACTAAGACCAGGAGCAAATCCATCTACGGCGTCCATCCGGGTGTGGCGATGGTTCAGAACGCGATTCAGGATCTGCCGGCGAAGACCGGGAGGAGTCTTGAAGAATGGGTCAAGTTCATCAAGAAGTCAGGGCCCAGGGGCGAGAAGGAGCGGCGCGAGTGGCTCAAGACGGAACACGGGCTGGGGACCAACTACGCCGGATGGCTTGCCGAGAGAGCTGAGGGTAAGGGCGAAGACGGCGATCCCGATGCTTACCTGCAGGCCGCCGAAGGCTACGTTGAAAAGATGTTCGCAGGACCGAAGCAGAACCTGCGTCCGATCTACGACGCGCTGCTCAAGCTCGGGCTCGGGCTTGGCAAGGATGTGAAGGCTTGTCCTTGCCAGACAATCGTCCCGCTGTATCGAAAGCACGTATTCGCTCAGATCAAGCCCACGACTCAAACGCGCATCGACCTCGGCTTCGCGTTGAAGGATTTGAGAGCGTGCGGCCGGCTGATCGACACAGGCGGGTTTGCCAAGAAGGATCGGATAACTCATCGGATTCCGATCACCTCCGTTAAGGACATCGACGATGAAGTGAAGCGCTGGCTCAAGGCAGCGTACGAGCTTGATGCTTGAGCGATAACGTAGTTGAGCGGTACGGCATTTCGAAATTGCAGGAACATCTTAAAATACTCAAACGCAAGAAATCCCGTTCAAGCGAGTAGACGCCAAATATATTCGCCTGCCCGAGCCTTCTCTAGCCGCATGAAAAAGTACGAGATATACCTGCCCCTGAACCAAGTCATCCACACCATTTGAAGAGTCGCGTTTCCAACCAGTTTTGATCAGACCGCCTTCAATGCGAGGCAACACGAGCCTTGCTCGAGTCATCCCAACACCGCTGAAATCATCTTATCCGCTTTGCACGAACCACACCCGGAGAGCCAGGAGGTAGTATGAACAAACGCATTCTCATCGTCATCGCAGCCGCAATGTTGATCTTCATTGCCGCGCCCCTCTCAGAATCCGTAACGCTTGCCGCGCAGGCGAAGCGAACATGTAGTTGCAAGCCGGCCCTTCACAGAAAGAAACGCAGTAAGGCGCGAACTAACTCAGTAAGTCAAACATCTCTAAATCAAGCCGGGCAAAGCGGCGGAGCAAATGCGGCTTTGGTCGGACCGGTTTTCGCAACGTATACCCTGCCGAGCAATCAATACTTCCGGCTCAGGATGAATCAGACGCTCAATTCTGAAAGGGCACGGGTGGGCGATCGCTTTCAGGCAACCGTCGTTACGCCCGTCTATGCGAGCGGCGTCGAGGTAGTTCCTGCCGGCTCAATAGTAGAAGGGCGGGTGACGTCAGCTTCCCCGGCGCGAACGCGTGGCCGTGAAGGACAGCTCGGCTTGCAATTTGATTCTGTCATAACGCCCGACGGCACGAAGCATCCGATTGACGGCGCCCTGACCGAAGTCCAGGACACGCGAGCCGGCAAGGTTGACGCCGAAAACGAAGTGAGCGGCACCTCTTCCGACAAGCGTAATGTGATTTACGTTGGGGGCGGCACCGTCGGAGGCGCGGTCCTCGGCGGCGCGATCGGCGGAGGCAAAGGCGCCGGCATCGGCGCGATCATCGGCGCCGGAGCTGGTGTCGCCGGAGCGATGCTTCAAAAGGGAAACGAAGCGGAGCTCAGGAGCGGCACGGAACTAGGCATGGTCACCACTCAGCCGATCACCTTTTCTGTTCGGTCAGATCGGTGACGCATTTCGACTAAGTTTCATCATTCTGACTCGACCGAATATGACGCCGCGCTTCTTCCGCACGAGGGAGCGTGGCGTTGCCGCATTCTGACCTGAACGGCCACTCTTTCGTGGCTAAATACCGTCATCCTCAGAATTACACCTGCCCCTTCACTCCGCATCCGTCGACCTTTCAAGTTCCCCGCCATGCCGAGAACAGGTTATGAATAGCGCGTCCTGAAGAGCTGCCGATAAGAGCCCCTCCAGTTCGAAGACATTGGCATGATCGTTGCCTAATGCAGCGAAGCTCCCGCTGTATTTCCGCCTGCCCTCAGTGCAATTTCAATCGACGCCAGGAAGACCGTATGAAACCAAAAACTATTCTCTTATCTCTGTTGGGCTGCCTTCTCGTGATTGCTTTAAGTGATCGAGCGCTTGGGACCACCGCCGTCATACCGAGAGATGATGAAATGGTTGTCGAATCCCGCGCGATCGTCATGGGCAAAGTCGTTGCCTTGTCGACTGCCGTTGATTCACACACTGACTTGGTCTACACCTATGTTCGAGTCAGTTTGAACACTGTGTTGAAAGGACAAATCAAGGAGAGCGAGATCGTGCTGAAGGAGCTGGGCGGCGAAACTCACGATCACGGGACCTTGATCTTTGGATCGCCGAGGTTTGTTACTGGAGAAGAAGTTTTCTTGTACCTCAACACCTGGCCGGATGGATCGTTGCGAGTTCACCAGGGCTTCATTGGCAAGTTCGACATCACGCGAGATGCCGCGACAGGAGCCGTCTTTGTCGAGCGCCGATTGCAAGATGAAAACGTAACAATCACGGTCGATTCGGCGCACGGAACCAATCGAAGTGAGCTCGACGCTTATACTCAATCGATCGTGAATTTGATCGAGACAAACCAAAAGAGAATGCGCCGGTTTGAGGAACAGTATTATCAAGGCGTTCCGATTTTTACGCAGCCGCCAGAGTTCGAGCCTACAAGCGGCTTCACTCCGCTGTGGGTGCTTCTTAATCCTTCCAGTCCTGCAAGATGGTTCGAGGCGGACAGCAATCAACCGATAACCTTCTACGTAAACCCGGCTGGTGCGCCGAGCTTCCTCGTTCTGCAGGAAGATATGCAAGCTGCAATGGATGCCTGGTCGAAAGCAGGCGGTTCAATTCGCGTCAACTACGGAGGCACTACTGCCGGTTGCGGGGTCCAGGCAGCCGACGGTCAAAACACAATCTCGTTTAACAACTGTGATGGGTATTTTTCTGCGTCGCAAGGCTGCTCCGGACTCCTGGCTGTTTCCGGTATCATAAGATACATTCCGAACCAAACAAAGACCATCGGAGGAACAACGTACGGCAAGGCTGTTGAAGCAAACATGTCTTTCAATCCTTACGCACTTTGTAACTTTACGAATCGATGCCAGATTCAAGAGGTGGCCACTCATGAGATGGGCCACGCGCTTGGCCTTGGCCACGCGACGGACACGACCGCAACGATGTCGCCCTATGCCCACTTCGACAGCCGGTGCGCGTCGTTGATGGCGGACGACACTCAGGGTATCGACACTGTTTATCCCGGATCGAGCCAGGGCCCACTGAGCATTACCACTTCCGAACTTCCTTCGGGGATGCAGGGCGTGGATTATTCGGCTAATCTGGCGGCGAGCGGTGGCACGGGCGGTTATCACTGGAGGCTTACCGGCGGACAACTTCCTATCGGCATACAACTCGGTATGAGCGGGCTGCTTTATGGTAAGACCAGCGCGGCCGGGAGCTTTGCTTTCACTAGTCAGGTCGTGGATTCATCGGGCAATGCCTTGCAAAGGTCGTTTACGCTCGTAGTCGGGCAGGTAGGCGCATCTCCGGTAGTCATGAGCGCGCAATTTCGAAAAAAGAAAGTTTTCGTGTCGGGGCAGAATTTCCAGGCTAACGCAGTTGTATATGTGGATGGTGATGGGGTGGCGGCCACGCTCGACGGAAGCACGTTGATCACCGAGAAGAAAAAACAGAAAGCTGGGGTTCATAACGTCTACGTGGTCAATCCCGACGCCCGACAATCGAACACGTTCCAATACGTGGTTGAGTGAAGGGGTTGCCGAGGACAGGACAGCGCGTACAAGTTTTGGAGTTCTCGATTTTTCAAGGCAACCCACGGCGGGGTGTTAGTGAATCTAATCGACAGGCAACGACCCGATTAAATAACGCTGGTAGAATCGTCCTTTCGAGGCAGTCCGACACACGGGTCGTTGCCATCATCTTTCTAAACCTCAACCAAATTCTACTCTAAGTAAGTACGACGACCTTCCACCCGGAAGCCTTTGCTCAGCACTCGGATGACTGCTTCCGGATAGATCGCGTGCTCGTGTTCGAGTATCCTCGCCGACAAACTCTCCACCGTATCCTTATCAAAGACTTCCACTGATCGCTGCAACACGATCGGACCGTGGTCGAGTTGTTCGTCAACCAGATGCACCGTGCAGCCCGTTATCTTTACACCGTGCTCGAGCGCTTGGCGTTGAGCGTCGACTCCGGGAAAGGCGGGAAGCAGTGACGGGTGGATGTTCAGGATTCGGTTTTCGAATGAGCGGACAAAGAAAGAACCGAGCAGTCTCATGTAACCCGCGAGACAAACGAGATCGACATCCCGGCGCTTAAGTTCGGTTACGATCTCGCAGTCGTGCTCCTCGCGCGTCCGGTTCTTGTGGCTGATGACCAATGTCTCGACGCCGAGATCTCGGGCTTTCACGAGCCCTGCCGCCGACTCAATGTTGCTGATAACAACCGCAGCTTCAGCTTCGAGTCGCCCAGCGCGAATCGCGTCCAGCAGTGCCAGCATGTTTGATCCCCGACCTGAGATGAGGATGGCTATTATCGGTTTAGGCATAGAACGCGGGATGATTGATGCTAGTCGTTGACGATCGCCGCTGCCAGGAGCGGAATCATGATTTCGTGATGCCCGATGAACGAAAAGCCGCGGCCGCTCCCGGCAACCGGGCGCCGCACTACATTGGTCAGCGGGCGATACTGCTGAATGAAATCAAAGTTAGCGGTAGAAAAATCCTGGAGCTTATGTCCAAGGTTGCGAACGACTGTCACTGTCTTCAAAAAGACTTCCGGCAATACAACGGCGGAACCGAGGTTCAGATAAACGCCGCCGCCGTCGAGTTCTCTCACCAGCGAGCACATCAGGCGAAAATCGTGAAGCGTGGTTTGACCGATGCTTGCGCCGTCGGCTGAAGGATGTATGTGAACGATGTCGGTTCCTATTGCAACATGAACGGTGACTGGAACGCCTGCTTCGTAGGCTGAGTGAAGCAGTGACTTGCCGGCGTGATCGGGGCGCATCAACTGCAGGTGCATGCCTACCGCTTCACCCATTCCGATGTTGGCGTTTGCTCCGGCTCGCACCGCATCGTTGATTAAGCGCCCAGTTTCTTCAGCCATTCCGAAGCCGCCCGAGCCGAGCGTCGCGTCCACATCTTCAGAAGTCGCTCCAACCAGCGCGATCTCGAAATCATGAATCATCGCTGACCCGTTCATTGCAAACGCACTCAGGTAACCGCGCTGCATCAGGTCAATCAAAATCGGGGCGAGTCCCGTCTTGATCACATGACCGCCCAGGCCAACGATCACCGCGCGCCCTTTTTCTTTCGAGTCTCGAATCAAGCCCGCCAGGTCGCGAAGCTCGCGTGCGGCGAGAATGTCGGGAAGGCTGTTGAGAAATTCGCCGGCCGACGACTTACTCGCCAGCGGTTTGGCGAAGTCGTCGGTTGTCACTTTGCTGGAACGCGAAGCAAGGGGATAGGTGGAAATCCGGGAGAGATCAATTGGCTCGGCTTTGTATCGTGACATATTCGTCCGGTTGGTCCGACCTATAGTGATTCCCCGTACAATGCATCCTCGACCAACTCGCACAGGATGTGTGCAATCGTTATGTGAGTCTCCTGGATCCGCTGCGTTGCGCTGGATTCTACAATCAGAGCGAGGTCGGCTGCGGCGGCAAGTTTGCCTCCGTCGCGTCCGGCGAGCGCAATAGTCTTTATCTCAAGGCCGCGTGCCGCCTCGACTGCCCGCAATACATTCGGTGAGTTCCCGCTCGTTGAAATTGCGAGCGCAACGTCGCCTCTTCGCCCAAGTGCAACGAGCTGTCGTGCAAAAAGGTCTTCAAAGGAGGAATCGTTTCCGACCGAGGTCAGGATCGAACTGTCGGTGGTAAGCGCAATTCCCGCGATCGGCGGGCGGTCATAGTTAAGGCGATTCACAAGTTCCGCGGCAATGTGCTGAGCATCAGCCGCCGAACCCCCGTTTCCAAAGATCAGAACTTTGCCGCCGGCTTTGATCGAGGTTATCAGTATCTCGGCGGCGCGAACCACATTTTCGGCATTCGAAGCGAAGAATGCTTTCTTCGCTTCGATGCTTTCTCGCGCAATTTGCCTGACGCGTTCTATCATCAGCGCTGTAGTGTATTTGCTGGGCATGCAGAAAACAAGGCTTGCCCTCCGCGCCCTCGGCGTCTCTGCGATTTGCTTAATCAGCGCAGGGAATCAACCGCTGGGACGCCGAGGACGCTGAGGAACAACGCAATGGTAAGCGAGCGACCCACGATGCCCCGACTATCCTGGACGGCCCGAGATTGACACTCAGCCGTGAGGTTGTGTAAGCTTTTCGCTCGATAAACGCATCGGAGGTTTTGAGTGGCACAGGTAAAGGTTCACGACAACGAGAGCATCGAAAGCGCAATCCGCCGCTTCAAGCGGCAAGTGGCCCGCGAGGGAATCATCACCGACACAAAGAAGCACGCCTTCTATTTGAAGCCCGGCGAACGCCGGCGCCTGAAATCCCAGGTTGCACGACGACGAGCGAGAAAGAGCCTTCGCAAGCGCATCACCCACGACGAGTAAAAAACCAGAGGTCAGAGATCAGAAGTCAGAGATCAGCAAGCGATCATGACCTCTGACTTCTGACCTCTGACCTCTTCCTACTCCGGGGCCGCCATCAACCTCTGAAGCGCCTCCTTCATCTGCGACCGCATCTCTTCATCCTTCTCATTGGCGATTGCTTCGCTGAGCGCCGGAACCGCGCTCTTGTCACCGATGTCCGCAAGCGCAATGGCCGCGACGAGCTTCACCATCTTTTCATCCTTGAGCGCTTGAATCAGCGGCGCTACGGCGCGTTTGTCGCGTAGATCACCGAGCGCCATTGCCGCCGCCGATCTCACGTCCGGCGCTTCGTCTCTGATAGCTGAGATCAAAGCCTGGACCGCGCGAGCGTCCTTCAGCGAGCCGAGCCCCATCGCCGCGGCTCCTCGAACCGTCGAGTTATTGTCTCTGAGTGATCCGGTGAGCGCATCGACCGCGCCGCCGTCGCCCAGTTGCCCGAGCACCCTGGCTGCAGCCGCGCGCACGAATGAAATCTCGTCACTGAGCATGGTAGTCAGCGGTGCGACTGTTCGTTTGTCGCCCAGTTGGCCGAGCGCGTTGGCGCCCGACGCTCGCACGCCGGGATCGGAGTCCTTGAGCGCGGCAATCAGCGGCTCGACTGCGCGCGCGTCGCCTGAATCCGCTAATTGCTCGATCGCTTCACGCCGCTCCGACGAAGACTGGCTCTTCATTCGATCCAGCAATCGTTTGAAGTCATCACGTTTGGGCGATTTGTCGGTCGAGTCCTGGACCGCGGGCGAGTCCTGCGCCGCGAGCACCCGGAAAACTCCCGGGTCAAAGGGCACGGTCAACAGAAATGGAAGGGCGAACCAAACCTTCATAATTGAGTCTCATTGCGCGGTGACTGAGGGGAGATTGCGCGCAATCGAAGCCGAGGGTGTTCACAGGATCTCTTGCAAAAAACTCCGTCCGGCTTGAAGAGTCAGACCGAAGTTCTCAGCTACAGTTTGTCCGATATCGGCAATCGATGAACGAATTCCAATGTTCACTCCAGCGCGGACGCGGCGTCCCCACGCAAGCACCGGAACGTACTCGCGCGTGTGATCGGTCGAAACGTCGCTCGGGTCACAGCCGTGGTCGGCGCTGATGATCATCAAGTCGTCATCGCGCATCGCTCCCTGAATCTCCGGCAGCCGCGCGTCGAACTCCTCCAACGAGCGCGCGTAGCCTTCAACGTCGTTTCGATGGCCGTAGAGCATGTCAAAGTCCACGAGATTGGTGAAGATCAAGCCTCGACCGGTGTTACGAAGGGCGTGAAGAGTTTGATCCACACTTGCGTTGTTGTTACCGGCTTTCAGCTCCTCAGTGGTTCCTCGATGACAAAAAATCGAACCGATCTTCCCAACGGCAGTTACTGCCAGGCCCGCGGATTTCAACAGATCGAGCAAGGTGTCTTCCGGCGGATCGATCGCATAGTCCTGTCTGGCTTCTGTTCTCTTGAAGTTCCCAGGCTCGCCGATGAAGGGCCGTGCAATGACTCTTCCTACTTCGTCGTCTCCGGTAAGCTGGTGGCGCGCAATTTCGCTCCAGCGATAGAGCTCTTCGAGCGGCACGACCTGTTCGTGGGCCGCGATCTGAAAGACGCTGTCGGCGGAGGTATAGACGATAGGACGCCCGGTCCTCACGTGTTCCTCGCCAAGCTCCTTGATGATCTCGGTGCCTGAAGCGGCTTTGTTACCCAAAACCTTTCTGCCGACGGCGTGCTCGAAAGCCTCGATGACCTTCGGGGGAAACCCATTCGGATAAGTGGGAAAGGGATTGGCGGTGATGATCCCGCTCATTTCCCAATGCCCGGTAGTCGTGTCCTTGCCTCGCGAAGCGGTCGCCGCTTTTCCAAAAACGCCGTTAGGCTCGGCAACCGGATCAATCGGCAAGCGCCTGATGTTCGCGAGTCCTAAATTCCGCAGATTAGGAATGGACACCTCTCTCGAGCCGAGCGCGTGCCCGAGCGTGTCCGCGCCCGCGTCGCCGTACGCATCGGCATCGGGCATCTCACCGATACCGGCGCTGTCGAGCACGATCACCAGAATTCGATTGAAGGGGCCGGTGGAAGTCATCGAATAATCACCGGTGCGATTCTAAGGCGGAGGGAACCAATTATCAACGGGTGGCACGCTGTCTCGTTGTCTCAAGGAGGTTTCGAATGAACGAACGAGCTCTTGGGCGATTGCACAGGAAGCCACGAAACAACCTTCCTTCTATATATGTTTATCGAACAACGGTAAGTTAAACAGATCCTTGACACAAGAACTCATCTAAAGTAGTATGGCTCACGTTTTATTCCTTGACTGGCGTCAAACGACGGTTTGAGTGGCCCAACTCGTAAGCTCGAAATATCCGGTGGGTTCCGGCGTTGACAATCAAGCAGCGTTTCTCGCCGCTGGCTGAAAGAATGCACGGTTAACCAATCTGTATAGATTTGCCCAGAGGGTTTGAGCAACCGTTTGTAACCCTGTATGTCCGGTTGTGAACACATCGCTATGCAAAGAATTCTGAAGCGATTTGTGAGTCAGCTTACTCGACCAAACTCTGCATTACGATGGGCCATCCTTTCTATCGCGTTTCACTTATGCTCCACGACGGTATGTGCTCAGCAAGCTGCCAGTTCGCCGCAGGAAGGCAAGGGATCGAACATAAAAATGATCATCCTGATTGCGGTTGGCGTGGTTGTTTTTCTTCTCGTTCTGTGGTTCCTTCCCGAGCGACAACTCGCTTCGTGGAAAGACAAGATTCCCGATCCGGACTGGCTCAAGCTGAAGAATGAAACGCGGGCAACGCTTGCCCAGATACTGGGGGGAGCTTTAGTACTCAGCGGGGCATACTTCACCTACGCGAACATGAAGGACACGGAAAGGATCGCAGACAGCACTCTCGAAATCTCCAGGGCGTCCTTGAACGCTACACAGTCGAGTCAGCTTGCGGAGCGCTTCACCAAAGCGATCGGCCAGCTCAGCCAGTCCCAGGAAAACAACCAGCCTGGTCATAAGCCGGACCAACAGAGCAGCCTAGCTGTGCGTCTTGGTGGAATCTATGCGCTCGAACAGATTTACAGCGGCCCAGACAACAATTCCAAAGAGTATCACTTGCCGATCGTCCAGATCTTCACAGCGTACATTCGTGACAAGGCTCTGTGGAGAGAAAGAGAGCAAGCGATCCTTGAAGACCAAAAGAAACAGACACCGACCTGCGAATCAGATATTCAAAGCGCGACCTCTAGGTCTGCCACAAAGGGAACTCTTGCCATACGGACCCCGATTGGCCTGGACTTGGAAACCATCATTGGATTCCTTGCTCATCGCAAGTGGGCTTCCGAGGAGCAGGAGAATAACTATCTCGATCTCCATGGAGTAGACCTTGGCGGGCTTGGGCAGGCAACTCTCGCGGGGGCCAATTTCGATCGCGCCGACCTCTCGCAGGCCTTTCTGGAGCACGTGCGGCTCCCAGGGGCTCAACTGAGAAATGTAAATCTCAAGAGAGCTCACTTGGAAGGAGCGGACCTCACAAACGCCGTCCTGGCTGGAGCGGTTCTAACCAACGTACAAATGGAACACGCCAGGCTCGAAGCTGCTCATTTAGAGAATGCAGATCTTTCGGATGCTCAACTGAAAGGTGCTATCCTCTCTGGAGCATATCTCCAAAAAGCGGTACTAGCGCATGCTTACCTTGAGAATGCAGATCTAAGCGGGGCTCACCTGGAAGAGGCCGAATTAGTTAGCGAAGCCAACCTGAAGGGAGCCACCCTGAGCGGCGCATACCTGAACGGAGCTCACTTGAGCGGCGCTTGTCTAGCAGGTGCGCACCTCGAGAACGCTCACTTGAATGGGGCTTATTTGTCAAAGGCAAATATGAAGGGTACCACATTAGCGGGAACGGACCTGACCGGTGCCCTGCTTGACGGAGCGCAACTACAAGATACTGACCTGTCCGGAACAGTCGGTCTCACCTGGGACCAGTTGAGTAGGGCGCACATAGATGACACAACCAAGCTTCCATTGCCGCTTGAGGAGCGGCGGAGGCAAGAGCAAACCGCGAAATGAAGGAGGCCATATGAACGAAACCCCATTTAGCCATGAGGTGAGCAGACTGAGCCTCAGCGTTCAGACGCTTGGGCTGGTGCTGATCTTCACACTAAGCGCCGCTGGGCAGACTCAGAAGAACACTGCCGTCGTACCTGAGGGGCGCGACGAAGAGATCGGAGAAAAAGATAGTAGACCGCCCGACACCAACATCCCAATGGCCTCGCTGTATTTTACAATCCTCTCAGCACGAGTCAGCAATGCGAGCAAAGCACGTCTGGATGAGGTCGCGCTTCGATCGCAGCAGGATCCTCGCGCAATCGTCGTCATAGACGGCCATCGTGATTCACCCGAGAGGGTCGGGATATCGTTCATCCGCGCGAAGAACGCGCGCGATTACCTGGTCTCCGAGAAAGGAGTTGATGCTGCTCGCATCACCGTACGGGATGCTGAGGATTCATGCCCAGATGAGTCCGGCGATCCAGCGTTGAGTCGCAGAACCACAGTATGGGTTCTTTCCAGAAATGAGCGCACAGAGGACATCAAGGTGGTTTGCCGCAGCGGTGTAAAACCGCAGTTTTCTTCCTCAGTTGGACCCAAGCCTTCCGCAGAGCGGCCTTTGTTACATCGCGCAGTGCGCCAGCGCGCTAAGCGCAAGTCCTAATCAAGATTCATAATGAAGCACGGCGCTGCATTGTTCATTTTGCTCATAAGTGTGGCTGGCCACAGAGCCGGATTGGCTCAGCCACAAGGCGGCAGCATGTCCGGCAAAGTCACTGACCAACAACGCAATCCGATGTCTGGTGTGACGGTTGTTCTGGACTCCGGTTCACCTAGCAGTCGTGCGCCAGACGTAGAGTCGAGAGCCAAATCGGGGGCCCCTCATAGAGATGCCCCTCTTAATTCATACGCACTTCTACACTGACTTATTTCCTGGCCTTCGAAAGTCTTCCTTCGGACAAGCTCCATCGAAGACTCCCTGATGATCCAGAACGGTAGGCGGCTTCGGCTGTTGCGGCGTAGTCCAGAGATTGAATGTAGGATTGACAACCGCCAATTCGTGGGCGTAGACTGCCGCCGCTTTTGAGCCTCCTGCACTTCACCATTTTCCATCAGCTTTCAGTCAAGAGAGAAGGCTCACTGTTACGGGCCGGTGTAAACGGTGAAGGGCATACCGCCGGCGTAGCCGCGAATTCCTGATGTGCTGAGATCCAAATGCGCACACGAGTAGCGGCTCGGATGTGTCGTTACGAAGGCAGGCAGTCTTGTTCGAACCTATTTCAGATAGAAAAGGAGTTCTGGTATGCCGACGATAGTGATCGATATAAACCCGATAGGCAACTCGACGCCGGACCAAATGGCGGAGTTCTCTCCTTCCAACCAGCCGGTCAAAGTTGGCGACGTCATTTTCTGGCGCAACAACGACGAACGAGCCGAACATCAGCCGATGCCGGTCGGCGGCGCGGCTGACGATTGGGTTGATCGGATCGCGAGATCCCTCAATGGTCAACCTGCAACATCGAGCAGGTTTGGGTTTCAAAAGGTTCCAAACCCGCCTGAAGTGCAGTATGTCTGCGCTCTACACTCGGGTGAGAAGGGCAAACTCACAGTTGGATAAAAAACGAGGAGGTGTCTTATGGCAGAAGCTGATGACGTGAAAGTGCAAACTGATGAAGACGACAAGGCTGCCGCGGGCACACTGCAGGAGAAGGCGTTCGCTGCTCGCCGGAGATTCTTGCGCCAGGCGCTAGCCGTGACCTCGAGCGTCGCTCTTGCGGAGTTTCTTCCGCCGGGGCTGTTGAAAGCGGCGGGTCCGAGTCAGGCTCAGTGCCCACTCGTTACGGACCTGACGGAATTGACGCGAGTCGTTGAGATCACAAGAAACGGCAACAACCTGCAAGCGGTGCTCAGGGTCGTAGATGGAGAACGCACGGTGCCAACCTCGACAAAAACTGCCGTGAAGACAAGGCTCCGATACTACATCGGGCACAATCCCGGTGACCCGAGCCAGAGCTGGCCGCCTAAGGACCAGCCCGCGCCCGCGCCTCCCGGACCTCCCGGTCCCGGCCCAACGCTTCGCTGCAGTGTAGGTGACAACGTCCAAATCACGTTTCTCAATCAGGTCAATGTCGCTAACTTTCCCGACTCGCTGGCGAACGGTGAGTATGGGAAGGCTGAGGGCTGTGATGAGCTCAGAGTACCGGGTAATAAGAACTACTATCCGGCGACAGACAAATTTCCTAACTGCTTGCACGCATCGAGCGCCGCGAATATTCACTTCCATGGGACTCACGTCACTCCGTCAACCACCGGAGACAACGTCCTGGTCAACATTTGGCCAAGCACAACGGTGATGGAGAAGGACGTTCAACAAGCGTTCAGGCAAACTTTTGAGGAATGTGAGACACGACACATACCGCAAAGGTGGGAAGAGCTTCCTCTGCAATGGCGAATGTATCAGGAGAGGCTAATCAAGGAATATGACTCGACGGCGCCATATGTGGGGCCGGGAGCAAATCCGAACGGCCGTGGGCTTCCCGAGTATTTGCGGTTGTGGCCTCAGAATGTGGAAGCCATTACGCACGGCGCCTGGCCGCCCTACTATGTCGGCTCATATCCTTACTGCTTCAAGATTCCCAGGTATGAGGAACCCGTCCACCATCCAGGCGAGCAAGCTCACAGCGGTGTAAAGATGGGGCAGGCTCCCGGAACGCACTGGTATCACTCGCACAAACATGGCTCGACGGCGATCAACATGTTCAACGGACTGTCGGGCGCTTTCGTCATCGAGGACAACAGCCCCGCGGGATATGACGGAGCACTGAAAGCGTTTTATCAAAAGACCGGCCTGGATCAGGTCGTCCTGGTCTTCCAACAGATCGTCGACGATCCTAATCTATTAAAGCCAACTCCACAAAAAAGGCCATTGCTTGTGAATGGCCAATTCACCCCCTTTGTAAAGATGCAGCCCGGGCAGGTTCAACTGTGGCGCATCGTAAACGCAACGGTATCGGCGTCGGTCTCAATCCAGTTCAACTCATGCCCAACACCAAGCGGCGTTGTTAACCCGCCCCCCAAATTCAAGCAGACCGCGCAGGATGGTGTTCAGTACGCCTTTGCAAACTACAACAAGCCCGAAAACGGCGCGACGCCAATCAGCATGGCCCCGGCGAATCGAGTAGACATGCTCGTGAAGGCGCCAACTCAGGCGGGCTTGTACGTCGTGGGTACGTTAGCCACTCCGCTCCTCTTCATTCAGGTTGGTGGTACTGACAAGCCCATGGGATTCCCACAGACCGAAGCTGAGTTTCCACCCATGCCGCCCTTCCTGAATAACATTACCGAGAATGAAATCCACCTTCAGAGGAGACTCGTTTATGGTTGGGATAAGAACCGAACCGCCGCCGGCCGGAATGCGGACGGATCGGCCCCTCAATACACGATCGACCGCCAGCAGTTCAGCGATGGCGTCGTAAATCAGGTGATGCTCCTCGATACCGCGGAGGAGTGGACGATCTACAACGAGACAACAGTTGCACATCCTTTCCACATTCACGTTAACCCGTTCCAGGTCGTTGAAGTTTTCGACCCAAACAAATCAGACGTGCCGACCAGATACGTGAGTGACGCCAGGGAGAAGGAAGCAGCCGAGAAGAAGTATGGCAACACGAAGAAGATTGTCGTGGGGCCGCCTATCTGGCACGACAATTTCGCAATCCCGATAGGAAAGACAGTGAGCGGCGCGTTGATCCTGAATCCGGACACCGGCTATGCCCAAACACCCGGCTACTTCACAATGCGCTCCAGATTCGTTGATTTCACCGGTCAGTACGTGCAGCACTGCCACATCCTGGCGCACGAAGATCGCGGGATGATGCAACTGCTCGAGGTCGTCAGCAACAAGACGGTAGTCAAGCATCACTAAAGCGAAAAAGACCTAAGCACTTTGGTCATCGCGTCAAACCACGAACCGGGAGTGATCGGTGGAAAGAGGCTTCGGCAACCGTGTGTTGTTCCTTACCGCGATGCTGCTCGTTCTGGGTTTCAGCTTTCGGTCGCCCACGGGCAGCATCAGCGGAATGATCACAGACCCCTCGGGAGCGCCCTTGTCCGGCGTCCCGGTCAAGCTGCTGAGCGCCGCGATGCGCGTTCACAGGACTGCTCTCTCGGATGCAGACGGGGCGTTTCAGTTCCTGCAACTCGAGCCCGGGAACTGGTCGCTCTCGGCCGAGGCGCCCGGCTTCAAACGCATCAATGTTCCAGCGGTTCTCGTTCAGGTTGACCAGATAACTCACCTTGAATTGACCTTGCAGGTAGGCGATGTTTCCGAAGTCATAGAAGTCGCCGCCGTTGCCCCTTTGATCCAAACCGGCAAATCCACTCTGAGCACTCTTGTTGAGGGCCGGACTATCGGCAGTTTGCCTTTGAACGCGCGACAGTTTCTTGATCTGGCTCTCCTCACGCCGGGCACAGTGCCGGCGGCGCCCGGAACGCAGGGCAGCGGTTTCAACTCGGCGGGCGCCCGCTCGCAATCCAACGTCTATCTGCTGGACGGCATCAGCAACATGGACACCCAGCAGAATGGTCCGCTTAATTCGTTCCGCATCACCGACGCCGTTCAGGAATTCGCCGTCCAAACCAGCGTTCCGCTGCCGGAGTTCGGGCGTGGAAGCGGAGGCCAGGTTAATATCGTCACAAAGACCGGTTCGAACCAGTTTCATGGAACCGCCTTCGAGTACTTCCGCAACACGAAACTGGACGCCGCCGATTTCTTTACCAACAAACTTGGCGGGCAGAAGAACGCACTGAATCGAAACCAGTTCGGCGTGACCCTGGGCGGGCCGCTGGTGAAAGATCGAACCTTCTTCTTCGCGGCTTACGAAGGGTTTCGCCAGTTCGCTCCCGTAGTGCGCTCGACTAGAGTGCCGACGCAGGCCGAACGGGCGTCTGTAACCGACATCATCTCGAAGAGGCTTCTCGACTATTGGCCGCTGCCCAACTCTTCCGGGACCTTGAACTTCATCGGCAACGTTCGCAACGAAGACGATGACAATACGGGCCTCATTCGCATCGATCACCGGCTCTGCGCGAGCGACCAGCTCGCCGGCCGGTGGACTGAATATCGTGCGTCAAGTTTCGTCGGCGGACCCACGCCGCAGACCGGCGGTAACCAGGGGGATCCCTTGCAACGGTCCATCATGTCGAGCGAGGTACACACGTTTTCAAACACCTTCATCAACGAGCTGCGCTTAGGGTATTCGCGCAACGAGATGGAGCGAGCGGTACAAGACGACGGTCTAAACGCGGCGGCGATATTCACCGACGCCAGTGGCAAGCCGTTGCCGGGTGTAGTCGATGCCACAAATGATCCGTTGAACTCGGGCCTGCCAACGATCGCGGTTGCAGGAGGCTTCGCCGCGCTGGGAACGAATGTCAACTTCCCTCAAGGCCGAGTGTCGAGCACGATAGAGTTGTTCGACAACTTATCGCTCATCGCGCCATTCGGCTGGTCGAAGCATTCCTGGCGTTGGGGCTTTCACATTCGCCGCGAAGATCTGCGCCGCTATCTCGACAGAGCCTCGCGCGGCGCATTCAACTTCGCAACCTTCGCGGACTTCGCGAAGGGACTCGAGCAAACCTCCAACTTCCGCACCGGGAGTTCGCTCGCCTACTGGCGCCGATATCCGTGGGACCTTTTCTGGCAGGACGAGTTCAAGATCCGGGAGAATGTCGCGCTGCACTACGGCATCCGTTACGAATATCCGTCAGCAGTCGAAGAGATCCGCGGCCATGCGACCAACTACGTTCCCGGAGTCGGTCCAGTGGTAGTTGGAACCGACCAGGTGCTGGATATCAACCCGGCGCTTAAGGGCCCGGCATCGCTGATCTTCAGACAGGCCCCTTTCACTCTTCCATTGAGCGGCGCTTATGCAGATAAAAACAACTTCGCGCCGATGGTTGGATTCGCCTATAGCCCTCGAGTGTTTGACAGCCTCTTCGGCCTAAACGACACGGTCATCCGCGGCGGGTTTCGAATGGCGTATGACGATCTCTTCAACAACGTGCCGTCCTCGATGGCGTTGGCTCCGCCCTACAATCTGCAAGTCACCCAGACAGCTAACGTCACGCAGCCGGGAAAATTCCCGTGGGCCGTCGGTTTCAATCAGAACGTGCCGCTGATCTCGAACTTCTCTAAGCAGGGGCCCGGAACTCCAACCGTCGGAGTCGTGGGTTTTCAGGGTGTGGATCCGAACCTTAGAAGCGCGTACTTGTATCAATACAATCTTGGAATGCAGCGGAAACTCGGCAACGCGTTTTTGATCGAGGCCGATTACCAGGGGAGTTCCGGGCGCAAGCTTGGGGTTTTCATCGACGTGAATCAACCGGCGGTTATCGTGCGCGACCCGGCGAAACGGGGTCCCGTTGCGCCAAACGAGCAGGTGTTTCCGGACAATCACTTCGGTAACGTGCAGCTGGCCAGGTCAATCGGTTCTTCGAACTACAACGGGCTCGTCCTGATTGCGAAGTATCAGGATCGCCGCGGCGTGTTCGTGCAAGGGTCCTACACGTTCGCCAAATCGCTCGACTATAATTCATCGTATTTCGGATCAAACAACCTGCTGGGCGAAACGGGAGCGCCGGTGGACTCGAAGAATCTGCGGCTCGAGCGGGGACCTTCCGCGTTCGACATCCGCCATCGTTTCAACCTTATCTATGTGATCGATCTTCCAGTTGGACCGGGGCATCGATTGTTCGGGTGGAATAGCGGTTTGTCCCGCGCGATGTTCGGCGGTTGGCAAATTTCGGGAGTAATCACGCTTCAATCCGGCTACCCGTTTACCGTCGTGACCGGCGGGCCTGATTCGAGCGGATTCAACCAGGCAAGCACCTCGGGCCTCAGTCCGGCCGCCGGCGACCGGCCTGATCTCGCCAAGCCAGGATCTTTGCCACAGGATAACCGCAACCCCGACGCGGCGTTCGACCGGAGTTGGTTCACCGCAGCGTTCGCGGGCCGCGTGGGAACCTCGGGGCGGAATCAATATTACGGGCCGGGTCTTCAGAACTCTGACTTCGCGGTCGCCAAGGATTTCGCGATGGGGACAAAGCTCGGTGAGCAGACCCGGCTTCAGTTCCGAGCCGACTTCTTCAATCTGTTCAATCATCCGAACTTCGCCAACCCGGTTAGCGATCTTAGCAACGCCAACTTTGGCAAGATCACACAGACCCTGGGCACGGCTAGCGCGCCTTCCATCGGGACAACTGGCGGGGCGATCGGCGGCCCCCGTTTGATTCAGCTCTCGCTGAGAATGCGTTTCTGAAGGAGAAAGCGATTCATCAAGCGCGCGACTTCGAGAGACGCGCTCGAACAAGGTCCGTTACTGCTTTGTAAACCCCGTCTGACACCGCGTCGCGCTCTGATCTCCGGTTGAAGCCAATTGCTTCAAGGGCCAATGCGTCGAGCCTTCGGCGATCCGCGCGCTTGATCTCTTCGAAGACCGAATACACTGGCCGGCCAGACAACTCCATAACTGCGGCTTGGAGTTTCTTCTTCATCGCCGCCGACAACTGGCGCGGGTCTGGAATCATTATCTGCTCTGCCACTGCGACGTCGATGTCCGCGATCGCCTGGGCGCCGGTCATCTGCCGGCACGTTATCTCTGCGTAGTATCGCGCCCAGGTCGAGTTCAGCAGTGCCGCAAGCACAAGTTCTGACACTCCTTCGGCGGGGAAGATCCCGTAGAGTTTTTTGTCTTCGAACAGTCCTGCTCGATTCAAGGCAACAACCCAACGCTCTCCGACTTTTGACGGGAAGATCAACGGCGCGGGCTGCATTTCACGAGCTATTGCGTACCAGGGGTCTCGGGATGAGCAGGTAGGGCGCCGGTGGAAGCCCGCCCGCTCGCCTTGTTTTATGTAATCGAGCGCACCCGTGCCCGCAAGTTCATTGCTCGAAAGATGGCAGTTGAAGAAAAGCCTCTTCGCATGTGAGCGATCCAGCAAGATGCCAGGAATCTCCTTGAGCGAAAAAATCACTGGAGAAAGATACTGAGACTCGATGATGGGGGATGGGGGTTGGGAGTTGGGGGTTGGGGAGGACGAATTGCCGCTTCCGTTCTGCGGCAGATAGAAGAACTCGTTCGCTCCTGTGGTTAGCCCGCGTCTTACCGAAGCTATGTCCGAGAGCGCGCGGAGCGAACGTTCGCGCTCAGCGCTCGGCTCTTTGCTTTTCGCGGTTGTTCCGCTCTCACTAACGTAGAAGAACTCATTCGCGCCGGTCTTGACTCCGAAGCGAACCCGAGCAAGTTTCGACAGCGGTTGCAACGTTGCGCCACCGCGTTCGAGCACTCGAAAGAAGACTTCATCTGCGCGAAGGAACTTGCCCCAACACTGTAGGGGCGGCCCTCCGTGGCCGCCCCTCGATGCGGGAGACGCGCCTCTCGATGCGGAGGAAGATGGGCCTGGAAGGAGGGGCGGCCACGAAGGGCTTCTCCTACATGCCGCGCTCGAAGGCGAAGCTTTGTGTGTGGTCGACGATGCAATCAGGCTCGCTTGTTCAACCACTCGAATTTGGTAAGCATCGGTTGTCACCGAAAGGTTTGCGCACTCGATCTCTTTCGCAAGCCGCCGAGCGGCACTCATTGGCCTTTCTTTCGAACTTGAGTCGGCGGATCCGACAACTTCTCTTAGACGCTTTTTGAGTCGAACGAACCTCATAGGATTCTCAAACCTTGCGATCGCGTTCGGCTCGCGTTCCAGCACTGTGATTGCGGTGTTGATCGACGCGTCTTCAAAAAAGCTTTCGCAGACCGATTCGACAACTGCAATAACCCGAAAGTTCGCAAGCATGAATTCCCGCAGCGGGGCGCCGTATCCGACATCGAGCCAACTGCTGGCAGTCAGAAAAACAAGCCTGCCGCCGGGCCTGAGGAAAGGAGTCGCGTGTGCGAAGAAGTAAACGTAGATATCAGATCTGCCCGACCATCGCGGCCAATGGATATCGTCTGAAGTCGCGGAGTCAGTCGTAAGTCGTCGCTCAATACGATGCTTGTCTCGCGTACCCATCAGCTCCTGTCTGATGTATGGAGGATTACCGATGATCGCATCGAACGCGTCGGGAAAGAAGATTGATTTCGTAAGTGTTGCGCCCGGTGCGATGTCAAAAAAGTCAGCGACTGTAACGCGCGCACCGGTTTCCGCGGCAAGCTCTATGGCCTGCTTCGAGCGGTCGGCGCCGTAAACCTCGGTAGCCTGGCGCCCCCTTCGCCCTTTCGCCGCTAGTTCGCGTTTGAGTCTCAGCGCCTCGGCCAACAGCCTTCCGTCGCCGCAGCTCGGATCAAAGACGATATCGTTTTCAGCTCGAACAGCAAACGCCGCAAGCAGTGTCGCTACATCGCGCGGAGTGTAGTGCTGCCCGTAGCGATGCCGTTCATCTTTCGAAATAGTCATCGACCAATCCCTCAAAATGCCTAGTTCTCAGTTTGATGGTCAGAGTTCAAGCTTTAGCTTGCTCCTGAACCGTGGGGTTGAAAAGCGGCAAGCTAAAGCTCGAGTCTCTAAACCGGCGCCCCAAACCGATCGAATCCCTTCTAAATGCATCAGCTTGATAGCCTCTGAAATGTTCGGCTATACTCTGGACTCCTTGCGGAGAAGTCGCCTAGTGGCTGAGGGCGGCGGTTTGCTAAACCGCTATAGGCTGTAAAGGCCTATCGAGGGTTCGAATCCCTCCTTCTCCGCTCCTTTTTCATCCTCCTACAACGAGTATCGCGCTACCAGCAAGCCCGTCATCAGCCTGCTACGGCTCGAGTTTCGAGCAGCTCCTCAAACAGCGCCCGATAATGCACCATCGCTCTTCTTAAATCCTCTGTGCCAGCTTCGCCGCGTTTGTCCCGGACCGCTATCGCGTGTGCGAGTCGATAATTCTCGACTACCAGCAAAGGGAGGACAAAAATGACAGAACGCGAACAAAGACCCATGGATGACCTTGCCTCGGAGAGCAACGAACGCGACCAATTAACAACCGCCGATGTGGCCGCGGCTGCCGCGCCGGCCAGGGCGAAGGCTGCTGTTGAGAGTTCACCATATGATGATTCGGCGACATCAGAGGCAGCATTGGAGCCGCTCTTCGAGGAAGATGAGCTCCAGGATCATCGATCTCGATGGAATGTGATCCAAACCGGATTCGTGGACGAACCGCGGAGATCGGTGCAGGAAGCAGACGAGCTGGTTGCAACGGTTATGAAACGCCTCGCCGAAGTTTTTGCCGCCGAGCGAGAAACCCTGGAGCGGGAATGGACGAGCGGAGATCGAGAGGACGTATCGACTGAGGACCTCCGCATGGCGCTCCGGCGGTATCGCTCTTTCTTCGACCGGTTGCTTTCCATATAGACCTGTCTGGCAATCAGGACGAGCTCTAACCGTCTCGTCCTGAACGCCGGCGATCTGCATGAAGCTTTACACCGATTGGTCTCGTCATTAGCATGCAGCATCATGCGCATGAAAATGTTCGTTTCGCTTTGGCTTTTGACGGCGGTTATATCCCTGCTGTGGACGAATAGTGTCGTCGCTCAGACTATACCTTCACCAGAGTCTGTCCTTGGTCACAAGCCGGGCGACGACTTTTATCTCGCAAACTATGACGAGTCTCGCGACTACTTTCGCAAGCTCGCTGCAAGCTCAAATCGAATCAAGCTGATTTCTGTGGGCAAAACCACACGAGGACTTGACTGGGAAATCGCGCTGGTTTCCTCGCCTGCGAATCTGGCGCGCCTCGACCGCTACAAAGACATCTCGCGCCGGCTGGCGATGGGTCGGGGGCTCAGTGACGATGACGCGAAAGCGCTGGCTCGAGAGGGGAAGGCAATCGTTCATCTCGACGGCGGACTTCACTCGACTGAGGTAGCAGGCGCCCAGCAGATGATTCAACTCGCCTACAAGCTCGTCGCCACGCAGGGTGATCCGGAGATCGATGCCATACTTGACAATGTGATCCTGATGCTTTGGCCGACGCTGAATCCCGACGGGCAGAACGAAGTCGTGGCCTGGTATCGAAAGAATCTGGGTACGCCGTATGAAGTCAGTCCGTTGCCTGATCTATACCAGGAGTACGTCGGCCACGATAACAACCGCGACGGCTACATGAACAATATGCTCGAGTCGCAGGAAGTGACGCGCACCGAGCTCGAGTGGAATCCGGTCGTCTTCTATTGTCATCATCAGACGGCGCCGTTTCCTACGCGCATCTTCATCCCGCCGTTCACCGAGCCGATCTCTTCAAATATTCATCCGCTGATGGCTCGATGGCTGAATGCTTACGGAATAAACATGGCGGCGTATCTGGATGAGCACGGGATGCCGGGCGCTGTCCATCGCACTGGTTTTGACAACTGGTACCCGGGCTTTCTGGATTTCACTCACATCTTTCGAAACAGCATCGCTTTCTTCACCGAAACTGCGCTCTATAGATATGCCACACCACACTTCTACACGGTCGACGAGTTTCCCAAAGAACGGCAAGCGCTGAGATCCGAGGTTTTCTACAGCAGTCCCTGGAAGGGTGGCTGGTGGAGGCTCGGCGATGCAGTGCGCTACATGCTTGGCGCTTCGATGGCGGTGCTGGACACAACTGCAAAGTACCGCGAATCGCTTTTGTACAACCGTTATCAGGCGGCTCGCGACAACATCGAGCACTTTCGGAAGGAGCCGCCTTTCGCTTACGTGATCTCGAGTGACCAGCACGACCTTCCAACTGCGGCGACGTTGGTGGAAAAGCTTTTGCTCAACGGCATCGAGGTTCATCAAGCGGTCAAGCCGTTTGCCGCCAACGGACGGGAGTATCGGGCCGGCTCGTGGGTCGTGCTGATGGACCAGCCGTTCGCGCCTCTCGTTAAGGAGCTCTTTGAGCCGCAGCATTATCCGGATTTGCGCGAGTCGACGAATGGCCCGCCGATTCTGCCATATGACGTTGCGGGTTGGACTCTGCCGATGCAGATGGGAGTCGAGACTGCCCTGGCCGCACAGCCGGTCACCGCCGAGCAACGAAGCAGTTTGAAGTTGCTGAAACAAGTCGCTCAGCCCGCGGGAAGCGTTCAGGGAACGGGTCCTGTTTACGCGATCAACCATAGGGAGAACGCTTCATTCAAAATAGTCAACGAAGTTCTTTCAGCGGGCGGCCAGTGTGGCGTTGTTACCGGTGACGGGTCGCCGGGTCAGCAGCCCGGCGCCTTCGTGGTTTCGGGCGTCGATCGCGAACGGATGTCTGAAATCGCGCGCAAGAACTCGGTAACCGTTCAGGCGTTGCCGAAGCCGCCCGATAATGTGATGTCAACCCGAAAGCCCCGAGTCGGTTTGTACCGGGCGTGGGTGCCGCTCATCGATGAAGGATGGACTCGATGGATTCTGGAGAACTATGGATTCGCGCCGGTGTCGCTTCGAAACGGCGATCTTCAGGCGGGCCACTTGAATGAGCGGTTCGATGCGATTGTGATCCCCGACACATCGCCGCGAGTCATTCTCGAAGGCTTCGCTCCGGGCTCGATCTCAGGAGAGTACGCGGGCGGTTTAGGTGAAACGGGTGTCGAAACGTTGCGCGAGTTCGTGCGACGCGGGGGAACACTGATCGCATTTAACAACGCTTCGCTAATGGCTATCGAAGCGCTGGGCTTGCCGGTGACCAACGTGCTTGCGGATCTGAAGAACGATCAGTTCTTCTGCTCCGGATCGTTGTTGCGAGTCGAGCTACGCGATTCAAATCATCCGGGGCTCCTGGGCATGCCGCGCGATCCAATCGTGATGTTCGAGCGCGGCCCGGCGTTCGAACCGAAGAGCGGTTTCCAGGGTGTGGTGCTCGCTACATATCCAAAAGATCGCAATCCGCTGGCAAGCGGGTTCCTGCTTCATCCGGAACGGATCCAGGGCAAGGCAGCGGAGTTGGAAGTTTTCTACGGCGCCGGACGCGTTTATCTATTTGGCTTCAGACCGCAATGGCGCGGGCAGTCACACGGCACGTACAAGCTGATCTTCAATGCGATCTACGATTCGCCGAGCTCGGCAAAGCCGACATCGTTTCAAAAGCCCGGTGAACCGAAGCTATCGGAGCCGGGTAGCTCGCAGCTTGAAACGTGGAGAGGGGTCACGAGCAGAGTCAATTCTGATCTCTCAGCGCTTCTGCGTCAGAATCAGGCGTTCTTCGCCGCGCGCGGCGCACAAGCCGTCGAAGAGCGCGCCAAACTTTTCGCAGCTATTGATCAGTTTGAGAAGGAGAGAATTCTGGAAGTTGAGGACGCAGCAATCGAGCTGAATGAAGCGGCGCGAAGGAAGGCCGGCGAATACGTTCGGCAGTTGCGGCGTTTGTCAGCAGATCTTCGAAGCAAAGAACTCGAGAGCTCGTTGACTGTTGAAGGGCTGTCGGAACGCTACAGACTTTCAGCGATTCAGCAGGAGGTTGTTGCGGCCGGGTCGAGACCAAAGTAGTAGGCTTGCCGGGGCGTTCCTCCATGGGCGCCCCTCGGGGCAGAATATTCCTGTGTTCTATTGAGGGGCGGCCAAGGAGGGCCGCCCTTACATGATTCCTACAAAGCGAAGTCTATGCTGCCTCCGCCAAGCTTTCTCGCCAGGGCGACTCCCACGCCGATGATTGTCTCCGAAAACTCGAGCGGACGACGCCCATACTTGGTTTCCAGGAAACCTGGCTCGGCAAGAACGCCGAGCCTCTCGCGACCATCCTGCTCGATGAGCACGATGTCTCCAGCGAGCGCCGTGCGGTTTCCCGCGCAAAGAACGATGTCGCCTTCAAGCAGACTCTTCTCCGGCCACGGGCCGTTCACCAGCATGCACTCGTAGTCTGCTTCTGGAATACCCAGTACTTTTACGAGAACGTCTTCGTCATCGGCGTAGACTTGCAAGCGGCGCTTATCGTGCGCCGCGATATTTTCATCTTTTTCCATTTGCGCAATCCCAACCAAAACTCAGTCTTGTTTCAAAGCGGCTTCGATACTGAACGGGGAGCCGAAGCTCGCTCAACAGGAGTGTCAATTGAATCCGCAGGCGCGCCGGTTGTCAATCGTGCGAGGGCGGCGGGAGCTGCGGCGGGTGTGATTCAAAAGCGAGACTTGCGACGGATAACGCCCACGTAGTGACGAATTTATTCGTTGGGATTCTCAGAAACGAATAAATTCGTTACTACGTGAGAAATCCGCTTTTAATCACACCCAGCTGCGCCAGTTTGCCACCTGGGTGATTAACGAATTAATCTCAGGAAGATCGAAGCTTGTTCAAACTAGATATGCGCGCTCGATTATCATTCAAGCAGCTCATTGTTAAGGTCTGGAGCGAGTCGATTAAAGACGACGTCTTCGGCACAGCGGCCGAACTCTCCTATTACTTCTTGCTGGCGCTCTTTCCGCTGTTGATCTTTCTGACGAGCCTGATTGGATTCCTGCCCATGACGCACAGCGGGCTGGTAGGCGACCTCGAGAGGGTGGTGCCACCCGACGCGATGAAGCTCGTCCGCGAGACATTGGCCGATGTCGTCAGTCATCGAAACAGTGGGTTGCTCTCATTCGGTTTGATCTTCTCGCTGTGGTCCGCCTCGAGCGGAGTTGCCTCTCTGATGAGCGGACTCAACCGGGCCTACGACTTGGTTGAAAAGCGATCCTTTTGGAAGAGGAGGCTGGTCGCAATTGCGCTGACGGTTGCGGCGGTGCTGCTTGTCACAATCGGGTCAATGGTCATCATGATCGGCGGCCGTTTAGGCCACTGGGTTCGGCGCGCCTTCGAAGTGAGCGGTGAGCTCGGGGTTCTCTCGACGATCCTGGGTTATGTAGTCGGGTTCGTGCTACTGCTGACGGGCATAGCGTCGCTCTACTTTTTTGGTCCCGATATCAAGAGAAAGCAGCCGGTTATGCCGGGCGCGCTGTTTGCGACAGTCGGAGTCGTCATAGGATCGCTCCTGTTCTCTTTCTATTTGCGAATGGCTCCGAGCGCGAGCGCGACTTATGGCAGCCTCGGTGCTGTGGTCACTCTAATGCTGTGGCTGTACTTGATTGGACTGGTCCTTCTAATTGGCGGCGAGATCAATTCGGAGTGGCTGTCACGGAATCCTGATTCGTGAATCAATCCAAGCTACTTCGATACGACTTTTGTTAGCGGTCGAGCGAGCAGTTCGGCGTTCTCGCGATAGAGTTCAAGGTCAGCCTTCAGATCATTGCTCGTCGCAAACAGCCAGAGTGGATATAAATCGAGAAAAACTTGTTGCGCCTTATCCAGGAACGCGCGCCGAGATACGGCTCGCTCGGTCGATGGAAAGTGTTCGCCGACAGTGAAGCTATCCAGCTTGACCCAGCGTCGCGCGCTTGTGGGTAAAGGCCACTTCGTCAACGTGCCGTCCTCTTCGCCAGCGAGTTCCCAATACGACTCGGCAATGTTCCGTTCATCGAGGTACCACTGAAATAATCGCGTGTTGTCCTTTATGCTTTGCTGAATCGGGCCCGTGTAAAGCTCCTTGTGACCACCCGGAAAGAAGCCAAGCGACACCCCCTTCACAGTGATCGCTACATACAGCACAGCGGAGTTCGACCACTTGTGGCCGCGTCGCGGAAAAGCAATGTAGATGAAGGGGCGATACGGCGGACGATTCTTGTGAAATCGCATGTCGTTATTGATTCGGCTGATGGTGCGGCCCACGCGGGCTTCCGTTTCGAAGTCTTCGTTCAGCATGTGCACGATCGGACCCAACTCCGATACGAAAGCCTTAACCGGGGCGAGCACCTCCGCTTCATACTCGCGGCGATGTTCATCGAACCAGGGCTTGTTGTTGTTTTCGATGAGACCGGATAGGAACCGGAATGTGCCTGGTCGGAACCCTTCGAATCGGACGCGGTCCATGAAGCGCCTCTCCGGTCAGAATAAGAACACGCGGCCCGGCCGCATTATGGGCTGAGCTTACGGGCGGCGCGTAGCAAGTGTCAACCAGCGCAGGGTCTTGAACCATCCGCCGGGGCGTCTTGCCGTCTTGCGGCTGGATTGCATAGACTGAAACGTCAATGAACCAACCTTCATACATTGAGCTGCTCGAGAGTGGAGAACTCGAGTCGCGCGTCGAGCGCCTGATGGAAATGCTTCGCGTGTGCCGAATCTGTCCGCGCGATTGCGATGTGGATCGTCTGGATGATGAGGTTGCAGCGTGTTATTCCGGACTGCTGCCGATTGTCTCAACTTACACCGCCCACTTTGGCGAAGAGCCTGCGCTGGTCGGGACTCACGGAGCGGGCAATGTCTTTCTGGGGTTGTGCAATCTTCGATGCGTCTACTGTCAAAACTATCAGATAAGCCAAACGTTCAAAGAGCAGCGTAAGAACGAAGTTTCATTCGAGCGGCTGGCGGAGATCTTTCTCGAGCTTCAAGAGCGTGGCTGTCACAACATCAACTGGGTTTCCCCGACTCACTTCGTTCCGCAACTTGTAAAGTCGCTTCACCTGGCGGCGCAGCGCGGATTGAGATTGCCGGTCGTGTATAACACGAACAGCTATGACTCAGTCGAAGTGCTAAAGCTTCTTGATGGAATCGTGGATGTGTATCTGCCTGACTTGAAATATAGCCAGGACGATGCCGGGCGAGAGTACTCGAAAGTGAGCGAGTATGTGCGCCATTCGAGGGCCGCGCTTGCGGAGATGCACAGGCAGATGGGGGATTCTCTCCAGTACGATGAGACCGGCTTGCTCAAACGCGGATTGATAATTCGACTGCTTGTTCTGCCTAACGACATTGCCGGGATTGGCGAGTCGCTTCAATGGATACGCCGGGAGCTTTCGCCGAAAGTGGCGGTCAGCTTGATGGCGCAGTACTTCCCTACAAATAAGGTTGCGCTCGATCGATATCCGCTGATCTCGCGCAAGATTCGCTGGAGCGAATGGCTAACCGCGATTGAGCAGATGGATTCGCTGGGAATGGACGAAGGATGGATGCAGGACTTCGATGCGGCCTCGGAGTACTATCGCCCTGACTTCGGAGACTCGCGGATGCCATTCAAGGACATCCTTGATTTTCAGCGATGAGTTCGGCGGGCGTAAGAGAGCGCAATCACTTTCGTGACGCAACGGTCCCGTCCCCTCGACTTGTTCCAAGCCACGCGTACTTTGCGCCGGTGTAATACAGAATTCCCGACTCGCCCGCGATTGCCTCGCTGATAACGTCGCCCTGAAGTCTCGGTAAGTTTCCTTTGCCGCGGATCATTCGCAGTACGTCCGCCAGTTGCGCTGATTTCATATTGTTGCCGACAGCGTTCTTTAGAAGATAGGTTTGCCTGGCTCGCTGATCGCGCCATCCAGCAGACCCATATCCGTGAAGCACAGCTAGTAATATGTCCATTTGCTCGACTCGAGTGGGTTCCGGCAGATGGGTAAATTGCTGCACGGTCTTTTTTGGATCAGGTAGCGCGACCTTCTGAGGTTCTTCCAGAATCCAGTTGGCAACTTCGTTGTTTATCTCCGTCAGCATACCCTCGGCTGGCCTCACCACTGCCGCAATGTCCTGGAAGCCGTCCCCGTTAAAGTCACCCACGATGAATCTGGTGGTGTCTACAATCACAGAATTCTTGTAGATTCGTGCAATCGCATCTCGAACTTCACCGGAAGCTGGTGGCGGAATCTTGAGAGTGGATCCCGGCTTAGGTTCCTCGGCTGCCGGCGGTTGCACAGCCTCGATCTGGGCAGGCTGTTCAGCCCTCGGTTGGTCAGGTGGTTTCACACATCCGCACGAAATTACGACCATCAGGAGAATCAGACTAACCGGACGCTTGTTCTTGAACATTCGGCACCTGCTTGAAAGGCGTTATCGAAGGGCTCATCGAGCGAGGTGCCCGATGAGCCCGATTGATCCTCAACAGGGTCTACCGTTCGTCGATTGACTTACAGTGAATTGAGGAATGCGATTAGCTGATTCTTCTGAGTGGTGCTGAGGTTGATGTAGTTGCTGATGACACCATTCGCCTCTCCATCGTGGCGGAGAATAGACTCGTTACGATTCAATCCTTCGCCGTCGTGCATAATCCGGTCGCGAGTGCGCATGCCCCAGAGCGGAGCAGTACGCAGCTTGTTCCGGGTTGACTGTCCACCGTTCTGGACTATTCCGTCACCAGTTCCGATGTTGTGCAGCAGGAAGTCACTCAACGGGTGAATGATCTTGTTGCCCAGAGCTGCGGGGACGCTGAATGCGCCGCCGTTGATCACCGTTCCCGTAGGTGCGGTGGTGATCGAGCGAACGTGGCATATGGCGCAGCCGATATTGTTGAATAGATTCGAGCCGGCTACGATGTCGGAGTTAGGGGCTCCGTTCGATCCGTCTTCGGCGCCTGGTCCCCGAGGCGGGACTTTAGTCGCTCGCATGAATCGGGCAAAGGCCGTGATGTCCTCGTCTCCATCCTCGCCGCAGTTTACGGCTGGGTTACTCACGCAGGGCTGATTGTCCGGCACGGGATCAAATGCCGCAACCGAATTGCCAAGCGAAGTATTCTCGGTCAGGTTGAAACGATTAGTAATACCCTGCTCGTTGAGATAGGCATCCGAGGCGAACGAAAGCAGGCTGGCTTGTTGGTTCTTCCAGCCAAACCGTCCACCACGAATTTGACCGGTGGCCTCGAGTACCGGCACCTGAATGAATTGGCCTCGCATGTTGGAAGCCTGGCCATTCGAAATTGCGACAAGCGTGTTGCTGTCTATGGCCTCGACGAAACCGTCGCCCAGTACGTTCAGTGACGTTCGGAAAGTCCTCACCTCATTCCCACCAGGCACGCGCTCTTGTATCTCTGCGTTTATGGCCCGATCATTGTTTAGTGATCCGCCTGGCTGGTCGATGAAGTTCGTGCCATCGAAATGTCCCGCTCTCAGCTCGGTAATCTGACTGATGCCGCCGGTGACAGGATTCTGATGGCACTCGGCGCAGGACTGGGCGTTGTAAACGGGACCTAAGCCTTTGGCAATGTCGTCTCGTTCCTCGAAAGTTACTTTGTCGCCATCAAACTGAGCTTGCGAGCCAAACCCGTTAAAGAGATTGTCAAAGCCTCGCGGGGCTTCTGTTGCGCCTTGACCCTGGACGGAACTCGTATAAGAGAATGGCAACACGAGAGCCGCCGTGAAAAGCAAAAGAACAGAAATCTTCAGGATTCTCATCTCTAGATTCTCCTTTGTTAGCTTGGGCAGACTACAGCCTCCCAAGACATTCTGTTGCCTTGCATAAAAAATAGAGTCGTCGTGTGACCCCAGGGAACCCTAAACCCGATTGGCTCGTTCGCCGCTGCATGTGGTTGGACAATGCAGTAGCTGGGAGTGTCTAGTTACTTTATTCTATGTTCTTAGGGTAGAGACATACTCCGAAAAGGTAAGTCGCTTGCCTCCCACGCCGGCAGCACCTTTTAGAGCACGGCGACTCTATTCCATCCGGTATCTAATGTCAACAAAAAAAGTGGTGCGCGTTACCAAAATAACGAATTGACTCTTGACGAGGACGTAACCATAACCTTGCCTTCAAGAACGGTGTCCGAAATGGTTGCGGCCGCTCCCCCTCAAGGGTCCGATCGTAATCACTAAGCATTTGCAGCCAGAAGCGAGAAAAACCCGACTCGAAGCTTTCGGTATTGGGCAGACGTAGCCAGATCCCCTCAATTATGAGATGTCGTTGCTTAACCCGGCTAGGGCATGAGCAAGCAGTGTTTAACCGGAATGGGCTCTGTGTCCTTGTAAAAAAAGCCCACCCAAAACCGAAAACCCATGCTACAATGTCGATATGAAATGCCCAAAGTGCTTCAACCCCCTGCGGCGGGTAGCCTCCACCGAGGATTCGGTTTGGTTCACCTGCCCGTTAGGCCATAGGTTCCATTCGGAGACAGGCAGCGGAATCAGCGACTCGGAAGGACACCGCTACGCTGTCTCGGAGTGAATAGAGCGGCTACCTTCGACATGCACTCCGGAGGTAGCCGTCGGAAACCTCATTTGTAGGTTCGGGACCAGGTGCGCGATCTTCTGGATTGTTAATTTGCTAGACACGATCTCCGGAATAAAGCACAATACACTTGTGTGACACCGGTCACTAAAGCGATCGGGCCTACGGCTCCGACCAGATAACGGAAGTGGCTGCGACTGACTCTTTCGGCGACGAACAAAATGAACCTCGGCTCATATTTCTTACGAGGTTAGCTTTTCGCGAAGCTTATTAACTGATAGAATTTCGTCTATCGGGCGAGGTAAACGATTCAGGGATGATTAGTTGGAATGCTCGCCTGATGACGTTTCTGGCATCGAACCAAGAGCGGTTAACCGAGAAGAGAAGTCGCTGTGCGGAAGTACAGGGGTACGGTCTACCCAATGTGCCGAGGTGACTTCGCGAACTCGTAATACATATATCAAAACTGCTAAGCGAGGAATTAATCAGAATGGACAGGCGAGCATCGCAAGAGAGTTTGGTCGAGTTGATTGATAGCGGGCAGTTCCTGATAGCTGAGGAGAGATTCTCCGAACGAAGGACCGATGAGCCGATGGAGATGGTCATTCGGTCGGAGGTGGCAACTTACTTCGAGAGATTAGATGAAGCGGGCGCCTTGCTCGAAGAAGTAGCCCCGCGCATTGCCGATATTCACATCGCAGCCCGGTTCTCCCTGCAGAACGGACGACTAGCGTTGTTGCACTCAGACGTGCAAAACGCACAGACGCAGCTTCAGTCGGCCTATCATTTTTACCTGTTCCTCAAGGACTCCTTCGGAGTCAGCCGCGCATTGCTTAATCTCGCACGGCTGGCCAGGAGTAAAGGCGAGATCGATGATGCCGCCGCAAAACTCGAGGAGGCGCAGAGCGGAATCAAAGGACGCACAAGCAAACGCTCCGAATACCTTCTCGGAATAATTCTGACCGAGCAGGCGTCGGTCGCCGCGGATCGAGGCGAGAGCGAAAAGGCCGCAGAGCTTTACGCGGAAGCGACCCGCCTGTTGAAGAACTGCGAAAAAGGCCGTTCATATGCACGTGCGTTGATCGGAATGGCAGATCTCAAATGCGCCCTCGGCGAATTCCAGGATTCCGTCGAGATCTACAAGGAAGCCAATATTGTTCTCGAGCGGTATGATCTCAAAGGCGATCTCGCCGACAGCCAGCTAAAAGTCGCGCAGGCTCTGTTGAGATTGAAGCGGTTAGAGCGCGCGGAGAAGCTGGCCGAGGAGAGTCGCACGATGCGGCGAGGGAACCCTACGGGCGAGAGCCAGGCCGCTGCCGTGCTTGCCTTGATTGCGCTTCAGCGCGGCGATCTCGAAGCCGCCGAGGAACGTGTACGAAGCGCGGTCGAGCTTAGCGATCAAAGCCCATCGATTGAAACTCGTGTACGCGCCCGCATTGCGCTTGGGCACGTGAAGCTGAATCAACGCGAGTTCAAGGAGGCCGCCGAGGCGCTTGGGGAGGCTGCGGAACTGGCGCGCGGATTGGTTGGCACTTCTGCTCGGCGGCTCGAGCTCGAGGCTACGGTTTATGTGGCCGAAGCTTTCCACAATGTCGACACGCGAGCGGGACGGCTACAGCTCGCGCGAGTCAGCGAGTTGCTTAATCAAATAGACGATGCGTGGCTTGGCGACGAGTTCAATCGCGTTTCGGCAAAGTACGAAGAGCAGATCGTGTTCACGGACGACAACCGCCTCGTGTTTGACGGCAATCAGTTGCCGCGATGGCAGGAAGCTAAGCGGACACTCGAAGGCTTCCTGTTGCGCAACGCCCTGCGCCAGACCAGCAACAGTCTTACGCGAGCCGCGCGAAAACTTGGAGTCTCCAAGGTCCATGTGCATAACTTGAAAAAGAAGCACGGCCTTTAAGACTCGTTCGTGCGTTGTTCCCCCAACCTGATTATTGCAGCGCGCAGCTTCGAATGCCTTTGAAGCAAGCGCGCGTAAACTGATTCGTCAGCTCCCATCTTTGCTCGAATGATTCGGACCACTTCGCTCTTTTCAGATTTCGTCCACTCGTCCAAGCCATCGATCAATCCCAGCACCAACGCTAGATCTTCGAATCCGTGTCGCTCTCGGGTCCTCAAACGCCCAAGCCGCAGGTCAAGCGATCGAGCCACCTCACGCGTAGATGCTGCGCGCAGCGTCTCTGCATTTCCGCCGTACTTCATCGCCGTGTGACGTTGCACAGCGAGCCCAATGTTGCGAATTGCGAACCGGTCCCAGTCGCCGAGCCGCGAACCCGGTGCTTCATAAACGACTGCGCCTTCTGAGAGCCGCCGAAGAACCGCTTGCGAGGTTCGATGTCCTCGATCGGCGGCGAGCTTTCTTTCTTCAGCCGCAATCAACCTGGAAAGTTCGGGGCGCACCGGTCTGAAGCCCAGTTTGCGGTAAAACCAAAACGCGCCCGACTCGATGGCCTCGTCGTTATTGAAACCGAGTTGATAAGGATCGATCGAAATGCATTTCACGCCGGCGATTTGATGCAACAGCTTCAGCACCTTCGCGTACACCCACGCGGACTCGCCCTCTCGAAACGTGTAAAACGTGTTGAAGCCGATCTCCATTCTCTCACAGATTGTGATGCCTTCGATGTAGTTGATTGGCACGCCATTCTTCAGCGTGAAGCCCGCGTGATATGCGCGCAGCGGCAAACGACGTTCGGGCGGCAAGCCCCATAAGAAAATCTCAACGCCGCGACCTGCCGCTACTCGAACGACGCTTTCAGGGTCCCCATGTGTGATGCCGTATAGTTCGCGGTAGCGGACGGTAGTCGTTTCGCGAAGCATGTCCTGCATCGCCAACCCGGCTGCCGTCGAAAGCTTTTCCAGCTCGAGGGGCGGTCCCGCGAATTCCTTATCAAGGGAAACCTCGCTCCGGCGAATGAGGGCTTCTGTGTGATAAAACACCTTTCGAACTTTTTTCTTGTTTAGCGTCCGCGACGCGCGCGAATTGCCCAAATTCCACAGCACGCGAAGCTCGAGAGAATCAAAAAGCTCCGCCTTTTGTCTTTCGGAAACGTCCAGCTGCTCGAAGCGCCTCACCAGCCATTCGAGGTCGCCACGTCTAGATCCCTTTGCAGCTCTAAGCCAGGAGAGATATGGAATGTTTGCTTCGACCAGCGAGTCTTCGTACAGCAAAGGCAGGAAGCGTGGTAATGTCGACCCCAGACGTTCGGGCTTATGACTGGCCTCCCAATCTGCGTCTACCATAGCGCCATGTCGGTTAATCAGGAAGCGAACGATGTCGTAGCTGAAGGTCCCTGAGATCGTTGTGCCGGCAATGCCGGAATTCTCGATGTAGTCGAGTGGCGTGAGCTCGACGCCCGTCGACCGAAGCTCGTCGACCCGCTTGTTGAAGGTTGACAGAAGGAGCTCGGCAGCTTGGAAAGCCGCGACGCTTTGCGGGTGCGATCGCACAAACAGCAGCGCCTCGTGAAATCGAATCAGGGACTCAACATCCGGAAACCGGCGCCGGCCCAGCATAGACAGCAGTCGCTCTGTGCCCGCGCCTTCGCCGGCGCCGAATGTCCGCTTTGATTCTTCGAGATTAGAAAGAAGTTGTTCGAGTGAGGGCATGAAGTTCAGCTTCCGGTTACCGGTTTCTGGTTTCCAGTTTTTGGCTCTTGAAGATCGCAAGACGATACGGGCGTTAAGAACCTGAGACGATAAATCAGAAACCAGAAACCGGAAACCGGAAACCGGAAACCAGAAACCAGAAACCGGAAACTAGCAGAGGATCACAACAGATAACGGCGTCGAACCATCTCGAGCGCGGCAGTTGAAGCTCTCCAACGGACCAGATGTCGATCGCCGGGCAATACCAACCTTCGGTTCGAAGTCACCACGTCATCGGCTAAGCCAACGTAGACCGTTCCGACAGGCACCGCATCGGTTCCGCCGCCGGGCCCCGCGGTTCCTGTTACGCTTACGCCGATGGTCGCGCCGGTTCGCGCTTTTGCGCCGCGCGCCATCGCTTCGGCTACCTCGCCGCTGACAGCCCCGTGGAGCTCGATCATATTTTCGGGCACCTCGAGCAAGCGTGACTTCACTTCATTGGTATAGCTGACGACGCTTCCGACAAAGTAGTCGCTCGAACCGGGCACTCGAGTGATGCGTTCGGCTACCAGCCCGCCGGTACAGCTCTCGGCGGTTGCGATGGTGAACTGCTTCAATCTGAGCCGGTGACCAACTACTTCCTCGAGTGACTCACCCGTCGTCGAATAAAGATAGTAGCCGAGCTTTTCTTCAAGTTTGCCAGTCAGCTCGCCGACTATCTCTTCGGCTCGAGCTGCGGTGTCGGCGGAGCCTGTAAGGTGAATCTCGATCTCCGAATCGGTGAACAAAATAGTGGTCGTCGGATTGGTATACTCTTTGTAGATCGGCGCGATCATGTCGTCCAGCGCCGACTCGCCTAACCCTGTAACTTTCAATACTCGTCTTGCTATTCGTACGCCGCGCGACATCCGTTCCAGATCGGGCATCACGTAGTCGTCGAACATTGGCTGATTCTCACGCGGCGGCCCTGGAAGCAGCACGATCAGCTTGCCTTCCTGATCGAGCTTGATACCCGGCGCGCTCCCGTTCGGATTGGGCAGCACCTTGCCTCCATCCAGGATCAGCGCCTGCCGTTCGTTGTTGGGAGTCATTTGATAACCGCGAGTCGCGAAACGCTCGCGTATGCCGGCGAGAACTTCGTAATCAAGCTTCAGATGCCGGCCGGTAACTCGCGCGAAGACCTTCCGGGTTATGTCGTCTTCGGTAGGCCCAAGCCCTCCCGTGGAAATGATGACCGCGGACCGGCGCAGTGCGTCGCGAAGGCTCTCTTCCAGTATCGCTTCGTCATCTCCGACCACGGTCTTAAGCTGAACCTCGATGCCTACGGAGTTCAACCGCTCGGTCAACCAGAGCGAGTTGGTGTCCGTTCGATGCGGCGTGAGAAGCTCGGACCCTATGGCGATTATTTCAGCTCTCAGCATTAATTCCCTTCGCTTTGTAGGTCCCGTGCAGGGTTATGAATTGCTCGACCGCGGCGGGCACGAGTCCCGTGATCGATTCGCCCGCGCCCGAACGTTTGCGAACCTCGGTTGAAGAAAGCTCGCCGAGGTCAGGTGGAAAATCCAAATAGAGAACTCGGTCGCGCGGAATTACTGGTTCGAGCTCGACCAGCAGCTTGAGGTTGTCGAGTCCGATTCCCCCGCGAGCCGCCACTAAGAAGGTGCTCCGCGCAAACAAGTACTCAAGGGCTTCGATTCGGCCGCCTGGTTTGCGGTGGTACCTCTTAGTGTATCGATCCTCCAGATCAACCACGCGCTCGAATGTATCGAAGCCGACGATGAAGTGCAAATCGGTTTGCGGCGGATAAACGTGCCCAAGAGCATCGACCATATCAACGTAGAACGCATGCGATGACAATCCAATTGACGTGCTGTCATCACCTGCAAAAGCGAGCTTCATCATCGCAACTCGATCTTCAAGAGAGCATTCGAAGCTGGGTTTGTCCGCATTGGTCTGACTCGCGAGAGCGAGAGTTTCGTCGAGCGAAAAAGCTTCCCTCGCTCGCCGGATCAACTCAACGTGCGCGATAGTTGGCGGGTCAAAAGACGATGCAAACACGCCGACCCGCACGCCGGCAGTCGCGGCTGGCTTAATAATCTCAATGCGAGGCTCGCTGGATTCACGCACACGCTCGATCGTCTCATTGATGTGATCAAGCTTCATTTTGAAGATCGAATTATATCAGGCGGGCGAGATGACCAAGCCACAACAAGACGGCCGCGTAAATCCCCGCGAGCACGTCGTCAGCCATCACGCCCAATCCGGAGTGGAGATGTTCCAGCTTGCGAATTGGGTAAGGCTTGAAGATGTCAAACAGCCGAAAGAGAATAAAACCTGCGACCACGGCGGCTACCGAAAACGACGGCCACAGCGCGAGCGGTGTCAGCGCAATCAACTGGCCGCTGACTTCATCGATCACAACGATGCCCGGGTCCTTGAGCCCGGTGATTTCGCATGTGCGCGAAGACGCCCAGACGCCTACAGCAAATACGATTATGTTCAAGATTACCAGCACGAGCAATGAAACGGAGGGCGCAAAGTGAAGAGCCAGAACCGCAAGAAGAATTACAACACCTTCAAGTGATCCTACCGTTCCGGGCGCGATGGGCATGAGGCCGGCTCCGAGACCGATTGCCAGCGCGTACGCGATGCGATCGCTCGCCGTCTTCCGCTTAGCTGGTTGGGTGGATGACATTACACATGTAGGGGCGGCCCTCCGTGGCCGCCCCTGTTCGCCGAAACAAACGCCGTGTTGCAATAAACAGGGGCGGCCACGGAGGGCCGCCCCTACATTTGAAAAATTAGACCACCCGGCCTATCAAATCATACTCGTGTGCTTCAGTGATCTCGACCGTTACGAAGTCGCCGGGCCTCGCGGGTGAACCTTCGGGCAGGTCATTGATTAATACCGATCCGTCGATCTCAGGAGCTTGCGATTCCATTCGGCCCTCGAGGAGCAGATCGGTCTCTTTCGACTTTCCCTCGAGTAAGACCTTCACTTGGGCTCCAACCAGTCGCCGATTCCTGCGAAGCGATATTCGCGCCTGCTCTTTCATCAACCGCTGCTCTCGGACTTTCGCAACCGCGGTGTCGACTTTCTCGTCGAGCTCGAACGCTGCCGAGTTCTCTTCGTCCGAATAGGTGAACACACCGACGCGATCGAACTGGGCTGAACGCACGAAGGCCAACAACTCATCGAAGTCCTCTTCGCGTTCGCCGGGGAACCCGACGATGAACGTCGTGCGAATGGCCACGCCGGGCACACGCTCGCGAATGCGCTCCATCATCCGCTCGTAAGCTTCTCGATTGCCGCCGCGTCGCATCCGGCCAAGCACGCGACGGCTGGCATGTTGAAGCGGAATGTCGAAGTAGTTGCACACGTTCTCGCGACTTGCCATCACGTCGAGCAGCTCGTTTGTGATCGCAGTCGGATAACAATAGAGGAATCGCACCCACTCAACGCCCGGAACCTTGGCGATTGAATCGACCAGCCGGGCGAGTCCGTTCGGCAGCGCGAGGTCGCTGCCGTAAGTGGTCGTATCCTGCGAGATCAGCACGAACTCTTTTACGCCTTGCGCCGCCAGCATCTCGACTTCTCTGAGGATGGACTCGGGCGATCGCGATCGAAACACCCCGCGGAGCTTTGGAATAATGCAGAACGCGCAAGTGTGATCGCAGCCCTCGGCGATCTTCACGTAAGCGGTGTACGGCGCGGTTGCTCGCAGACGCGGAGTGGTCTCGTCGTAAAGGAAAAGCTCGGGAGCCGCGGCGCCATCGCTGTAGACCGGAAGAACACGGTGACCATTTGGCTCAACAAGAGATTCGATTTCCTTTAGCTGATTGACCCCGATGCAACCGTCGATCTCGGGAATCTCGCGCTGCAGATCTTCCCGATAGCGCTCAACAAGACAGCCGGCTACGATCAAACGCTTCAGGTTGCCCGTTTGTTTGAGCTGGGCCATCTCGAGAATGGTATTGACCGATTCCTGACGGGCGGAGTCGATGAAACCGCAGGTGTTAACAACCAGCACGTCGGCGGCGCTCGAGTCCGCGGTGATCTCGTATCCCTGGCGCGTGAGCAAGCCCATCATTACCTCGCTATCCACGAGGTTCTTGGGACATCCCAGGCTTACCATCCCAACTTTCTTTTTGTCGGCCATTTGATGATTGCGAGTGTCAGCAAGCTATCCGCGCTTGAGCGGAAACCATAATGTTAGCTGACGACTGTAGTTTTTACTAGGAACCTGCTTACTTGTGCTTATCTCTGGACGGAGCCTGGTAGACGTTGCGGCTTGTGCGAACGATAGCGCCCGTCTTGCGCACCTCGACTCGAATCTGATGGGTGCGGCCGTCGCGCCGGCTGCTCTCGGGAGGGTAGTAGGCCAGCGTGTAACCCGATCTAATTTCCTCGGCAATTGCTTTGAAAACAGGTGTGAAGTCTTTCGCGTCCGCCGAAAAGTCTGAGCCTCCAGTCATCGGGATGATTCGAGAGACATCCAGCAGCGTCATGCTCCGCTGATTGGCGCTGAGACCGGCAACATAAGAGGGCAGCGTGATCGAGAACACCGTCACTTCAGCGTCGTTCGCGCGATGAATCAAGTCCTGCTGGTCGGTGGAGTCTACGTTGTCAAAGCCGTCGGTGATTACGATGACAACTCTTCGGAGCCTGCGCGCGCCGCGGAAATGAGGCGCTCGCTTCAGCATCGAGACAGCGCGATCGATTGACCCGAAGATCCGTGACGATCCTTCCGCTCTTCCGATACGCGAAAACCCCTGGCTCAGCTTCGCGGGATCGCTTGTGAAATCCTGAAGCACTCGAATTTCGTTGTTGAAGGCCATGACCGCAAAAAGCGACTCGGGCCGGACGAGCTTTACAAAGCTCATCGCTGCTTTGCGTTGCTCCTCGATCTCTTCAGGCTTGATGCTGCCCGATATGTCCAGGGCAAACACGACGGCGAGCGGGCGGCTCAGCGCGGCTTCCTCGTTGGCTTCAAAAAACTCGAGCCTCTGGGGTTGCCCGTCTTCGTAGACGATGAAGTCTTCAGCTTTGAGCTTTCGTATAAAGTTGCCGTCTTTGTCAGTTACCGTCGCGTCGATGGCGACAAGATCAGTTTCGAGTTTGATCGCCTGATCGCTCTGTTGAGCGATTGCCGGCCCAATGCCGCCCATCAGCAGGAACGCCTGAACGGCGCAAATTAAAGGAAGCGTGTAGCGGGTCTTCACAGCTTGACTCCGTCGGCGTTGGTCACGTGGTAGAAAAAGCTTATCACGCGGGACAGAGCTGCTGCTATGGAATGACCGTCAGTGTGCGAATGTTCGACGTCTTGCCTGTGGAGTTGCGAACTTGAACGTTCAGCGTGCCGGGCGCTGCCACCAGAGCGTTTGTCATCTGGCCTACCAGCTCCGTAGTGCTCGAGCTCTCCAACGTAAGCGCTACGCCGTTCACCAACAGTTGAGCGCCGGAATCGAAATCCGTCCCGTCCACGACGAGTCTCAGTTTCTTTCCCCCCATCCCGGCGAAGAGTTGATCGAAGACGTTTGCTCGCTTCTTTTTGTAGACGAACATTGAAGTGATCTGGGGAATCTTGTCGGGCGGCGGAGGGTTCGGATCGCCCTTGGTAACCGCGAACGTTTGCTGGTTCGAAGCCGAGCTGTCGGGGTTTCTAACCTCGAGCGTGATCGTTCCCTCGGTTGCCAGCGCGCCGGCGGGCAGGTCGGCCAGAAGTTCAAATGTCGAGGAGCCCGGCCGAGTAGCCAGCGCTGCGTTGTGAGTGACATCGAACACTATCGCTCCCGGCTTTACGTGGCGAACCACCAGCGAAATGGTTACGCCCGACGAGCCTGCCTTTATCGCCGACGGATGCGGCGGGCCGATGAACGGCAGCGAGTCGCTTCCGGTTCGATGTATTCGATAGATGAAATGATGGTGCTCGTTATCGTTTGCATGATGCACGGGATCAAAACGAGCGACGTAGATGTCACCGGTTATTGGATCGATGGCGGCGTCGACCGGCCCATCGTCAGGATCGATCACATCGAAGTCCGCGATCGGCGGAGTCACTTCGGTAGTTTGAAATCCAGTTGCTGCACTGCCGGCGAGCACATAGCGACGCAAATCTCCGCCGTTACCGCCAAGTCGTTTCAGGATGGTCACAAGCATTTGGTTCGCGGAGTCGCCCGCTTGTGGCCCCGTGTAGAAACCGATCGCGGTCGGTGTAATGTGTTGGCGAAGCACCTGGACAAGTCCGCGCACTCCTGCGCACGCAGGATTCGTGTTGTCGGGAACTCCTTCGCATCCTGGAAACCCGTACTTGCCGCCTTGAACGATCCAACTTATTCCATCGAACGGATCCTCCGGATTCGGATGACTTATGTCGCCCGAACCGATTTCGGTTGCAAAGAGCTGTTTACTTACCGGATCGAAGCTCAGGCCGAACGGATTGCGGAGCCCGGTCGCGAAGATGTCAGGTTGAGGAATCGCGTTATCAACATTGACACGAAGAATCGTAGCGTTGAGCGGTCCTTCGGGAAACTGGCCGGTCCCGGCATCGGTAGAAGAGCCCTGCCCGATGTAAAGCAGCCCGTCGGCGCCGAACTTGAGCCTGGTGCTCTGGTGATCTCCCTGGCTTGGAAGATTGTCAATTATCGTCGTTGTCTCATCCGCAACGTCGTCTCCATTCAGATCTCTCAATCTGACTACTCGACCCGCCCCGCCTACCAGGTTGCTGGTGACGAATAAATCGCCGTTGGCTCGGAACTCAACGCCGAACGGCTGAGGAAGCCCAGTCGCAAAGGTCTTAACCTGATCGGCCCGCCCGTCCTCATTGTTGTCCAGCAGTATCAGGACCTTCGCCGCTCCGGTCCCGACAAACAGGCGGCCGCGCGAGTCGAACGCCAGCGAAAGCGGTCCGGTGTAACACCTGGTCTGCTCCGGACAACTCACAAAGTCAGGCACATTAGTCGGATCGGCGAACACGTTGATCTCAAAGCCGGGCGCAGCCGACGGACGAAACTGAGCGTGAGCAGGAGCCGGGAGCTTCGTGGACGTTAATACGAGCGCCGCCGCCAACGTAGCGGCGAAGGCTGTCGCGCGTGACCTCAACAACAATATGGTTCCCCTTTGATCAACTTAGACCGGCGTCGGTCGCTTCAGATTTGAATAGTATCTGTCACGACACTCATGAGGCAAGAATTGCATTGAGCTGCTCTAACGTCATTGATATTGATTGTTGGCTTTGACCTTGCGTTCGGTAAAGCACAAGAATAAGAATTAGCAAAACGGTTCGTTATCCACAGATATTTGGGCGGAGGTTCTTATGATGATAATTGATAGACGAACAGGACAACCCATAAATATTGTGACGCCGCCTCAGCAAACTACTTTGTCACTTGGACAGGCTATCGCCGGAGCTCTCTTCGTCATTGGCGCTTTCGGGCTAATCAGTGATCTGGCAGATGAATTATGGAAATCGTTGAGCCCGCCGAAAAGAAAACCTCAAGGGCGCATAGTCGAGGAAGATGAGTTGAGCGATCTGGAATGGATTTTTTCTCGCACAAACGGACTATGTTTTTATTGTGGTAAGAAGCTCTGCGCGAACAACCGAGGGTACTTTGCAGGACGTGGTGCGTGTGAGATTGACCATCTCATTCCGTTTAGTAGAGGTGGCGCGGATCAGCCATACAATCTCGTTCCTGCGTGCGTCGGTTGCAATCGAGAGAAGAGCGATATGTGGCCCTGGGAGTTTGACGAGAGATTCCGGGTGGGAGATCGGAACCCGGACAACTATGTCTAATAGACTATGTTGATTGATTTAGCAACGGTTCAATATGTTGGCTGAGTTCTGAGTGATTGCTGAGTAAGAGCCCAAGCCAGTGATATATTCGCAAGCCTCGTATCTGACCGCTTATCGGCAAGTAGTGGGTGACGACCCCGACGAGTGGATGTTGCATTGGACTCCAAACCTGGGAGATGTCAACGGGTGGGATATACCAAACTCCACCGCCGCTTATTCCACCAGGATGAGGCATTTCTTCGAGGCCGTTATCAGTAATGCCAATCCGTCCATAGCTCGTCAGTAGATCGTCGCTGGTGCTGTTCGAATTCCGCCCGGAGATAGTGTTGTAAATGACTAGGGGCACCGTTATGTCTGGGTGGTTATTTATCACCCGTGGTTTGGCGCGTTCTGCGGGGAATCCAGTTATCTGATATATGTCACCATTCTGTTGTGTGTGATATGCCCGAATACCTTCAAGTGGCAAACCTTCAAGGCCGCACTCCGCGGCTGAGTCCCGGTCAATTTCTAACCAAGCGAGATCAAGCGTGTCAGGTGCGCCGTAGTGTCCATAATCTTGTGCGGTAAATGTGAGGGGTGTATTTGAACTCGTGGAGAATAGGCTGATGGTTCCCCCATTTGGAATATCGAAAAAGTTATGAGCGGCGGTAGCGATAAACAAGTGGTCCGCGATTTGGATGCAGCTGCCCGAGCCTATGAACTGACCCCCAGGACCTTCCTGCCAGATCGCGACAGCGTGTCTGCGGATGTAGTTCGTCATTAACTCGCGAGCAGTTCTTTTGTAGACTTCGACCATAAGTTTTTTACGGCTACCGGCGTTGGTGCCGGGCGTACAATTCTGCCGTGCTTTATTTTGATTGATTAGTGGGCATCCTGGCTGTCAGGAAGGATTGCTTCGGATCGGCGGTCGCTGCCGGGCGTGCAATTCTGCAATTCTGCCAGACCCTCTTCAGTAACTATTTCGGCGACTGTTTTTGCATGGTTCATTCATAGCTTTCATGATATTAATCCACTCTCGTCTGATCGCACCCGAGTCGAGTGGTCTTTTCTGATCGCGCTCACTGCAGACCGCTTCTTGTCTTTGCAGCTATCAATCGTGAGAGAGACCACTCGTGGGCAGATTGGATGCCAGTTGTCCAAGCCCTCGACTGATACCTTGACCACGACCGGTTTTCCCTTTGCTCCCTTTGGCTCAAATCTAATAACAGAACTATTCTGGCCACTAATTATTTTGGCATTGGTGAGTATCCATTTGAAATGTAGAGTGTCCAAGCGAGTACCCCATTGTCCAGCTACCTCGGCTGCGTATGTCGCGCAGCAACGTCGGTGGTTTTGCGAATCGCAGACAACAGTTAGGATTATCTTAGGGCACTCATCGGCGGTCGCAGCGCCATCCACAGTCGGTGGCGGCATCGCGAGAGAAACCAATAGGGTTAAGAAAAGCCACTTGTTCATTTGTGTATTTCCGAAGAGCAATCCCCGTCGATGTCTTGGCTAGTAGCTTAGTACGGACAGTGCCTAGTAAGAATCGTCTCCCAGAAGGAGCTGGCTTTCCAAGTGTCCCCCTTAATGCTGACGGCAGTCGGTGCCGGGCGTGCAATTCTGCAATTCTCAATGCCATCTTAGTGCGCGAACTGATTCTTGTTCGAAAGCGTGAGGCGCTCTCGTCGTCTTAAGAGGTATCCGGTTATCACTGCAGATACCGATGCCAGGACGAACACATGAAGACTAAAGGTGTAGCTTACAATATCCATCACCGTCAGAGGGAACGATAGATAGTAAGTGTAAAGATTCTTCATAGTCTCAGAAAGATGCATCTCCGTTGGGTTGTATATCAGATGAGAAGCAAGCTCGAAGTATACCGGCACGAGAACTAACGCACCGACAATCATGAGAACCTCAGGAAAGCGGGCTATCGCATCAGCAGCCTGCTCGAGGCCCATACGTAATAGAGGCCATAATCGCCCTCCACAAGGCTGCCGATCACCGCGTATTCACCTGTCGTGGTATCAACAATTGTTTGTCGTTTCGCGAGGGCAAATTCCGTTGTCCATGCACTGGCAAGCAGGAACCGACTGTCAGGGCTCCAGCCACCTAGCCCCTTAACCCTCTTGCCTTTCATAAGCTGAATTGTTGAACCTTCGGTGAATGAATAGATCATTAGCTTATCATTGTCGACAAACGCTATTCGCTTACCATCTGGTGATAACCGCGGAAAACGGCCGGCGGTCACATACACGCTCCTCCCACTGGGGATCTCTAGTACCTGAATCTTTTCCGAGGTGCCTAGGGCAGTAAGAGTGCCCGACCCCGACACACTTATATCTTCCACACTTATACCTACCTTAAACTGATCTACGAATTTTGTTAGATCGTGAACGATTACTTCCGGACCGCGCTCGATGGCGAGCAGTTGCCAGTGTATGTTTGGAACCATCTTCAGCGGAAAGGCCGTTGCGACGATGACTCTCCCCTCGTACGAGAGCCCGATTTCGCGAGCTTCCAGCCCTTCCAATTGGATCAGCTTTCTCCCATCCTTCAAACTTTCCACTGTAAGAAAAGGAGTCTCAACACCATGATACCGGTGCAACCACCTGTCCATTAGGGTTCCCTCGGACCAGGCAAATGCCGTCCCATCGGGCGAAATAGCAACATGAGAAACAGCCCTGGATTTTTCAGAGGGTTGTACTCTGCTGTGCAATTCGCCGAGCGTTTTGATTTTCACGCCAAGCGCCTGCTCCATAGCCTTGACAGATTCGATCACGCCGTTATCAGGATAGCCCGCCATCGCCGTTACTCCGGCAACAAGTATGCCGATCATCGCGCGTCTCGCTAGCAGGTGCACTTCCATAACACTTTCCCCCCTCCAGAAGTCTACTCGACCCCGGGCAGCTTTGAGCCATACCCGATCATGAAGGGCATGTTAAACTGAGTCGGCAGACTCTGTAGCATGTAACGAAGAACGGAGGTGCTGTTTGGACCAAACAAGCGATACCGGATATAGACGGAGTTCACTCTGTCAACATCGAACTCCAGAATAGCGATCCAGGCACAAACATCTATCCCGCTGACTTCTCCGTCTTTGCGATCTCTGTCAGGTTGGTCTGCTGGGAGGTATCCCGGTTTCCCGTTTTCCTTTTTGTGTGTTGCAGAACTCGCAATTAGTCTTTGCCCATCTTTTTGCCCTTCATAGAAGCTTCTGTCAGTCTCGATTCCCAAAATACTTGCAGTGAAGAGGATGTAGCCATGTCTGGCGCCAGGTATGGGGATTCCGTGCGCAGCTTCGATGAGCCTATCATAGACTTGCACTGTGCACTTCACTGGCTCATCGTCGCCACCGCCGGTACCACCGTCACCTAAACCTCCACAAGAATCCCCTGGCAGTGGTTCTGCCCGTAACAAGCCAAGCGGATCCACGAAGTCTGCGGGGGCATTCGCCACATACGCATAGCGATTCCAACCCTGCGGCGCCAAGTTGTCACCGCTTGACTGAAACGGGTCTGCTGATTGGAACCGGCCTACTCCAAACGAATAGGCTCGATTAACCGCATAGTCAGTGCCGCTCTGAGGGTCGCGCTCATAGCTGGTGAAATGTTGCTTCTGCTGCTGTGTGCCGGTCTCGCCGAAGTCTTCGCCAAACGGCAAGTGTCCCTGCTGGCCTTTCACAGCCGCGCTCGAATTCAATATTAGGCGCACGCTCAACTGATCGCTCAACAAGTAATACGGACCACTGAGGATCATTCGGGTGCCGGCGTATATGTAATTGACGATCACCGCCCCCGTGCCGCCGTTGTGCTCTGCGAGCACGTTCTGACCTTGCCAAACATAATGCGTGACTATGCTGCCGACCGTGGTTTTGTATCGCCGGTTCTGATGATCATAGGCGTAGCTCGCTCCGCCTCCCGGATCAACATTCACCAGCCGATTCTCCGAGTCATAGGTGTAGCTATGGACGCCATCATTGGTCATGTTGCCATTGGCGTCATAGCTGTAATTGACCGTCGCGCCGCTTGTCACGCTCGTAATGCGATTTGTAGGCGCGCTACCGGTTCCAGGAAACGACACCGTCTGGTTGCTGACAGATTGAATCTGGGTGCCGCCACTGGTCGCATTCCAAACGCCGGTGCGATTGCCCCAGCGATCATATGCAAACCGCCGCTGCGCGCTCGACGCGTTGCTCGTCTGATCACTGGTCACTAAGCGCGAGTAATTGTCATAGGTGTACGCCGCGGTCTCGGACGTTCCATTGATTGTGCCGCTGACATTCATCAACTGGCCGGCATTGCCAACAGTGCTGCCGACGCCCATCTGCCCCGCGGCTTTCGCGGTGTAGTCATAGGTCAGATCCATTCGATTCGTGTAGGGCGAAGTCGTGCCGGCTTTGTGCGAAGTCATCTGCATACGTGCAGGATCGTAGCCGTATTGCTCAGTTACACCGTTGCCGTACGAGACGCTTGATAGCTGCCCGGCAATGTCATGACTGTGACCGGTCACATAATCCGTGCCGCTGCCGCCACTTGGATAATTGCCCAGGCTACTTGTCATGCCATGACTGTCGTGACGGTAATAGAGCAATTGCCCGGATGGATAGGTCGTCAGCGTCAGTTGGTCGCCTGCGTTGTAGGCGTACGCAGTGGTGTAACTGCGCGTGCCTATCGTCCGCACCGTGCTTGCTACGCGAAACTTTGTGTCGAAGGTGTAGCGTTCTTCATAATCGGCGCCAACGCCGACTCGTATCAATTTGCCGTTGGCAATCGTGGCGTTATAGATGTCGTAGTTATAAGTCACGGCCGGCGCGGTCGTCACGCCACTGACCGTGTTGTAGCTCACCTGCGTCAGGCGATTGAGAGTGTCGTAGGTGTTGGTCGTGATCACGCCGCGCGCATCGGTGCGGGTCGCCACCGCATTGAAATCCGTGTAGGTGAAGGTGGTCGTCATTTGATTCGCCTGCGTCGGATCTCCCTGCTCCGGGACCTTTTCAGCAGTGCGCCTCGACAACGCATCGAACTTGTAGGTGCGCAGTTGATTGCCCTGGTTGACTTGCGTAAGGTTGCCGAGCGCATCATAGGTATAGTTGGTCGCTTGCGTGAGCAAGCCGGAAGCGTCCTGTTCGTTTGCCGTCACCAACCTTCCAAGACCGTCAGTTAGTCGCTGCATCTTGCGAGTCACTTGATCGATCTCGGTTACGCTGTTGCCGTTGTAGATGGTCTGCAAGGTCTGAGTATCGGGCAGCGTAACTAAGGTCTTTCTGCCGAGTGCGTCATAGGTATAGCTTGTCCAGTAAACGGGGGTGCTGCCAGCCGTGAAGGGATTGCTGACGCTCGCCATCTGTCCCATCGCATTGTAGGTTGTGTTCACCTGGCCACCGTACATGTTGGTTTCTTTGATAACCCGACCCCAGCCATCGTTCTCAGTGGTCGTCGTGGTTGTTGCCTGGGTATCGCCGCCGTCATAGGTGATCGTGAAAGCGGCGGTCAGTAAGCCGTCGTTGTACGTGGTCGTCGTGGTCCTCCCGCCCGGTGTCACCGTGGACGTTTGGCGTAGCGCCGCGTCGTAGCCATACTGCGTTTGTTGATTGTTGGCATCCGCGTTCCACTTCGTCGCCATCGTGTTGAAGTCGTAATTAAAGCCGTAGGTCAGCTGCGGTCCGCCCGCGCCACCCTTAGTCATTTGCTCGGCGGCAGCCCAGTAATAATTCTGTGATGCCATCTGTGTTTGTTGGTTGCAGCATGCCAGTTGCTCTTTGACTGTGTTGCCAAAGACATCGATCTTGCGCAGCCGCGTGTAAGAGAGATTGTTCGTCAGGTCGTACCACTTGGTCGTGCCGGTAACGTTGCCTCGCACAGTATAGCTCGCGTTGTAGCCCGCATCGTGACCGGGCGGGGGCGGAGGCAAGTTCCCCTGCGCATCGCGGTACTCCTCCATTCCGCCCATCGCAGCGTAGTCGTCATAGGTAAAGATGGTTTTCTCCATGAGCACGTCGTTGGCATCGTTCGTATCGAGCAAAGCGTCATATACATCGCTTTCGATAACCAGGTTGCGAAGGTACGCATTGACGTAGCTCGCGTCGCTCTTATAAGCGTTATGCGAGCGCCTTCGGACTTTCCACAGACCACTCACCTGAAAGCCGTACTCGCGAGTATTGGCGACATTGCCATAGCTGTCGTAATCGTAATCAATCTTGGTTTGATTCGGACTCGGCGTTCCGTCGTCATAGCTAACAACATTGGCAACCTGAGGCTGGCCGCCCGGGTCGTTGGCGTAGGTGATCACTGACTTTTCCATCGATGCGCCGCCACTCGTCTTGATTTCGGTCTGGGTCAATAAACCGTTCGCAACCGATAATGTGTTGGTCGAGCGCGTCAGGTTAAGAGTCGAGGTGTCTGGCAGTGTTGTCGTAAAGGTTTTAGTCTGAAAGCCCGGACTGTTGGAATAACTATATATCGCCTGCGGTGCGTTGGTCGCATTTTCGGTGCGCTGCGTGAAAGCTGGCGCATTGGTCAGCGCCGGAGTGCTGGCAGTCTGATAGTTGAAATTCACGCTGTTGCTTTCAACCCCGTCGCTGATGACGCCGCTCCCGTTGATGCTCATCTGCCGGCGACCCGACGCGTTGTAAATCATCCCGAACGCCGAATAGCTGAATGTATAACCGGTTCCGGTCGCCGGCATGTAGACGTGTTTTATGAAGTCACTCGATTGGGCCGGAATGTTCTCAACCGTGAGGCCCGTGAACAGGCTGCTGCTGACGGATCGGCTTTCGTAATCGAACTGCGCGACGGTTGTAGTCACCGGGTTCTGCGCCGTGCCTCCAAATCCAGGCGCAGTGATCGAGACGAGATTCAGATTGCTATTGTAGTTACATTGTATGATTCGCCCCATCGTGTCCGTCACATAATCAAGCATCAGAGCCGGGTAAGTCGGATCACAGTTGCTGCAAGGCGAGCAGTTCGGATCGCAGGCCGTCTGCTTATATGCGATGGTAATGTAATTCCCGTTGCTGTCAGTGATGCGATAAGGGAGCATCCGATTGTTGACAACACCCAAGTCGAGCTTTGAGCCGTCGTTGCCGTAGAGCGTGCCGTTATAAGCGGCGTTGCCTACGTAGGTCATGTGCGAGCCATCGTTTGTCTGCAAGGTCACAGTCTGCGAAGCGTTCCCGCCCTGTCCCAGATAATGACGCGTGGCATCGGCATCGATCCACAAGTACTTGAGTGCGTTCGAAGGGCCGTAGGTCACTAACCTCCCAAAGCCCAGCGAGAAGCCAGGACTTGGACGGCTCTCGATCGCATCGAAGGTGATCGCGCTGCCATGCTTAAACCATACGCGGCTGTTGTAATACAGTGTGAGACTGGCTCCCACGCCTCGCCCACCCAGACTAACGATCGGGATCGCCATATTGAAGTTGTTGCTTTCGGGCAGCACAGTTCCTATGCGAGACGAATCCATCACTCGATTGCGCGGCGAGCCGACGAGATTCGCGGGGTCGTTCCACAGTTCGTCGTAAGCAAAATCATTGTTCGCATAACTCTGAGCGAAAGCGGTCGGCGAAATCTTATCGACCAACGATGCTAGCCAGTCTGATGGACCCGAGCCATTCATCCCACGAAGCGTTCCATCGGGACGCAAGGCTGATTGATCCGCGCGCCACTCCGCATCGGTCTGAACGGGGCGATGAGTGGGCCTGACAAACAATGGCGCGGTTGCGCTGACGGCCCCGGCCCGGCATGTAATTCTCGCGAGACCGGGCTGGAGACAAGTCGCTCGCCCTGAATCATCTATCTGAACCTTGTCGGGATTCGAGGACTCCCACGTTAAAGGCACACCTTGAACAGTCCGATCCAGATAATCAGTGGGCAGCGCAGTAAGGATTACAGTCTGGTCGAGATACGCAACGAGCCGGGCAGGACTGATTTGAAGCTGTGCTACGGCCGCGACTCGATCCGCGGGGGTGTCATGCCGCGGCGTTTGAACGGATCGCGACAGCAGTCGTTTGATGAAATAGGCTTCATAACTGGATGAGAGCAGTCGCGTATTGACCACACTTCTGATGTCAGAGGCGAAACCTATCAAGTCTCGACTGACGCCGCCAAGGCCCGGCCATAGAAGAAGATTGAATGCGAGAGCAACGCAGATAGCTCTTCTTTGAGCTGAGCTGCGAAGGAGACGCCGACAGATAGCTTTGATCGAAACTGCGAGAGTCGATGCGGATAGGTTCGTGTTGAGACGCATGGGGCTCCTTACGGTCGATGCTCGGACGAAGAGCGCCGATGGCTTGAGGAAATTGTTAACGAGAGACCGGCGATAGCCCAACTACCCGCTCGGCTTTTCATCCCCTCGAGAACCCGCCAGATCGACTTGAAGCTGCGTCGTTGTGTCCGGATGTATTGTGTCCCAGTAGTTCTACTATAACGAACGCAACTGAAGTGCGCCGATGATATGACGACTGCTTTTTGATGTCAACAAAAATGCACTCGAAGCACCAGTCTGATTGATACACAAGTCTGATTGATACACCTGGCGTCAGAGAGTATTTTAGCGAAGGCTTCGATGTATTCGGTATCAGGCGCGTGACGCAATGAGATAGCGAGTCTACAAAACTATCGGGGGAGGAAAGCAATGCTAAAGGAGTTCAAGGAATTCGTAATGCGCGGGAACGTGATGGACCTTGCTATCGGCGTCATCATCGGCGCGGCGTTTGGCAAGATCGTCACTTCATTTGTCGGCGAGATACTGATGCCGCCGATAGGGTTGGTGCTCGGCAACGTGGATTTCGCCAACCTGTTTATCAACCTCTCGCGCGTCCACTACGACACGCTGAAGGCTGCAAAGGAGGCGCGCGCGGCGACGATCAACTACGGGGTGTTCATTCAAACCGTACTCGATTTCCTGATCGTGGCGCTCGTCATCTTCATGGTCATCAAGCAAATCAATCGGCTGAAGCGCAAGCCTGCCGAGATAGCGCCTTCGACAAAGGAGTGCGCTTTTTGCGCGTTGGAGGTTCCGATCAAGGCAATCAAATGCCCGCACTGCACATCAGAGTTGAAGGCGGCCTGAACCCGCGCGGGTCGCACGTTGCGTTTTGGAGTTAATGGTGTCAGCCTTTTTGATGAAGGCTTTCAAGCGGGAAACATTCGATTCATCTGGAGGTGATATGAGTATCGCGATGCAACGAAGGACTTTGGTATCAAGTGTGCTGATAGCTCTGATGGTAATCACAGGCTTTGCGCCGGCGGCGCAGTCCGCCCAGCGGAGAACCTCGCAGGCGGCAAAACGCTCGACGCCGGCGAAGCCGGTGCAGACTCCTTTCAACCAGGGTTACCAAAAAGGTTATGACGATGGTTTTGCGCAGGGTGAATCCGACTGGGGCAATAGTGCGCCACGTGACTTCAGGCGATCGGACCGCTGGCAGCAGCGCGCCACTACGTCTGAAGAGTATCGACAGGGTTACGAACTCGGGTTCGAGCTGGCGTACTCGGATGGATATTACGGACGCGCCCGCAACGCGACGGTGCCTCGCAACGGTGCGGTTCTGGCCAAAGCGGCTGCGCTTGCGGATCAGAGGCAATCAACACGCGAACACAACGAACCTGTAAGGCAGGAGCCTTCGGACCGCGGGCGCGGACAACGCGACTCGGATCGAAGGATGTCCGGGCCTCTCAACGTTCCAAACGGCACCGAGCTTCGCATACGATTGAGCACACCGATCAGCACCAAGACGGGCCGAGTCGGCGACACGTTCAAAGCGACCGTCGTTTCACCTTCGTCTTACGAAAGCTTCACCGTCGACGGTCACATCGCGACGCTCAACAAATCGGGCCGTGTGAGTGGCAAGACTGAAGTCGGGCTTGCGTTTGACACGCTGAGTGCTCCTGATGGAAGACAGAGGCGAATCGACGCGGACCTTGTAAAGGTCTACGAGTCGGAGAACGTAAAGAAGGTTGACGAGGAAGGCCGCGTCGAGAGCGGAAGCCGCACAAAGGATTCGGAAGTGCGAGGCGGAATCGGTGCGGCCGCGGGAGCCATCCTGGGCGGTATCATTGGCGGAGGCAAAGGCGCGGTGATCGGGCTGATCCTCGGAGGCGCGGCGGGAGTCGGAAGCGTTTATGTTGAAGGGGACAAGGATTTGATCCTCGAACCAGGCACCGAGATGGTCATTCGCACAGTGAGCAAGGAACGTTAAACGAAAAATCGATGTCCTCAAAAGGACGGGGCGGAGTGTAACGTAGACTGTCCAGTCTGCGGTGCGTGCGAATTAAGTTATTATGCGAATCGGTTATTAACAAGGTCACCCGCAGACTGGACAGTCCGCGATACCTTCGCTCCTTTTTTGTTTGATGAGCGTTTATGCTAGCATGGCCTCGCCTCGAAGCTGCGTCACTGCCAGCGTTTAATTAGAAGAGCGCCCGGGAACAGCAATGACCGTTGATGAGTTCCAGCAAACATTTGAAACAGAGTTGCACGAACTCCTGACTCGCATTGAACAGCGTTACTCCGTCACCGATACCGAGATGACCGGCGTCGTGCACGCGTCGGCGAAGAAGTATCTTGCTGACGAGCTGCTTCAGACTTCCGGCAACCCAGGACCGAGCGCTGACGCTCGCAAAACCGCCGCCGATTATCTGTCGTCATTGAACGCAAATGATCTGTGTCTGGCTGCGGCGTGCGCAAAAGGCGACGACCTTGCCTGGGAGGATTTCTTTCGGGAGTATCGCAGCTATTTGTTGAGCGTCGCTCGCACCATGACTCAGGACGCGGGGGCGGCCGAGCAATTGGCGGATTCGACCTTTGCCGAGCTTTACGGTCTGAGGGAAACTGCCGGCGCTCGAGTCAGCAAGTTCTCATTCTACTCGGGCCGGGGCTCGTTGCGTGGCTGGCTTCGCGCAGTGGTCTTTCAGTTGTCGGCGGATCATCACCGACAAACGAGCCGTCTCGTCCAGACTGAAGAGCCGGAGGAAATGGATCGCCTTGCTCATGCGGCTGAGAAACCGCCGATCAAGAGCACGACGGATCTCGACTTCGTGCGCGACCGGTACCGAGATGCAGTTGCGCAGGCGCTTCGCCGCGCGATCGGCGACCTGGAATCCCGCGAGCGGCTGCTCCTTTCTTACTACTATTACGACGAGATGACGCTTCGCGACATCGGACTGCTATTTGACGTTCACGAAGCAACCATCAGCCGCTGGCTGACGAAGGTCCAAAAACACGTGCGCAAGCTTGTCGAGAAGAGCCTGGCCCGCGACCATAGTTTCAATCGCCGGGAGGTCGCCGAAGCCATCGATCTCGCGGCCGAGCAGCTGGACCTGACCGTGGGTGAGTATCTTCTGGAATCCGTGTCGGCGGATCGCGAGCGCCGTCCGCCTGCCGAAAGCGCAGGCCGCGTAGCAATTCGTCGATAAGCCTAGAAACCGCGCAAGCGAATTGGGCCACAACGTTCTAACTTTGGAGTGAAGCTGAAGGATGAAGCTTTTGGGGAAAAACAGAACTGGGACGCCGGATGGCTCAATCGACAGCCTGCTTCGGGCTTACGTCTCACGGCCAGGCAATCGGGAGTGCTCTGAATTCGATGCCGATCTGGCTAATGCGTACATCGAACGCAACCTGATCCCCGCTTCACGCTCCCGCTACGAACAGCACCTTTCTGAGTGCGCCCCGTGCCGAAAGAATGTAGTTGCGCTCTCCCGGCTCGTCGAACCTGAGAAGCGACCGGTGATCTCAGCGCGAGCGGCCGGACGACCGGTCGGAAGCCGGGTCTTCGGTGTTACATCCTGGGCAAGATGGGCAACGGCTGCGGCCGCGGTCATCGTACTCGCGATAAGCCTGCCGCTGCTTCTGACACGAAACGGTCGAGTTGCTCAGGACGCCTCGCAAGCCGCGCTGGAATCGCAGGCAGCAGATAGTACTCAAGCCGGGAATTCTCCGGAAAAGAGCTTGGCTGCTAACATCAAACAACCTACGGTGAGCGCACCTGAATCACAAAAGCCATCCGAAAAGCGACCGGTTGATGCGTTATCGGCGAACGGCGCCACACCGAGCCAGCAGTCGACGGGGGCCGGTGGAGATCGCGTCGCCTCAAACTCCAAACTCGAAGCCAAGACGGAACCAAAACCCGCGGAGCAGGCTCCGGGCGGCGCAGGCCTTCAACCGGGTTCCGAAGTGGCGGCAGGGAAAGCCCAGCAAGAGAAGCGAGCAGACCAGGATGGTTCTGTGAGCGCCCGCCAGCAGCAGCCGTCGAAGGACGCCGCGGTCGGCGACACCAAGGCAAGTGCCGACGAGCAGGATAAGGAAAACGCGAGGGCGAAGACGCTGGCCGCCGAGAGCGCGGCTACTCCTCCTCCGCCTGCCGCACCCGGGGGCAAAGCGGGAAAAATGAAGCGATCGTCTGCCATCCGCGCATTGCGCGAAAGCGCTTCAGCCGAGGCAGTGCGCCCGACAGAGAAAAAACTCGGTAACAAGAAGTTCTCGCTTAAGGACGATACCTGGACCGACAAAGACTTCGATCCCGATAAGGATCTGCCAATCGTTACGGTCATCCGCGACAGCAACGTCTATAATGAGCTTCTCGCCAAACAGGTGGGACTAAAGCCTTACCTTGGAGGCTTCCCCCCAGCCGAACGCGCGATCATTGTCTACAAGGGCACGGTTTATAAACTCATCCCACAGCAGTGAGTAGTAGTTTAGTCTGACTCGATCAATCACTAATTCTTCGCGGGCTTGCGGTCCTTTGCGACTTTGCGCTGAGTATTGGGTCTTACTCCTTCAATACCCAGCGCAAAGGACGCAAAGCCCGCGGAGGTTATTAAGCAACGCAGAATCCGGACACTACCGCGAATAAGCTACCCCGATCACTTGGCTCCGGATAGTATATTCTTGTAAGCGCCGCTCGTTGGATCAGGCACTCGACCGGATCCTCGAAAGGATTGCTGACGATGAGTGATTATCCGGCTCACTATGAGTCCGACATACTGCTGCGAGACGGTTCAAGCCTTCACCTGCGCCCGATCAAGCCAGACGACCTGGAGGCGTTATTGGAATTTCACAATCGCCTCTCACCCAAAAGCATTTACTTCCGTTACTTCAGCCCGCTGCCCGAGCTTGGCGAGGAGCGTGCGAAAGCGCTCGTCAACGTCGACTATAACGATACGTTCGCTCTGGTTGGCGAATTGGCCGGCCGGCTAGTTGGTGTTGCTCGTTACTATCGAGACGACAAGACTCGCGATCATGCCGAAGTCGCCTTTCTTATTGAGGATGCATTACAAGGCCGCGGCATCGCTACCCGAATGCTTGACCGGCTCGCCGAGATTGCCCGCGACAAGCACATATCGACTTTTGAAGCGTATGTTCTCGGCGACAATCGCAAAATGATGGACGTGTTCATGCATACCGGGTTCGAGGTCGAACGGCGGCTGGACGGCGGAGTGTTTCAGGTGACCTTTCCAATCACTTCGACGCCCGCCTACGAAGAGCAGATCGCGCTTCGTTCTCAGAGCGCTGCGCGTGCTTCGATGAAGGCGTTCTTCGAGCCGCGCTCCATCGCGGTCATCGGCGCCGGACGTAAACGCACCGGCATCGGCGCGCGAGTTTTCCATAACCTGGTGAGCGGCGGTTTTCAGGGCGTCGTCTACCCGGTAAACGAACGCGCGAGCGTTGTTGGTTCGGTTACCGCCTACCCGCGGGTAACCGACATACCAGGCGATGTAGATCTGGCATTCGTCGTCGTTCCGGCTGAAGAGGTCGCGGGCGTCGTCGGCGATTGTATAAAGAAAGGCGTGCGCGGCATCGTGGCCATCACCGCCGGGTTTTCAGAGGTAGGCGCTGAAGGCCGCGCCAAAGAAGCCGTTCTTGTAGAAAAGGTGCGGGACGCCGGCGTTCGCATGATCGGCCCGAATTGCATGGGCATTATCAATACCGATCCGGAGGTCGCCTTGAACGGGACTTTCGCGCCGATTAATCCACCCCAGGGTCGCGTAGCCATGTCGACGCAGAGCGGCGCGCTGGGGCTCGCGATTCTCGATTATGCGAGCCAGTTGAACCTAGGAATTTCAACGTTTGTGTCCGTCGGCAATAAAGCTGACGTATCGAGCAACGACTTGATTCAATATTGGGCCGAGGACCCTCGAACGGATGTGATCCTTCTTTATCTCGAGAGCTTCGGTAATCCGCGAAAGTTTGGCCGCATCGCGAAACGCATAGGCCGCACTAAACCCATCGTAGTGGTCAAAGCAGGCCGCTCTCAGGCCGGAGCCCGCGCCGCTTCGTCGCACACCGGGGCACTCGCTTCCACTGATGCAGTGGTTGGCGCGCTGTTTCGCCAGGCGGGTATCATCCGAACGGACACACTCGAGGAGCTCTTCGATGTGGCGAACCTGCTGGCGCATCAACCCGTGCCGGCCGGCCGCCAAGTAGCGGTGCTTACAAATGCGGGAGGGCCTGGGATTCTCGCGGCGGACGCGTGCGAGGCACACGGCCTCGAGCTGCCAATGCTCACTGACGAGACGGTCACCCAGCTGCGTTCGTTTCTTCCAGCTACCGCGAGCGTGGCCAACCCGGTGGATATGATCGCTTCTGCCACGGCGGAGGATTACCTTAGAGCGACTCGCGCCTTGCTCGCCGATGAACGTGTCGATTCGCTTATCGTGATTTACATACCACCGGTGCTTACGGATATCGAAGGCGTGGCGGCTGCGATCGTCGAGGGCGCAAGACAGTCCGGCGGCAAGCCGGTGTTGGCAAACTTCATGAGCGCGAAAGGCGCTCCGGAAATCCTGCGAAGCATACCCAGTTATGTCTTTCCGGAAGCCGCGGCGTCCGCGCTTGCAAAGGTGACCAACTACGCCGAATGGCGAAGCAGACCGTCAGGAGTCGTCCCGGCCTTCGATGACATCCGTGCCGATGAGGCGAGGGCGGTCGTTGAGCGAGCGCTTGCTCGTGGCGGCGGATGGCTAAGCCCGGTGGAGATCGGCGACCTGATTACTGCCGTTGGAATACCGGTAGCCAAATCGCGCTTTGTCTCGACGCTTGATGATGCGCTGAGTGCCGCGGCGAAGATCGGCTACCCAGTCGCGCTAAAAGCAACCGGGCCCGCAATCGTTCATAAGACCGAGATCGGCGGAGTCGCCCTGAACCTCGCGGACGAGAACGCGGTCACACGCGCTTATCATGACATGTCCGGCAGGCTCGGGGATGACTTGACGGGCGTGATCGTCCAGGAAATGGTGTCCGGCGGAGTCGAAGTTGTAGTGGGCGCGACGCTCGATCGGACATTCGGGCCGCTCGTGCTGTATGGCAGCGGAGGCATTCTGGTGGAGCTGCTCAACGACGTGGCATTCAGGATCAATCCGTTAACGGATCTCGACGTGCGAGACATGATGAATGAGGTGAAAGGCACGGCGCTTCTCAGGGGCTATCGCGGATCGAAAGCCGCAGATGAAGAGGCCCTTGCCGACATCATCGCGCGAGTCTCGGCGCTGATAGAGATTTGCCCGCAGATTCACGAAATGGATGCGAATCCTGTAAAGGTCCTCGAGAAAGGCGCGATTGTAGTAGACGCTCGCATCCGCGTCGATCGCCTGGCAGAACTGCCTCCGTCACGCCGCATAGCTTATTGAGAGAGAGCAGACTTAAGCCAGTGAATGGTGGCCGGGTGAGTTCATGCCGGCTAAAGTCTGTGCTACCTCAACCCATGTGCGAGGTGCGTTCCGGCTTGATCTTGTAGATGACCCGAACCTCGTCCGGCTTGCTCCAGGGATACTTATCCTGACCGATATACTTCTTTGCCATCTTGTCTATGTGTTTATCGGCGTTCTGCTCGGTTATCTCGGCTACGCTGCCACGCACTTCCAGATAGCGATAAGGGTTGTCAGGATCCTGGATCGATAACGCCACTGCGCGGTTGCGCTCCATGTTCCTGTCCTTGCGCCGGCCTCGAGCCGAATTCACCAGAACGTAGTCGCCGTCATAGTCGATCCACACCGGGGTGACTTGCGGTGTGCCATCCGCGTTCACGGTGGCTAGATTTGCGAACGCCTTCTTTTCAAAAAGGTCCTTATAGTCTTCGGGAATTACTCCTGGCATTTGTATCCTCCTGGAACTGTGCTCTCGTCATCAGTCGATGACGCCCAAGCTTCTCGCGTCCATTTGGATTGTGACCGACAGATATTGATTTGTGAAGGGAAGGAGTCCGTGGCCAGCGGTCAGTGGTCAGTGTTCAGTGGCCGGTGGCCGGTGGTCGGTGGTCAGTGGATCGGTGTTTCTAGCGACCAATGATCTCCCCACCGACAACTGACCACCGACCACCGACAACTGACCACCGACCACCGGTTAGTTGACGATCCAGCTCGCTCGCCCTTAACCTCACCGAAGAGGAACACGAGATGAGCGATGAAGTGCGGCTTGATGCATTGGCGATAGGAGCGCACCCGGATGATGTCGAGCTCGGTTGCGGCGGAACGTTGTTGAAGCTTGTTTCGTTGGGGTATCGGGTGGGCGTGCTGGACATGGCTCGTGGAGAGATGGGAACTCGAGGCTCGGCTGAGATTCGCAGCCGCGAAGCCGAGGCCGGCGCTCGCGAGTTGCGGCTCACGGTGCGCGACAACCTCGAACTTCCCGACGGGCGCATATGGTTGACGGAAGAGTCGAGAACGAAGATGGTGCGTAAGATTCGACGGTACCGACCGCGAATCATTTTCACTCACTACTGGGAAGATCCGCATCCCGATCACGTACACACCTGTCAGATCGTTCGTGAAGGCGCACATGTGGCCGGCCTTGCCAAGTATGACGCCGACTCGGGGCAGGACCGATTCCGCCCGCAAGCGATCGCGCACTTCATGTTTCCGCGCACGGCGGTGCCTACTTTCGTAGTTGATATCACCGATTTCGCTGAGCAGAAACGCCGAGCGATAGCCTGCTACGGGTCGCAGCTCTATGATGCGGCCAGTAAGGAACTGGAGACCGCTCTTAGCGGCGAGGGGTTCCTTCGCCGCGTGGAGTCGCGTCAGCGATTTTACGGCTCGCTCATCGCCGTAGACCACGCCGAAGCGTTCATCGTTCGCGAAGCGCTGAACATTCACGATCCGATCGAGCTGCTTTCCAGAAAGATGAATATGTACTCATAGGCTGAGGTGCAAACCCAAATCGAGATCGCCCGGGGGAGCGTATTTCTAACTTGATCGATTGAATCGAAGGTTGTATGTAATAGCTTCACCTGACCTAAACTGACGTATCGAAACAAGGAGCGCTATGAGCAAAAAGGCAGACAAGGAAATCGTCGTACCCATGAGCGTGGATGTTGACGGTGCGCCTACGTCCTACGGGCCCGACGATAAGAAAGCCTTGGACAATGAACTCAACGCCCACGCGGGTGCAAAAAAGTCGGGAGCAATCGTAGGATATCTCGTCGACAACAAAGGAAAACCCATCATTCAAGGGAGCGGCGATCCCGCGCCGGGCTTCTTCATTTCAACCACTGCCTACCACGATGTCAAAAATTCCAAAGCGACCGACCCGCGCCGGTATGTAAACGCCGCTGAAATCAATTACACGGTGCTCGCCACCAGCGCCAAAAAGAAGGGAGTTGAAACCGGCGACTTCTGCGTGGTCCATGCTATCAAGAAGAATAAGACAGTCTTTGCGATCGTGGGCGACACCGGGCACGGCAGCGGGGCCGAAGGTTCGCTGGCGCTCCTGCAGCGGCTGGGATTCAAAGTGAAGAGCGGCAAGAGCACGGAGGAAGCAATCACCGACATCGTCGTGCGTTACTTCGCTAAATCGAACCCATCGAAGCTGTTCTTTTTCAATCAAAGCGACTTGGACACTGCCGCAAACAAGCTGGATCTCGATACGGATTTCTCCGGCTTTCACTAGGGTGAATGAGCGAGTAATTAGCAAAGTGATTGTGTTCCAACCCCCAACCCCCAACTCCCAACCCCTATGAGAATCGGTATCACATGTTATCCATCTTACGGCGGGAGCGGCGTGGTCGGCGCCGAGTTGGGGATTGAGCTTGCCAAACGAGGACACGAGATTCATTTCGTCAGCTACGCTCCGCCGATGCGCCTCGACGACGGGCAGTGCCGCGAGCGCATCCACTTTCACGCCGTTGATATGCTGAGCTACCCGTTGTTCGAGTATCCACCGTATACCGACGCTCTTGCCTCCAAGCTGTTTGAAGTCGCCACATCTCAGCAACTAGACCTCGTTCACGTTCACTACGCGATACCGCATTCTGTGAGCGGGTATCTTGCCCGCGAAATGCTCAAGCCCGCGCGCTATCTCCCGGTGGTCACCACGCTCCATGGAACCGATATAACACTGGTCGGGCGCGATCCTTCGTTTTTGCCGATTACCCGCTTTGGCATAGAGGAGTCAGACGCGGTGACGGCCATATCAAACTACCTGAGCGATGCGACTCACGAGACCTTCTGCACCGGTTGCGACATACAGGTCATCTACAACTTCATAGACGCGAACTACTATTGCCGCGCGCCGAATGAAACGGTTCGGCAAGAACTCGCGCCGCAAGGCGAGCGCATCATTCTACATGTTTCGACCTTCCGGCCGATCAAACGAATTGGTGATTGCATTCGGGTGCTGTCAAGAATGAAGGAACTTGAAACAGGCCACGAGAACCGGTTTCGCGCCAGGCTCGTGATGTGCGGCGACGGTCCCGAACGGGCAGAAGCCGAAGCGCTTGCTGTAGCACTCGGCATCAACGATCTGGTCTTTTTTGTCGGCAAGCAGCCTCAATCACGAATACGCGAATACCTCTCCGTCGCCGACTTGTTGTTGCTGCCGAGCCAATCCGAATCGTTCGGTCTTACTGCGCTCGAAGCGATGGCCAGCGAGGTGCCGGTTATTGCGACGCGCGTCGGCGGGATCCCGGAAGTCGTCGAGGATGGCGGCTGCGGCTTCCTGTTTGAGATCGGTGACATAGATCGCATGGCCGAAGCGGCGCTGAAAGTGCTCGAAGACGAGGCCGAGCGCAAACGCCTTGGAGCGCGAGGCCGCGAAATAGCAATCTCCAACTTCACCACCGACAAAATAATCCCGCAATACGAACAGCTCTACGAACGAATAATCCGGGACACCCGCGACCTGATTGCCCATCAGTGAAAGACCTCACCGGAGAATCTGAACGATATCCCGAATAAAAGCACACTTGTTGAAAGTAAATACACAAGGCTGATATAAGTCTGAACGCAATCGAAGACTTTGGGGGATCCACATGAAAGAAAGAAAAATGGAGCACGAGCTGGGGCTCGATTTTCTGCGCGTCGTCGAGGGCGCTGCAATTCGTTCCGCTCAGACTATGGGTCGGGGCGATCGAAAATACTCGGACCATGTTGCGGTCGAAGCGATGCGCGAAATAATGGACACGGTCCCGATGCGCGGCGAGATTGTCATCGGCGAAGGCGAGCGCGATGAAGCTCCAATGTTGTTCATCGGCGAGAAAGTTGGGCTCGGGCATCACGCTGCCGAAGACGGGAAGAAGTTTCCCGAAGTTGATATTGCCGTCGATCCGCTCGAAGGTACGAACCTGTGCGCGACCGGGTCACCAAACGCAATTACCGTGATGGCCTGCTCGGAAAAAGGCGGCCTGCTTCACGCCCCCGATCTGTACATGCAGAAGCTGATCGTCGGACCCTCGTCCAGGGGCGCGGTTGACCTCGATGCGCCGGTAAAGGAGAACCTTCGGAACATAGCCAGGAGGCTCAATCGCGATATCGAAGACCTGGTGGTCATAGTGCTCGAACGCCCCCGCCATCAAAAGCTGATCGCCGACATCAGGGAGGCAGGCGCTCGCATCAAGCTCATCTCTGACGGCGATCTTTCGGCGGGAATTTCGGCCGCGGTGGCGGGCTCTGGTGTTCATGCGGTGATGGGCACCGGCGGAGCGCCCGAGGGGGTGCTGACCGCGGCCGCAATGAAGTGCCTCAACGGACAGATACTTGCGCGCTTCGTCTTGAAGGAACAGCTTGAAGATCTCGAAGACCGCGAGCGAATCGGCGAAGACGCGGTCGAACGAATGAAAGCGATGGGAATCGACGACCCGTACCGCATCTACGATACTGACGATCTGGCGCCGGGCAAGAAAATCATCTTCGCGGCGACCGGTGTGACGGACGGGACGATACTTCGCGGCGTGCGCTTTTTCGGAACAGGCGTTCGCACGTCGTCGATCATAATGGCAACCGAGCGCACCAAGCGCGTGCGCTTCATCGACACCGTTCACATCGAAGGCGGTCCGGATACGGTTGTCAGGTTTTGAAGTCGTCATTGGTCATTGGTCATTGGTCATTGGTCATTCGTCATTGGTCATTGGTCATTAGTCCTTGGTCATTGGCGAAGTCGGGACGAACATAACCGATGACCCAGTGACTAATGATCGATAAACCCTCCAAGCTACAACCGGTTCTTCTCGGCGGGCTCGTGCTCGGTCTTGGATCAGTCATTCCCGGCCTTTCTTACGGGAACCTTTGTTGCTGCGGATGGGCAATTGTCGGAGGCGCGCTTGCTGCGCATCTTTTGATAAAGCGCTCACCTGTATTGCCCATTACCAGCGGTGAGGGGGCGGCGGCTGGCGCTCTCGTTGGCATCGTTGGCTCGTTCATAAATCTGCTTATCGGCGTCCCGCTCACGTTGCTTCGTTGGAACGACGTCATTTCGCAGGTACAACAAAAGGCCGATCACGTCTCCGACCCGGCGAGCCGTGCAGCTGTAAGGCAAATCTCCGACACTATGCAGAGCTACCCGGTGCTCATTGCGCTGGGCGTGTGGCTGCTTTTCGCGATCGCCGGTATTGGAATGGCCGCGTTGGGAGGAGTTATTGGCGTAGCGATGTTCGAAAAGCGTAAAGGACAAGCCCCGCCCCAACCACCCTATCCGCCGGCGGGATTCCCACCCAGCTACGCCGCGCCCGATCCGCCTCCCGGAGGACCAACGCTGCCGAGTCACCCTCCTTATGGAGGCTCTGAACCGCCATCGAGATAATATCGAGATGACCCGGCTTGGAAACATTTTCGTATGCTACAAGAGCGTCATCACCCGCGTATCGAAACTGAGCGGCTAATACTCGCCATCCCCACTCCCGGCGATGCTTCTCGCATGGTTCAGTACGTCACAGACAACGAGGAGCATCTTGCCCCCTGGGAGCCTCTGAAGACAGATGAATACTTCACACTGGAGTTTTGGTTCGATAGGCTTTCATTCAGTGTAGAAGGTCACGCGCGAGACTACCTGAGGCTGGCTGGAGAATGGCAGGATCACACCCTGACTTCGCTCATCAATGAGTCGTGGAAGGAAGTCGTATCTTGAAATGAGCGCATCACATCCCTATACTCTCGGATCCCGCTGGAATCATAGGAACTGCATGACCAAGCTTCAGTCTCTCACGATACTCGGCGTTCTTTTTTCCGTTCTTTCAGGTTCATCTAGTGCCGAAACGCCTTCATCAATTCGCGGCAAGATAATCGACGAGCGCGGCTATGTGATGGCCGGGTTGACGGTGAGAGCGCGCAACACCGAGAACGGAACCGAATACCAAACGACCTCCCAGGCAGCCCGCCAACCGGCTGACAATCATGACGGGCTCGACTCGCTTCGTCAGACTGGTCTCCTGACCGAGGGTATCGCCGTTTTCTCGTTCGAAGGCCTGGAACCGGGTCGCTACGTGCTAATCTCCGCGTGTCCGGGGGTCGACCAAATCCTGGGGTCGGCGGTTGTCGAGTCCGGCAAAACTGCCCAGGTTGAACTGCTCGCGTTGGCCCTGACTGAAAGCGGCAGCACGACGATCGACAAGTTTGTTGCATCATCCGAGGCGCAGGGCGGCCGGTATCCCGCGGGTAACATCAGCTACCTGAACGTCAACGACTCGCTGGATCTTTATTTCATGTGGGTCTACTTTGCGATTCTCGGTCTGCTCTCCGTATACGGTATTTATCGTTACCGTCTTGTTTATCTGTTCCTGCGGTATCAGAAGCATCGCCCGCAGCCTAAATCCAAATTCGGTTCGGACAGCCTGCCTCGAGTGACCGTGCAGTTGCCGCTGTTCAATGAGATGTATGTGGCTGAGCGTCTCATCGATGCGGTGACAAAGCTCGATTACCCGCGTGAGCTGATCGAGATTCAGGTCCTGGACGATTCGACCGACGACACCACGAAAATAGCGGCGGCGGCGGTCAGCAAACACATCGAGCAGGGCTTCAATATTTCCTACCATCACCGCGATAACCGCGAAGGCTTCAAAGCGGGCGCGCTGGAGGCCGGGCTCAAGAAGGCTTCCGGCGAGCTCATCCTGATCTTCGATGCCGACTTCGCGCCGCACCCCGATTGCATTCGGCGAATGGTCGATTACTTCACCGATGAGAGAATTGGAATGGTCCAGATGCGCTGGAGCCATATCAATGCGGACTACTCTCTGCTGACCAAAGTTCAGGCGATCATGCTCGACGGTCACTTCGTCATCGAACAGGTGGCGCGTAATCGCTGCGGCGGGTTCTTTAACTTCAACGGCACCGCCGGAATGTGGCGCCGCGAGGCGATCGAGTGGTCCGGCGGCTGGCAGCATGACACTTTAGCCGAGGACACCGATCTTTCTTACCGGGCGCAATTGATGGGTTGGCATTTTGTTTACCTGGCTGACGATGACGTGCCCGCGGAGCTGCCGGTTGAGATCAACGCCTTCAAATCGCAGCAGCGGAGATGGGCCAAGGGAGTCGTGCAAGTCGGGCTAAAACTTCTCAAGCGAATATGGCATGATCCGCGCTTGTCGAAGCGAGTGAAGCTCGAACAATTCTTTCGCCTGAGCGGGAATCTTGCGGCGCCGCTGGTGATCGTGCTGGCCCTGATCAACTTTCCGATACTGATCGTCCGGTACAACCAGGGGCTGTTTCACCTGTTTGTGCTTGACGTGCCGATCCTCACTTTCTCAACGGTCTCGGTCATCGTCTACTACCTGGTGACTCAACGTTATCTTCATCCTAAGACGTGGAAACAGTCGATCAAGTACATTCCGTTCGTGATGAGCATGGGGATCGCGCTGACATTTTCGAACGCTCGCGCGGTACTGGAAGCGGTGCTGGGGGTGAAGACTCCGTTCGTGCGAACACCGAAGTACAAGATCGAAGACACCGGAGATACGACGTGGGTCAAGAAGAGTTACCTGCCTCGCCGTCTCTCGCTGCCGTGGCTCGAGTCGCTGTTTGCGCTCTATTTTTTGTTCACGATCTGGTACGCAATCGACAGCGGGATCTTCGGCACACTGCCGTTCCTGATGATCTACTTGTGTGGTTACGCTTACGCGGCGGTTATGTCGATCGCCCAGGCGAGAATGAACCTGCGACGGAAGTGAGAGGGCGGCCAAATGGCGAGCAACCCAAAGACGTTCTACACCCCTGAGGAGTATCTGGCCCTCGAGCGGAGCTGCGAAGCTAAACACGAGTATTACAATGGTGAGATCTTCGCCATGAGTGGCGCGACCGAGGAACATGTTTTGATAGTGACTAACTTGGTTGGGGAATTTCACTCTCAGTTGAAAGCTGGACCATGTAAGGTTTATTCAAGTGACCTCCGAGTGAAAGTCGATCCGACCGGCCTCTATACCTATCCAGACGTTATCGTGTTATGCGAGGAACCGCACTTTAGCGACGAACAGAAGGACACTCTCGTGAACCCTGCCTTGATCATCGAGGTACTCTCCGAATCGACGAAGGACTACGACCGGGGCGGAAAGTTCGAGCAGTACCGCACCATCGAGTCGTTCGTTGAGTACCTGCTGATCGCACAGGACCGACCTCACGTCGAGCACCACACGCGCCAGCCCGACGGAAGCTGGCTGCTTCAAGAAACCAATAACCTGGAAGACACAATTCAGTTTAAGTCAGTGCCGTGCTCGCTTCGCATGGCTGACGTCTACTCCAAGATCGACTTTCCAGCCTGAGGAACAACGATATCTCCACTCTAATGCTCTAATTCGCGATCGTCGTTTGCACATCCGACACTCCTCTAATGTAAAATGCAATTCCCGTTCGCGTCCCAAGACTTGATAGACGGCTGGCTTTGCGGACGCGATTCAGAGACGAGACTCAACTACATGAAAAAGATCACATCATTCCTTGTCTTCGCGATGCTTCTTAGTCAGTCTGCCCTTTTAGTCCGGGGCCAATCGCAGCCGGCGCAGTTCTCGAAGACCTCGTTGCTTTCCGACAAAGATGTCTCGGCGCTGGCCGCCGAGATCAGTGGCTTGATTGCAAAAGACACCGTCACTGAACTGAGCCGCTATCACCGCGTGCAAGCGTCCTCTGGTTATTCGCGCGCGGCTGAGTACATCGCCGCAAAAGCGAAAGACTACGGACTCGAGCAGGTGCAAATCGAACGCTTTCCCGCCGACGGTGAGAAAACTTACTACACGCTGAAATCGGCGCCGGGGTGGGAAGCCGAGCGCGGCGAGCTGTGGGAGACCGAACCAAACCGAACTAAGATCGCGGACTGGGATGAGATGCGAGTGGCGCTGGCCGACTATTCTCAAAGCGCCGAGGCTCGAACGACGCTTGTCGACGTAGGAATGGGTACTTCGCCGAAAGACTACGAAGGCAAAGACGTGAAGGGCCAGATCGTGCTAGCCGGCGGAGGCGTTGCGGCCGTTCACAAAATGGCCTGTGCCGAGCGCGGCGCCGCGGGGATTCTGAGTTATCAAGCGAATCAAACAACCGGCTGGTCCGGGGACTATGCGGACAACGTGCGATGGGGGCATCTCTCGCCGTACAACCCGACTAACAAATTCGCGTTCATGATCTCGCTTAGAAAGGCGCGCGAGTATCAGGCAAGGCTTGCGCGAGGAGAGCAGATCACTCTTCACGCCAGCGTGAAAGCCGAGATGAAGCCGGCCAATTACGAGATTGTCAGCGCGATCATTCCGGGGACCAGCGCCGCCAACGAAGAGATTGTTTACTCGTGCCATCTCTGCCATCAAAAGCCGGGGGCCAACGATAACGCCTCCGGAGCCGCGGCGATCCTTGAAGTCGCTCGCACATTGAGCGCGTTGATTCGTCGAGGCGAGATCGAGCCGCCACGGCGCACGATACGATTCATCTGGCCGCCGGAGATAAGCGGAACCGTCGCTTACTTTGCACAACATCCCGAGATCGTTCGCCGTATGAAAGCCGTCGTTCATTGCGATATGGTGGGAGGAAACTTCGCGATCACAAAATCTGTGCTGCACGTGACTCATACGCCGGCTTCGCTTCCGAGCTGCGTTGACACGGTCGGCGACATCTTCGGAGAGTACGCCATCGCGGGGAGCGCGAAAGCGGCTTCCGGAGCCGGTTTCGAGGATGCGCTCATTTCTTCCGAGGGAAGCAAGGATAGTCTGGTTGCGGACAGCACCCCGTTCGAGATGGGCTCGGATCACGACGTATACCAGGAGGGTTCATTCCGAGTTCCGGCAATTTACCTTCGCGACTGGCCTGACGTCTTCATTCACACCAACCACGACTCGCCCGCGAACATCGATCCCACGAAGATGAAGCGCTCCACTTTCATCGCCGCGGCGTCGGGTTATTTTCTGGCTCACGCCGGCGCTCGCGAAGCCGCGCGGCTGGCTGATGAAGTCTTCACCCGCGCGCTCGCTCGCGTACCCAAAGAACGGGATCGCGCAAGAGCCACGGAAGCGAGCGGCACTCAAACCGGCGCCGATGAAGCGCGCAACATCATCTCCCGTTCTCTCGAGCACGACGCCGAAGCTCTCACCTCGGTCGAGATGTTGGCGGCCGGTGACAAGAGTCTCGAGACGAAGGTCGAAGGCCTGGTCGACCAGTTGAGCGGAATGTGGCTCTTGCTGACCGGCGTTCTCAGCGAGCAACGCAAAGGCAAGCGAGTGATCTTCACGCTGGAGCCAAAAGAGCAGCCAAAGGAGGAGAAGCAGCACAATCCAAAGCAGGCCTCACGGCCGCGGTCGGTCACGATGGACTACGCGCGGATTCCCACGCGCAAAGTCAGCGGCCCGATGAACGTCTACTACTATGACTACGTTGCCGAAAGGGCGGGCGCCGACGACTTGAAGTTAGTCGAACGAGTCAATGCCCGGCGCAACGGCGAGATCGTTCTTTACGAGATCTTGAATCTGGTAGACGGCAAGCGAAGCATTCAGAGTATTCGCGATTACATCTCGGCGGCTTATGGTCCGGTGCCGATCGAAGACGTCTCTGATTACTTGCGCCTGCTCGAGAAGATCGGTGTTGTGAAGATTGAGGCGTAGGACGAAAGAGTGTTTGGAGTGCGCCCCATCTTTGCCTCGGCGGCGCTTTGGCTTTCGCTACGATCAAACTGAAATTGACCAGCCTCTGGATATTAACTCTCCGGATACGGTTTAGATTCGACCGAGGATGTCCTCGAAGTTCCGGTACCCTAATCTCAAACCCGCAACTCGCTGTCGGCTTCTATGCCTGTTCTGCGCGGCGTTCTGTATACTATCGCGATTGCGGCAAGCATAAAGAACGCGCCGCTTGAATCAAGCAGTGAGTCCCATATCGAGCCGCCGCGACTCCGCGTGAGCGTCTGGTGGAACTCATCCAACAGCGCCCACCCGCCCGCGGTGAGAAGAGAATAGAACGCCCACTTGAGCCGCCATCGCGTCGGATCATCCGCTCGATAAGCGCGAAACAGAAACGCTCCAAGCACCGCAAACTCGATGAAATGGGCTGACTTGCGCACGACGTAGTTCAGAGTCGCCAAAGCATGTTTGCTCGCGTGCGGCACAAACCAAAGGAAGATCTTGTCGATTACGCTGCGAGTGTTGTCGGCGGAAAAAACATCGGTCGAGAAGTAGTACATCAACCCAAGCATTGCCACGACCGGAACCCAGTACCTGATTAGGCGAGGTGCGATTGGTGCGTGCGCGGCGGTTGGATAATCCATTTGCTTCTATGATAACAAAACGCCAACGGCGTACGCAGAGAAACGAAAAAGGCAAAAGCGAACTTCCGCTCTTGCCTCCTGGCGTTCTATTCTTGCCCTGGATCTTAGCCCTCGAGTGCCTGCGCGCCGGATACGACTTCGATGATCTCGCGCGTGATTGAAGCCTGTCTTACGCGGTTCATATTAAGCGTGAGATTCTCGATCACTTCGCCGGCGTTCTTTGAAGCCGAATCCATAGCCGTCATTCGTGCGCCGTGCTCGCTCGCTACAGATTCCAGCAACGCGTAGAAGACCTGAGTTTCGATATAACGCGGAAGCAGGTCGCCAAAGATCTGTGCGGGAGGCTGTTCGTATAGGTAGTCCATCAGCACTTCGGGTTCACCCGACGCTTTTGTCTCGGAAGCCGCTTCTCCGGCCAGCGCGGCTGCGCTTATTGGGAGGAGTTGCCTGACAGAAACACGCTGCGAGAGTACCGACTTGAACTCGTTGTAAATCAGAAACACTTTGTCGATCGTTGAACCTTCAGCGGTGTAGGCCGCCATTAGTTCCTGCGCGATGGCGGCCGCGTCGTCGTGGTTTACGGTGCGCGCAGTCACGTTTATGTGCTCGCTGAGGATCTTGACCGGACGCCGCCGAAAGAAGTCCCGACCTTTTCGACCGATAGTCACCAGTTCGACCGTTTTGCCGGGATGCTCGCGGACGAAGAGCTGCGCGGCCTTATTGAGGTTGGTGTTGAAGCCTCCGCACAAACCTTTGTCGGCGGTTATCAGCGCGACCACCAGATGTTCATCGCCGCGTTCCTCGAGCAGAGGATGATGAAAATCACCCGCGCGAGCCGCGAGCCGCTCGAGCACGCGCATCATCGTATTCGCATATGGGCGAGCGGCGATCACCCGCTCCTGCGCGCGACGCAATTTCGCCGCGGCGACCATCTTCATCGCCTTGGTTATCTTCTGCATGTTGCGCACCGAGCGAACCCGGCGCCTGAGGTCTTGAAGATTAGCCATAAGGAATACGTTTCCTGTAAGGGCGGTCCTCCGTGGCCGCCCCTCCTCCCTGCGGCGGCGCGCTGTCAGGAAGAGGGGCGGCCACGGAGGACCGCCCTTACATGTTACTTAGCTGCCTTTGCGCTGGCTGCTTCCGCGGTGAATCGCTCCTTAAACTCCGTCACCGCTGTTCGCATCTCGGTCTCGATTTCGTCGTCGAGCTTCTTACGATCGCGGATTTTTTCGAGGATGCCTGGGTGTGAATTCTCCACGAAAGCCTGGAGCCCCTGCTCGAATTTCTTGAGGTCCTCGATGGCAACGTCATCGGTCAGGCCTTTGGACGCCGTCCAAATGATCAACACCTGCTGTTCGACTGGCATCGGAGAAAACTGCGGCTGCTTGAGAATCTCGGTCAGGCGCTGACCGCGGCTGAGCTGCGCCTGTGTAGCCTTGTCGAGGTCCGAGCCGAATTGCGCGAATGCGGCGAGGTCACGGTACTGCGCCAGATCGAGCCGCAGCGTGCCGGCTACTTGCTTCATCGCCTTTGTCTGCGCCGAGCCGCCGACCCGGCTTACGGAGTTGCCGACGTTGATTGCCGGACGAACGCCGGAGTGAAACAGATCAGACTCCAGGAATATCTGTCCGTCAGTGATCGAAATCACGTTGGTTGGGATATAAGCCGAGATGTCGCCGGCTTGAGTCTCGATGATCGGAAGCGCGGTCAAGCTACCACCGCCGAGCTGATCCGAGAGCTTGGCGGCTCGTTCGAGCAATCGCGAGTGCAAGTAGAACACATCACCGGGATACGCTTCGCGACCGGGCGGGCGCTTCAACAGAAGGGAAATGGCGCGATATGCCCACGCGTGTTTCGAGAGATCGTCATAGATGCACAGCACGTGCTGGCCTCGATCTCGGAAGTACTCTCCCATCGCGCAGCCGGCGTAAGGCGCGATGTACTGCATGGCCGCCGGGCTCGACGCTGAAGCATCCACGATCACGGTGTATGAGTCGGCGTCGTAGTCTTCCAGCGTCTTCTTCACCTGCGCCACGGTCGATTCCTTCTGACCGATCGCGACATAGATGCAAATCAGATCCTTGCCTTTTGAATTGATGATCGCGTCGAGCGCGACCGCGGTCTTGCCGGTCTGGCGGTCGCCGATAATCAACTCGCGCTGACCACGCCCGATGGGAACCATCGAGTCAATCGCCTTCAACCCTGTGAGCATCGGTTCGCGAACCGGCTGCCGATCCATAACGCCCGGCGCGATGCGCTCGAGCGGACTGAACTGGTCGGTGACGATTGGCCCGCGCCCATCAAGAGGCCTTCCGAGGGGATCCAGGACGCGCCCGATTATTGCTTCGCCGACCGGCACCGACATGATTCGTTTGGTGCGCCGGACCTCGTCGCCTTCCTTGATCTTCTCGTAGTCGCCGAACAACACCGCGCCGACTTTGTCTTCCTCGAGATTGAGCGCGATCCCTGCGACTTCGTGTGGCAGCTCAAGCAGCTCGCCGGCCATCACGCGCTCGAGTCCGTATATCTCGGCGATTCCGTCGCCGGTTTGAATCACCTGTCCTACTTCGCTGATTTCGACGCTTGTGTCGTAGCCTTCGATTTGCTGGCGTATGATCTTGCTTATTTCGTCCGCTCTAATTGCTTCCATCGTCATCTCCCGCGTGTCTGATGTCCGACAAACTTCAGTTTGTCGTCCCTCCGGCCAAAATCGACAAACCGAAGTTTGTCGGACACTCAAATCTCAGACGGCGCTCTCTCCTCGTTTCAACCGCTCCTTGATTGCCTGAAGCTGAGTTCGCACGGATCCGTCGTAGACAACAGAACCGATCCGGGTAACTACTCCTCCGATCAGCGAGGGATCGGTGTTGAATTTGAACTCGACTTGCTTGCCGGTCATCTGCTCGAGGGTTCGCCCCAGTCTTGCCTGTTCGGAAGCGCCAACCTGCACAGCCGTTGCCACCTCGGCGACAATCAGCCCTTTGCGCTCGTTCATCTTGCGGCGGAACTGCTCGTACACTTCGGCAACATAGTGCAAGCGATAATGTTTCAGCATCGTGCGGAGCAAATTGGCGGTCATCTGACCGGCCTTGAGCCGGCCGATGAGCGCGTTAAGCAAGCTGAGCTTGTCGGCCGGCGAAACGATCGGGCTTGCGAATACATCGTAAAGCTCCCGGCTGGCGTTCATCGCTTCCGCGAAGACGCGCAACTCGTTATCGATCGACTCGACTTCGTGGCGCCAGATCGCAACGTCGACCATCGCTTCTGCGTATCGGCGGGCAACGGTTACGACGCTCATCTGGTTACCTCGCTCAGGTCGTCGATAAACTCGTTAAGCATCCTGGTGTTGTCTTGCGGGCGGATCTCGCGCCGGATCATACCTTCGGCGAGCGCGACCGATTGCTCGGCTACGAAGGCCTGAAGCTCGCTGCGAGCTGACTTCATCGCGCCCTCGATTTCGCGTTGGGCCGATTGTCGAATCTTTTCCGCGTCCGCGGCGGCAGCTTGCCGAATACGTTCCGCTTCACGCGCGCTTTCATGTTCAGCCTCGGCGCGAATCTCAGAGACTTCCTGATCCAGACGCGCAAGCCTCGCCTCGACTTTCGCGAGTTGCTCTTCAGCCTCCTGCTTGTCGTGTTTGGCCTGCTCGAGTTGCTTGACGATCGATGCAGCGCGGTTATCGAAGACCTGGCCGATCCGCACTTTGCTCCGAAGAATGTAGACGATAATGATTACGAATATTAGGAGGTTAATCACCCTCCAGAGCGTCATGTTTTTCAAAAGCCCGGTCGCTTCCGCCTGCTCGGCCGCCGCAAACAGAGCCGGTCGGATAATCAAATCAGCTATCAATCGGCTCCACCTCCCACTGTGCGCCCCAGTATGGTGCGCGAAATGCGCTCAGCGATCTGGTGCGCTTCAGATTCAAGCGCCGTGCGCGCGAGTGCGGCTTGCTTGCCGATCTCGAGCCTGGCGTGTCCAATCTGCTCGTTTGCTTGCTGCTTGGCTTCTTCGATCACTTTGCGCCGGCCTTCCATAGCGACGGCGCGGTCTTGCTCCAGACGCCTGTAACTTTCAGCACGAGTTTGCCGGATGGTCGCTTCATAGTCCGCGAGCTTCGCCTCATAACGCCGTTTGGCCGCGCGCGCTTCGTTGGCTGAGCCCTCGATCAGGGTTTGTCGCGAGTCAAGAACCCGGCTGATCGGCCTGAACAGGATTCTGTTAAGCACGAAGACGAAAAGGACGAAGAGGATTAGTACAAAAACAAGCGAGGCGTCAGGGCTTATGATGTTGCCCCCACCTTCAGCGAAACCCAGCGTTGTTGGAACGAACAGCGCAACCAAAGCATGTACTCCATTGCCGAGAAAATTACAGTTAGCTCAAGCGACGAAAGCTAACACAGCGTCAAAAAAAGTGTCAAGCAAACGGCACTTTTCGAACGCTCGCAACGATGAAGGCCGCAACGGCCAGCCTCGATTGGTAGTGTAACGTGCGCTTGAATGAAAGCCAGAGCGTCGAAGCGTGGCTGGCGGGATGCGCACTTAGCGGATGTGATGTTTCAGACAGCGATCTCGGCCATCGCGCGAATTGAATCGATGTTGCTTGCCCCGCAGATCAGAGTAGTGACGCCGGCTTCTTTCCACGCGGCGAGCTGATCTTTGATTCTCTCACGCGGGCCGCAAAGCGCGATTTCGTCTACTAGTTCGTCGGGCACCGCGGCGATGGCTTCATTCTTTTTCCCCTGAAGGTAGAAATCCTGGATCTTCTTCGCGGCGTCCTCATAACCGTACCGGCAGGCCAGATCGTTGTAGAAGTTTTTCCCCCGAGCGCCCATCCCGCCAACGTACAACGCAAGGTTCGGCTTGATCTGCATCCGGCAAGCATCGATGTCATCGCCTACCACGACGCTCACAGTTGGAGCGATGTCGAAATCCGCGAGGGTCTTTCCGTCGCTTCGGCGCCCAAAACCTTCATCGAGCGATTTGCGAAAGACATCTGCTCGATAAGGCGAGAAAAATACAGGCAGCCAGCCGTCGGCGATCTCCGCAGCAAGCGCAACGTTCTTCGGACCTATTGCGGCAACGTAGATTGGAATGTCCGAACGCAACGGATGAAGGATTAGCTTTAACGGTTTGCCAAGTCCCGTTCCGCCCTGCACTGGTATGTCGTAGTACTCACCGTGATGTTCGAGCGGCTGCTCACGCTTCAGAACGGTGCGGATGATCTCGACGTACTCGCGCGTTCTTGTAAGCAGCTTGCCATAGACGACACCGTGCCAGCCTTCGACTACTTGTGGGCCGCTCGCCCCGATGCCCAACATGAACCGCCCGCCGGTAAGAAGATCAATCGTTGCCGCGGTCATCGCGGTCATTGCGGGAGTGCGCGCCGGCATCTGCATAATCGCAGTGCCAACGTTTATCTTCTCAGTGTGGGCCGCCAACCAGACCAGCGGCGTCACCGAGTCCGACCCATAGGCCTCAGCCGTCCAGAGCGAGTGATAACCGAGCCGCTCGGCTTCCTGGGCTATTGCGATGTTGTTGGAAGGGCCCGAGCCCCAGTAACCGAAGTTCAATCCGAGTCGCATCATTCCTCCCATTTGTTCAAGCTACTTCAGCCTTCTTATCTTTGAAGGTCGTGACAAAGAGCAGCGCGACCAGCGCGGCGAACGCAGCGGGGATGTACCAGATCATTCGCCAATCCTTTACACCGTTCGTCGTGAAAGCATCTACAATATTGCCTCCAAACGCGGAACCTATCCCGAGTCCCACGCCGTAGGTGATAAGCGCGATAAAGCCCTGCGCACTGGCTCTGATTTCCTTTGGCGCTTTTCTGTCGGTGTAAATCTGACCGGTCACAAAGAAAAAGTCGTAGCAGATTCCGTGCAGGAGAATACCCGCATACAGCATCCACACTCCGCTCCCGAGATTACCGTTAGCAAACAACGCATAGCGAACCACCCACGCGAGCATTCCGATCAGCAGTGTCTTCTTCACCCCGAGCCGCACCAGGAACCAGGGCATCAGAACCATGAACGCGACCTCCGACATCTGACCCATCGTCTGTTTGCCGGCAGCGCCTTCCATGTGAAGATCGTTTAGGAACGGGTTGGCAAAGCTGTAGTAAAAGGCAAGAGGGATTGAGATAAGCAGCGAGCAGAGCACGAAAACCAGGAAAGATCTCTCCTTCAACAGCCTGAGCGCTTTCACCCCGAGGACTTCACCAAATGTGATTTCCCTCCCCACGTTCTGTGGCGGTGTGTTTGGCAGGGTGAATGAGTAGATTCCCATCACAAGTGAAGCGATGGCCGCCATCTTCAACGGCAGCGAGCTCTTCTCGACGTCGGCGAAATACTTCAACTGAATAAACGTGATCGACAGACCCGCCACGATCCAGCCGATCGTTCCCCATACGCGTACCCTGGGGAACTGCTTGTCAGGGCTCTCCATCTGGTGAAACGAGACTGCGTTCACCAGCGCCAGCGTCGGCATATACGTGAGGTTGTAAAGCAACAAACCGAAGACCAGCCATCCCACCGCGGTCACGTCAGCCGATAAATACAGGATTACTCCGCCGGCAAGATGCAAAACGCCCATCACCTTTTGTGAGGCAAAATACCGATCGGCAACCATCCCAACAAAGAAAGGCGAAATGATGGCTGCGATGTTGTTCATCAGGTAGGTGTAGCCGATCTGGCTTCCGGTAAAGCCTATGTTCCCGAGGTGTGTGCCTAGTGTTACAAACCACGCGCCCCAAACAAAGAACTGCAGAAACATCATCAGGCTCAGCCGTGAGTAGGTCTTCGAGTCCATTGCAATTCTCCGGGTTCAGAGTTCAAGCTTCAGCGTGCATTAAGGCACTAGCAACCTGAAGGTTGAACTCTTATTTGATCTCTTTCACTCTTACGCTTCGGAACGACACACGTGAAATCGGATCGTGGTTCTGCAATCCAACGTAGCCATCCATCCCGCGCTTGCCGTCGAATTCGTTTACCTTCTCGCCGTTCAGGACGATGGTGTAGTGCTGACCCACGACGGTGATCTCGTAGACGTTCCATTCACCCGCGGGCTTCGAGGCGACCTTCGTTGCCGGATGAAAGCTGTAGATCGAGCCGGTTTGAAACATCAACCCCTTCTTGTCGCAGTCGTCGATTTGAATCTCGTATCCGTTGTTCACCGCGAACCAGGGATCGTCGCTCTCCTCGGGAAAGCGCACGAATATGCCAGAGTTGTTGCAATGATTGTTGACCTTCCACTCGACTCGTAGCGTGAAGTTCGCAAACTTACGGCTTTCGTACCACAGCATACCCATTCCGGCGTGAGTCTGGAGCGCTCCGTCTTCTACGGTGAAGTTGCCCTTGCCGGCCATGCGCCAGCCGGTCATATCTTTGCCGTTGAAGAGATCGATCCATTTGCCGTCACCCTTCTTCTTAGGACCCGCAACCGCCGCGACAGAAATCAAAACCATCATCAGTACCGTCAATGAGAACTGAAGGGCGCTGCGACGTCGATTCACTTCTTTTGCTCTGAGCGTTATCACCATCTTTCGATTCTCCATTTCGATTTTCGATTCTCTATCCTCAATTCTCGCTCCTCGTCTTTCAGAGATTCCCCTTCTTATGTTGATCTACGATGTACTCGCAGGCTCTCACGGTGATTGCCATCATCGTCAGCGTAGGATTCTGACACCCGATCGACACGAAACATGCGCCGTCGGTGACAAACAGATTCTTGACATCCCAGCTCTGATTGAACCGGTTCAACACCGAGGCCTTCGGATCGTTTCCCATTCGCGCAGTTCCTACTTCGTGGATGCAAAGGCCCGGGGACGCCAGAAACGGATTCGCGACAGAGATTTCGAACCCGGCCGCCTCGGCCATCTCCTTGATGCTGTCGAGCGCGTCGTCCGCCATCGCCTTCTCGTTATCGCCGTGCGAGCAGTCGATGTGCGCTGCTGGAATTCCCCACGCGTCTTTCACTTCTTTGTTGATCGTGACGCGATTCTCTTTCCGCGCGAGCATCTCTCCCCACATCCCGATCGAGAACGGGGCCGCGTCCCTCACCTCGCGAACCGTCTTCTTGAACTCCGAGCCGAAGCCGGGAATCTGCTTCAAATTTGTCGGCAGCATTCCACGCTGAGAGCTTCCCTGCATGCCGTAGCCGCGGATGAATTTAGGATGCCGCTCGTTGACGTTGCGGAATTTCGGAATATAGATTCCATTCGCGCGGCCGTCATCGTAGTTGTAGGGATAGCGGGCGACGGCGGGCACGAGGCCGCTTACTCCGACCTGGAAAATATGATCCATCAAGTACTGGCCCAGAACTCCGGATGAATTCCCCAATCCCTCGGGATGCTGGCGAGTCGCGCTGTTAAGCATCAACCTGGTCGATTCAATAGTAGAGGCGCACAACACCAAAACTTTTCCGTAAACCTCGAACGCCTTTTTGGTCACCTGATCGATGCAGGCAATGCCCTTTGCCTTGCCTGTTTTGGTATCGATAATGACGTGGCTCGCGACTGCGTTAGTGCGAAGCGTAAGCCTGCCAGTCCTGGCCGCGGCGGGAAGTGTCGAGCCGGGACTGCTGAAATACGAATAGGTCGAGCATCCGCGATCACAATGGCCGCAGTAGTGACACGCTGCTCGGCCGTTGTGCTTCTGCGTGAGAATTGCCGCGCGCCCTATTGTGACTTTTCTATCTTTCCAGCGCCGCTCGACAGCTCGCTTCAACAGCCATTCGCCGCAGGTCATTTTCATGGCGGGCAGGAACTTTCCGTCCGGAAGATTCGGGATGTTCTCGTAAGCTCCGCTCACGCCGATGAACTCTTCGACCTTGTCATAGTAAGGAGCGAGCTCGGCGTAAGAAATTGGCCAGTCGTCACCGTAGCCGTCGCGGCTTGCGGCTTTGAATTCGTAATCCGATAGCCGATAGCTCTGGCGGCCCCAGGTGATCGTTCGGCCTCCTACCTGCCGTCCTCGAATCCAATCAAACGGCTTTCGATCAGCGGTGGTGTATGGGTTGTCAACGTCGTCGACGAAGAACTGTCGCCCGTAGCTGTTACACGCATAACATTTGGACTGGACCTTCTGGCGGGCGCGATCGCTGGAGGAGTAACGGCCCCTGACTTCGTAGGGAAACAGGTGCTCGGTGAAATCCTTTTCGGGATCGAGCTTGCGTCCGGCTTCGAGCACGAGGACTCGCATGCCGTTTTCGCAGAGTTCTTTTGCGGCCCAACCGCCGGTCGCTCCCGAACCGACAACGATTGCGTCGTAGATTTCTTCTTTTGGCATTCCGAAACCGTCTCGGCTATCGACGATAGATTTCCCGTCGATGTCCCACTCTTACGATCGTTATTACGACGGTCGAGGCGTCAACTTCATAGATGACTCGATAAGAACCTTCTCTTATACGGTAAGTATGCTGGGAACCTGCGAGCTTGCGTGCACCGATTGGGTGCGGATCTTGAGCCAGGGCCTCAACGGCCGCGACGAGTCGCACCACAATCTCTTTTGGAAGCTTACGGAGCTCTCTGACTGCGGAGCGCTTCCATTCGATCTCAAATGAGGCCATCCCGTTTCAGTTCAGCAACCAGGTCCTTATGTGGAATTGTTGGCTCGTCACGCCGCTCGGCAGCCGCCGCGAGATCTTCCACGTCTTCAATCAACTCTCGGAATTGATCGATGGGCAGAATTACTGCAGTCTTCTCTCCCGCGTCATTCGTCACGTATTGTAGTTCCAGTTGCTTCACATCCAACATTTGAATGCTCCCAGGTACAGTCATCATACGCTAGGCAACACCGAGCTTCAAAACATCCCTCAATGTTTCTTCGGCGGCTCTCGACGGTTTGAATTCCAACCCCACAAACCCCTGGTACCGCGACGCCGAGATCGCGCGAAATACATTCGCGTAATTGATCTCACCCGTGCCCGGTTCGTGACGTCCCGGCACGTCGGCTACGTGAAAGTGCGCGATCTTCGAGATGTTCTTCGTTATGTCCTGAATCACATTCCCTTCCATGATTTGATGGTGATAGATGTCGAACAGCATCTTCACCGAAGGGCTTCCGACTTCGTCGAGGATCTCAAAGCCTTCCTTTGCGGTCTGCAAGTAGTAGCCCGCGTGATCCACTTTAGTATTCAACGGTTCGAGCACCAGCGTTACTTGAGCTTGTTCGGCAAGCGGGGCAGCGGCCTTCAATGCGGCGACGTAGTTCGCGTGTTGCTCCGCTCTCGAGAGGTTTTTGTCTTCGAACCCCGTCGTTACGATCAGCGTTTTCACTTCCAATCTCTCTGCCGCAGCCAGGGACGCTTGTATTTCGGAGACGAAAGACTTGCGTGCGACTTCGGAGTTCATGTGCTTCCATCCCGTGCCCATCATCGTCGCGATCTCCAGTCCCAGCTCGGTCTTTTTTCGGAGGATCGCATCGACATCCTTGTTCTTCCATTCCCAGAACTCGAATGCCGGATAGCCGAGCCGCTTGACGGTTTCCATGCGTTGAAGAAACGGAATCTCGGTGAGGATCATGTCGATGCAGACGGAGAGCTTGACCGGATTGGATTTCGTTTGCGGGAACGACCTGGCGAGGATTGGGGAGGCGGCGAAGAACGCCGAAGCCCCGGCTGCCTGTTTTAGAAACCTTCTGCGATTGATCATTAGACTTTTGACTTTGCGATCAAGCCCGCCAAGGTGTTCCGTCTACGAAAGTGCGCGCTTCATGTATTCGAAAGCAGTCCGCGTGCCTTCAGTTGGATCGGCGGTCTCGGGCTCGTACTCGATGTTAGCTACATATTTGAACTTGAGTTTCTTCAGCAGCTTCATAGTCTCAACGATCGGCGTCGCGCCCTGACCGAATCTTCGCTGAGTATGCTCCGCATCTTTGTCGCGGTCCTTGATGTGAAGGCTCACGATTCGCCGGTGATGCTCGCGTATGTACGAGACCGGATCGAATCCCGCCGCGTAGAAGTGCCCGATGTCGAGATTGATGCTCAGGTACTCGGACGCCCCCTTGAGCGCATTCATGAAGTCATCAGGCGTTTCGAACTCCTGAGCTCGGTCGCCCTTGAATCCAGCGTAGCCGAACCAATGATTGTGGAGGCCGAGTTTGATTTTGTACTTCTGGCACCATTGATCGAGGCGCGGGAGAATTGGCTTCCTGACCGAAGCGGTCATCACGTTCGTTCCCAGCAGCAGGGCCCCGTTGAATCCACGGTCGAGATAGTCGTCCTTTGAATCGACCGGGAAGTTCACGCAATAGGCGCCGACTTTAATGCCCGCATCGTCGAACTTTTTCCTCATCGCCTTGAAATCGGCTTCAGAAGCCTTTCCCGGGTTTAGGTGCCCATCCCATAGCTCGATATTGCTCAGGCCGATCGATACCATCGCGTCGATCATTTTGTCCACGCTGAAAGCGCGAAAGGTGTAGCTCTGAACCCCGACCTGGATGCCGCCAAAGGTCGAGGGTTTTACCTTCCCGGTTGGTGACTTAAGCATCAGCCCGGCAAACCCTCCGGCCAGACCCATTCCAAACTCTCTTCTGGTAATTTGATTCACGGCTCATCCCCTTTCCCCGGCGTCACTCGCGAGTCAGCCTTCAAGGCTGGATTACGATGCGCAAGCTGAAGCTCGAACTCGAGGACGTTATGCTGCCTCGCGAGACGCGTGGCATCATATTGGAAGAATCAGCAAAGAGCAACGGGAGTTCAGAGTTCAGCCTTTGGGCTGCCGCCTCCAACGCGCAAGCTGGAGATCGAACTCTGAAAGGGTGATCTTATCCACTTTCCTTTGGTCTTTGCCCTTTGCTTGATTGCTGTGATAGTTTCTCGCGCGTCGACGGTGGCGCAAGCTGACGGCTCGCGTCTTTTGGAATCAGGTGCAGAATCAAAAGCGAGATCGGGAGGCAATCGGTGGCAAAGGAGAAAATCTACGACGCAATCATAATCGGATCGGGAGCATCCGGCGGCATGGCCGCAAAAGAGCTGACCGAGCGCGGCATGGAAGTGCTGGTGCTCGAGGCCGGCCCGCCGGTTAATCCCGAGCGCGATCTTAGCTCGCACCGCTGGCCCTACGAGTCGATGTATCGGGGCTTCGGGCCTCCCGGTTGGAAGGACAAAGAACAGTGGATGCAAGCCACTGCCGGCGAGTTCAGCAAACACTTCTACGTCAAGGATAGTGAGAACCCTTATACTACTGAGCCAGGCAAACCGTTCCTTTGGGTGCGGGCGAGGATCGTCGGCGGCAAGACGCTTCACTGGGGGCGCATGTCGTATAGGCTCTCTGACCTCGACTTCAAGGCAAAAACACACGACGGGTTCGGCGACGACTGGCCGTTTTCTTATTCCGATCTGGAACCCTATTACGCCAAAGCCGAAGAGTTCATCGGCGTCAGCGGCAACCGGGACGGCCTGGCGCATCTGCCCGATGGAAACTTCATGCCCGGAATGAAGCTCAACTGTGGTGAGCAGCTTTTGAGAAAAGGCGCGGAGAAAACTAACCGGCACGGAATCTCAATGCGATTGGCCATGCTGACAGGGCCACCGAAACCGTGGATGAAGAAGCGCGCCAAGTGTCACTTCTGCGGCAACTGCGGAGATGGCTGCGATGTTGGAGCGATGTTTAATTCGCTTAGCTCAACATTGCCGGTTGCCGAGGCCACAGGCCGGATGAGACTGCGTCCAAACTCGATCGTGAGGCACATCACCGTCGATCCAGCCACGGGGAAGGCGAATGGCGTCGCGTTCGTCGATCGAGTCACGCACGAAGAATTTGAAGCCCGGGCGAAGATCGTCATACTCGGCGCATCGACGCTCGAATCGACTCGAATCCTTTTGAACTCCAAGTCAAGACAGCATCCGACCGGGCTTGGCAATTCGTCCGGTGTGATGGGTCATTACCTGA